>WNGR01001829.1_pt1 | contig 23540 bp, 13 predicted proteins | sample 5407581 | NCBI WGS metagenome assembly WNGR01 (sample SAMN13153383, study PRJNA577476) | soil metagenome | isolation source: 80 cm soil or saprolite under Garry oak tree replicate 2 | place: USA:California | collected 2016-06-15
TATCACCGCAACGGCACCGTCAATCTCTTCGTCTGCATCGACGTGCATCGGCCCTGGCGCAAGGTCAAGGTCACCGAACGGCGGGCGGCAGAAGATTACGCCCACTGCATGCGCGAACTGGTCGATGTCCATTATCCCGATGCCGCATGCATCCGGGTGGTGCAGGATAACCTGTCGACCCATTCGGCCGGCGCCCTCTATGAGACCTTCGCACCAGCCGAAGCCCGGCGCATCTTGCGCCGCCTGGAATTCCACTACACCCCCAAACACGCCAGTTGGCTCAACATGGTCGAGATCGAGATCGGCGTGCTGCGTGGCCAGTGCCTGGACCGCAGAATCGACGACCCAAACTGGCTCCGCCGAGAAATCGACGCCTGGGAACGACAACGAAACACAACCGGCGCCCGCATCAATTGGATGTTCACAACCGACAAAGCCCGCACCAAAATGGGCCGCGCTTATCCCGCAACACCCAAAGAGTCATAATCACAGTGGCGAGGTACTAGGCGGTGCCTGGCCATGTCCGAAGTTGAGGGTAGACCCGACCGGACTGCCCACGGCCGAAACCGGCGCTGTTGACCCAAAGCCGACGCGAGACGGATCAACCAGTGACCCGGGACCCGATCACGATCACCATCATCGGCCGGGGAGCGCTGTGTTCACCAAGTGCTCGCAATTTGCCTGAAAAGATCAACACCTGCTTAAGGAGCAAGCCTGCCGGCGCCCTCGCGGGGGGACGCGCATCTAGATCCGACTCAAGAAAAACGTCTCCAGTTTGCCTTTGCCCTTCACCTCAACGCTGCCGCGTGGCTCCAGCGCGAAGGGACCGACGAGGTGGCGGGCTATATCCTGGGACACATGGATTCGATTGGGTAGAGAATAGGCCTCGAGCCGGCTGGCGACATTTACGGTATCTCCCCACACGTCGTAGATGAAGCGGTGCTCGCCGATGATGCCGGCGACCACAGGACCGGAATGTATGCCGATCCGGATTTGCAACGGCCAGCCGAAATGGTCGTTGACGACGCCTAGCCGGTCAATCATGCCAAGCGCCATTGTCGCGATCGCTGCGAACGGATCGGGGTTCGGGTCCGGCAAGCCGGCGACGGCCATGTAGGCATCGCCGATGGTCTTGATCTTCTCGACACCAAGCTCGCGGGCGAGCGCGTCGAACTCCGAGAACAGCCGGTTCAGATACTCGACCATCGCTGCAGGCGTGACCCGTGCCGAGTGCTCGGTGAAGCCCACCAGATCGGCGAACAGAACGCTCACACCCTCGAACCGGTCGGCGATCATGGCTTCGCCCTGGTTCAGGCGGCCAATCACTTGTCTTGGCAGGATAGTCAGCAGCAGCCGCTCGAATTTGGCGGTCTCATCCTCGATACGGCGAAGGTACTTCTGCTCGCGGTCGCGCCAGCGCTTCTTGTGCAAGCAAGCATTAATCCGCGCGCGCAGCAGGACCGGATCGAACGGCTTCGGTAGATAATCCTCGGCCCCGGCCTCGATGCAGCGGACGGCGCTCTCGGTCTCAGCCAGGGCCGTGATCATGATAACCGGGATGCGGCGCAGCCGCTCATCGGCCTTCATGCACACGAGCACGTCAAACCCGTTGATATCGGGCATCATCAAATCAAGCAGGACGAGGTCGAACTCATCGTCGGCGAGCGCCTGCAGCGCCTGTTGACCGCTGGCCACAGAAGCGACGCGATGGCCCTCGCGGATCAGTCGGCGCGATAGGAGATCGCGGTTGGCCTCGATATCATCCACGACGAGAATGGAGCCGGTTTCGCTGACAGCAATCGGCTCATGCCGGACTGGCCCGAGGCTGCGCATCAAGTCGCTAACAATGACCGCATCGGTCTGATCGGAGGCCAAACGCGTCTCCTCGACATCGACCGAGAATCGCACGATGCGATCAAGACGCAGCAGCAGGCCGGTGGCCGCCACCAGCAGGCGGTCGAGATCTGCACGCAGTGAGCTGCTTGATAAATCGGCTACATCCTCGCGCAGCATCTCGCCATAGCCCTTGATCGCGTTGAGGGGCGTGCGCAACTCGTGACGCAGCTCCTGCTCTTGCGTGGCGGCGGCCGAGCCAGGCGGGCTCTTGGCGCGATCGCCCTCCACCATCCGGTCGACCTTGCCGGCGAGATCCCGGGCAGCGGCGAGGATACGGTTCAGATCGGGGAGGATGTCCGGGCTCCCCTTCCGGGACGCCTCCTCGTGCACGATCTCTGCATAGCCGAGCAAGGCGTTGACCGGGGACAACAGTTCCTGGCGAAGGTGGGCAAGCTGGATGCGCCCGGCGCGCGCGCTGTCGGTGTCAACGATGCTCATGGCCGATCCGGACTCGCGCGCCGGACGTGCCGGGGTACCAGCTCGTCGAGCGCCGCCAGCACAGCCTTGCCACTATATTCGCCCTTGTGCACCAAATGCTGTACCTGGCCGTTGAGGCGCGCGCGATCCTCAGCGGTCAGTGTCTTTGCGGTGACGACGATGACCGGGATGCGCCGCCAGCGGGATTCAGCGCGCAGCCGCGCGATGAACTCGAACCCATCCATTTCGGGCATCATGAGATCGAGCAGAATTGCATCAGGTAAAGCCTCCTTCAAACGCTGGAGACCAACCCGACCATTCTCTGCTAGAGTGACCGTGCAATCGATCTGCCGCAAGGCGCGCCCCATCAGCTCACTGGTCGGAGCGTCATCCTCGACTATCAGCACCTGCCGTGCCGCGCCCCTCGGGCAGCACTTGTCCACTGCACGAACCAGTCTGTCGCGATCGATCGGCTTCACCAGGTAGTCGGCGGCGCCGAGCGAGAAGCCAATGCCCTGGTTATCTACGATCGTAACCATGATCACGGGAATTTCGGCGAGTCCGGCATCTTCCTTCATGGCGCTGAGTACGGCCCAGCCATCCATGTGCGGCATCAGAGCGTCGAGCGTGACGACATCGGGCCGCAGCGTGCGGGCAAGCTGTATCGCCTCTTCGCCATTGGCAGCCAGGCGAACGGTGTAACCGCCGCGTTGCAGGTGTCGGCGCAGCAGCTCCCGCGCGTTGGGATCATCGTCGACCACGAGAACGATCGGCGCATGCTCGGGCTCGACGACCTGCGGACGCTCGGAACGCTTCTCTGCCGCCAAGCCCGCTGCGTCCGATGCAGCGCGCGTCACCGCCGGCAGGCGAACCACGAAGGTCGTCCCCTTGCCGGCCTCGCTGACCAGCGTCACATCGCCGCCCATCAGCCGGCAGAAGCTCTTGGTGATGGCGAGGCCCAACCCGGTGCCGCCGTAGGCGCGGGTGGTGGAGGCATCGGCCTGAGTGAAGGCCTCGAACACCTTGGCCTGCTGATCTGGCGTCATGCCGATACCGGTATCGCGCACCTGGAACTCGACCCAGTCGACGACTTCGTCCATATCACGGAGCACGGTCAGCGTGATCGCCCCGTTCCGTGTGAACTTGCAGGCATTGCTGAGAAGGTTGAACAGGGTCTGCCGCACCTTGGTCAGATCGCCGTGCATCGTGCCTACCTCGTCGGCGCAGTTCACCACGAGCGCGTTGCCATTCTTCTTGGCCAGCGGGGTGATGGTCGACGCGACGCTATCAATCATGGGCCGCAACTCGAAGGTCTCAAGATAGAGCGTCATCTTGCCGGCCTCGATCTTGGAAAGATCGAGGATGTTGTCGATCAGGCCGAGCAGATGCTTGCCGGCATCCTGGATCTTGCGCAGGTCCGCCATTTCCGATTCGCGCCCGGCACTCTGGGCGTCCTCGAACAGGATCTCGCTGTAGCCGATGATCGCATTCAAGGGCGTGCGCAGCTCATGGCTCATGCTGGCGACGAAGTTCGACTTCGCGCGGGTCGCCTGCTCGCTCGCCCAGATCGCCTTGTGCAGCTCACCTTCCATGCGCTTGCGGTCGCTGATATCGGCGAGGCCGTTGATCATCGCCGGGCGCCCTTCGAACTGGACGCGCCGCGACGCTAGGAGCGCCCAGAACTCCTCGCCTCCAGCCCGCTTGAGCAGCATCTCCATGCTCTCCACATGGCCGTGCTCGGTGAGCGCGTCGATGAAGCGCTCACGATGCTGCGGGTCTGCGTAGAAGTTTTTCGCTTGCAGGCCCAGGGCGGACGAACCTTCGAGCTCGAACATTTCGCTGAAGCGTTGATTGGCATACCGGATGATCCCGTCATCGAAGGTAACGATCGCCACCGCCATCGGCGCGGCCTCGGCAATGACACGCAGCCGCTGCTCGCTCTCCTGGATCGCCTGTTCGGCCTGCTTCACGTCGGTGATATCGGTGTAAGTCGCGACCGTGCCGCCGTCGTCGGTTTTGCGCTCGTTGATCTGAATCCAGCGCCCGTCGGAGCGGTGTTGTATATGCGTGCCCTTGGGATCGCGATGCCGGGCCAGACGTTCGGCGATCCAGGCCTCGACGCGCCCCTCCGCGTCGGGGATCTCGCCGCTCGCGGTCGCATTGCGGAGGATCGCTTCGAACGATATGCCTTGTTTCACGACATCGATGCTGCCGGTGCCGTGCATGTCCCGGTACCGCCGGTTGTATATCACCAGCCTGTCGTCGGCATCGTAAAGCGAGAAACCCTCTGAGATGCTCTCGATCGCGTCGACCAGCCGGCGCTGTGCCTCCGTTGCCTTGTCGCGCGCAGCAGCCAACTCCTCCTCTCGCCGTTTGATTTCAGTCACGTCCGTGAACACGCCTACAGTGCCGCCATCCTGCGTCTTGCGCTCGCTGATCTGGATCCAGCGACCGTCCCATTGGTGATGCAGAAACGGCCCTCCAGGGTTGCGATGTCGAGCAAGTCTGTGCTCGATCCATTCTTGAGGTCGTGCAGCTGCGTCGGGCACGATTCCACGCTCGACCACGGTCTTGATCAAATGCTCGAACTCCAGCCCTAGCCGCATAAGATCGGCCAGCCCCGGGTAGAGCTCGCGATAGCGCGAGTTGCACAGCACCATGCGATCACTAGCGTCGAACAGGAAAAAGCCTTCCGAGATGGTCTCGAGCGCGTCGGTCAGCCGAGTCTGGGCCTGCGCAGCCTTGTCGTGCGCCTCCGACAGCTCCTTCGAGCTCAGCTCCTGTGAGCGCTCGACCATCGCCCGATCGCTATCGAAATCGGTGTATGCGGAATCGACGGCTGCCACGAAAGACTGCAACGCAGCCGGTACTTCTCCCTCGACACCGAGGTGCTTTCTGAGCTGGCGTCGTAGCAGCCTGTGCATCGGTGCCCTGTGACCGTTCAGTCCTCGGCGAAAGTTGTGATGGTCATGGTTTGATTGTGCAGGCGGCACTCGCCACCGTGCATGAAGGGGGAAAGCTCGCCGTACGAGTAGAAGCCGGAAATCTTCGTATCCCTTCCAAAGACATCTCGGATTGCCTCGATTTCTTCTTCGGTGCGCTGCTTCATCACAAGCTTACGACCGACACAGCTCACCAGAATTGCCAGATCTGGTCGCCTGTCGCCCAGCCCGCTGAGGCTGGCCTTGGCGGCGGCCGTTGCGCCGTCGACCAGATCGTCAACGTTGGTCTTCATCAACTGTGCCGTTCCGCCCTGTGGGATGTCGCCTGCGAACGTCATCGACTTGTTCTGCTCGTCCACGGACAGGACTGTCCGGACGACACCCTGGCCGCCCTTTGCCTCGGTAACCAGGATTGGAAAGAGCAAGGCAGAGCTTGGCAACTGGTCGGCGTGTGGGCCTAGGTACGATTTATAGAGATCGAGCGCTGACCCCCCATCCAGCTCATAGAGGATGTTTCCCTCGGCCCGGGTGATGGTGCGCAGCGGCCCAAATGGCTGCCAGCCGCCCATCGATCCGTAGCCAATGCGCAAGTCGTCGCCATACAGACCAACCGTTGCCACGCGCTGGGGACCCGCGCCGCCGTCGGCAATGACCCAGGTCTCGGCAAAATTGGTTCCGTCTCCGGAAAGGCCGCCGGTGATCGACACGCCTTCCGAGACGCCGCCCGCGAGACCGTGCGCCAGGTCGGAGCCATTGACGTGCAAGCCGTCCGAAAGCACGAACACATGGCGCAATGAGGCGTCGTTCAATTGCTGCGCGAGCTCCTTGCCGACGTCGTAGCTCGCCTTCGCCTCACCAATCGTGGCAGAGGCGAACCGCAGTCGCGTATGTTCAAAGTCGACAAGAGTGGCAATCACCGAGTCGTCGACGACCACGTCGCCGGCAATCTCGCCGGAAGTCGAGCAACCAAGCATGGCGGCCCCTTTGAAGTGGTCGCGCAACTCGCCCACGAGGGTCCCCGCCTGCACCAACGATCTAGCACCGAAAACGAACACGACACTCTGTCGTCCGACGTCGCCAGTTGGCAAATTCGGCCGCCACCCGTCACTTTGGGACCACTTGTACTGAGCCGTTTTCATGAGTTGTTTCCTCTCGTCATCTGTCCGGAACTTGTAGGTCGTCTACTGTCCCGCGGCCGCGAGTAGCGTTTCAATCTTTCCAAGCAGCCTCTTCAGCTCGATCGGCTTTGTGTCGTAGTCGTCGCAGCCGGCCTCGAGGGCCTTGTCCCGGTCGGTCGCCATGGCGTGCGCCGTCAGCGCGATGATGGGGATTTTGTGCAGCTCAGGCGTGGCCTTGATCCGGCGCGTCGCCTCCCAACCGTCGATCACCGGCAGGCTCATGTCCATCAAAATGAGATCGGGCCTGTCGCTCGTCGCCATTGCCACGCCGCGCGCTCCGTCCTCGGCAATGGTGACCTCATAGCCGCCACGCACCAGACGCCGCGAGAGCATGTCGCGGTTCATCTCGTTGTCTTCGACCAGCAAAATCTTGGGCATTGCACAGCCTCGAACCGGACTGTGAGCACTGCTTGCCGGGATAACCCGGGCCTCAATAGACGCCTGAAAATTCAAACCTAGCACTTAAGCCTACCTGTCGCATCACGGAAAATGGTGGATAGTGGCGGCGACAGAAGAATTCCAAGAGTTCTATAAGATCATACCGCCTCCAATGAGGTGTGGTTCCGCGTGTAGCAAGGAGAGCTCGTCATTCAAGACTGTGCGTAAGCGGGACTGCCCTAAGTTGGCAGCCCCCATTAGGCCAAACGTGTGATGTCACCTACTGGCCGATTGTGTTGAAAAAGTCCTCGTCGGCGTTGGGACCAATTTTCCAAGAGCCGCCGGTGCGTTTGGGGACGTGGGGGACCGCTTCGACTTGAGGGAATTCATTCAGTGGCCCTCCCACATACTCTGAGAGGGCGTCGCCAACCAAAGTCGGCGACCAGGTCGTCTTTGCGCGAATTTAGTTGACGCGGCATTTTCGACTTTTTCAACACAATCGGCCCAAGCCTGCCACCGTTGCGCGCTACGCTTTGCGCCATCGAACCGGCTTCTTGCGTCCCAGCGGCGTCGTTCTAGCGGCGCGCGCCCGGCTTTCGGATATCCCCCATCCGCCCTTTTTGAATCTCGCAGAGGAATCTAAAATGGCAGGAATGCAAACTGGGCTTGTTATAATGACAGCGCTGCTGCTGTCAGGTTCTGTCGCCGAGGCACAGCAGGCGGGCAAGCCCTGCGCCGGCGATATCAAGACACTGTGTGCCGGCATTCAGCCCGGTGAAGGCCGGATCAAGGCCTGCATAGAATCGCATTTGACCGACCTATCGCCAACCTGCGAAGACCGCGTGCTCACGGTGGCGGTGACCGGAAAGGTATGCAAGACCGATGTTGCGAAGCTGTGTGCCGGTATTGTGCCCGGCACCGGCGGTATCAGAGCCTGCATAAAATCGCACATGGCAGAGGTGAGCGGTTCCTGCAGGGATGCGATGTCTCAGGCAGCGGCGGGCAAGAAAATCTTTGGGCGTGGGGATCTTTAGAAATCGTTGCCCGCGAGCGCGCCCCACCAGCGGTGATCAACGAAGCGCTCACTAAGCCGTGGCGTCGCTTGCGACACTTTCGCCCGCGACACATCGAACGACAGTGACGCAGCCAAACCAGCCGTGGGGCGCGGCTCCTGGGGCAAGCCGTCCTGGTCATCCGTTCAAATCGAATGATCGGGACCGCGCCCTCAAAACGCCTCATCGGCTGCGCTTCACACGAGAACGAAAGCCGTTCCGAGCCATCCGGCGAAGGCGGGCGGTGTCAGGCCGGGTATGTGAATAACCGAGGCCACGGCCGACGGCCCGAACTTTCGGCACCACGCACTTTTCCTTCATCCGCTTTGAGTGGTCGTAGATCTTGCCGGTGGCGATGGGGCGGGCTTGAAAAACGCTCTCAGCGGCGGCAATCTCGACCCGACTGAGGCCTCGATCTGGAGAATCTCGGCTTATGCCGATCGATGCGAGGATCGACGATGAAGCAGCGGCTTATAATGTGGCCTGCCGTTGTTGCGGGCGTCGTCTTGGTGCTCGCTGTCGCCTGGGCCGCCATCCTCTGGACCCGCCCGGAGCCTATTCGCATTGCATTCGCCAATTCGCTCTCTGGCCCGTCCGCCCCGGCCGGGACGGAAAGTCTGGTCGCGATGCAGCTTGCAATCGACGAGGTGAACGCCAAGGGTGGCGTCAACGGACGGCCGATTGAACTCGTTCTATTCGACGACGCAAGCAATCCAGCCGTGGCGCGCGCGAATGCGCAGGCGATCGCCGACAGCCCATGCGTCGCTGTGCTCGGACATTATCTCAGCTCCGCGTCGCTCGCGGCAGCGCCGGTATATAAGGATGCGCGGATTCCGGCGCTCACGGGAAGCGCGGCTGCCGACGATCTGACATCCACCAATGATTACTATTTTCGTGCGCTGGCGCCGGTCTCAGCACAGGCGCGCTCGATCGCGGAACATCTGCGCGCCGTGATGAAGGAGCCAAAAGTCCGTCTCGTTCACACGCGCGATTCCTACGGCAAGAGTTTTGAGCGTGGATTTGCGGCGGCCTATCCGGCGGAGCAGTTGCGTGTGTTCGGACTGGACGTCGCAGTCGATCAGATCGGATCGATGGATGGGCCGCTAGACGCTGCCGCGCAGGAGCCCGGACCCGGCGTTATCGTCGTCGGCGCGGCACCCGATTTTAGCGCAGACATCGTCAAGGCGCTGCGCCGCCACGGCATCAAGGGAACGATCATCGCATCCCAAGGCGCGGCCCGCGAAAGCTATTTGCAAAATTTCGCCAACGAGCCCGAGGAAAAAGCGCATCCGGGTTTCTTCAGCGAGAATCTGTATGCCGCTTCATCGCTGATGTTCGACAGCGCCGGCGTGGCGGCGCAGGCCTTTGCCGCCGACTACAAAGCGAAAGCGGGAACCTCGCCAAGCTGGGTTGCCGGCGGCGCGTATGACGCCGCGCGCCTGATGATCGATGCGCTGAAACGAGCTGCCGTACATCGCCGGTTTATGGGGCAGGGGATTCAGAAACGATCCGACAGCAAGGTTGCGGATCGCGACCGAGTGCGCGTCGCACTGGCCGCGATCGACAGTCCGAAATCGGCGGTCGTCGGGCTGACGGGGCGGCTCTATTTCAACGCGAACCGCGACATTCCGCGCCCGATCCGAATGGGTTTCTTCCATTACGGTCGGTTCGTCACGGCGCCGCAGCAACTCGTGCGCATCGATCAGCCTGATGGAATCGATCTCGCCGCAGAACAGGAGAAGGGCCATGTCATCGCGTTCGAGGATCGGCGCTACTGGATTCAGCGCGTCGTTTATACCGGCATCGACATCATTCGCGTCAGCCGGATCGACGTGAAGCAAGATTCGTTCAACGTCGACTTCTATCTCTGGATGCGGTTCGCTGGCGACGATGAGGCGCAGACGCACGTCGAATTCCCGGCATTGCTGGATCGCGGGGCGTTCGATCCAGCTCGGCCGATTCAGGCTGGACAGGAAGACGGCCTGAGCTACCGGCTCTATCGCATCAACGGCGATTTCAAGGCCCGTTTCGATCTCCATGATTATCCATTCGACACGCAGCAATTGCATCTACATTTCCAGAACACGGAACAGCGGCGGGAACTCATCACCTATGTTATCGATCGGTTCGGCTTGCGCCTCGCCGACGACGGAAGCTCGCGGGCCGAGGACGGGGCCTATTCCGGACTTCCGCTCTGGCGATTTCTCGGACTGAACTATTTCGTCGAATCCCTGTCCAGCGGATCAACGCTCGGAAAGGCGTCTTTGTTTGGTGCCGAGGCAAGGACGGAATTCGCAGGCTTCGATGCGGCCATCATGCTGCGCCGCAGCTCCGCCATCTACATGCTGAAGAACCTGCTGCCGCTGTTTCTGCTCGTGCTCGTCGTATTCGCGACGCTGTTCTTTCCCGAAACCATGTTTCGTGAACGCGTGACGATCCCAGTGACCTCGATCCTGGCGAGCGCGGTGCTGCTCGTAGCGGTGAACGGTCAGATCGGCGATGTCGGATACACGGTGGTGGTCGAAGAGATGTTCTACATCTTCTTCGTACTATGCCTGATGGCGATGTTGGCGGGCTACAGACATGAAAAACTTCGGGACGCCGGCCGAAAGCGCGTCGCTGTTGTTTCGGATCACGTAGCGCAGATCATTTATGCCGGGACGGTGCTCGCTATCATCGTCGTGCTCTACCGGCGTTATGCCGTGTGAGGCAAGCGTGGATACCTCGCCGGCCCGCCACACCTTGTTGAAATTCGCAGCATGAGTCCGGATCTGGCCCATAGCGTCAGTTATTGCAGCGCGGCGACATGTCCGGAGTTGGGGGTAACCCGGACCCTATCACCGACGATCTCGATCAGACACTTCTGGGCTAGGCCGACGTTTATACCTGACCAATTTGCGTGCCGGGGCGGGTAGCCGTCCATGTGATCGACCATAGGGCACGACACCGCGCCAGAGCCGCCCAGGGCGGCAACCAGCACCCATCATATTGGCTGAGTACCATTCAGCGGATTTTGCAAGAATCTCCCTGTATGAGGCTCCAGCGCTGCCAGACAAGATTTGAAGAGCTTCCCGCCTGAGAACTGTGCAGCGTAAACTTGGAGGATGCTCTCTGCGGCACGCACCTCCTCAGTCAAGTCTTGTCTGTGAATCTTCTTCCCCAACAAGGCCAGCGACGACCAACCAGTACCAATAAAACCTGATTGCAGGCCAACAGAAGGCCAAAGAATTTTCTCATCACACCCCACGCACTGAAGATGCCAAGGCCGGAATTCTAGCGTTCGAAATGTTCGGGCCGCCGTTGCCGATCGTGGCGGTCGACTCCATCTCTAGCGTAACTTCGATCGCGCAACAGGCAGAGATCCGGATGACTACCGCGAAGACGGTTCGTTTCAATGTCGAGATCGCGGCCGATCTAGCCGCCGCGATCACTTGCGCGGCCAAGGCAAACAACGTAGCGGCCGAGGACATCGTCAACGATTGCGTCCGCCAGCAGTTCGAAACCGCGCTGCGTCACCGCGTGCTCATGCAGCGTCAGAACGATGTCGACGAGGCGTTGATCGAGCTTGCGCGGTTGGTTGGGCGTCTGAGCGCCGGGCCGAGCGAGCCGCAGGAAAGTATCTGCCGCTATCGTCCTCTGGATGGCAGGTGACAGCAACTCTGCATGCGCTAGGCTGCGGCCGCGCCGCCGGCGCTTACTATACGGAAGATCCCAATCGCGAGGCGCGGCCTCGGTCGCGCGACAATTACTATACCCGCGATGACGGCGGCGGGACTTGGTGGTCGACAGCGTCCAGCGTGGTTCGGAACGGTTCATCAATCGATAGACAGACGTTCCGCGATCTCTGCGCCGGGATAGATCCGCGCACCGGCAAAGGTCTGGTGCGAGGATCTGGAGAGGGTCACCGCGCCGGATGGGACATCACTTTTTCAACGCCGAAGACGTTTGGGATTCTCTGGGCCGCCGGCACTGCAGAGCGGCGGGCTGTCTTGGAGAAGATTCAGCAAGACGCCGTCGATCAAGCCTTGGAGTTCGTTGTCGACGAACGACTCGTTGAGGTGAGGTTGGGCGCCGGAGGCCATTTGCGTGAGGCGCCGAGCGACATTCTAATTGCGAAATTCCCGCACTTTACCTCGCGGGAAGGGGATCCCGCCTGCCACACGCATTGCGTATTGTTGAACGCAGCGCGATCGTCGGGAGATCAGAAGAAATATCTGACTCTTGAGGCGCGACAGGTCTATGCCTGGCAGGTCGTCCTCGGACTGGCGTTCAGAACGGCACTTTCGCAAAAACTGGTTGAGATGGGATTTTCCGTCAGAGCCGCCGGGCGCGATCAGTTCGAGATCGCCGGCATTCCGGATAACATGATTGAACGGTTCTCGAAGCGCTCTCAGCAAATCAAAGCCCGCGTCGGAAAAGGTGCATCGGCTGCGCAAAAGGAGGTGGCAGCACTTGAAACGCGCCGCGACAAGGCCAGCGTGCCGACCGGTGACCAACTGGAAGGCCGCTGGCAACAAGAGTTCGCGATATTCGACCTCGATCCATGGGGCGCGGCATTGAAAGCGGGACGGATGCCTAAGCCCCAGCGGGCCGCTGCAGTCGACTACGATCTCAATCCGCCGGAGGTCCCTGGGGACACACCTGTAGCTTTGGCGGCTTCAGAAATCCTTTGCACCGAAAGTGTTTTGAAGCGGAAGACGTTGCTCCACCGCGCGTTGGCCGAAGCGAGTTTGCAGGGGACCGGTGTCCAAAGCGTCTATGCAGGAATCGCGAATCATGAATCGTCAGGAACACTTGTTCGGCTTGACCGGCATGAAGTAGCCCAGCATTGGACCACGGTCGCCATCGCCGCCGAGGAGGCGAAATTGCTGCGTCTGGTGAAGGAGCGGATGGCCGGATCATGGTTCAAGTCCGAGGCGATCGAGGCCGCGCTGAAAGACGCTTCCAATCTTTCGGAAGAGCAGCGGCAGGCGATCCGTCATGCGACGTCGGCCGAGCCGACGTCCGTGCTTGAAGCTGGCGCCGGCACCGGCAAGACGACGTTGGCAAAATTGGTCGTGGATTCGGCCAAAAAATCGGGTCTAAGTATCGTAGGCCTGGCACCATCTTGGGTTGCTGCTGATGAATTGGCCCGCTCCACAGGTATCGAGGCTTTTGCGATTGCGCGCTTCCGGCACGAACTGGCCGCCGGCAGGCGACAGCCGCCCGATGCCAATACGCTTGTCATCGTTGACGAGGCCGGGATGGTCGGGACACGCGACATGGCCGCGATTTTTGATGTTTGCACGGCCGCGACGACCTCCGCGGTTGACGGGAGCCAAATACGCTCCGCAAAAATACTGTTGTGCGGTGATCGACGCCAACTGGCATCGGTCACCGGCGGGAGCTCGCTCAGGGCGATTTCCGACTTGATCGAACGTCGGTCGACATTGACAGGCGTTCGGCGCCAAACCATCGATTGGCAACGCGCGGCATCGGTTGCGATGGCACGGGGAGATTCGGAGGCCGGTCTGCGCGCCTATGCCGAACATGATCGCATTGAGATGGTTGCCGGTCGTGAGGACGCGCAGGCGCAATCGATCAAGGCCTGGAAAGATCTCCGGCAAACCCATGGCGATGACGTTATCGTCGTGACCCGCCGGAACCGTGACGCCGTTTCCCTCAATCTCGCGGCCCGCGAGGTTCTACGCGAGGAAGAACTTATTGAGGGCAAAGACGTAAGCCTTACGGCTATCGATCGCGACGGCGGTTCAGCGCAATTGCCGATCGCGCGAGGGGACCGCATCCGCTTTGGCGAGACTCTTCACCAACATGGGATTCGGAACGGCACCCGTGGAAAAGTCGTAAGATATGCCCAAGGAGTCGACGGATCCGTTCGCCTTGCAGTCCGACTCGACGACGGCCGCGTGATCGAAGATGAGTGGTCTGGTTTTTCTCAAAAGGGGCGTCGTCACCATGCGGGCATTCCGAAAGTTGTCCATGCGGTCGCGGGATCGGCTTATTCCGTCCAGGGTCGCACTGCACTTGCTGCAGTACACCACATCGCGAGCGCTACTGACGCTCGCGAGACCTATGTCGCCCTGACCCGTCATCGCCACGATGTGCGGATCGTTGTCGAGAGCGAACGGCTGGACGCCGCTTGCCGCGCCCGTCAGGAAGATCCAAGAATGTTGCCGACTCAGTCGGCGATGCAAGAGCGGCTTTTCATCGAAGCGCGTCGATACAATGAGAAAGCTAACGTGGTCGATCATGTCGGAGATCGATTGAAATTCATTGAATCGGGCATCGTTGAGTTGCCGCGAGCGCAGGGTAAACTCGGCATGGCCTTCGTAGCAGAAGCGACGCGTCGCGTTGAGTTGGCTGCTCGGTCAATTAATCTGGACGGAGATCGGCTTATAGTTGAGCTTCGCCGACGAGCCATGCGCGCGTTGCCTGACAGACAAATGCGCGAAAACATCAGCGCAATAATCGGAAAGGTTAAGTCCTGGATCCGAGCATCGAAAATAACGGCCGAACCCGGATACCAGCGGCGATCGACAGCCTTTGAATACGACCGATAGATGGAAATTCAATGCCACGCCGTGGCGGATCCTCTTTTGTTGAATGGATAACTCGCCGATCCCGAGCGGAAGAACAACGACTTGTGAGGACCCGCCTCATGCCGCGGGGCCGGCAGGGCCGCTGCTGTGCCGGCCGGCGGCCTTGACCGGCCTCCCGCCGCCGCTGGCGCGGCCGATGCCGAGGGGGCGGCCATGCCGGCAGCCGGAGCCGAATTTTTTGACGCACATGCAACAGTCCCACGCGAACCTGACGCAAACGCAACAGAAGCGAGCGCAACCTGACGCACGTGCAACAGGCTTGTCATCCTGACGTAGACGCAACAGGACCAACCCGTTCTGACGCAAAGGCAACAGATTTGCGAAATCGGGGCGTGTCGGCCGGCGGGCGCTTTCAGGCGCCGGCTTTGCTGGCGAGGGCGGGGCCGGGGGCAGCGACCTCGCTTTCAATAACTTCCGTTATCGTAAGTTAGGAATGCCGGAGGTAGGGTGCCGAGAGAGCGGGGGCGGGAGCCACTGCCCCCGGTGTCCCGCTAGTAAGTTGCATTCAGGAAGTGATGGCCAAGCGTACCCAGAGCTCCCCGCCGGCCCGAGCCGCAAGGCCTTCGGAGATGCCTGGATTCATCAAACCCCAATTGGCGACGCTAAAATCCAAGGCCCCCAGAGGGGAGCAGTGGCTTCATGAAATCAAATTCGATGGCTACCGAGTTCAAATCCATCTGAACAAGGGAAAGCGGAAGGTCTACACTCGAAACGGGCTGGACTGGACCAAACGTTTTTCCCAGATCGCAGGCGCCTTGGATATTCCCGGCCAAGCCATCATCGACGGGGAAGTGGTGGTCATCCACGAAGGCCGGACCAACTTTTCGGAGCTACAAGCTGAGCTCGCCGCCGGCAAACAGGACAGGCTGCTGTATTACGCCTTTGATCTTCTGTGGCATGACGGCGACCTCCGCAAGCTCCCCCAGATCGAGCGAACGCAAGCGCTCTCCGATCTACCGGGAGAGAGCGGAATCGAACTCCCTATAATCTATTCCGAGCACCTGATCGGCGATGGGCAAGAGATGTTCGAACACGCCGCCAAGCTGAACTTCGAAGGGATCGTCTCGAAGAATGCCCAGGCGTCTTACCGCTCCGATCGCAACGAAGGCTGGCTGAAGACCAAAACCGTTCAGAAGGGGAAATTTCCGGTTATCGGGTTTGTGAAGGATCCTACCGGGGTGGCTGCCCTGTACCTTGGGAGGCGGGAAGGGAAAGACCTGGTCTACATGGGCAAGGTCGGAACGGGTTGGTCTCGGACGGTCTCGAGCCAAATCCGGAAGCAGCTTGATACCGTGGTGAGCCCGAAATCGAAATTGACCAGACCGATTAAAAAGCCCAAGGCCGTCTGGGTCGAGCCGTCATTCACTGCAGAGGTCGAGTACCGGGATATCACGTCAGAAGGGCTGCTCCGGCAGAGTTCGTTCAAGGGCCTAAAGCGGGTTTAGGCCCCACTGGCTGAGGGGTGATACACGCCCGGATGCCGTCCTCTTTCCGACAGTGGTCTCACCTGCGCCAGTTCTGGCCGAGTTCGTCGTCGAACCACATTTCGGCGTCATAGTTTGCACCCGCAACGGACCTAAAAATTCAAATAGTGCGAATAGCCCTTCGCACTGAGCCAATCCTTGAATGCCAAGAAGCTCGGATGCTCTGATGCTCGTGTCTTTCTTTCGTTCTTTCGGGAGGGTTGCAAGCCAGTCGGTTGCCAGATTCCTGATGACCGGCTCGGATTCAGATTTTTTCATAATGATCCAATGACGAACGCTCTCCTGAGAGAACCATCACTTCCGAACGCTAGTTCATACTGCTTTCAGGTTCGGTGCTCCCTTCGAACGAGCCGGCGGTGTCATTGCGCCGGTCAGTCCGAAAACCAGGTTCTCAAGTTCATCAGTCGGCAAATGTAGATCGGCAGCGACTTGGCTCTTTGATATTCGATCAGTCCAAAGTTCCGTAAAAACCTTTTTCCAAATGACTGACTCCTCGCGCGGGAGACCGTTTGGTTCTTCGGTACGGTAGCCCCTTTGATTGATCTGGATACAGAACGTCCGATACTGCCAGTCACTCAATATGCCCAGTTTGTGCAAACGGTAGGCGAGCGCGGCGGTTGACACTCCCCACCGCCTCTTGGCGATTACCAATTCATCCAACCTTGAGACAAAAGGAAGTCGAGACTTTACGTCAGCCTTCGGCATCAGGAACGAGGAGGCGAAACTATTAGCTTCAATCTCGGCATCCCGCCCTTGCTGCGGTCCACCATGCTTGTGCAAAATCAGGTGGGCCAACTCATGGGATGCATCTAGTCTGCTACGCTCGGCAGACTTGAAGGTATTTAAGAACACATAAGGAATATCATTCCGCCAGCAAGAAAAGGCGTCCACGCTCTTTGTGTTCTCCGCAAGCGAGAACACCCTAACGCCTTTCGACTCAAGCAGTTTGATCATGTTGCTAATGGGCTGCTCACCCAAGGCCCACGCTTGACGCACGGTCATTGCAGCCGCCGCCGGATCCCGCTCATGCGAAAGGTCTATCAGCTTCGGCTCCGGTAAATTGAACTTTGCCGCGACATAGTCGGAAAGGAGATATGCGAGCGAACCGGATGCGAGTGCAGCATCACGCTCTCGCGCAGTCATTGATGTTAGACTGCGAAAACTTGCTGCATCCTGTGACAGGTCGTCGATATCGTCACCAAAGAAAAACTCGCGTGGGAATCCGAGTTCTTTCGCGATCAGATCGACGGTCTCCGGTTCAGGTTCGTTGTTTGCTTTCTCCAGGCGCGTCACCGTAACCGGCGACATCCCGATCAATTCGGCGAATCCTTTGCTGGTGAGCCGCCGCCTTTTTCGGGCGAGGCTCAATCTCTGCGGATTGAACATGAATCTTAGCTTTTGCGCGTTACGTTGATCTCGAAATCCTGCGTGGGCGGCTCGTTGTCATCGACCTTGGGCATCATGCTGGCCCATTCGCCCGGTTTGATGATGTAGATGCGCTCATTGAAGCCCTTAAACTGGCCGTCCTCGATGTGTTTCGGGAACGATAGTTCAGCGCGGACCTCATCGCCGTTGATGTAAACAAAGAAGTACCATAGGGCCGCATTTTCCTTCTTGTGGTTAGCCCGGTCCTCTGCATCGAACTCGGCAAACAGGTTGCGTTGTCCGAGGTCAACGGCCTTGGACGCCGCCGGCCCCTTGTCTGAAATGGCCTTTGGATCCCGGTCGTCGTGACAGGCACTATCGGCATTTTGGAACACAATCTTGATGCCGGTCTTGGGATCATAGGTCGCCTCGATGTTGCCGGTCCGATCGATAATCCAGCCCTTCGCCCGCAGCACTTCGCGCAGCGCGCCGGTACCATGGATGTATGAAAGCTGACCGGCAGCGTTGAGCGGATGATTCAAGACGAAGTTAGCCTTGGCCGCGACGGCTTGATGAACGACGCTGATTAATTCGCTGGCGGACAGGCCTAGTTGATCAAGGCGAGACGCGACCTCATAGTCCTGAGCGATAATGCGATCTGCGGCCACCGGGGCACCTCGTCATGTTAATTTTCTCTTCCTCATTTGTGGCAGAAAAAATTAACATGGTCAACCGGCAGCTTTATGGGCGGTGCAACGGGTCTAAGGGGCGTCGAGGGCCAGTGAGGCTGGGCCGACAGCAGCCCGAGGCGGGCTAACGGGATAGCGCCAGTGTCCGGAAAAGGGTTACCGGAGGTTTGGGATGCGCGAAGCGGGGCCGTATAGCGGAAGAAAGAACGTTACTTCTTTTTTGTGCCACCGGTGTGCAGTGAAGACGTGTGCTGTATTTTCCCAGAGCTAGGGGACTTAGTTGCATAAGATCCCGATGTGGTGACCCTATGAGCAAAATCTTGCTTCGCAATAGACCAACGACCGGTGCGATTGGCGGCGCTGTCGGCTGACTTCATCAATGATGATCTCTCACCTTGCTTCATCAGAGTCGCCCTTTTTTCGTGGACCTGAAAGCTTGCTCCAATCGGCGTTAGCGATCGGGCCCAAATACGATGATTCCAACTCGGCTACTAAGGAGCCGTAAGTTACGCCTTTTGGACCGATACCGGGGGCAGTCATCTTCAACGCATAGCCCTGGTCATCTTTTCTACCGGCCATGTCGAAAAGATCCAAAAAACGAGTGGGGGCAATGCCCACAAATGCGTCGAATCTCACGGCGTCGTCGTCCGCTTCTCGATCATGATCAACTTGTATTGCTCTTTTGTAAAGTTTCTTCGCCCGGCTTTTGGGGTAGGGCTCTATGTAAACTACTCGGGTAATCCCGGCAGCGATGATGTGTCTGGCGCACATGTGGCAAGGAAAAGTTGTGCAGTAAAGGGTTCCTTCACGAATCGATACCCCACGCATGGCAGCATCACAGACAGCCGCCATTTCCGCGTGCACGATGCGTCCAAACTCCAGAAGGCTTGCCACAGTCGTTCCCGCTAAGGGTCTTGGCTCGACATATAGGGCGTCTTGAGCTCGATCTTCCGGCTGGCGCGCTGACCTGTCTTCCTTCAGCCATCCCGCATCAGAGAGCGCCTGGAGAAGCTCCGCGACGATTTCCTTTCGGGTGCCTGCCGCGGCGTCTTGGCCGATTCTGTAGTCCCGGTAATCCCGCTCGGTCCCGGCCACGTCATCCCATATCACGCCTCCGCCAGCGCGAGGCACCTCGTTGCATCCTGTCGCAAGGATTTCGCCAGTCTTCGTTGCTATCACCGCTCCAACCTGTCGCGAGAGGTCCGCGGATCGTTGAGCCGTTGCTCGCGCCTGAAACATGAGCAGTTCGTCTACGGTAGGAGTAATGTAGGGGGCCTGAAAAAGTAATTGAATAAAGCGACGCGCGTCTTCCCGAAAAGAAGTTCCAACCTTAAGGAAGACATCTGCCCGCTGGAACACGTCTTCCAGTCTCTGCCCCAATAGGTCAGATCTTTCTTTTTGATCAGTATCTATGAGCTCTTCGGCAATAACCTTGTGAGCATCCGGGTCAGACGAATTTTTACTGCTCGCAATTTTGCGACAGAGATTTTCAACACGCTGTTCCCTTGGCTCGTACACTGAAACGAGAAGGGCGCGCTGACCAAACAACTTTCGGAACATTTGAAGTTCTTCGTCTCGCTTGAGCGAGGAGACGATAAAGCAGTGTCGCTCAGCAGGGACTGTGACGTCCTCGCTCTCGTTCAAACTTGCGCGGCAATGATGTATTTCAGCTAGAGCGAGCCTCGCCACGGCATCCGCGTGACCAATAATTCTCCGGACATCATTGCCCGCGGTCATGCTCTCCCGTATGCGATCATCCTCCGCTCTAATTTCGGCGAGGTATTCCAAGCCCGGAATTTGTCCCATCAAAGCGCTTAGCCGAACCGGAACCGGCTTGTACCCTACCGCTAGTAGTTCGGAGGCCAGCGCTTCTGAAACAACGGTGGTGTCCGTTCCGACTGCTGCGCAGAGGCATATGACAAGTTCGGGATAGTATACTGATTCAGAGGCTGCCAATGCCTCCGACTGTTCAACTTCCGCCACTATATCCCCCCGGTTGTACTAGCTTAGATCAGCACGGCATTTGCTCAAGAGTCGATAGGGTCGCGAGAAGAAGTTGTGTGTTAGATGCCATCCTTGGCGCTGCAGCAAGACGATGGCTTATCGCTTACGGCTTGCCTTCTGTGCCTCGGGATCCGGACGGGAGTAGGTCAGACCCAAGATGTGCGCTCGCTTGCGCCGGCTATAGTGCCGGCCGGCGCTGCAGGGCTCGCAGTACAATGCCGCCTCCAGCTTCCAGACCGGCGTCTCCGGTGGCTGCCTCAGGGCCCGCAGCGGGACGAGGGAGACCCGGTCGCAACCATTGCACTTGGCCTCCAGGTCGAAACCACCATTAATCGCCTTGCCGATCGTCGGCTCGGCCTGGGGATCCCCAGGCGAGGGCATGGCGGGGCCGCCGGCCCACATGATCGCATTCCAAGCTTCGCATTCGGCGGTCAGCTTCACGGATTTTCGCCTCGGCCGCGCTCCGGATCAGAACCGATTCCCGGTACTGGCTGGCGTGGATCTCGTGGGCGTATCGGATGCCCTTTGCCTGGGCCTTGCGGTCGCCGCCTGAGAGCGAAATGTGGATGATGCAAGCGACAAGCTGAGCGCGATTCTGAGCCTTCGCAAGCCGCTACGAATGGGCTGGCCGCTGCGGCGCCATCTGACAAGCGCTAGAACACCCGCAGAACAGAAGTTTGTACCCTTCGAGGTTTTATTTGTACCCGCGCCTGTTCGTGCAGCGGGGCTGCTGTCAAGAAAATCACTGTGCTGCAGTGAGTTCTATGGTGAGCGCGCTGGGGCTCGAACCCAGGACCCCGTGATTAAAAGTCACGTGCTCTACCGGCTGAGCTACGCGCTCCCATGGCCGCTGATGGCTTCAAAGAGATCGCCATCGTCTTCGGTCATTTCGAAAAGCATGTCTTGCCGCCACGTTTGACTAGCGTCGCGGGGAAAACCGGTAGGGGTGTTTCCGGATCATGCTTTCGGCTCGCGCTGTGTAGGGGGAGCGGCCGCCGAGGTCAATAGCGCGGAGGGCTGCCGAAGATGACGGCAGGATCGGGGATTCGTACGACGTTTCCGTCGCTTAGCTTGAGACTTTCAACCCGATTGGCGGCCCGTCGTCCACGCCGAAGACCACGTGACTTTTAATCACGGGGCCTTGGCCGCTCAGTGGCCAGTCAGTTCGCCTCCTGCCGCACCTCGCTCGGCACCGGCTGCGCGGCGCCAGCGGAGGTCGGCAGCGAGACCGGGCGCAGGCCGATCAGCTCGGCGGTGCGGATTGCGCTGTCGCGCCAGAACTGGAACGAGTTGATGCGGCTGAGCTCGAGGATCGCAATTGCGACCGCGGCCAGGAACGGCAGGCTTTGCAGCACCAGCACGCCGGCGAAGATGTAGATCTCGGTGATCTGGCGGAAACTGTTGGAGGCGATCAGCACGCCCGCGCCGATCAGGAGCAGGGCGCCGATCACGGCCTCCCAGAACGCCTGGAACTCGATCGACATCCGCGACAGGCCGCCCTTGGAGGTGCGCGCGAACGCAATGTGCTCGGTGATGAGCCCCTGCGCCACCGCGCGCGACACCGTCCATTGCACGCTCATCGCCGCGATCATGGCGCCCAGCATCTGGCCGGGTTTTATCGCGACGCGCGCGCGGTACATCGACAGGAAATGCGCCAGCGAGACGATGAAGGCGGCGATGATCGGCAGCGTCAAAATCTTGTCGGGGATGGCGATGTCGGCAAAGGCGACGATCGGCACCCAGACCAGGTTAAGCAACGCCACGACCACGCCGAGGCTTTCGGCCCCGAGCCAGTTCAGCCAGCCGAGACCGTATTCGCGCTTCTGGTCGGGCGTCAGCCGGCTCCGGCCGGGCAGGAAGTGCCGCCAGTGCTTCTTCACGATCTGGAGGCCGCCATAGGCCCAGCGGTGACGCTGCTTCTTGAAGGCCTCGTAGGTGTCGGGAAGAAGGCCCTGGCCGTAGCGGTGGTTGGTGTAGTGGGTGACCCAGCCGAGCTCCTGGATCGCGAGGCCGAGATCACTGTCCTCGCAGATCGTATCGGACGACCAGCCGCCGGCCATATCCATCGCGGCGCGGCGGATCAGGCACATCGTGCCGTGCACGATGATGGCGCTGACCTCGTTGCGCTGGACCATGCCGATGTCGAAGAACCCGGCATATTCGCCGTTCATGATGTAGTGCATGATCGACAAATCGCCGTCGCGATGCTCCTGCGGCGCCTGCACCAGGCCAACGCGCGGATCGGCGAAGGCCGGCACGAGATCCTTCAGCCAGTCGGGATCGACGACATAGTCGGCATCGAGGATGCCGATGATCTCGGCATCCACGGCGGTGCGGTCCATGGCGATGCGCAGCGCGCCGGCCTTGAAACCCTTCACCTTCTCGGCGTTGATGAACTTGAAGCGTTCACCGAGCGCGCGGCAATGGTCCTGGATCGGCTGCCAGAAGGCGGGATCCGGCGTGTTGTTGATGATGACCACGCATTCGTAGTTCGGATAGTCGAGCCGCGACAGCGCATCGAGCGTCTGCTTGAGCATCTCGACCGGCTCGAAATAAGCGGGGATGTGGATCGAGACTTTTGGGTAGTAGTTCTCCGGCACGTCGGCGACCGGCTTGCCCTTGGTCAAAAGCCGCTGCGGCGGCCGGCCGAAGGCCACCGCCGCGATCTCGTCGATCCGCGCCATCGCGATCAGCACGAGGGGAACAAGGAGGATCATGCCGAGCGTCAGCGCGAAGGCCGAGCCGAAGATGAAATAGTGCCCGTTCCAGAACGCGAACACGGTCGCAGCCCAGGCGCCGACACCGTTGGCGGTTGCCGACAGCAGGAACGCCTGCCTTGCGGTCGGTTGTTCCAGCCGCAGGATCGGCAGCGACAGGAGGACGCCGACCAGCAGCGCGATCGTCATCAGCTTCCAATAGTCGGGATTTTCGACCGGGCCGGTCCAGGCGAATTTCGGCTCGCGGCTGGCGTTGAGGATGCCCCAATACGGACCGACGCCGCCTTCGAAATATTTCCAGGGCTGATCGATCGCCTCGACGATGTTGTATTCCATGCCGAGGCCTTCGGCGCGGCTGACGAAGTTGCGCAGCGTCAGCGCCTGCTGGAACGGACCGGGGTCGGCGTTGCGCAAATTATAGCCCGCGCTCGGCCAGCCGAACTCGGCGATCACGATGCGCTTGCCGGGGAACAGGTTCCGCAACAAATTGTAGCGGTCGACGGCCTGGTCGACGGCCTGGTCCGAGCGGAAGTTTTCCCAATAGGGCAGGACGTGCGCGGCGATGAAATCGACGTTGGAAGCAAGGTCCGGATTGTCACGCCAGATGTTCCAGATCTCGCCGGTGGTGACGGGCACGCGGACCGCGCTCCTCACCCGCTTGATCATTTCGATGAGGTCTTCGACCTTCTGCTCGCCGCGGTAGATCACTTCGTTGCCGACGACGACGCCGTTGACGTTGCTGTTCTTGCGGGCGAGCTCGATGGCGGCCTTGATCTCGCGCTCGTTGCGATCCGGGTCCTTGTCGATCCAGGCGCCGAC
>WNGR01001832.1_pt1 | contig 23525 bp, 14 predicted proteins | sample 5407581 | NCBI WGS metagenome assembly WNGR01 (sample SAMN13153383, study PRJNA577476) | soil metagenome | isolation source: 80 cm soil or saprolite under Garry oak tree replicate 2 | place: USA:California | collected 2016-06-15
ATCGACGATATGCGCGAGGCGCTCCGCCGGATACGACGGATCGAGCGGCACATAAGTCGCGCCCGCGCGCAGCACGCCGAGCAGCGACGCGACCAGCGCCGCCGAGCGCTGCATCGCGACGCCGACGCGCACCTCCGCCGTCGCGCCCAGGCGTCGCAGTTCGTGCGCGATCGCGCGCGACCACGCATCGAGTTGCGCGTACGTCACCTGCTCTTCACCGTCGACCAGCGCGATGGCGTCAGGACGCGCACCCGCCTGCGCGGCGATCCGTGCCGTCACCGGCTCGTATGCAAACGCGGCCGCAGGCGTCGCCGCAAATTCCGTCGCGTCGTCACCTGCGATATCGCGCAACCTCACGTCCTCCGAGTCGGCTTCCACCAGCGCCGTCGCGAGGCGATCCAGCATCCGCTCGAAATACTCGGCGACGCATGCAATGCCGTCCGCGGACACGCGCGCGGCATGCCGGTGCCACTCGAGCCTGAGCCTGTCGCCGCCGCCCACATGGCGCGGCGCGACCACCAGCATCAGCGGCAAGTGGCTCCGGTTGTGCGCCTCGACAGCGCGCACGCGCGGCACGCCGCCGATCGCGCCCAGCGCATCGTCGAGCGGATAGTTCTCGAACACGATCAGGCTGTCGAACAGAGCATCGACGCTCGAGTTCGCCCATTGCTGCAAGCTCGCGAGCGGCGTGTGTTCGACGTCGCGCAACGCCGCGTTGTGCCGCTGCAGCGCGGCCAGCCAGGACCGCACCGTCGCATCGGATTCGACGTCGACCCACAGCGGCAGACTGTTGATAAACAGGCCGACGATCGATTGCGCGTCAGGCAGATCGACCGGACGGCCGGACACCGTCATGCCGAACGCCACTTGCGGGCGCCCGGAGAAACGCGCGAGCACGAGCGCCCACGCGCCCTGCACGAGCGTGTTCAGCGTGACCCGCGCGCGCTGCGCGGCGCGCTGGAGCCGCGCGTGAGATGCGCCGTCGAGTTCGCGGATCATCACTTGCGCCGCCCCGCTGTCGGGACCGTTCGCGGACGACGGCCGGAACGCGTTGCCGAGTGCGTCGGCGAGGCGCGCCGGTTCGTCGAGCGTCGCGAGGCGTGCGCGCCAGAACGGACCCGTATCGGGTTGACGTCGCAGCCAGCGGACGTAGTCCGCGTAGCGCGCGCCCGGCGTCGTATCGGCCAGGCCGCCGGCCTCGAACGAGGCATACGCGCGCGTCACGTCTGTCACGACCTGCGCGGTGCTCCAGCCATCCGTCAGCGCGTGATGGTGGGTCCACAGCAGATCGTGCGCGCCGTCGGGGCGCTCGAAAACATCGACGCGCATCAGCGGCGCGACGCCCGGCTCGAAGCCGCGCGCAACGAGCGCTTCGCGCGCGGCGTCGTACGCCGCTTCGTATCGGTCCTGCGTCGATGCGACGCGCGCATGCAATTCGAACGGCATCCGCACGTGCCGCTCGACGATCTGCAACGGCTCGCCGCCGGCCGGCCACACAAAGCGCGTGCGCAAAACCGGATGGCGAGCGACGACCGCGTCCCACGCCGCGTGCATCGTCTCGATCCGCAGCGCGTCGATCGTCAGGCGAAGCTGCGAGACGTACACGCCCGGTTCGCCGTCGAGCATGCCGTGGAACAGCAGGCCCTGCTGCATCGGCGTGGCCGGATAGACCGCCTCGACGGCGTCGCGCGAGACGCCGGCCTGCGCGAACCATAGAGCGTCGTCGACGGTTGACGTCGTTTCCACCGCTTCGTTCGATTGCGCCGCTTCCACCGTTTTAGCCGTTTGCGCCGTAGCCGTCGTCGCACGCTGAAGTGCGCTTGCCGCCACGCCCGCACGCGCGGACGCCACCGGCATTGCGACCGCCACACGTGCCGCCGCCTCGATCGTCGGGTATTCGAACATCTGCTTCGGCGTCAGCTTGAGCCCGGCGCCGCGCGCCTTCGCGATGATCTGCAGGCTCAGGATCGAATCCCCGCCGATTTCAAAATAGTTGTCCGTCACGCCGATGTCGTCGCGCTTGAGCACCCGCTTCCAGATTCCGGCGAGCGTGCGTTCGGCGTCGTTGCGCGGCTCGACGTGCGGCGCGTGAGCCGCCTCGCCCTGCTGCGGCGCGGGCAGCGCCGTACGGTCGATCTTGCCGTTCGGCGTGAGCGGCAGCGCGGCCAGCACCTGAAGTGACGACGGCACCATGTAGTCTGGCAGTTCCGCGGCAAGATGCGCGCGGATCGCGTCGACGTCGAGCGGTTCGGCGGCCGTCAGATAGGCGGCGAGGCGCGGCGCGACGCCTTCGCTGTCCGCATGCGCGATCACCACCGCGTCGCGCACGCCGTCCTCGGCGCGCAGGCGCGCAGCGATTTCTTCCGGCTCGACGCGAAAGCCGCGAATCTTCACCTGGTCGTCGAGACGGCCGAGGAACGCGAACTCGCCGTCCGGCAGACGGCGGCTCTTGTCGCCCGTCCGGTAGAGCCGCGCGCCGTGACCGTCGGGATCGGGCACGAAGCGCTCGGCCGTGAGCGAGGGCCGGTTCAGATAGCCGTACGCGACGCCCGCGCCGCCGATGCACAACTCGCCTGCCGCGCCCTTCGGCACGGGGTTGCCGTCGGCGTCGACGATGCGCGCTTCCACATGCGCGAGCGGCTTGCCGAGCGGCAGCGTCGCGGCGCGACTTTCCGCGCCGCCGCGCGTGAGTACGCCGACTGCCGTCTCGGTCGGGCCGTAGTGGTTGATCAGGCGGCATTCGGGCCGCAGCGCCGCGATGCGCTCGGCAAGACGCGTCGGCGCGGGTTCGCCGCCCACCAGCAGGCAGCGGCGCGGCAGCACGTATTCGGGCGACTGCGCCTGCAACAGCGCATCCAGATGGCTCGGCACGATCTTCAGCAGATCGACCGAGTGCGCGTGCATGTAGGCGGCGAATGCGTCCGGGTCGGCGGCGATCTGCGCGTCGATCAGATGCAGGGTCCAGCCGTGCCACAGCGCGCCGAACAGCGACGTGTGGCCGAGGTCGGCGGCGGGCGTCGACAGGTACGCGGCGCTCGCGACGCCTTCGGGCAGCCGTTCGGACACGCCGCGCAGATACGCGGCGAGCGCCGCGTGGCTGAGCACGACGCCCTTGGGCCGGCCGGTCGAGCCGGATGTGTAGATCACATACGCGGGCCAGACGAAGATGCTTTGGTTGGGTTGCGGCGTCGGGCCGGCGTTATCGATGCTATCGACGTTGTCGCCGACGGCACGCGACGCGTGCGGGTCCAGCGTGGACATGCCGTCAGGCAGCCAGCTGGGCGCGGCCGCTTTGGTTGCGGCATTGGCCGCTGCATCGGCCACGGCACCGGGCGCCGCATGGGGCACCGCATCGGCCACCCCACCGCTCGTCACCACCACGCGCGCGCCGCAGTCCTCCGCCTGCCAGCGCAGCCGCGCGGCCGGCAGCGCCGGATCGAGCGGCACGTAACACGCGCGCACCCGCCAGACGGCGAGAATCGTCGCGACGAGCGCCGCACAGCGCGGCAACGCGAGCACCACGTGATCGCCGGGCCGCACGCCCTCGTCGACGAGCGCCGCCGCTAGGCGGCCGGACCATGCCCACAGTTCGCGCCAGGCGAGCGGCCCCGTGCTGTCGACGAGCGCAACGGCGTCCGGCTGTTCGATGGCAAACCGCGCGACGCGGGCAGGCAGGAAATCGGTGTCGAAATGAATGGCTTGCATGGTGTCCGTGATCTGATCCGGGTGTCTGACGCCCACGCGGGCAAGCGCGGGCTCGATGCGTCGATGTGGATGAAGGCGCCGCGCTCAGAGCGCGTAAGCACCCGCGACGGGCGCTGTGCCGTCCACCGCCTCGTCGTCGTTGAGGCTGAATTCGCCGAGCGCGCGCTGCGGAGTGTCGGCGATCTGTTCGAGCAGATCGACGTAGTGCCGCGCGAACTGCGCGACGAACCCGTCGTCGTAGAGTTCGGCGGCGTACGCGAACACGCAGTGGAGTCCGTCCGCGCCCTGGCGCAATACGTCGAGCGCGAGTTCGAAACGCGCGTCGCTCGCGTCGGCGTCGACCAGCGCGCAACTCACGCCGTCGAGATCGAGCGCGGTGTCGAACTCGTCGTGCAGGACGAACTTGATCTGCGCGAGCGGATTGCCGCCCGCGCGGCGCGCGGACTGCAGCGCGGCCACGACGCGCTCGAACGGCACATCGGCGTTTGCCTGCGCATCGATGCTGTCGTCGCGCACCTCACGCAGCAGCGCCGCGAACGGTTTCGCGCCCTTCACGGACGCGCGCATCGCGAGCGTATTGACGAAAAAGCCGATGAGCTCTTCCGTCTCGAGCCGATCGCGGCCCGCGACGGGCACCGCGATCATCACGTCCTGCGCGCCGCCGTAACGGGACAGCAGCGCGGCGAATGCGGCGAGCAGCACCATGAAAAGCGTGGCGTTCTCCACGCGCGCGAGCGTCTCGAGACGGCCCGCGAGCGCGGCCGGAATATGCGCGGCGATGCGCGCGGCGCGGGGATCGTATGGACGGCCTCGCTCGTGCGCGCTCGGCAGGTCGAGCGGCGCGTCGTAGCCCGCGAGACGGCCGCGCCAGTAGTCGAGTTGCGCATCGAGTTGCGCAGCGCCGGCACCGGCAAACCGCTCGCGCTGCCACGCGGCGTAATCGGCGTACTGGACGGCCGGCGCGGGCAGCGCCGGCACGCCGCCGCGCAGCGCCGCGCGATAGCCGGCCGCGAAATCGCGCAGCAGCACATTGATCGACCAACCGTCGGAGACGATGTGATGCATGACGAAATGCAGCACGTGGCGTCCGGCGCCGCGGGCAAACAGCGTCGCGCGAAACAGCGGGCCGCGCGTCAGATCGAAGGGCTCGCGGGCGCGTCGGCGCAACTGCGCGTCGAAGTCGGCGGGGGTGGTGTCGCGCGCGTCGGCGGTTTCCCAGCGCCATGCGTCGGCGGCATGCTCGGCGGGCGCGATCATTTGGCGCGGCGCGTCACCTATATCGTCAAAGCGCGTGCGCAGCATCTCGTGACGGCGCACCAGCGCATCCAACGCGCTTTTTGCGGCGGCGGCGTCGAGCGGGCCCGTCAGCGAGAGCGCGGCCGAGATGTTGTAGGCCGGGCTGTCCGGTTCCAGTTGCCAGAGCACCCATAGACGCTCCTGCGGCAGCGATAGCGGCGCATCGCCCCGCTCGCTCTCCTCGCGCCGCGTCAGGGCCGAAACCGGCCCGGCAGCGTGCGACGGCGCCGCCCACCACGCATCGAGCGCGGCGGCGAGGCTCGCGAGCGTCGGGTGGCTGAACAGCAGGCCGACCGGCACGTCGCGCCCGAGACGCGCGCGCAAGCGCGACGCGACCTTCAACGCCAGCAGCGAACGGCCGCCGAGCGCGAAAAAATCGTCCGACGCGCACGGCGCCGGCACGTCGAGTACTTCGCTCCATACTTGCGCGATGGCCTGCGCGGTCGGCGTCGATGTGCCGCCGGGAGCGGTCGTCGCGAGTGCGTCCGTGACGCCGGGTTGCGGCTGCGCCGATCTTGCGTCGCGTACCGCGAACGGCACGATCGCGCCGCTCTGCCACGCGCTCACGCATGCGCTGCGCTGCAATTTTCCGCTCGACGTGCGCGGCAGATCGCCGGGCTCGAGCAACAGGATCAACGCGGCTTCGTACTGGAACGCTTCGCCGAGCGCCGCGGCGATCGCGGCGAAGATCGTCTCGGGCGCCACCTGCCGCGCCCTGCCGCGCGGCACTTCGGCGGCCACACCGATCGCCTCGGCGCCGTCGGCGGCTTCGACCGAAAACGCCGTGACGCGGCCACGGCGCAGCCATTCGACGCGATCCGCCAGCACCGTTTCGAGATCCTGCGGATAGACGTTCTCGCCGCGCAGCACGATCATGTCCTTGCGGCGTCCGCAAAAGAACAGCTGGCCGCCGTCGACGAAAGCCAGGTCGCCGGTCCGCAGCCAGCGTCCCGGAAAACCGGGCGCGTCGTCGAGAAACACGGCGGCTGTCGCCTCGGGGTTCCGCCAGTAACCGTGCGTGATGCTCGGGCCGCCGCACCAGACCTCGCCGACGTGTCGCTCGGGCAAACGCTCGCGCGTGTCCGGGTCGACGATGGCCAGCGCGTGGCCCAACGCCGTCACGCCACAACCGACCACGGCCTTGCCGTCGCCGTTGTCGGCGGGAGGCAGCGCGACGGGCGAGCGCCGCGCGAGCGCCGATGCCGAAAAGCGCGTTTCAGGCGAGCCTGTGCCGACCTCGACACCCGTGAGGAACAGCGTCGCCTCGGCAAGCCCGTAGCATGCGTACATCGCTCGCGGATCGAGGCCGTGCCTGCTAAAGCGCGCGGCGAAACCGTCGAGCGTGGTCTGCCGGATCGGTTCGGAGCCGCAGAACGCCACGCGCAACGACGAGAGATCGAGTCCGGCGAGTTGCGCATCGCGCACGCGGTCGGTGCAGAGGCGATAAGCGAAATCCGGGCCGCCCGTGACGGTCGCGCGTTCGCGTGCGATGCCCGCGAGCCAGCGCGCCGGGCGCTCCAGAAAATGCAGCGGCGAAATCAGCGTGATTTGAAAGCCGCATAGCACGGGCATCAGCACGCTGCCGATCAGCCCCATGTCGTGATAGAGCGGCAGCCAGGAGAACATGCGGTCGCCGATGCGGCAACCCATGCCGCGCGACATCGCGCTGACGTTCGCGCACACGTTCGCATGGCTCACCATCACGCCTTTCGGCGACGACGTCGAGCCGGACGTGTACTGCAGAAACGAAACGGCGTCGGGGTCTGCGTGGTCGATGCAAAAACCGGCGTCATCGCTGCCCTCGTTAGGCGACACGAGCGTCGCGCCGTCGAGCGGAAGGTCGGATTCGGCGCCGGCGAAATAGGCGTGCGACGCTTCGTCGAGCACTGCGATGCGCGCCATGCCATCCCGCGACATGCGCCGCAGCCGTTCGATGTGTCCGCTCTGCAGCGCTTCGGGCGGATAGGCGGGGACCGCGATCATCCCCGCGTACTGGCAAGCAAAGAACGACACGACATAATCGAGCCCGCTCTGCAGCATCAGCAGCACGCGGTCGTTCGGACCGCCGTGCCTGCGCAGTACGGCCGCGAAGCGGCGGGCGCGCGCGTCGAGTGCCGCGTAGGTCAACTCGCGCGCGTCAGCGTCGCCGTCGGCCAGAAAACGCACCGCCAATTGGTGGGGGCGCCGGCCGACGTGCAGCTTCATCACCGACACCAGGTCGGTCGCGGGCGCAACGGCTGCATTGGTCGCTGCGTTGGTCATATTGGCCGCTGCGTTGGCCGTCGCCGTATCGGCTGCCGCATCGTCCTGAGTAGCCAGATTCACCGCATGTGCACCCGCGCCATCCTGGCGCGGCGTATTGATAACAGACATCCTCGCCTCCCGAGATTTGCCGCGCGCCGCGCGGCCATCATCGCCATGCATCGCTTAAGCGCGACGCACGGCGACCCGTCGCCGTCGCATACGCTGCGCCGGCGGCGTGAATTTCGTCATTGCGGGGAAAGCAAGGCGTCTCTTGGGAACGCCGTTATGTCTTGTCGATCGTGCCGCGCCGCGCGCCATGCATCCTGTGGATGCCTAGGGCCGAACGACGCGTGCCGGTCAATACGCGAAGCTGATCGGCGTGCCGCCGCGCGGATGCGCGACGGTGCCCATCGGCACGCCGTAGATCGCGCCCAGCATCTTTTCCTCGATCAGTTCCGGCGCGGCGCCGCTTGCGAGCAAGCGGCCGCCCTTCAGCGCGATCAGGTCGTCGCAGAAACGCGCCGCCATGTTGACGTCGTGCAGCACGACCACGACGCCCAGACCGCGCTGCTGACTCAGGTTGCGCACGAGATCGAGCACCTCGATCTGATGCGCGATGTCGAGCGCGGAGATCGGCTCGTCGAGCAACAGGCACTGGCTGTCCTGCGCGACGAGCATCGCGATCCACGCGCGTTGCCGCTCGCCGCCCGACAGGCTGTCCACCGCGCGGTCCGCGAAACGCGAGATATCGGTCAGTTGCATCGCCTCATGAACCTTTTCGCCGTCGACGCCGGTAAAGCGGCCCAGCGCGCCGTGCCACGGATAGCGGCCGAGCGCGACCAGCTCGCGCACCGTCATGCCGCTCGCGGCGGGCTGCTGCTGCGGCAGATAGGCGACCTGACGGGCGAACTCGCGGTTGTCCCAGTCGCGCAACGGGCGGCCCGCGAAACGCAGCGTGCCGGCCGTCGGCAACTGTTGACGCGCGAGCAGTTTGAGCAGCGTCGATTTGCCCGAGCCGTTGTGGCCGATCAGACCGCATACGCGCCCCTTCGGCAGCATGAGCGCGAGTGGATGCAACAGCACGCGCTCGCCGATGCTGAACGACACGCCGTCAAGTTCGTACATCGGTTCGCCGTGCGCGACGCGAGCGGAAAAAACAGACGGATTGGCATTCATGGAGGATGAAATCCTGATCAGGTATAAGCGGACGTGAGGCTTGCCGCATGCGCGGCACCGGAGCCGTCCTCGACGATCTGGCCGAAATCGAGCTTGATGAAGCGGTCGGCAAGATGGAAATAGCGGTCGTCGTGCGTGATGACGAGCACGGTCTTGCCCTTCGCCTTCAGTTCGGGCAGCAGGCGCTTGTAGAACACTTCCTTGAAAAGCGGGTCCTGATCCGCGGCCCATTCGTCGAACACGTAGAACGGCCGGTCCTCCAGGTACGCGACGACGAGCGCGAGCCGCTTGCGCTGCCCTTGCGACAGGTCCAGCGTCGAAAACGCGCCGTCCTTCACGGTGACCTTGTGGTCGAGCTGCAGATCGACGAGCAGTTGCTGCGCGAGCGCGTCGAGTCCGTCGCCGTGCAAGCCGAGCAGCGTGTCGAACAGGAAGAAGTCGCTGAACACGACCGAGAAATGCTGCCGATAAGCGTCGCGCCGCGCCTCGTCGACGGGCTCGCCGTTCAGCAGCACGCGGCCGCTCTCGGGCACGTAAAGGCCGACCAGCATTTTCGCGAGCGTGGTTTTGCCGCTGCCGTTGCCGCCGATCAGATAAACGAGCTCGCCGCGCCGGAACGTGAGGTCGATCGGCCCGAGCGTGAACACCTCGTTTTCCTTCTCGCGGAAATAGCGATGCGTGGCGCCATCGAGCGCAATGGTGTCGAACGATGCCGCGACGGGCGGCTCGAGCATGACTTCGGGCGGCAGCTCCGCGTTGACCTGCTCGATCCGCTCGAGCGCGACGCGCGCCGAACTGAGGCCCGGAATGGCGGACAGCACGGCTTCGATCGGCATGATCATGTAGACGAACACGATCGCGTAGCCCGACATCACGTGCGGATCGACCTTGATGTAGCGCACGAATACGAAGAGCGTGAGGCCGATGAACGCGAACAGGATGAAATTGCCCCAGCTCGACGCCGCCGCGTACAGCATGTAGCCGCGCGTGCGCTGCACGCGTACGGCTTCGACGTTGGTGGCGAGCGTGTCCTCGACGAACGCGCGCTTGCGGGCACGATGCAGCTTCAGTTCCTTCGCGCCGTCGAAGAGCGCGCGGAAGTGCTTGACCAGATCGTCCTCGCGCTTGCGGGAAGCGCGCAGATGGAACATCGCGCGCCCATGAGCGTAGCGAAAGCCCGTCATGCCGAGCACGATGGTGACGACGGCCACCAGCAGGATCGGCCACGACATATAGCCGAGATACGCGAGGCAGCCGACGATCACCGCGCTTTGCATCGCGAGCGACGGCAGGCTGACGAAGAACACGACGATCGTATCGAGATCCTGGGTGAGCACCGCAAGCGATTTCGCCGCGCCCTGCTTTTCCAGATGCGCAAACGCCGCGTCGCCGATGCGGCGGATCGTGCGCATGCGCAGCGTCGCCTTCGCCTTCTGGCCGAGCCACATGAAAAGCGACTGCGCGACGGCGCGCATCGCGAGCACGGCGAGGCCGACCGCGAGGAACTGCCAGCCGAGCCGTACGAGTTCCGCCGACGACGCGACGAGCGCCTGATTGATGAGGGCGAGCAGCGCGGCATTGCCGAGGCCGCCGAGCACGCTTGCAACGAGTGCGGCGGCGAGCATCCAGCGGGATTTGCTGACCAGTTGCAAAAGTACGGACATGAAGCTCCTTTCGTTGCGGCGTCGGTGCGAGAGGGCTGCGGGCCGGCTCATGGTAGCGAATGCCACCGGCGCCAGCAAACATCCTCGCGCGCCGGCCGCGTCAGTTATCGTCGCCTCGCGCACCGCCCGCATGCGCGAAGGCTCGTTCGTGTTCCTTGCGCGCGTCGTGCGGCTCGCTCCCCGCGTGGGCGCCTGAATGCGCGCCCGACGCCGCGTCCCACGGCGCATGGCGCCGCGCCGCGTGCGCGGACTGCGCTTCCGCGGGCGACGCCTCCCGCGCCTGCCTGCGGCGTTTCAGGAACGGGCAGCGGTCGTCGACGGGCGCGTTGGCATCGTCGAGAAAATACTGCTTCCATTCGAGGTTGCCGGGGTCGCCATAAAAGCCGAGATCGGGATGCGCGGGAATCTCGTCCCACGTTTCCAGACGCTTGCGCACCTGATTGCGTGCCTCGCGGCCGATGACCTTGTTCGTGATCGTATCGACAAACACCGAGCGCGGCTGAAACAGCAGCACCATGCCGGGACCGAGGTTGCGGCTATGACGCGCGCGAAACGACGGGCACGCGCACACGACGAACATCTGCACGCCCGCATATGAAAACTCCCACGCTTCTTCCATCGGGTCCGGCTGATCGTCCGCCGCCGGGTCCGGGTCGACGTCATGCAACTGCTGCAGGATGCGCCAGAAGAGCATTCTGTACGCCTCGTGCGCAAGCGGCTCGGGAGCCGGCTCGAAGAATACGGCGATGTTGTTTCTCCGGTATTCCGGCTGCACCGCGAGCTCCGCGAAGGTTTGCATCGTCGCGGGCAGATTGCGTAGATCGTGCAGATCGCGGCCGTTGACGAACGAGTAGAACATCTCGCCGCGCCGCTCCGCCATCGTGCCGAAAAAACACGGATAAGCCGGATCGAGCACCTGCTCGCGCAGCGTTGCATATGAAGCGTCCAGCCACGCGGGCGCGGACACCGCCGCACCCGTCGCCCTGCCGGCAATGATCCGGCTTTTCCAGTCGCTGACCTCGAATCGATCGGCCTGCGCGATAGCACTATTGCCTGCTTCCATCGTTCGCTCTCTCTTCCTGACCCACTGTTGCGCGCGTCGAACGCGCGAGGCATCCCAGGCCGATTGGCCGGGACGTCGATACTGCTGTCGTGGGGAAGAGGCGCCTTTCTTGTCGATCTCCGCCGTTAGCGCCCGAATTGTGCCGCCGACCCGCCTGCTGTCAGCTCGCGGCCGCCGCCGGCTCGTCCAGCTCGACGACGAGGGCCTGGACCCAGTCGTCGGGAATGATCGGCTGGTGATACGTGCATTCGCCCGAGACCACCGTCGAGCCGTGCAGGCGGCCATCGGGAATCAGCACCATGTCGCCTTTGTGCATCGCGAGCTGCATGCCGACGTTGCCCCAGAAGAGCATGTCGCCCTCCTCGATCGTGACAAGACGGTGATCGTTGTGCACGTGCGTCGTCGAGCACATCTCGTGCGGTTCGACGAACGTCTCGCGGTCGATGCCGGGACACTCCGCGTCGATACGCGAGCTGATGCGATGCGCGAAGGCCACATAGTCGCGAATCGACGACAGCCAGCGCAACTGCTCGCCGAGATCCCAGCGCCCGCGCTCGGCGAGCCGCTGGCCCGCGACGATGCCTTGCACGCACTGAGCGCGCGCCGTCTCGCCGGAACCGTCGGCGATGCGCCGCAACGCACGCGCGCAGCGCTGTTCGAGCGCGGCTTTCAGTGCGGCCGGATCGGCCGGGCCGCGATCGGCCGGCTGCAGATGCGCGCATGCGCGTTCCAGCGCGAGGCCGAACGCAAGCCATTCGGCCTCGGCCGCGAACGCCGCGCCGATCAGGCCGAACGCGCGGTCCGGGCGGCGTGCGAGCGCATACAGCAGATTGCACTTCGCGGTGCTCGTCGGCAGATAGAACTGCCAGTAGGCGTGCTGCCGGCGCGTGACGCCGCTTGCCGCGGCGACGCGCTCGAGCAGCGCGTCGTTCGGCACCTCGCGATGAAGGCTCGGGCGCTCGTCGGGCGCGAGCACGTCGAAAAAGCCGCTCGCACCGGCCCGCGCGAGCGCGCGGCGCTTCGATACCGCGAGCGCCCAGCGCTGCACCATGCTGAAGCGCAGCCCTTCCTCGAGGTAGTCGTTGCGCATCAGCCGCTCGAACGTGGCGGTCCAGAAAGCGAGTTCTTCGTCGACGATGTGCGTGAGGCGTGCGCCCACCGCGTCGACGCCTTCGTTCGTGTCGACGTCCTTCGTCAAATATTCGAAAGCGTACGCCTCGAGGAACGGCGCGATCTGCGCGCCGAGCTCCCGGGTGTCTTCACGATAGAAATCGGCGAAGCGTTGCCACCCGGCCGGCTCGCCGCTCGCGGGCGGACGCGCGACGTCGAGCTCGTAGATCGACATCAGCGTGCGTCCCGAAGCGAGCGCGGGAAGACGGCTCACGTTGTGCCGGCGAACGGGCTTCATGAACTTCAGGAACTCGAAGTCCTCGGGCCGCAGCGGGCGGCGATGGAAGTCGTCGTCGAGCAGCAGCTCATCGACAGTCGCGCTGCGGAATGGCTCCCCAGCCGCAAACTGCTTGATGAGCGCCACGTAGCGCTCGCTCTGGCCAACGAACGGCGAGAAATCGAAGATCGGCAGCGAAGCCTGGCTCATGGTCATTCGGTCCTTATCCGGGTTGCCTCAATACTGCGAGTGGTGGTTGCGGAACTGCCCGCGCGAGGAACTCACGCGCATGCTCCGGCCAACGGTTTCGTCATCCCGCCGGCGCGCGGCGTATGTTGCACATGTTGCGCAAGCGCGTTTGCGAGAACTGCGAGTACGGCTTCGTGCGCTGTGTCGATAAAGAAATGCCCGCCGTCGAACCAGTGCACCGCGCAGGCACCGCGCGTCTGTTCCGCCCATGCGCCGACGTCTGTCACGTGGGCCGTGGCGGGGTCGTCGCGGCCCACGAACACGTCGATCGGACAATCGAGCGTGACCGACGCGTCCAACGTTGAAGCGCAGGCAGCGACGCGTGCCGCGATGTGCGCCGGATGCACGCCGCACAAGTGAAAATCGGCGCGCAGCAGCGGCAGCATGAAGTCGATGAAATCGGCATCGTCGAGCAGTTCAGCGGGCGTGCCGCCGCGCTCACGCAGGCAGTCGATCATTTCGGTTTGCGAACAGGTGAGCCAATGCGTTTCGTGCTTGCGTCGCGCGGGAGATACGGTGGCCGATGCGCCGAACCAGACGGGAGCACGCTCGCCGCGTTGCCGCAGCGCATGCATCAGCTCGAGTCCGACGAGCGCGCCCATGCTGTGACCGAACAACGCAAACGGAGCGCCGCCGGCAACGAGCGCGAGCAGTTCATCCGTGAGTTGAGCGATGAGCGCGGACCATTCAGTATGCGGCGGCGCCGAACGGCGGATGCCGTGGCCGGGCAGTTCGAGCGTGCGCACCTGCACGAACGGAGGCAGCCGATGCTGCCAGTCCCGATAGAGCGCCACGCTGCCGCCGGCGTGCGCGAGGCACACGAGAGTGAGCGCGTTCGGCGCGTGCTGCGGACGATTCGACGTGGTCATCGGCCGGATGCCCGCGGCTCACGCATTAGTGACGCCTTCCGCCGCGCTGTCGGCCATGGCCTGGCGCAAGCTCAGCGGACGCATGTCCGTCCAGACCTCATCGATCCACTGCAGGCATTCGTCCTTTTTGCCGGATTTCCCCGCTTCGCGCCAGCCGGCAGGAATGGCCTTGTAGTCAGGCCAGATCGAATACTGTTCTTCATGATTTACAACGACAACGAAATTGCTGTTTTCGTCACCCCAGCTCATCGCGCCTCCTGAGTGGAAATTGTCTGCGTCTGGTTGATTGATGAAGGCACTCTCCCGCCTTTTGCGTGAGCGCCACCGATTCGCCTTGATTCACGTGCCATTCAGCACGTATGCAAATACGAATCATTTTCATTAAAATTTACTCGTCCGCTGCGGCGCCTGTCAAGGACTCTCTCGCTGTCCAATCGGGGACACGATGCAGTTCGCGGCTGACTCTGCTGTCACAACGTTTTCCGCAAGTCGCCGATGCGATTACGGAATTCGATGGTATGCGAAATGCTTCTCCACGCTCACTCAATGCGCAATGGATTACCTGCGGTTGGGGCTTGGAGTCCATCGAAAGCAAACGCATACCGCAACCGAAAACGGAGCTTAAGACAAAATCTTCCTTCAGACAAGCAAATAAGAATCATTTGCATTATCGAGTGTTTGTTGTCATGATTCTCTGATCGAAACTCGAGCCAACCGTCATGGATACCTCGCAGATCCGTCCTAGCGGCGACACCGCTTCACAGCCGCATCAAGCTTTTTTCGACACCCTGCTCTCGCGCCAGTCGCACTGGCCGCTGGCCGAGCCGGGCCCGAGCGGTACGGAGCTGGACCTGATCCTCGATGCCGCGATGCGAGCCCCGGATCATGGGGCGCTGCGTCCGTGGCGCTTCGCGCTGATACGCGACGACGCGCGCGCTGACTTCGGGGATGTGCTCGTCGACGTCGCGGCGCGCCGCGAGCCCGGCAAACCCCGCGCGGAGCACGAGCATCGGCGGCAACTCGCGTACACGGCGCCGCTTGTGATCGTGCTCGGCGCGGCGCCGTCTGCGCACTCGCATATTCCGGAAACGGAGCAACTGCTCTCGGTCGGCGCGGCCGCGATGAACATGCTCAACGCGATTCACGCGCTCGGGTATGGCGGCTTCTGGGCGACGGGCGCCGATGCGTATGACCCGAACTTGCAGGCCGCGCTCGACTTCGAGCCATCGGAGCGTGTACTGGGCTTTCTGTTCGTTGGCACACCGAAATCTCGCGAGCATTCGGCGGTGCGGCCGCCGCACTCCCACTACGTTCGAGAATGGCTTGGCCGCACGTCCGTTTGAACGTCCGTCAGGTGGACGGCGGGCACGCCGTCTCCGTCTGAGTGTTTGTTCGATGTTTTGTTAGCCTAAGCGATCAAGCGCCCGAATACCCGAGAACGTGCATCTGAAGCCACCAATTACGCGGCAAAACACTTGCCGTAGCTAGTTGCGCTTCCGTTGCGCGTCACGCACGAATTCGGCGAAGCGCATGACCAGTGCGTCATCGCGTGCCTTCTGCCATGCGAGCCCAACTCGCCACTTCGCGGCGGCATCGCGCAACGGCACGACCCGCGCGTCACGCAGCAGGTACTGCGCTCTCGAGGGCAGAAATGCCGCGCCGACGCCTGCCGCGACCGCGGCGAGGACAGACTGAATGTCGTCGGCATATTGGATGACTCGCGGTGAAAAGCCGTGTTGACTACACCAGCGATCGATTTGCGCGGCCAGCCCCGGACCCCGCCCGCGCGTGAGTGCGATGAATCCGGACTCGTTCAACTCTTCGAGATTGCGCGGCAGGCGTTTCCATCTCGCCTGCTCCGGCACCGCCAATGCCAGCGCCTCGTCCAGTACGGATAGTGTGGAAAGCGCGGCGTCAGCTGGTAAACGCAAAAAACCCACGTCGAGCTTACCGGCGAGAATCAGCCTCGTTTGCGCAGCCGAAGAGAGATCGTTAAGCGTGACGCTCACGTTCGGATAGAGCCGACGGAATTCGGCAATCAACTGCGGCGCAAAGGTCAGTGTTGAAAGCCCCAGACCGACACGCAGATAGCCGCGTTTTCCATCGGCCGCCTCGCGTGCACGCGCATAAATTTCGTCCGCATCCCGGATTAGCGCCTGAGCGTCGGACATGAACGTTGCGCCGAACGTGGTCAGTTCCGCGCCGTGTCTGCCGCGCTCGAACAGCCGTGCGCCGAGGCTCGCCTCCAGCGCGACGATCTGCTTGCTAAGAGCCGGCTGACTGACGCAAAGCGCGTTCGCGGCGTGGCCGAAGTGCCGGAGTTCCGCGACGGTCAAGAAGGCACGAAGGAGCTTGAGTTCCATTCCAGATAGCGATCGAATGTTCCAAAATATTCATTTTACTTATCGAATGGGGAGCAGTCCAATGGAGCCTGTTCGCTCACCCGTCAGGAAATGGCATCCATGGCCGCTCAAATGTTTCGCGTTGCTTCTATTTCCCTCGCGTCACGGCGCGAGAATATTGCGCAGAACGTGGTGGACGTTGCAAAACGGCTGGCTCAGGCCTCGCGCGACAAAATCAGTTTGGCGGTCTTTCCGGAACATTGTCTTGTCGGATATGGAAGCATGGCAGCTCTGCGTCGCAATGAACTCGATGCGCTTGCGGAGCCGCTCGATGGACCGTCGATCAAAGCGGTCGCCAAAGCGGTCGAGCGAGCAGGCGTTGCCGCGGGGGTGGGGTTCATCGAGCGGGCGTCAGACGGAAGGCTGTTCAACAGCTACGTCGTTTGCATGCCTGGCGGCTTGCATCATTGCCATCGCAAGTTACATGCGTCCGAGCATCGGCGCATTAGCAGTGGCGACAGGTTGACGGTTTTCGATGCGCCAAACGGCGTTCGTATCGGCATCCTCATCGGCGAGGACAACTGTCTGGTCGAAAACGCGCGCATGATGGCCCTCATGGGGACAATGCTTCTCGTGGCCCCGCAGCGGAATCGCCTCGCTCGCGACACCACGCAGCCCGGCTCGATGGAAGGCTGCGATGCAGGCGGAAGTAGCGCGCAACGGAGCGTGTGCGATGAAGGCATGGCGCCCAGACGCAACTGGTTGCAGTCGCGGGCTGCGGATAATGGCATGTTCGTCGTATCCAGCGAGGGGGTGGAAGCTTGCGACGATCCTGGGCGGTTCGGAACAGGGATGCTGATCGACCCATACGGCAGCGTGCTAGCCCAGTGCGTTGACGCAAGAGACGACCTTGTCGCGGCGGATCTCGACCTTCGCCTGATCCGCCGGAGTCCCGGGCATCGTTGGCTCGCCGCGCGTCGTCCGGAACTCTATGGGTCATTGAGCCAGTCAGCCGATCACGTGCCGCGTGTCGAGTCCGGCGCGGTTCGATCGAAAGGCTCGATTGCCGTGAGCTTCGCCCAGGTGGCGCGCGGCCGGTTGCCCGGCTGACCTACGCGAAGCATCGTAGTGCTTCGGGGCTGCCGGTCAGAACTTCACGCGCAAGCCTGAAAACACCGCCACCTGACGATTCGTCGACGAGGCGGTGCCGGCGTCGGCAATCGCCGCGATCGTGCGGTAACCAGCGCCGACCCGCGTCGACGCATCGCCTGCGGCAAGCTGATACACCCCGGACAGATACAGGTCGGTGCGCTTCGACAGCGCATAGTCGACACCCAGCGTGAACTGATGCCAACGCGGCTTCAGATTCGCGCCATTGGTGCCCGGCAGACTGGTCGCGCGGCCGTCCGTATAGGTGTAGACGCCGATCAGCGTCAGCGCCGGCGTGAACAGGTAGCGCGCATTCAGATCGTAGTTGTTGAACTTGCGCGACGAGCCGTCATTGTAGTCGAGCTGCGTGTGGCTCCATGCGAAACCGACCGTCGCGCGGCCGAATGCGTAATTGGTGCCCGCCACGGCGATCTGCTGGCGCAGCACACCACTGTTCAACCCGTAGAAAAACGCCCCGCTGTAGTCGTCGCCGGTGGTCGTCGATGCGCCGCCGACCGCACCGCTCGTGTTCGACGTCGTATCCGGATGATTCAACACCACGTAGCCGCCGCCGATCGACAGCGGTCCGTTCACGTAGTTCGCCGCTATGCCCCACGCGCGGTTGTTGCCGAACCCTGTTCCGCTGCCGCCGTTCGCCTGATTGCTGAACGCGTACAGGCCATCCACCGTGAATCCGGCAATCGTGTCGCTGCGGAACTTGACGGCGTTATTCACGCGGAATGTCTGGTTGAGGTTGTCGTTATCGCCGACGTGTGTCGACGGCGACCAGAAACCTGAGCCCGCGTACTGCGCCGCCAGATCGGCGAGCGGCTCGTACTGGCGCCCGAACGTCAGCGTGCCGATGCCCGTCTTCTGGATGCCGACGAACGCCTGCCGCCCGAACTCGCGGCCACCCTGGCCCAGCGTGCCGTCGTTCGGACGAAAGCCGCTCTCGAGCGTGAAGACAGCCTTCCATCCATCGCCCAGATCTTCGGCGCCTCGGAGACCCCAGCGGCTGCCGTTGAGCTTGCCGCTGGTCTGCTGGAAGTTGCTCGCCCCCTTCTGGTTGTTCGTGTAGGTAATGCCCGCATCCACGAGCCCGTACAACGTGACCGTGCTTTCCGCCTGGACGGCGATTGGTGCGGCTGCCAACAGGCCCGCGGCGCTGGCGAGAGCGACTCGTTTCATCGTTACCCCTTGTTGTCGTGTTTAACGTCATCGATTGGAAGGGGACTAATGTTAGGTTGACGAACTATCAGATAGAAGCATCGAAATCGGGTTTGCTACCGACCGCCTCGTGCATTTGAAATTCAGCGAAAGTTGAAATTGCATTTCCCTGACAGGGGAATTTCAACGTGTATGTGAACGCGGACCAACTGACGACGCCTGGCAGATGCATCGACGCGATCACGCCGTCCATCGACATTGGCGCGACAAAACCGTCGCTACGGTGAATCCACGCAGTACGTGTGTAGCAGCGCATTCCGTGAGCAAAAATCACCACGGCGGAAATGCATAGCTGGAATTGTTTTTTGTCATCGGCGAAACGCGTCGGCATGAAGGCCCGCTTCGCCCGTCGGCCTGTTTCGCTCTCGTGCGGTCACTCACTGCCGGAGCGCCAGGCAACGCGGTGACGGCCCCTCGTCTCACGCACTCCTTCAACAGCAACTTTTACGCCGAGGCAAGAAAGACACATCGACGGCTTCGCAGCCGGTTGAAGGTCCCCAGCCTCAGGTACTCACGGTTCACTCCAGCCCCGCAAAAGATTGTGATAACAACCGACGAGACTGCGGCGCGCGGTGTCATCGGCCTGAGTGGCATTCAGCCGTTGAATCGCCGTGTCCATATCGAACAGCAACGCGCGCTGCGTATCGCTGCGCACGAGGCTCTGCACCCAGAAGAAACTGGCGACGCGTACACCGCGCGTCACCGGCGTGACCTGATGCAGGCTCGTGGCCGGATAGACGATCATGTCGCCGGCCGGCAATTTCACCTGCTGCACACCGTAGGTATCCTCAATGACCAGTTCCCCGCCGTCGTATTCGTCGGGTGCGGAAATGAAGAGCGTGACCGACACGTCGGTGCGCAGCTTCACGCCGTTGGGCAGCACCCGCACCGCACCGTCGACGTGGCTGCCGAACTGCATGCCGCCCTCATAACGGTTAAAGAGCGGCGGATATACCTGGTTCGGCAGCACCGCGCTGATGAACAGCGGATTGCGTTCGATCGACGCGACGATCACATCGCCGAGTTCGCGCGCCACCGGCGAATGCTCGGCGATCTGCTGGTTGCGTTTGACCGGCGCGCCCTGATAGCCCGCCGTCGCACGGCCGTCGACCCACGCGTCGCCGGCCGTGTCGAGCCGCTCGCGCAGAAAGTGCAATTGCTCGGCATTCAGCACATCCGGTATATGCAGCAGCATCTTGAATGTCCTTTATGCGGGCCTGCCTTCGCGACAGCCGCAAGCCCGCGGGTTCAATCGAGCCGGATTCAGAACCGGTAATCGAACGTCGCCAGCAGCGTGCGTCCAATGCCCGGCACCGAACGCCCGCCGTCCGATGGAATCAGTGCGTCATAGTATTGCTTGTTGGTCAGGTTCAGCAGATTCAGCCTGACGTCGTATTGCTTTGCATGATAAGCGGCGGTCGCGTCCCAGCGCGTGTAGCCGGGAACCTGCACGTAGTTCGTGTTCGACGCGTAACGCGGCGACATATAAGTCGGACCGCCGCCGATCTCCCAGTGCGGCGTGAAGGCGTACGTGGTCCAGAAGGTCAGCGTATTGCGCGGCGTGTTCGCCGGGACATGGCCTTGCGTGCCGTCGCGCGCCTTCAGAATGATGGCGTCCATGTACGTGTAGCCGCCGAACACCTGCCATTTGTCGGTGACGTGCCCCGTGACGCCGGCCTGGAACCCGTCGACGCGCACATTGCCGTCGAGCTCGTATTCGGTCGGCGAGACCTGCGTGCGCGCGTTGGTCTTTTCCTCGCGGAAGAACGCGGAGGTTACCGAAATATTGCCGCCGAGCAGATCCCATTTCGCGCCGACTTCATACGATTTGGTCGACTCGGGCGCGAGGTTCTGCGTCAGATTGGTCACCGTCAGCGCCTCAAGCGACGGATTGAACGACGTGCCGTACGACACGTAATACGACTGCCAGTCGGTCGGCTGGTAAATCGCGCCGGCGCGCACGCTGGTGAAGAAGTTGGTTTGCGTCGCATAGCCCGGCAAGCTGATCGTGTTGTGGATCTGCGCCTGGAAGCGATCCCAGCGCAAGCCGCCGATCACCTTCCAGTTGCGGCCGATTGAAACGGTATCGTTGAGGTAGGCACCGATCTCATTGGATCCGGAGTCCGCGTAGTTGGCGGTTGTCGTCGTCACGCCGGCGGGCGTCGACAGATACGCGGGGTTCACCATCGAGACGACCGGCAAATTGTTGCGCGTATAAGCCTGGTTCGAATAGCTGTCGTGGCCGAGTTCGAAGCCGGCGATCAGATCGTGCTTGATCGGGCCGGTGTCGAATTTGTATTCGAGCATCGTGTCGTTGTACAGCGAGTGATTCTGGATCACGCGGTCGTGGCTCTGCAACTTGATGAACAGTTGCGACGGCGACAACGTCGTGTAATTGCCGTTGCTCAGCGCGGGGCTGGTGGCGAGCGGACCGGTCAACACTGCCTGCGGCGCGGTTTCGCGCGCATCGGTCATCGAATGCGAGAACTGCGTCTGGTTGCTCAGCGTGAGACTGTCCGAGAACTTGTGTTTGATCGCGGCACTGAAGGTCTGCACGTCCTGGACGGTGCGGTCCGAGGTCAGGCCATAGAAGGTGTTTTTCGGCACCGGCGACGGATGGCCGTTCAACGCCTGCACGCCGTAGTCGGGCATGTCGCGGTTGTGCTGGATCAGCGCTGACAGCGTGATTTCGGTCGGCGTGCCGATGCCGAAACGCACTTGCGGTGCAATGCCGTAATCCTTGTTCTTCATCACGTCGCGCGTCGAACCGAGGCTTTGACCGAATGCGTTGAGACGAATCGCCGCGGTATCCGTCAGCTTGTGGTTCACGTCGACGGTCGTGCGATAGCGATCGTCGGTGCCGATCATGGCCGAGACTTCCGCCGAGTCCTTGAGATTCGCCTTCTTGCTCACCTGATTGATGACGCCGCCGGTCGAGCCGCGGCCGAACAGCATCGACGACGGACCGTACAACACTTCGAGTTGTTCGAGGTCGAAGGTGTCGCGGTAGTACTGGTTGCGATCGCGAAAGCCGTCCAGGTAGATGTCGTTCTGCGCGGTAAAGCCGCGCAGGTTGACGTTGTTGCCGATCTGCCCGCCTTCGGCCGCGCCGATGGTCACGCCCGGCGCATTGCGCAACGCATCCTGGAACGAGGTGGCGCCCTGCGATTGCAGCACGGCCTTGTTGATCACCGTGACGGTTTGCGGAATGTCGCGCAAGGCGGTCGGCGTCTTCGCGCCCACGGTCGAGCGTTCCGCCTGGAAGTCCTGTTGTTCAGCCTGGGCCGCGACGCCGATGGTCGGCAGCGTCGCGTTGTCGGCCGCTTTGGTGACGGCCTTGTCGGCCGCGCTATCGGCCGCTTTGGCGGACGGTGCCGGTTGCGCCGACGCTTGCGAAGCGGCCTGCGGGGCGGTCTGCGCGAGAACGGGCGTGGCAAATGGAACGACAAAAGCTAGCGCTGACGCAGTCGCGAGCGGCGTGTGGTTGAACATGGAAATCCCGTCAGATGTGCGCTTGCCAGATCCGCATGAAGGGCACGGGATCGATGACAACGCGGCAGTTTGGCTGGCTGCCGGTCTTCCACAAACTTGAGGACGACGGGATGGCTGGCTGGTGTTTAAATGAGAATCGCTATCATTCCATACGCATAACGATGCATCAATCGCGCCTGGTGTTACTTGTCGTAATAAATTTGTTTCTGAATATTACCAATGAAGGGTAAATGTAAAATTTACGCCGACTGCTTCACGCACTCGTCACCCACGCGTAGTGCCCCGAGGGGACTCTCGCAGCGACTCCGGCAATAATTAGACGAATAGGAAGGCGGGCGTAACTTCCAGCGGAAGCGTTGTAACTTCCGGCAACGCAATCGAACCTGAACGGTCGATCCCTTTGCTCGACCCATTGCGCAGGAGGCATACAGCGCGTCGCAAGTGTGTTGAAACGATCCGCCAAAGCTTTCTAAATGCTAACGACGCGCGTGGCCGGCGGGCGGCGCGATTCGCAAGAAATCACGGCGCCGTTATCCTTTTTTGCAACACATAAGCTTTCATTAGACGATTCACAGCCCCACGAAGCACATCCCCGCTCACGCTCAACCGAGATTATTTTCGCAATCCGCCCATAGTCGCAGCGGATCGCGATGAAGCGGATAGTGCTTGTCGAGCCACGCGGAGAGCCGGGCCCAGTCCGGATGGTTCGTGCCAGTCTGCGCGGACCAGATGGACGATCGCTCAAGAATTTGCCCATTCTCACGATCACGAACCAGCAAGCTGCCGAGACCGCTCGAACTGTTCTCCTGCGATTCCACCAGGTACCGCGGCAAAATCCTGAGCTCGGCGTCCTCCGCCCAACCGTATACGCCTCGAACGATACCGGCCGGATCTCGCAACTCCACAGGTCCGCTTTTGGGTCGAACGGCCGCCCACCCTTCAGGAAAGTCCGCAACGACCTCATTCCTGCTTTCCCTGAGCCATTTCACCCGCCATGCGCGCGCCATCGCGTCGCGCACCTGAGGCACCGATTCATAGCCGGGGGGCAACTCGATCGCCATGGGCAGCGTGACGAGATTGTCTTTCCAGAGTGAGGCCTCGTCACGATCGGGTCGGACGACGGGCTCGAATGTTTCATTGCCGAACGGGTTGTCAGGCCGGCTCGCCAGATTGACGCCGCTCTGCTGCAAGTCGGGGAACAGACTGTCCGCATCCCGACGAGTCAATTTGGGTTTCCCTTTTTTCATTGGCCTCTCCGCTGAAAGGCGTTTTCATGAACGCCTGATCCGTATTATTCGTAAATGGGAAGCCGAAGCGCGCCGACGTGAATGTGGTCGCGTCGACATCTTCTTCCGTGCGCTACGCAGTTTCTTTCCGCCATTACAGTACCTGAACTACAAGCCGGTGTTTTGCAGCGGGAACGGATAGACCCTGACAAGGCCGATACGGACCGCCAGCTACGTACCTGCTACCAGCAGTTCCTCCGCATTCGTTGGCGGGCGCAGATCATCTGTCCTGCCAACGAAGTAGCGCCGGGTCAAATCGTCCGCCGAGACGTGCCGTGCTTCTCTAAAGCCGGCTTCGTGGGCTAGCGCCAGGATCTGCGGCGCAGTGAAGAAGCTGAGGAAAGGCGTTCCGCTTGCGCGCGCTCCCTTCTCCGCC
>WNGR01001835.1_pt1 | contig 23498 bp, 20 predicted proteins | sample 5407581 | NCBI WGS metagenome assembly WNGR01 (sample SAMN13153383, study PRJNA577476) | soil metagenome | isolation source: 80 cm soil or saprolite under Garry oak tree replicate 2 | place: USA:California | collected 2016-06-15
TGAAACTTCCTCGGCTACATTTACCGGCTCTATTTTTTCGTTCGGATTCAACATGATTTGCTCTAGCTAGAAGCTGGCGAATATGCAGAAGGGCGCTCCGCTAGGAATCGCTTTTCCCACATCTGTGAAATCTCGTCGTCCTGCCGCATCGTCACAGGTGGACCGACGCGCGCAGTGGCCGGAAGCCCGATTTTCAAAAAACTCAACACTGCGCGGATCGTCGCCTCATAATCCTGGCAGAGTTTTTCGTACTCAACCTGGAAAGGTTTGATTCCGATCCGTCGAAAGAACCCATCCCAGATTCTCTCCTGCCGCTCAGCTTCATGGAGTGATTGCTCGATCAAATCCGGATCGAACTCCGGTTCTCGCAAGGTGGTTTTACCCTTCTGCACTTTCCAAAGTCCTGTCTGCAGTGCACGAGCCGTAGACAAGGCCTGGCGCAACTTGTGGCGACGCACGATGCGGACAAAGAGAAGACGCGGGAAAGCCTTTCGCAGCAGGTCCAGATCGCTCGTCGACGAATTGCCAAAAGCGTGTGCCTCTCGCAGACGCGCGAGAAAATCGTCCAAGTACCAGCTCATCAGTTTGAAACCGAAGACCTCGTTGTGTGTTCTTTTGCCGTTCGCGATGCCGCGCACGTACGCAGCATAATCGGCGGCCGCGTTGAGCCCGAGCTCTGTGGCATAGCGCGATTCGTCTTTCGGCAGAAAAAACTGTTTCGGCATGCCCGCGCGGCGTGTGTCGCGCAATCCATCAGTTAACAAATTGCTGCCAGACCGTGGAATTGTGCAGACAACATAGCAACGCCGCGGATGCCGCAGTTTATGGAGCAAACCTCCCATTTTACACATCGAGATTGCGCACGTTTAGCGCGTTATCTTCGATATACTGACGTCGTGGTTCGACGAGATCGCCCATCAGTCTGGTGAACATCTCATTGGCTTTCGTCTCGTCGGTGAGGTCCACCTTCAAAAGCCTGCGTTTTTCTGGGTTCATCGTAGTCTGAAACAACTCTTTCGCGTTCATCTCGCCGAGACCTTTGAAACGCTTGATCTGCACTCCGCGACGGCCAATCTCCAAAATCCTTTGCAGGATTTCGGGAATGGAAAACAGCGGACGCGATACTGCTTTCTCGCCTTCACCTTCGATCAACTCGAAGATCGGCTGATCGCTGGTCGCATAATGCGCGACTTTCAAACCTTTGCGAGCGAGTTCCGCGATGATTTTTTCGATCGCAGCCGATTCGTGCAGCTCGACCAATCTGCCGCGTCGCCGAGTTCCATCAGCGCGCGCCGGAGCTTCGCCTAGTGGTAGCAATTCCTGACCGATCTGCGTATCGAACAAATTCAGATCGAGATTGTCCTGATGAAATTTCCGGACTCCTTTTTCGTCGTGAAAATAATGCGCGGTTTCCTCGTTTCCGTCGCGCACCTTTACCAGATAATTCGGAAGCTTGCCCGACTTGGAATTCCGGTGGGCGAGATAAATTTCAAAATCGCCGCCGTGACGTCGCACCGCTTCGCTCAACTTGGCGAGTTTCTCGAGTGATTCGAGAATGTCCTTCAGTTGCGCCGCAGTAATTTCCTTGTCGTCGGCCAAATTTTTCAGACGCACATCCTCGGCGCCGAGGGAAATCAGGATTTTGTTCAGACGCGCATCGTCGTCGACGTATTCTTCGCGTTTCTTCCGCTTGATTTGATAGAGCGGCGGTTGCGCGATGTAAATCCTTCCGGCGCGCACCAGCTCGGTCATTTGCCGGAAGAAAAAGGTCAGCAACAGCGTTCGAATGTGCGAGCCATCAACATCCGCGTCCGTCATGATAATGATGCGGCCGTAGCGGAGTTTTGCGATGTCGAACCGGCCTTCGTCCTTGCCGTTGGCTTCTTCCTTCGGTTTGCCGATCCCCGTGCCAATCGCCGTGATCATCGCCTGGATCTCGGCGTTTTTAAGAAATTGATCTTCGCGCGCTTTCTCGACGTTGATTAACTTGCCGCGAATCGGCAAAATCGCTTGGTAACGCCGGTCGCGACCCTGCTTGGCGGAGCCGCCAGCCGAGTCACCTTCCACAATGTAGAGCTCCGTCAATTCCGGATCGCGCTCTGAGCAATCCGCCAGTTTCCCAGGCAATCCACCGCCCGTGAGAGCGCCCTTTCGAATTGTTTCCCGCGCTTTACGCGCAGCTTCACGCGCTCTGGCCGCGGTGAGAACTTTGTCAAAAATGCGTCGGGCAATTGGCGGATTCTTGTCGAAGTAAGTCATTAGCCCGTCATAGGCGACCGAGTTTACAATGCCGTCGATCTCGGTGTTCACGAGCTTCACTTTGGTCTGCGATTCGAAGCGTGGATTGGGCAACTTGATGCTGAGCACGCAAATCAACCCTTCGCGCACATCATCTCCGGAAATCGAAGGATCTTTCTCCTTCAAAAGATTGTTTTGCCGTGAGTATTGGTTGATTGCCTTCGTGAGCGCTGTGCGGAATCCCGTTAGATGCGTGCCGCCATCTGGGTTCGCGATTGAATTCGCAAACGGCAAAATCTGGTCGTTGTAGCTGTCGTTGTATTGCAGGACCACGTCGATAAAAACTTCGTCACGCTGACGTGAAATAACGATCGGCTTGGGATGCAGAACCTGTTTATTTTCGCCCAGCTGCTTTACGAATTCTTCAATGCCGTGCTTGTAAAAAAATGTCTCTTTCTTCGGAGGGTCGGCACGCTCGTCTGTAAGTGTGATTTCAAGGCCGGGATTAAGAAATGCTAGCTCGCGCAACCGCGTGGCCAGACGTTCAAACTTAAACTCCGTCGTGATTGTGAAAATCGTCGGATCGGGCAAGAAAGTGATCAGCGTGCCGGTGGTCTTTTTGTTCGTAACTTCGCCGATGACAGTGAGTTTATCGGTCGTTTTTCCTCTGGCGAAAGCCATGTGATAGACCTTGCCGTCGCGAGATACCTCGGCTTTGAACCATTCCGAAAGCGCGTTTGTGCATTTCGCGCCCACGCCATGCAAGCCGCCAGAATATTTGTATGCGCCTTGTCCAAATTTCCCGCCGGCGTGCAAATTTGTCAGCACCAGCTCGACTGCCGGCATTTTCCATTTTGGATGTATATCGGTTGGAATCCCACGGCCATTGTCACGCACCGAGATCGAGCCATCGACGTGAATGGTCACTTCTATTTTGGTGCAAAATCCTGCCAGGTGTTCATCGATGGAGTTATCGACGACTTCGTAAACCAAGTGATGCAGTCCTCGCTCATCGGGATCTCCGATGAACATTCCTGGCCGTTTCCGAACCGCTTCGAGGCCTTCTAATTTGTCGATCTGCGCTGCGTCGTATTTTTGCGTGGCGGCGATTCCGGTCGAGCTGTGAGATACTTTTTCGACCGGAATTTCTGCTTGAACTTGCGGCATAGAAGAGGGCCTACCCGACCCTTATAAAAGACCATAGCCAGAAACGGCTCGGAAACAATTAATAATCTCGCGGTTATAAGTAGTTTATTTCCCCTACCTGTTGGAGGCGAACGGGTCCAAAAGCCCACGATATTGTGGTTCAGGGTTCAGGTCGTTTTTGGGCATTTTTGGTGCCTTGACCGAGCTCTTTCAAGTTCCGAATATGGTGCCCTTTATGCGTCTCCAAACCATCTTGGAAGCACGTTGGATCTTAGGCTTCTTTGCGCTGCTCGCTGTGGTTTGTGGGTTGTTCTGGGCATGGACGTTCTGGTTCTTTTTACTGCTGTTTTTATGCACTGTTGCGTTCTTCCGCGATCCGAAGCGCACAGTGCCGGCAGATCCGAATCTAATCGTAGCCGCTGCCGATGGCACAGTGATGGACATCACAGAATCGGATGAAAACCAGGTCCTGAAAACGAAAACGCGACGTGTCGGAATTTTTTTGTCAATCTTTGATGTGCATACGAATCGTGCGCCAATCGATGGTCGCGTCATCTATCGCGAACACCGAAAAGGACTCTATCTCGACGCGCGCCGCCGGGAGTGTTCCGAGAAGAACGAATCCATGACGTGGGCTTTTGAGAATCCGTGCGTCACGATCGTCGTGCGCCAGATCACAGGCGCGATTGCGAGGCGCATTGTGGCATGGGCGAAAATTGGAGATGAGTTGAAAAAAGGCGACCGCTTTGGGATGATTCGCTTCGGATCGCGAACAGAATTATATTTGCCGTTAAACGCTGAGCTGCTCGTGAAAACAGGCGATCATGTTTTCGGTGGATCGACGATCATAGCGCGGCTATCCGACTCATGAACGAACACCCTCCGAAGATTTACCTGCTGCCGAATCTCATGACGGCGGGAAATTTGTTTTGCGGGTTCACGGCGACGCTCAAAATTCTGGAAGGCGCTTTGCTCCAAGCTTCCAATCCAGATGCGGCATCTGATCTTTTTCACACCGCAATCTGGTTTGTCCTTGGCGCTTTCGTTTTTGATTTTCTCGATGGACGCCTGGCGCGGTTGGGTGGGCACGAGAGTCCCTTCGGGCGCGAGTTCGATTCGCTGGCAGACATTGTTTCATTCGGGTTGGCCCCGGCGCTGATGGTTTACCGCGTCGTCTTGCAGGAGTTCCCGCGCGCGTGCTGGATTATCGCGTTCATTTACCTGGCCTGTGGCGCGCTGCGCCTGGCGCGCTTCAACTCTGTGGCTGCGAATCATCACGGAACCAATCAAGACACTTTCACAGGTTTTCCCATTCCAGCCGCGGCTGGTCTCATTGCCTCAATCACGCTCTTCCTGCTTTGGCTCGCTGAAGGTGAACATCAGCTTGGCAACTGGCGCTTCGTTCTGCCGCCGTTGCTACTCTTTTTGTCCTTCATGATGTTCAGCCGGTTTCAATATCCCAGTTTCAAGGCGGTTAATTGGAAGACGAAGAAATCGATTCCCCGATTTCTTGCCATTATCCTCGTTCTCATCTTCACCGTGCTTAATTACGAGTGGATGCCTGCAGTTCTGTTCCTGGCCTATTTACTTTACGGAGTGTTAAGGCCATGGCTCTCGCGCGAATGGCGACGCGAAATCGAAGAAGAAATTGGCGAAGAACCAACTGCGGAACCGCTCGAACAAGTGCGGTAAGATCGACCACTCTGTAGCGGCGATCTCTGATCTTCGCGATTCGGCTGTCGAAAACCGCCGCTACAGTTTCTGATTCAAGCGCGCGAGAATTTCTGGGTCACGGACGTCGGCCCACTCGCCGGTGAGCTCCAGCGCCTGCACTTTTCTTCCGGATTGTGCAAGGTCGCGGATTGCATCAGTTAGCTCGTATTCCCCACGTGGCGATGGTTTCAATTTTGCAGTGAAATCGAAGATGCTTGGTCGAAATGCGTAAATGCCGGCGTTGTACCAGGGGCTGGTCGCTTGGCCCGGCTTTGCTTTTTCACGAAGATCCACGAGCTCCATTCGCTCGTTTACAAAAACCGCACCGCCTTTGCTCACATCTTCACCGCGCGTGACCGTAATGACTGCATCGACATTGTCAGGCAGGTCGGCGACGCGTTTGTAATTCACCGGATCAACCAGGATGTCACCGTAGCTCAGGATAAATGGAAAATCGCCGACGAAATCCCGCGCAAGATCCACAACGCGACCTGTCCCATCCTGTGCTGTCTGCGTTGCATATTGGATCGTGATATTGTGGCGCGAACCGTCACCAAAAAAATTCCGCACAGCATCAGCGCGATACCCCACGACAACAAGAAATTGGCGAATTCCCGCGTCGCGCAATCCTTCTATGATGTGCTGCAAAACTGGTTGGCCGCGCACCTCGATCATTGGCTTGGGAACTTCGGCCGTGAGTTCGCGCATTCGCGTGCCGCGCCCGGCAGCCAGCACGACAGCCTTGTCGGTCTTGCTCATCGCGGGAAGATGGAGGTCGCGCTTTGCGAGCCCGTGGCGTCGCGGGAGCTCCGTTCTTCGGTCATCATCCGGTTTTCTTTTCCGTGATGATTAGCGCAGGCAAATTCGCCTGTTTGATCAATTCACTCACCTCGGGCAAATCTTCGTTCTTGAGCTGCGCCCATTTCTTTAACTGTTCGTCGAGCTGGCTACTCAACATTTGAAATACATCGAGCTGCGGCTTGGTCGGCTCACCATCGCCGGTCTCGATCGTATGGCTAAACGTGTCGAAGCGCTCGTTCAACATGTTTGGGAAGGCGAGATTCGCTTCCGAGCCTTTCATGTTCACCTGGATGAGCTTCTGCTCGACCTCGGACATTTTGCGATCGAGATCGTCTGCCGCTGCGAGCGCGGGTTTCAAACGCTGATCGTCGCCGAAACGCTTGTGCAGGGTTTGAATTTGTGCTCTGAGATCGCGAATTTCATTGACGGCTTGATGCAGTCGCGAAATCCGATTGTTCACCTGCGTCGCTAAGGTGAATTGTTTTTGCAGTCCGGATTCATCTCCTTTTGTTCGCGGGTCGATCACTAAACGCAGCGGCGCAGTCTGCGATTTGTCGCCAACGGTCAGTTTCACCTGATAGTCGCCCGGCAACGCCAGCGGGCCCTTGGGTCCGGTGCTCGAATAGAATGCGCCTGGGATTTGAATCGGATCATCGTAACGCAGATCCCATGCGAAGCGGTTCATCCCTTCATTGGCTGGAATTGTCTTCACGCGCTCGACACGATCCGGCCACTCAGGTGGTTGCTCGCCTTCTTTTTTCTCTTTGCTGGAAAGATGCCTGAGTACTTTGCCGGAACTGTCGAGGATATCGAGCGAGACCTCCTCTTTTGGCACGGTCTTGAAATGGTAATCGATGATTGCCCCAGACGGCGGGTTGTCGCCCACTGGCTGGCGTTTGTCGAATTCCTCTGGGTAATGCAGACGGAATGCGGTCTGCGGCTGATAAAGAATGATGTCTGCCGTGCCGGATTGCGTGTTGAGTTGACGGAGCGGCGTCAAATCGTCCAGGACCCAGAACGAGCGACCATGTGTCGCAACGACAAGGTCGTCGTCTTTTACAACGAGATCATGGATCGGTGTTACCGGCAGATTCAACTGCAATGGTTGCCAACGGGCGCCGTCATCGAACGAAACAAAAACGCCGAGCTCGGTTCCAGCATAGAGCAAACCTTTGCGCTTCGGATCCTCGCGCACGGCGTGTACGTATGCGCCTTCGGGTATTCCATTTGTAATTGCGCTCCAGTTTTTTCCCAAGTCTGTTGTTTTGAAAATGTACGGCTTGAAGTCGTCGAGTTTATGTCGGTCCACGGCGACGTAAGCGGTGTTGCCGTCATGCTTGGAAGGCTCGATCAGATCAATAGTGCTCCACTCGGGCATTTTCGGTGTGACTTTTGACCAATGCTGCCCGTCATCCGTCGTGACGTGGACGAGCCCATCATCTGTGCCTGCCCAGATGGTTCCTTTTGTTACTGGGGATTCAGCCAGCGCAAAGACTGTGTCGTAGTATTCGACCGAAGTGATGTCGTTCGTCAGCGGACCGCCGCTTGGCTGCTGTTTCGATTTGTCGTTGCGCGTGAGATCACCGCTGATTTGCGTCCAGTTTTGTCCGTGATCGGTGGATTTGAAAACGCACTCCGCCGCGGTGTAGAGCACATCCGGATTGTGCGGCGAAAGCATCAGCGGCGTGACCCATTGGAACCGGTGGACAAGATCGACAGCGCCGTGTCCCGAATTATCCAGAGGAACGGGACTAACGTCCTGTACGTCCTCCTTATTTTTGTCATAGCGACTGATGTAGCCTTCACTGTTTGAATAAATGACGTGCCAATCCCGTGGGTCGGGCACGACGAAACCGCACTCGCCGCCACCTGCTTCGAACCAATTCTGCCGCCCGATCACGCCGGAATCCGTGCGACTGGCGATACCGACATTCGAGTTGTCCTGTTGCGCGCCGTAAATGTGGTAGGGAAACGCGTTGTCCACAGCAACGTGATAAAACTGTGCAGTCGGTTGGTTGTTTTGGGTCGTCCAATTTTTGCCGCCGTCAGTTGAGATACTGGCGCCACCGTCACTGACATTTGCGATACGGTTTGGGTTCGTCGGATCGATCCACAGCCCGTGATGATCGCCGTGACGCGCGGGCATGAGACTGAACGTCTTTCCACCATCTACTGATTTAAAAAGGCCCGTATTTAAGAGATAAACCGTGTCCGCAGATTTCGGGTCGACGTAAACTTTGCTGAAGTACCACGCGCGTTGACGAAAGCGTCCGTCGTCATTCACGCGCGTCCAATGTTGCCCTGCATCGTCGGAGCGGTAGAGACCGCCTTCCTTGGCCTCGATAATTGCATAGACGCGATTGGAATCGGCTCCCGAAACCGCGATGCCAATCTTGCCCAGGATTCCGCCAGGAAGACCGTTACCCTCGAGCCGCTTCCATGTGACGCCATTATCTTCTGATCGATACAAGCCGCTGCCGGGACCGCCGCTGGAGAAAAACCATGGCTGCCGGCGCGCTTGCCAGAGCGATGCGAATACGATGTTCGGATTATGCGGATCAAAGACAATGTCGATGCCGCCAGTGTTTTCATCCTTCGACAGAACTTTGGTCCACGTTTTCCCGCCATCAGTGGTACGAAAAATTCCGCGTTCCTGGTTTGGACTAAACGCATGTCCCAACGCCGCTACGAGAACCACGTTCTCGTTTCTCGGATCAACAATTAGCGCACCGATCTGCCGCGTATCATTCAAGCCGACGTTTTCCCACGTTTTGCCGCCGTCAATCGATTTGAAAACTCCAGTGCCGTACGTGGTATTACCGCGAATCGCCGCTTCACCCGTGCCGGCATAAATCACATTGTGATCGGAGGGCGCGACTGCGATCGCCCCAATCGAAGAAATCGGTTGTTTGTCGAAAAGCGGAATCCAGTTTGCGCCGCCATCGGTCGTCTTCCAGACTCCGCCCGCGACTGCTCCAAAGTAGTACGTGTCCGGCTCGCCGACGACCCCTTCGATCGCCAGCGCGCGTCCGCCGCGAAACGGACCGACTTGTCTCCAACGCATTCCATTGAACAATTTTTCGTCGATCGTTCCAGGAGGCGTTGGAGTGGGGGAGGGAGCGGATTGAAGAGGTGCTGCGAAAAGCAATACGAAAACTATTTGAACGAACTGAAGACAACGATAACCCGGTGAAATCATCCGCCTAAGGTGTAAAGCTCTGCGCTACGTTCAACTGGATTCGCGCTAGACACTGGTAGGGTCGGCGCGCTGCGCCGACCGGACGCCGCCGCGCGGCGTCCCTACCTAAGCGTTGATCGCGGCCATGTCGGGCGCGCGAGCTTCAATTGCGGTTTCACCTGATGCTCCTCCACCAAAGTGACGTGCCGCGTAATAGGAGCCAATCACCAGCACTGCTGCAATGACCTGCGCAACGAGTGTTTCGATTGTCGGGAATACCGCAAACCAGAGACCCATCCAAGGCGGAATATAAGGTTTCAACGAATCGATAGGCGTCGTGGAAATCCAATGTGCCAGCTGCATTTCCTGGGCTTGTTCGCCAACCATAACGAGCAACACAACTCCCAGCAGAATTCCTGTGGTGATCAACATTTTGCGGTACGGCAACCGCTGTTGGAGAACAAAGGTCAGCACGGCCACCATTGCTGTCAGCATCATGCCCAGCAGCGCCCCTTTTAGTACCACGCCACCGCCCAACCGCAGATTATAACTCTGTAAAAAGAGCACGACTTCAAAGCCTTCCCGATACAGGGAAGTGAATCCGAGCAGGATCAATCCCCACCACAGACGCGACTGCGAGATCTCAGCGGCGCGGGCATTTTCGAGTAACGTTTTGCGGCGGCGATTATGCGCGCGAATCCAGCCGCCCCAATAAATCTTATGGAAGAACCAGTTCATGATCACCAGCAGAACAATCACAGCAAGCAGCCCTGTTGCCGCTTGGAGATCGAGCGCCGACATGTTGTCGCTCAGCGAGCCGACAATTCGCACCACGATACACCACGTGATTAAGGTCGCTACAAACGCCAGACCCGCACCGAAAGCGACCGGCCGTCGGTGCATCCGCTTCGGGCCAGTCATGCTGGCGGTAATGGCCGCCAAGACGAGAATGCACTCCAATCCTTCGCGAAACACCAGAACACCGATATCGAGGAACGCGACGGTCGGGCTTGTATTGGGACGCGTTGGATCCGGCGCGCCTTGTGCACTGACTCCCTGCCAGACGAGCATCGCAATCACAAAAAGCGCGGCTGCGACAACGCCGATGCGCAAAGCGGGCTTCATTTTAAGTTTTAGACCTTATCATAGAGACAAGGTGCCTGCTGGCGATGGATTGCTTTTTTTTAGCGACTGTTTGCTGGCGAAAACTGAACGCCGATTCGTCAAATAGCCGGGAATTGCCGGTCCTGTGATCGTCCACTAGGATCTCGCCGAAAATGTCGGAATACGTTCTGGGTCATCGTTTGAAAGGTGAGGGGAAGCGCCTGGCGTTGATGTCAGAACTGCTCGATCCGATGCACCGTCGTTATATCGAGTCGCTCGATATCGTCAAACCCGGCGCCCGGACACTCGAAGTTGGATGTGGCAACGGATCCATTTCAGCATGGCTTGCCGAACGAGTGAGTCCTGGTGGAAAAGCAGTGGCATTCGATCTCGATCTATCGCTGGTCACGGCACGCGCGCCTAATCTTGAGCTGCGCCAGGGCGACATCGTTGCTGGTCCAGTGGAGCGCGGCGCCTTCGGCTTCGTAACTGCGCGCGCGGTGCTTCACCATGTCAATGATGTGGACGCGGCGATCATGAATTTGGCTGCGAGTCTGAGACCTGGCGGCGCGCTCCTGCTCATTGAGCCTGATTTTCTTCCTGTCAGTGTCGCCGAGCCGCCCGAGGTGCGGGCATTCTGGGATGGATGGCTTGCCTGGTCGCGCGAACGTGGAATCGATTACTACATCGGGCGCTACCTTGCGCCGCGGCTGGCGTCATTGGGTTTGACGGAAGTCAGTGGCACCGCGGAAACGGCGATCTACAACGGCGGCTCGCCGTGGGCCGAGTACTGGATACAAACAATCACCGAGCTACGTGATGACTTGATCGACTCCCGTAAGCTGGACAACCCGTTGATCGATAAATTTCTTGACCATTGCGCCGATCCAAATTGGTGGACTCAGACGATTGCCTTTACCGCGGTGCACAGCCGCGCGCCCGCCGTCTGAGTAAAGCGCGCGCAAATCGCAGGCAGGTTGTGATTTTGCGTCAATCGAGTAACTTCGGCGGTGCAACGTTTTCGGGCGTTTACCTTAATTGAGATTGCCCTGTCCATTTTCATCCTGATGCTACTGTTGATGCTGGCGGTGCCTAGCTTGACTGGAGTGAGCGCAAGCAGGCGACTGAAGCAGTCTCTGGATGGATTTAACAACCTTGTGCGCCTGGCACAGCAGCGAAGCGTGACTGAGCGTCGTCCTTACTTGATTGCTTGGGGCAAAAACTCCGTCTATCTACGTCCGGAAGTCTTCGCGGAAGACGAGGAGGTTAAAGCAACGGCGGAACTTCGCTTCAGTAAAGGAACAACGCTGAGACTCTCCTTGCCAGCCGCGTTGGCAGACGACCACCCTTGGGAATGGATATTTTGGCCGTCGGGAAACTGCGAACCCGCGACCGTTCAATTCAGAGGCCCGCCTGGTATTTGGACGGCGAATTACTCGCCGCTGACTACGCTGCCCGACGTCATTCAGTATGCGGCAAGGTGACCGACAGTGGAGTAATGGAGTAATGGAGAAGTGGAGTAATGGGATTTTCAACGCTCCAGCACTCCAAGACTCTAACACTTCAGTAATGCGCGTTACGAAAGATCGGCTTCGCATAACTTCGAAGGCCGCTTTTGCCCTCTACGAGGTTCTTCTCGGGGTGGCGGTCTTTGCCATTGGCGTCATCGCGCTTGGCCGCGCGGTCCAGAATTGTCTCAATGCCAGCACGATCAGCGCGGAAGAAAAAGCTGTGCGGCAGATTTTATCGGATCGAATGGCGGTGATTCAGGCTGCGCCGGGTGTGCCCGAGGCAGAAAAAGAATTCAGGATCAAAAGCAATTATGGCGTTGTAAGACTTGTCCAGAAAAGCGGACCCACTGAATTGGTCGAACCGGATCACACGGTCCTCAGCGGAATCAATCTTGTGATTTTGACTGTTTACTGGCAGCACGCCGGTATCCCGCAATCGAAGCAGATTCAATTTTATGTTTATCGCTCGGCATAAAGCGAGCAATCGGCGCGGCTTCACATTGCTGGAGGTCATGCTGGCTGTGGCAATCCTTGGAATGATGTCGCTGGCGATTTTTCGCTTCGTGCAAGCGAATTTGACTGCGCTTTCTTTGTCATCGGAAACAGTCGCCGCGGATGCGCAGTATGACGGATTGCGTGATTTGCTCACGGCGCATTGGCAAAGCTTGAGTCCAACTCGAGCGGCGATGATAGGAGAAGTGTTCAAGTTAAGCGACCGCGAACGCGATGAGATAAAGTGGAATTGTAGCGCAGGACCGGGAATGCTCACCCGATACGCGCCTACCGACTTCACCGTTACGCTGCGGCTGGAACCGGAAAAAAAAGGCGACCACCTGGATCTTGGTTTATCGCGAAAACCGCAGAAGGCTTCAGATCTTGGTGAAGTAAATGAGAGCTGGGTGCCCTTGATTAAAAACGTGACCAGCCTTCAAATCAGTTATTTCGACTCGAACACGAACACATGGCTGCCGAAATGGCCAGGTGGCGGCCGGTTACCGTGGCTCGTCAAAATTGAAGTGGGACGGCCCGATTCAGCGGTTCCATGGGAAACGGTTATTCCGCTGAGACGAACACCGTATTGAGCAAGGTCGATCCGATGAAGAGACGTTCTGAAACTTCAAAATCAGACGCCGGAGCTGCGTTGCTCCTGGCACTCTGGGCGCTACTCTTGCTCAGCGCGATGGTGATCGGATGGGCGCTCACGATCAATTCAGGTCTGATAGTGTCGAGCAACGCGAATCACGTTCTGCAAGCTGAAGCAATGGCGTCTTCGGGAGCCGAAGTGGCTTTAACTCGAGAAGTCTCGCCGAGCTCTCCAAACTTGCACAGAAAAATGGGCAACGAAAGTTACGACGTTCGGATGACAGGCGAGTGTGGCCGCCTGAATTTGAATTTCCTCGCGCAGGGCGAGGATCCCAGGAAACTCGCAATTTTGCGGCGCTATCTTGATCTAAAAGGCGTAGAGCTAAATGACCAGGATACGATGATAGATTCGTTGCTCGATTGGGTGTCGCAAAATCAGGGCCTGCATCACATGAACGCGCCAGAGGAGAGGGACGACTATCATCCGCCCCACGCGCCTTTGAATTCCGTGGATGAGCTCAAAAAAGTTTTTGGCTGGGCTGACTTTACTTCCAAACCCAATTGGGACCAAGATTTCACCCTCGTCGCCAACTGTGGGGCCATCGACATCGCGTGGGCTTCGCGTGATGTCTTACGGGCTTTGGGCATAGGCGACGATTTCGTCGACCGGTTCTTGCAACTGCGGCAGGGGCCGGACGGAATTGATGGCACAGAAGATGACTTTCAATTCAACACAACTGCTGGAACGACGGTGCCGCCTGAAATCCAAGGCGCGTTAGGTTTAAATCCGCAGCAATTTCAGCAGATTCAGCCATTCGTGCAATTTAAAGGTCCTGTGTTGCGCATCGTCAGCGTAGGCAAGTCAGGTGACATTACGCGATCGGTGGAAATGGTTGTGCTAAAGCAAACGCTGCCCGGTGGGCCAGCAGTTGGCGCAGCCCCCCTTGCCATCGGTCGGCCTCAGGTATTCAGTTGGAAGGAGCTTTAGTATCGACCCCCGGACTCCATCCATTTTTATACTTCCAACCGCGCACGGATGGAATTTCCTCCGCTCGGCCGCGTCGGCATCGGTTCCTGCCCGCACTGCTGGCGAAGGCGGGCGCGAAGCTGCTGCGGGCAGCGCTGAGCAAAATGGTTCGTGGAACGTGCGCAAACTGGAAACGCTGGCGGAAGCAGTGCCGCTACTTGATGCCACTGACGAATTTGTTCTTGGCCTTCCTGTTTCGGCTGTGCTAGCGCAGCGATTTCGTCTCCCCAGCGTTGATCCGGCGGAATTTGCAGAAATGATCCGAATCCAAATCGAAAAGCTGCTGCCGTTTTCCGCCGATGAAGTGACCACCGATTTTGAACTGATCGAGCAAAGCGACACCGAGAGCGTAGTTTCAACCGTCGCGATTAGAAACGAGCGACTTGCCGAGATCGCTTCGCCGCTATTGGAGCGCGGTTACATCCCGCGCCAAATCACGGTATATGCTGCACAGCGCGCGACGACCCATGCTCCGAGTGGCAATGCTGTTTTAATTTATCCGGAAGGCGAGACGTTGGTTTATGCCGTGACGGAGAACGGGAAGCTCAGCCTTGCCAGAGTTTTTGAAGGCGGCAATGGCGATCAGTTGCAAATCGAATTGCCACAGTTGCGACTGAGCGCCGAACTGCAGGGAATCGATGCCGGATCGCCGAATGTGTTGCTGGACGAGACTTGTTATGGAATGCGCGATTCAGTTGAGGGAATTTTGTCCAGCCCGACTGAGATTGTTGGAATAGAGCTGCCGCCCGCGCCAGTCAAACTGAACCTTCTCCCGGAAAGCTGGCGACGACGCCGTTTGCAACTGACAAGGCAAGCAGAATGGCGAAAAAGGCTGGTTTGGATCGGTGGAGGTTACGCGGGGCTTCTCTTACTCTTGTTCGCGTACCTGGGTATCTTGCGCTTTGAAATCGGCCTTTTTGACCGACGTATAGCGCACGACGCCCCGGGGACTGAGTTCGTACGCGCGACAGACGCAAGATGGAAAGCGCTCGCACCGGCGATTGACGCGCACTATTATCCTGTCGAATTCTTGCTGCATCTTTTTGAAAGTCTGCCGTCTGCGGACGTGCGCATCACAGGTTACAACCAGTCGGCTCGACAGATTTCCGTCGATGGGGAAGCGAACACGGCTGCTCTCGCTTACCAATTCATTGAGAAGGTAAAGAAGAATCCAGATTTGCGAGCGTTTCAATTCGACATGGCTGCGCCTCGCATTTTGCCCAACGACCATGCGCAGTTTCGATTGGAGGGAAGAGCAAAATGATGCCGGCGTGGTACCAACGAATGAATCCCCGCGAGCGTGTGCTCTCGTGGGTAGTTGTTGGAACAGTCTTCGTGTTGCTCAATCTGTGGATTATCAGTTGGATTTTCGGTGCGCTTGGCGCTGCGCAGAAAGAAGTGGCGACGCGTCGAGCCAAGTTGACCGAGCAAGCTCTTTACATGAAAGAACGGGATCTCTGGACGAAACGTGACGAATGGATCGGGAAGCATCAACCAGCCCTCAACAATCCTGCCGAAGCCTCAGCGCTGCTTGATCAGTTAAAAGAAGTCGCCGGCAAATATGATATCCAGATCGAGAATCCTGTAATTGGATCGGGGGAGACCACGCCTTATCATCAAACGGTTTTCGCTTCGATTGAAACTAAAAGTCCCTGGCCGCCGCTCGTACATTTTCTTTATGACTTGCAACGACCGGATGCGTTCATCGTGTTCGAAAATGTTAATTTGGCCATCGACGGCAGCGACCCGACAATGATGCGCGGCAAATTTAAAGTCGCCCGGTGGTTTGCACCGGGGCAAAAAACCAAGTAATGATACGCCACTGTCGATGATTGCTCGTATGAAATATTCTATCACGTTCGCAGCCGTCGTTCTTCTTCTCGGGGCGATCCGCAGTCAAGCCGAGGAGGTTCTTCCGCCACATTTTAATTTCGAGCGCTACACAAAGATGGTGGATCATTCGCCGTTCGCAGTCGCAACGTCAGTCGCGGCTCCGGCGGCGACACCTGATTTTGCGAAGGACCTTTACATTGCCAACGCCGCGCGTTCGCCCGACGGCGATATGGTGACGCTGGCTTCCACTTCCGACCACAACTTTAAGAAATATCTTACGACCAGGGAGCCAGTAGATGGCTACGGCATCGCCAACATCGAATGGTCGGACAAAGTGGGAGCGACGAAGGTAACGATTAGCAAGGACGGAAACTTTGCGACTATCACATTTAATCAGGCGCTTTTGTCGCAGGGCGCGCAAAATGCAGGGGTTCCTGCAAGAGCATTCGCGCCGGCGCTGCCGGCTCCTAATCCCGTCAACCTTAATCCAGCCTTATCGAAATTACCACCTGGTGCGCCGCCGGAATTGCAGCAGTTGATTCCGACTGGCAAAGACGTGCCTCGCCCCCATTCGCGTGGGATGATTCAGCGCAACCCGAGAACGTCAAAGGCGCCATCCCAGGGAGCAGCACCGGCACCGGCACCGCCCGCGAAAAATTAGAGGCGAAGGATTAGCGCGCAGCGGCTAACCGCCTCCCCAATCGTCGTCCGCTGTGTCGGCTTGTCGATCGGGGCCGGCCGAAAATAGATCATAGCCGCCGGCGTTTTTTTGACCAGGATTGCGGTAAATGTAATTGCTACCCCAGGGGTCTTTTGGCATTTCCTTGAACAACTGATACCAGCGAGTCGGCCGCGGGTCGCCCGCCGGCTGCGCGACCAATGCCTGCAAACCCTGGTCCGTCGTAGGATAAAATCCGTTCATGCTTTCATACAGTTGTAGCTGTGTCTTGATAGCCTGAACGTCAGCTTGAACGCGCATGGTCTTGGCGATTGCAGTGGTATTGCCAAGTTTTGAAATCGCTACTCCCAGTATGATCACAATGATGCTCACCACGAGCATGATCTCCAGTAGCGTGAAGCCCTGCTGTTTTCTTTTCGTTCTCATTTGAACCCGGAGTAACACTCTGTCCCGTGAGCGATTATACTACGCTGGTTTGCAGGAATTGCTAGTGCCCTGCGCGCAGAAGATAATCCGACTTGTCCCAAATATATTTTAGTTGAATCTGCGTCGCGCGGATTGCCGAAGATTGGCTGCCAACTCCATTGGCGACAGCCAGGTCATTCTGTCCGACTTTCAGGCTCGTGGGCGGCACAATTTTCTGAGCTCGCAGCCATCCGGTATAATGGAAATGCATTTGAGGCGTAAGCGATTCCACTTCGCCGCGGTAAGCCGGGTCAGCCAAATCCGGCAGCGTCAGTGAAACCGGGCCAATATCCTGGCCATTAACGAAAATTTCCGGCGGAGCATCAATGGTGGGATTGCCGATTTCGAAAGTAAGCAGCGCTGTCAGCGGTTGCGCTTCAATTGGAAATTGAAACACGGCATTTCGCTGAGCTCCTTCATCAATTCGGATCGGGTCAGCGGCGAGAGTTGCGGTAACGGTTCCAAAGTTCTCCATGTCTTCAGGCGGGGCGTGCAGCGCAGGTACCGATGAGAACGGCTCGGGTATCACGTCGCGATGTTCTGCGTTCACCGGATGCGCTACTTCACTACTCGTCATCCAATCGAGATAGGCTGCGCGGATCGTTTTTCCATCTCCTGGAACTTCGATATCGATAGCGGAGGCGCCTGTCATCGGAATCAGGACGGAATCTGAACTGGGCAGATTCATTCCCACGCCAAGCGTACCCGAGCGCAAAACGTGCGTCCCCGATTCATCCCACGCCACCAATTCGGGTTGCTGATTCACTTTGTCGTCGAAGAACAAGCGGAAAAAGAGTACGTGATACTCGGGCCCTGGTTGCGCCACGCGGATGCGAAAGATGCTCTTGGACGTGCCTCCGGTCTCAGTCGTCTCCGCCGGCAAGAGCGTGAGCGCTTCGACCCATGCTGGCGCATTTTGAGTTTTCGAATTTCGAGGCGCAGTTTGACGGAGATCGAGCCAGGCGCTTTCGGGAATCGGCTGCGCAATCATTTCAGCCAGTGAGGGCAATGCGTCGGTCAAAGCTTCCTGCGCGCATACGCGGCAAGCCGCGGCGAGGAAAATCGCAAGAGTAACGCGAACTAACATTGGGCTGCGGAGATTATTCGCGCAAAACGTGCTTTGCAAGTTTTCAGTTTTAATGCGCTCTGAATTGCAAGCTGTGTGTCATCTCAAACACAGCCGATAGAATACTGAACACAATCAGACCAACCACAACCGCGATTACCACGATGATGATCGGCGGAATCAATTGTGAGATTACGCCCACGCTGCGGTCCAATTCGCGCTCATAAACGTCGGCAATGGCTTGCATTGTCTCGGCGAAATGTCCTGTCTGTTCTCCGACCGCCATCATATCGGTAAACAGATCTGGAAACATTTTTTGCTCCTGCAAAGCAGCAGAGAGTGTCGCGCCATCAATCACTGCTTTGCGTACCTCGCCAAGTTTAACTTCGAGAAAACGGTTGCCGGCGATTTCCGTGACAAGGTCAAGTGAACGAAGAAGAGGAACGCCATTTTCCATCAACGTCCCCAGTGTGCGCGCAAACTGCGCGTAGTAGCGGTGTCGAATGACCCGTCCATAGCCAGGGATCAACAGCCGAAAGCGATCCCACCCGATGCGACCTTCCTCACTGCGGACAAGGGCGCGGAAAGCAACGATTAAACCCACCGCGGCCAGCACGCCGACCCACCAATAGCTCGTAATCGCATGATGAATTTGAAGCAGGATCCGCGTAGGCAATGGAAGCGCGCCGCCGGTTTGCGCCATGAACCCGCTCAACTGCGGTACCATGAACGTGATAAAAATTGTAACGAGAACGGCGCCAGCGAGGGCGAGAAATGCCGGATAAATCAAAGCTTGCTGCACCCGATCCCGCAGGTCCTTTGCCTGCATCAAATGCTTGACCAGGCGAAGGAGAATTTGCGGCAGCGCACCGCTTGCTTCGCCCGCGGCCACCAAATTCACATACAGCGGCTGGAAAATCCGCGGCATCTCGCTCAAAGCCTGTGAAAAACTGCGGCCATCGATCAGGGACTGATGCAGCGAATGCGTCATTTGCTGAACGCGCGGCTGTTTTAAGCGTTTTTCTAAAATCGACAACGCTTCGTCCAGCGTCATCCCCGCTTTCAGCAAATGAGCAAGTTGCTCGGTAAAAATGAGCAACTGACCATGCGGGATTTTTAGATTTTGCGTGGAAGCTTCTAGTCGCCCGCCAGCAGGTGGGCGGACCACTTTTGGACCTTTTGGTTCCGCGCCCAACAATTCGATTCGCACGGGAATGCAGCGTTGTAATTCAATTTGTTGAATTGCAACGGCTCGATCTGCGCAGTCGAGAACGCCTTCAACCAGCTCGCCCTGTGAATTACGGGCACGATAACTAAACTGTGGCATTGCCGTGGAAAATTATCCCGAAACGCGAAATCGCAAAGTTGAAAGTGGCTTCGCCAACCATTCACTTAGCTGCTCGGCCGCTCTTGGCGATCGGGACTAGGAAAAAATTGTACTTGTCATCCTGGCTGATTTTGATAAAAGCGCCGTCCATGAGATGTGCAGCAGCAGCGATCCTAGTCGTTTCCCTTGCGTTTGCTTCGCAAGCATCCGCAGTATTACGACCGCTTTTTCCGGCGAAAACGGCACCACCGTTTGCCGGGGAGGCGATCGTCATAGGAAACGGTTCGATCGCACATCCTGCGAAACAAGTGCCTGCTACAGTGGCGCGATAACCACTGTATCAGCCACGAGACGCAGGCGGTTTCGCCTGCGTGACAGGAGCTTTCTCACTCTGCTCATGGGTCTCGTTGCTCCGATACAGCCAGTGTAATGCGTTGCCGCTGCGCGTTAACATCCGAGTGACTGATTTTCTTTCGACAAAATTCCGCTTGTCGTTCCCGTCTTTCGGGGAGGTGCGCACTTGCGATCAAACAGGCGGGGGCGGGAATCGAACCCGCGAATAGCGGTTTTGCAGACCGCGACCTTACCACTTGGCTACCCCGCCGTTTCTGCGAGAGCGGACAATATCGTTGTCGCGGCGCTTGTATCAAGCGCCGAGCGTAGATACATAGGCGCTTGGCACAAGCGCCTCTACAAGTGACATCGCATTCTTCCGAGTTTTTCGCTCGCGCGCAGAAGCGTATCCCCGGCGGGGTGAATTCGCCCGTGCGCGCGTTTCGTAACGTTGGTGGCGAACCGTTCTTTATCGCGCGTGCAGAAGGCGCGAAAATTTGGGATCTCGATGGAAATGAATATCTCGATTACCTCGGAAGCTGGGGGCCGGCGATTCTCGGGCATGCGCCAAAAGTGGTTGTGGACGCGGTGCGCGACGCTGCCGCGCGCGGGTTGAGCTTTGGAATTCCGAATCCGCTCGAAGTGGAGATGGCGGAACTGATCTGCGAGTGGATGCCGTCGATCGAGAAAGTGCGGATGGTGAATAGCGGCACGGAAGCGACTATGTCGTGCGTTCGGCTCGCGCGCGCCTTCACGCGACGCGACAAGATCGTCAAGTTCGACGGGTGCTACCACGGACATGTCGATGCCTTGCTGGTAAAAGCCGGCAGCGGCGCGCTCACGCATGGGCAGCCAAGCAGCGCCGGTGTGCCGCAAGCATTTGTCGATCTCACAATTTCGTTGCCTTTCAATAACGCCGAAGTGGTGAGAAAAGCGTTTCGGGAAAACAACAGTGAAATCGCAGCTGTAATTGTCGAGCCGAGTCCGGCGAACGCCGGACTCTACTTTCCAGAAGAAAATTTCCTCCCTGTTTTGCGCGAGGAATGCGAACGAAACGGTGCGCTTCTGATTTTTGACGAAGTGATCACAGGGTTCCGTGTGGCGCGCGGTGGCGCGCAAGAAGTTTTCGGAATCAAACCTGATTTGAGTGCATTGGGCAAAATAATCGGTGGCGGGTTACCGGTTGGCGCGTTTGGCGGGCGCGCCGAAATCATGGATCAGCTTTCGCCAAATGGTCCCGTTTATCAAGCCGGTACGTTGTCCGGCAATCCACTTGCGATGGCTGCCGGACTGGCACAACTGCGGGAACTGGATCGGATCAACGGCTGGAAATTGCTAGAAGAACTGGGTGCGCAATACGAAAAGCTCGCCCGCGACGCGATCAACAATTCAAATATCGACATCACGTTTCACCGGCTCGGCTCGATGTTTTGTGTGTTCTTTGCCGCTGGTCCGATCGTTGATCTAGCGAGTGCGCAGCGAAGTGACCTCAAAATGTTCGCCAAGTTTTTCCATGCTTGCCTAAAACGCGGCGTTTGTTTCGCGCCGTCTCAGTTTGAGAGCGGATTCATTTCGACCTCGCACACGCCGCACGATATCGAGGCCACGGGAGCAGCTGTACGCGAAGCACTGGCGGAGCTTTAAGAGAGGCGACCACCTTCGCCAGGGAGCTTAGCAAGCTTTGACGGTTCGCGTATTTCGTCTTTGTCATTCCAAGCGAAGTCGAGGAACCTCTTGCTCTAAACAAGGAGAGGATTGAATTCACAGACGTCTCGACTTCGCTCGACATGACAACGACCGCCAACTCACGAATTCGTCCTGCTGCGAAATTCTTTTTCAATGGCGACAAAAAGTTTTTCGTCAAAGGCGTGACGTACGGTCCGTTTAAGCCGGATGCCGAAGGGAACTATCTTGGCCAGCCTGAGCAGGTCAATCTTGACCTCGCGCTTATGCGCCAGGCCGGTCTGAATCTTGTGCGGATTTATCATGCGCCGCCACGCTGGTTTCTGGATCTTTGTGCTGCTGCCGATATGCGTGTGCTGGTAACGCTTCCCTGGGAAAAACATATCGAGTTCCTGCGCGAAAGATCCACGAGGAAACAAATTGCCGAAAACGTTCGCGCTGCCGTGAAGGCACACGCGAGCCATCCTGCGATCTTTGGCTACCTGGTGGGCAACGAGATTCCCAGCACCATGGCGCGCTGGCTCGGCGCGCGTCGTGTGATTGAATTTGTGGAGGAATTAATTCGGATCGGGCGCGGCATCGATCCTGATGCTCTGTTTTCCTATGCCACCTATCCGCCGACCGAATATCTGTTGCCGCAGAATGCCGACTTTTGCTGTTTCAATGTTTACCTCCACAATCAGCGGGATTTCGAGGGCTATCTGCTGCGGCTGCAAAATCTCTGTGGCGAGCAGCCGCTCATTCTTGGTGAATTCGGCATGGACACGATCCGGCATTCGCAGGATGAGCAGGCGGAAATGCTCGGCTGGCATATCGACAGTGTTGTAAAATGCGGCCTTGCAGGGACCGTTTTTTTTACCTGGACCGACGAATGGTTTACCGGCGGCGAGGAAATCACAAATTGGGCGTTTGGGATCGTCACGCGCGAGCGCAAACCCAAGAAAGCGTTCTACACGCTTGAGGAAAAACTGGCGCGAAGGGATTCAATCGTCCCGCATCTGCCGTTGCCGCGGACGCCGTTCGTCTCGGTGATTGTGTGTTCGTACAATGGGGCTCGCACCCTTGCGGCGTGCCTTGAGTCGTTGGGTAAACTGAACTATCCCGAGTATGAAGTCATTCTTGTCGATGACGGTTCGACCGATGACACAGCCTACGTTGCAGCGCAGTTCCCACAGGTGCGCTACATTCATCAGAACAATCACGGACTAAGTCACGCTCGTAACACGGGGGCCATTGCTGCCAAAGGCGAAGTGCTTGCCTATACGGATTCTGACTGCATGGCAGATGCCGATTGGCTCTATTATCTCATCGGCACGCTTGTAAGCGGCGATTACGCCGGAGTTGGCGGACCGAACATTACGCCACCCGCGCAAGATTGGATTCAAGCATGCGTCGCAGCGGCGCCCGGCGGACCGAGTCATGTCTTGCTTACTGATACAGTCGCCGAGCACATTCCCGGCTGTAACATGGCGTTTTATCGCTGGGCATTCGAAAGCATGGGCGGCTTCGATCCCGAATATCGCAAGGCCGGGGACGACGTCGATTTCTGCTGGCGCATCCAGCAGGCAGGCTGGGTCATTGCTTTCAGTCCAGCCGCAATTGTCTGGCATTATCGACGTTTTACACTTCGCGCTTTTCTAAAACAGCAGGATGGGTACGGGGAAGCCGAGTCGCTGCTTCGCTTCAAGCATTTGATCTTTTTCGGGCCAACCGGCACGGCGAAATGGCGTGGCCAAATTTATGGCGCGACGCGGTTCAGTTGGTTCGTTAATCGCCCGGTGATTTATCACGGGATTTTCGGTGAAGGATTTTTCCAATCGATTTATCCCACGCCGCAGTCGGATGTAGCCGCGTACCTGAGCAGCATTGAATGGTTTGCGCTGACGATTTTTCTTTTTGGCCTGGGCATCTTTCTGCCGGCGCTCCGAATCGTTCCGTACCTGATGGTGGGCGGCACGTTTTGCGTAGCGCTTTCCTACATGGTGCGCGCTCAGATCGAGCCGAAATTCGATACTGTGCGCGCGCGACTGCTCGTGATTATTCTGGCGTTTGCTCAGCCGCTGGTCCGCGGATTTTCTCGATATTTCACATGGCTGCGGTTCAAACGCACACCGGCCAACGTTATTCGGCGGCACGAGCATTTACCGGAGCGCGCCCGCTTTGCAAGCAATCTGAGTCGCCGCGTTTTCTGGAGCGAGCAGGGTAGGGACCGCCACTATTTCTTGGGCGAAATGTTCCAGTTGCTCGAAGAGGAGGGCTGGCGGTATTCCGCGGATAGCGGTTGGAATGAGTGGGACATTCAAATCTACGG
>WNGR01002871.1_pt1 | contig 23489 bp, 14 predicted proteins | sample 5407581 | NCBI WGS metagenome assembly WNGR01 (sample SAMN13153383, study PRJNA577476) | soil metagenome | isolation source: 80 cm soil or saprolite under Garry oak tree replicate 2 | place: USA:California | collected 2016-06-15
CTTCTCATGATGGACCAGGACCCGCAGCGAGGATGGCGGTCAAGGACGCGCGTTGTGTGCGCGCCGCGGAGCGGTCGAGCGCAGCGAGATCCTTGACGGCCACCGCAGCGGAGGGTACGTCCACTTGGGCGGGAGCGACTCGTTTTATACTGGGTCGCTCCCGCCTCACCGAAGTTATTGACCCGTTCCGCTGCTTGCACATCATTGAAACCATCCCTTGTCTTCTCAACGAGTTCACCCACATCGAGGCCGAAGTAGGAATTCGTCTTGTCAGAAGTAGCGCCAGAGGCCGGCTTCTGCTCGATTACAAGGAAAACGGCTGCGCTGAATCAGGCCAGACGGTTGACCGAAGTGGGACGGCTCCGTCAAGCCCCAGGGATTCAGAAAAAATTCCCCTCACTTACGAAGAGGCCCCCAAAACGGAAAAACTCAACGATTTTCCGGCGATCCTAAGCATCACGGGAGTAAGCGCTCCATCCTAGGAAGCTTGCGCCTCCAGGGGAGGCACTGAAAACCCTCAGATGTCCGCAACGCCTCTTGTCTCGTTCCGGGATCGGGTCGGGCAAGAAGCTTGGGATTCTAGCGACTGGTCCCTCTATCTACTCAGAGGCCTCAAAAAAGGAAAATGCATGGAAAAATCTTGGTACCAGTACGTTTTTTTTTCCAAAGGCACAGGGACCAGTCTGAGGAAAAAGGGTATCCCGAACCGGTGCCCCGCTGACCGTGTCTGCCGACTACGGAAGAGTGACCGCAGCCACAGCAAAACCACCCAGGGTGATTTTGTCCGAGCCTAGGTTGGCGGAGAAAGGCGGCTGAAACCCGGTCGTGACATCCACGAATTCTTCTTGGCCTTTCGCCGCGCCGGGAATCGAAAGCTCGATCGGACGATTGCGTTTGTTGATGAGCAAGACGCGCCGCCTACCATTAGGAGTTAACACGCCCATGACATGCACGTAAGCGTTCGTCGATTCTGCTTCGACCAACCTATCTCTTGGACCGAAGTTGTCGTGCAAAAGCTTGAGAACCCAGTAGCGAGCGTTTGGCTTGCCCGTTTCCGAGTCCACCATGGAGACGCTGGGGAACTGCGTCGGATACCCGACAAGCTGCGACTCACCGGCAACGTCGACGCCAATTCGCGATAACTCCGCAAAGATGTATGCGTACATAGCGCCGGTCAAATTCCAATAGGAATTTGGAATTGGCTTGTTGACGTGGCCAGTCTGCCCTTGCGCTAGGTCATCCGCGGAGATTGCTCCGATCTCGTTGATCATCGTGCCGGTTTCTGGAGACAACCGCTGCCGAATGGATTCGATGTAGCGAACGATGTTTAGAAATCCGTCGGCCTGAGCGAAGAATGTGTATTGCTGAACGTCGTCCGTCTGATCCGGCGTGGGGACAGCATAAAAGTGGTAGGAGATGAAATCCAAGGGGATGGCCCGTTGATGGTTCTTGTGGTCGAGAAAGTATTCAAAGAAGTGTGGATTTCCGGACGGAAAGGCGAGAGCGGCGGCCACGAACCTAGTCCTGGGTTCCACTTTGAGCATGGCTGCCACAACTGAGTCGTAAATGGCCGTATACAGCTCGGGAGAGATTTGGTGCTCGATATCTGGTTCGTTCAACACTTCCCAGTAGGGAATGGAGTAATGGTAGCCCGACTCATAACGCTTGCCGAATTCATCTACGAAGCCACCCTGCGTATACCAAGTGAGAAGGCGCGCATAGTAGTCGGCAACTTCCTTTAAGGTTGCATCTCGAAGCTCACGGCCTTGTTCATAGTTCCATGTCACCTGATTAGGATCGGCCGGGTAGGACAACGGAGCTTCAGTCTTGAACATCCACTGGGGAATAGTGCTGAAATTTAGGACAACGGAATGACCTCTTGTAGCCTCCAGAAAATCAATAGTCATCGGGTCGATCAGCGAAAAGTCCCAAGAAGTCTTGCCATCAACCGGAGAGTCGAGCTCGCCAACGCCGAGCTTTGGATAAGGAAGCCAGGGAACGTAGCGAACGTAGTCAGCCTGAAGCTCATGTAAGGCACGGAAGGCATTGTCGTGAACCTGCGTTCCCCGACGCAGCGGGGGGTTCACCACCACTTGAAGCGTGGGCGAAGTCTTCGATACACGGGTAACCTGCTGCCAGTGGATCGTGACGCTGTTGGGCGCATCTTGGGCAGATGACGAGTGCGGCGCGGTTACGATCAGTGCCAGTAATATCACATATCGTTGGTAGCTGGCGAAATACATGGAACGCTCCAGTGAGACTGACGGTCTCGTTTCGCTTGCCCAAAGCTAGCAATTGCGCCTGCCTGGATGAGGGCAAAGGCCGATTCGAGGAGTACACGATATTCCTAGGGGGCGGAACCATCAATGGATAAATGCTGTTGGTGTAGAATTTGTCCGTCGTCAATTCCCGTGAGCGAGCAAACCTGCCAAAGGCGGTGGACCTCTAAGATGCACGCAGAGAGTGGCAACAGCGGATTCAGGGTCGGTCTTTTCGGGATTGGCCTTGACACGTACTGGCCCCAATTTCAGGGACTGAAGCAGCGATTGGAGGAGTACGTTGATCGGGTCGCACGGCAATTGCAGAGCCCTGGTACGACCGTGGTTAATCTGGGTTTAGTGGATACCCCTGAGAAAGCGTTTGAGGCCGGCCATGAATTCCGCCGGCGCGACGTGGACTTAATCTTATTGTATGTCACAACGTATGCGCTTTCCTCGACTGTCCTTCCTGTCGTCCGGCGCGCCAAAGTGCCGGTGATTATTCTCAATCTCGCACCGAGCTCAGCGATCGATTACGAATGGTTCAACCGGCTGAACGACCGTACGAAAATGACTGGCGAGTGGCTGGCGCACTGCCAGGCGTGTCCGGTCCCGGAGATCGCAAATGTCTTCAATCGCTGCCACATTCCGTTTTTTCAAGTAACAGGGGTGCTTGAAGGAGATCCAGCGGCGTGGAATGAGGTCGCGGAGTGGTTGGAAGCCGGGCGTGTTGCTCATACGTTGGAGCACAATAGGCTTGGTGTGATGGGCCACTACTATGGCGGAATGCTGGACATCTATTCTGACCTGACACAACATTGCGCCTATTTCGGAGGACACGTGGAGGTCATTGAAGTCGATGAGCTGTCGGCTATACGGAAACGGGTTGACAGCCATGATGTCAAACGGCGCATGGCAGAATTTCGGGAGTGCTTCGATGTGCAGCCAGACTGTCCGCAGGAAGAGTTGGAGCTGTCGGCTCGAACCTCGGTGGCCTTGGACGCATTAGTCGAGAGGCATCGTCTGGGGTCTCTCGCCTACTACTATCAAGGCACTGGAAACGAAGACAACGAGGAAACCATTCGTTCAATCATATTAGGAACAAGCTGGCTAACGGCCCACGGAGTTCCAGTCGCGGGCGAATACGAAGTGAAAAATGCACAGGCCATGAAGATCATGGACTGCTTCGGGGCTGGCGGGTCTTTCACGGAGTACTACGCCGCAGACCTCAACGACGATGTGATCTTGATGGGCCACGACGGCCCAGCGCATATTGCGATTGGGGAAGGGAAAACAAAGGTGCGACCTCTGAAGGTTTATCATGGCAAAGTCGGTCGGGGATTATCTGTCGAGATGACGGTCAAGCACGGTCTCGTCACGCTTTTGTCGGTTGTCCAAACTTGTGATGGAAAACTGAAGCTGTTGGTTGCCGAGGGAGAGTCCGTGTCCGGCCCCATCCTCGAAATTGGCAACACAAATAGCCGCTACCGGTTTCGGCATGGTGTTCGCGCGTTCATGAACGAATGGAACGCGCAAGGGCCCGCCCATCATTGCGCAGTGGGTGTCGGGCACATTTCGAGCAAGCTCCAGAAGCTAGCGTCCTTATTGCGCATGGACTGCGTGGTGGTCACCTAGTGCCGTTCCAACCTATCGCCGCCTAACTGCGAGTCGGCGACACTACTTGATACTCCTAAATGCGATAATTGTTGGAACGTTGGGACAACTCACATCGATTCCGTGCTCTGCGTTACGACCGCTGTCTAGCCACGCGTTCGGTTTAGCAATTGGTCGACACTCCACGCCCCTCCTCCGGCGAACACCAGGTACAAAAAAATGAAACAATACAGAACTGGCGGTTCGCCGCCGTTCTGCAAGGGCCAGAGTCCGTGTGGTGCGTGCATCATGAAATAGACCACCGCCATTTCTCCGCAGAGAATGAACGCAACTGGGCGCGCGAGCAGGCCGAGCAAAAGGAGGAAGCCACCGAAGGTCTCGATAATACCCCCTGCCAAGAACAATGGAGGAAGATGCGCAGGCATGGGAAACTTCGCGTGCGGCAAGCCGAACAGCTTTTGCGTGCCGTGCTCAACGAACACAAAACACGCCACGATTCGCAACACGCTGAGTACCCGGGGCCCCCATACATCAAGCTTGTTCCACATACGGCTTTGGGCAACTGCTGTTGTTGATATGCTCATGATTCAACTCCCCGCGGTTGTGCGAATAATCCGTACGGGCCCCAATAGCCCGGAAGGCCACAACGGTGAGTCCGCTTTGTAAAATTTCGGAGACGTGAAGGTGTAGGTCTTGGTCGCATTCGGTTGGCGATCGCCGATTATGCGATTTGCCCAACCATTCGTGACTTTGATTTCGATCTGATTCTCCCCCGGCTTCAACGCGCCGGTGGCGCCCAAACGATAAGGCGTCTTCCACGCGATACCCAGCGGTTTGCCGTTAACCGATACCTCGGCAAGGTTCTTGACTTGTCCCAGGTCGATCCAAAGATGAGCGTCAGGCTTGAACCAATCTCCAGGAGCCTGCAGCATTCTTGTGTATGTTGCTGCGCCAGAGAAGTACTTCACGCCTTGATCAGGACTCTCTGTCGACAGTTGCTAGGGCTTGCTCAAAGGCGCCTGGAATGGCCCGAGAAGGAGCTTTCGCGGGATGCCGGAAAACGACGAATACCGTGCCCCACGGTTCCAGACGTAACGGCACAGTCGTGCGGCCACTGGTCGATTGGTACGAGGCCGGCTCGATCTGCCCGGTATCGGGATGCCACAGTTCGGCGGCTTTGTCTTCTATTCTGAATATCGCGTCAAACCCTTCGTCGCGGTCATTGCGGTTGTCTAAGAAATAGAGCTCGCCGTCGGCAAGCCTACGGTGGACGAAAAGGATAGTGGTATCGGTCTTGGGTTTCGTGTACTCGAAATCGGGCGATATGTGGAGGGTCTGCAGCACGTCCCCTACCTTCTGGACGCCATACACTCTTCCCTTCCCAACGCTTGCGCCGCTACCCGAGCCCCAAAGCTTATCTGTTAAGCTGTGGAACTCAGCCTGATCATCAGCAAGACTGGGATCGCTCTCCGGTTTTGCGCCAACGACAATCGCGCCCGCCTCCACTAGTTCCTTGATCTTCCTAAGAACCGGCAGGGACATCTGCTTGCTGCGCGGATCGAGTGCGAGCACCCGATAGGTCACTCCGCTCGGTGTTGTCAGGACGCCATTCGCAACCGAAAACGTGTGAATAAGGGCGTCTGCATTGACGTAGTCGAAATTGTATCCCTCAGGAACATCGGGGAAATGATCGCCATAGATCGCAGTGATATTGGAGTCCTCACCGTAGAAGTAAGCAATGTCAGCCACGAACTTTCCCTGCTGCAGCAGATAGGAACAGCGGGCAAGGTATGAGATCCAAGGCTTAGCTTGCTCAGCCCAGGTTTCATTGCGGTTAAACCACTGTCCAAACGGACCAAGCGACAGTCCGGGTTTCCTGTCCAGCAACGGCTGATGCACGGAGGTATGAATCACAAACCGGTTGAGCCCCATGGCTAACTCTTTGTCCGCGGTCGGCTTCAGTGTCGCGGGCGACCAGGCATATGCGCCAGAAGATGCGGTGAGCGACTCTGCCGCAACTAAATTCTGGCCATAGATGTGAGCGACGGAGGCCGATTCGCGAATGTCCGCATCGTAACCGTACTGCTCCCTATTCACGCCGGGCTTCTGGGTCCACATGGCCGACATAGGTACGTCGTTGCTGCGCTTCACCTGCATGCCGTCGCCGATGAACGCACGTCCTTCTTCGTGCGACTCACCATAGTGACCCATCCCACGCTCATGAAGAATCTTGGTGATCAGGTCATAGTGATAGTCGGCCAGCATGTCCGCCAGCGTCTCGCGAAAATCCCAAAGGAATCCCTCACTGGCTTGGGAACTCTCGACTACGCGGCCGGTCAGAACAGGCATCCATGGGCGCGGGTCATAGCCACGCCGCTTGGTGAATTCCGCGATCAGGTTGTCGGTCCAGTTCTGCGTTCCGGCTTCCCAGCTGTCATTGATCACGTACTCCAAACCTCGTTTGCCCATTAGGTCGCCAACTGCGTCCTTGTAGTTGTCTAGGTACGCGTTCATGTATTTATCGACGGCGTTGGGACTGAGCTTGTCCACCTCGAGGCCAGTGCCTTCCGGCGAAGCCGGATGGTTAGTAATGCCTAACAGCGAATAGCCAAATCGAAGGACAACCCAGTTACCCGCCGGCGGTGTCCAATCAAGTCTCCCGTTCGGCTGCATCTTGGAACTCAGGTCAATAACGTTGTCTTTGTGAATCGCATCGGCAGCCGGAACCGCAGGCGTGGGAAATTTATCAAGACTCGCAAGCTTGGCGAAGGCTGCTTTCTCTTCGAAGCGGTTGATGCGGGCACCGGGGTGAAGGACCAATTCTGAGATTTCGAAGTTGGGATCGGGTTTGAATGCACTCAAATCGCCGAATGGATTCTCCACGTCGAAGGTCATGTTGCTGAATCCCGACGGCGGCTTATCGGTGAAGTTTACGCGGAAGAATCGAGCTGTTGTGGCGGGAAACGCGGTCGTGTGTTCTATCCCGCCATCAGCGGGAATGTCCGCCAGTTTATGAAAGGCTTGACCATCCTCACTTGCCTCTACGCCTGCAATGGAGGGCGCAGCGCCAAACATGTTGGCTCGTGCAGCGAGCGGGTCATTAAACACCAAGGTTACTGCGCGCATGGTCTGCGGCCTTGAGAACTCGTATTGAATCCATGCCTGCTGCCCTGCAGGGGCCTTCAGCAACTGAGTGGTTTTTACCAGATCGCCATCGGTCAAAGCAGATGCCTCGAGATTGCCGCCGCTGGAAGTGATCTTTGGTTGCAGTGCTGTGACGAGCACATCGCTTTCCGGGGCGCGGTAGGCGATCACCGCAGTGTCGGCGTAGAACGTCGGAGTTGTTGGCTGCGGCCGACCGGTTATCGATGCCAGGAAATTGAACACGGGGACGTTCTGAAACGGCCCCGTGGTCGTAGGCGGATGCGGCAACACAACTGAGAACGGCTTTCCGCCCTCGATCCTGGTCTCGCTCCAAACGATTTTCTTCATACCCTGATTGGGTTTCACCCACGGGCCGCCCGACTCACTCCACCCCGGAGAGCCCGCAATAGCTTCTTCAAGGCCAAGCTGGTCGGCAAGCGTAGTTGCATACTTGAAGGCATCCTTCCAGTCAGGGGTCATGTAAACCAAACGCTGATCTACAAGTTTCGGCGTGTTCAAGGCAGCATCGAAGTTCTGGAACCCGCCAATCCCGACACGCTTCATCCATTCGAGATCTAGCTTGATCCCCTCCTTCGTGATGTTGCCATTCATCCAGTGCCACCAGACACGGGGTTTAGCGGAGTCCGGCGGATTTTGAAATCCGGCGAACAGGGCGTCGTTTGTTTGTTGCGCGGAACCTGAGAGGAAAGAAGCGAGAGCTAATAAAACGACGATGCACAAAACTTGTCTGGTTGAATTTTTCATGCGGGACACCTCGCATTTGGAATTCATCTTCTCTGGTGCAGGGCTCAATCTGTGAGAACGAAATTACCGCCGGGAATCTTGGCATCCGGAGACAGGACGGTCAATTGAGGGGCTGGGAAGAGCCATGGTTTCGCAGCGCGAAATGCTGATGGGTTGTGGACAACAAGATGGGAAGCGGCGGAATACCGGCCACTTACGCAGTATCGGACAGCACGCCAGAAACTACTTTTGAGGAGTTGGACGAGGAACGCGGTTTTGTAGCGCAGAACACTGGAGACCAAATCGTATGCCGTATTCTCTCGCTGTCAATTTGGAGTATTGGGGTCTACATCCTGTTTGGTGACTTCATCAGGCGAGAAGAGTTTCCTGCCAGATTCCAACTCGTTGGTCTTCTTAGAATGAAGCCTTTGAAATTCCGCCATTGCTTTCAGTTGCTCGGTGCTGTTTCCCAAAAGGCGTTCAACCTTCGAGAGACGGTACCAGGAAACTTCGTTCTCGCGATTCAGCGAAATTGCCTTTTGCAAATGAGGCAGCGCTAAATCGGGCTTTTGAAGAGACGTCAGGACCGCGGCAAGTCCCAGGTGCGCCTCCTCAAACTCAGGATAATTTTTGAGCGCCAGCTCAAAGTCCTTTTGAGCATCCTCGAATTGCCCGGCCTTGCGGTGAATCTCGGCAAGTTCATACGCAGAATTCGCATTCAGCGGATCGAGTGTGAGTTCCAGCTCAAATTCCTTAAGGGCTGCGGCTAGGTCTTCCGCAGATGAAGTCTCCCGGAAACGGGCCAAGAGTGTCCGCCCCAGCCGATAGTGTATGCCAGGCCGCTTTGGCTCTATGGCCAGAACAGTACGGTACTCGCCGATGGCGGAACTGTACGAACCTTGGCTCTCGTATGCTTCGGCCGCTGCCTCGTGTGTCCAAACAGAACCGGGAGCAACTTGAGACAATTTCTGCATCGATAGAAATGCGAAATTCCCGAAGATTTTGCCATTGTGATAGAGGACTTCGGGATCGTCCGGATACAACCTGTTCATCTCAAGAGCAATCTCAACAGCTCTCCGATTCTGCAGTAGGCCAGTGTACGCCCGCTCGAGCTGAAGTCCGCACATCCGCTTCGTTTCTGAGTCAGTGGACCGAAAGCCCTTCTCCAGCCCCGGTAGCGCTTCGCTATAGCGACCAAGTTCGGAAAGCGACATGGCGAGGATGGTTGCCGAATTGGCAAGGGCCGGTTTCAACTTCAACGCGCGACGCAACTCCGGAACCGCTTCCTCAAATTTACGCTCCTGGAAATAGATCAGTCCCAGATTGGCATGGATTTCGGCTATCTCGGGATGTGCTTGTGCAAGTTGCTCGAACGCTCGCTGTGCTTCCGGATAGTTGCCATCAGTGAGGGCGCGCTGGGCTGCTTCATATTGCTGGCCGAGCGCAGAATCCTGCGCGGTCGCGAACTGGAGCGGCAGACACGAAAGCCCCAGACCTATCAGAGACAGTCTTATAAGCCAGCTCACAGTGCGAGTGTACCGCAGGAGAAACAAAAGTGCCCAGCCAGTCAGGTCACATTTATCGGCTGTGTTGGGGTCTCGTTCACGAATCCGGACCAAGAAAAGACCCGCCAGGGGGTGAGCTGGCGGGTCCGCGGTGATTGCATCGTCGGTTCAAAAGGTAATCTTGCCACCCAGTTGCACAATTCGACCAGGCGCGGCGCTAGTAATCTTACCGAAGGTCGGACTGCCCAAGCCGTTGCCTGGGTTCGTGCCGCCACCGCTACCAAAACCGATTAGACCGCCTGGCGAGATGGCGTACTGTAAGTGGTTGAAAGTATTAAAGGTGTCGATGCGTAGCTGAAAACCGATTCGCTCGGTGAAAGCAAAGGTCTTGGCCAAACCCATGTCCCAGTTGTTGATACCGGGTCCCGTCAGGAAGTTGCGGCTCGTGCTGCCGTAAACACCTGGAGCAGGATTGCAGAACGAGACTCCCGTAAGCACCTGGGCAGAGCAGGACGTGTCGGGTATGTGCGCTCCTGTGACCGGGTCGATGTCATAACCAATCGTGTTGTTAAACCAGCTGTTCGGAGTCCGCTGGAATCCACTCGGGTACGCAGGGCCGATTTGATTTACCCGTTGAAAGAAGGTTCCGAGCAGGCTGTTTGTGTCGGTACCGGCCAGCGAGTAGGGGAACCCCCTCTGGAAAGTGGTGACGCCGGAAACTTGCCAGCCCCCGATGAGAGCGTTGGCAGTTTTGTTCACTCCGCCGAGCAACCGCTTCCCCCGTCCGATCGGCAATTGGTAGACGTAGCTGGCCACAAAGCGGTGCTTCACGCTGAAGTCGGACGGGCCGTAGTCACGCTTGGGATCATGATTGTTCATGAATCCCTGCCAGCCCGTTCCTGCGGTAGCGCCAATGCCGGCTGCTGCCGATTTATCATCCATGCTTTTTGCCCAAGTATAGAAAGTGGTGAGCGCCAGAGACGAGGTGCGGTGCTCCAGCTTCACGGTTCCGGCATGGTAATTGGAGTAGCCGCTCCAGTCGCTGTTGATGTAAATCCCGGGAAAGTTCACGTACGGTTTACGCTGCGACTGCAAGCAGTTGTGTGTCGTATCGTTCGGGTTAGCTTGGCAAAAGGGGACGTCTGCTGCCGGAATGGGCAAGGCCTGTGCAATGTTACGCCGGTCTAGCAAATGGGTTCCCTTGTTCCCAATGTAGTTGACCTCCAAGGTCGTGTTCCGGAAAAGCTCGCGCTGGATCGACAAGTTCCACTGTTGCAAATAGGGATTGCGTGGGTTGTCGGACTCGATGACCGCCAGAAAGGTCAACGAGTTCGGATCAATGCGGTTGGGCGCAGTGAAGCTCGGGAACAGATTGTCGGTTAACTTGGGTGCCGCCGGATTTGAGTTAGGGGTAAGAGCTTGTCTGACTGCGTAAGGGTACAGGTCTCCGGAGTCATCGATCTCCCGCCCTTCGGAGGAGTCCCAGAAAATACCGTAGCCACCACGAACTACCGTCTTCTGTCCAAACGGCCGGTACGCAAAACCGAGGCGCGGGGCAAAGGGTGTCTTCTGACCCGGGTGCGGAACGTTCGAGCCACAATACTCATAGACGCCATTCCCCGCAGGCGCGATGCCGTTACTTAACAGTGTTTTATCGGCGAAACAGAGACCTCCCTGTGGGTTCTTGTCGTCCAACCAGAAGAAGTGGTTGCTGGCTTCATAGGCCGCTGCGCGATAATCCCAACGCAGGCCAAGGTTCAATGTCAGGCGGTTGTTCACCTTCCAATCATCCTCTACGTAAGGGGCGAAGTAACTGAAGACATGGTCCTGCGGGTTGCCGGCAACGGTCGTGCTGCTCAAGGGAGCAGGAAAGAAACCTGAGGCGCGTTGATAGTAGCCGAGCAAATAATCGGCGATGGCATTCCCAGTACCGCAAAGGCGCGTAGCATTGGGGCCCGTAGCATTGGGGCAATTCGCACCGTTGCTTGAAACCAGATTATTTGTGAAGGTGTATTCACCGAAGAAGTCGTTATCCAAATTGCGGATGAGATGCCAGCGGCGGTAATCCAAGCCTACAGAGATCGTATGTCGACCGCGGGCCCTACTCACGGAGTCAGCAAATTCCCACATAGGTTGATTACTTGCCGTATAAGCGTTGACCGGTCCACCGAAATTGCTGAATTGGGAAAAGGTAAGGTAAGGCCAACTCGTCTGACCGGCGGCAAATTTGGTAAATGTGCCTGTAAGCCCTAGCGCGGCAATGGCAGAATCGGGTGGGGTGGTAGCGCCCTCATTGGCAATGGCTCTGAGGAACCCAAAGCGGAAGTTGTTGACAGTGCTGCCCGCTAAGGTGATGGTATGTGAAACCATCCAGCTCTTGGCAGTTTCCTCGAAGAAAAGATAGCCTTCCGGCTGCGAAACTGTCCCATTAAAACTAGTGTTTTTATATGTAGCGTACGTCCCCCGTCCGAAGATCGTGCCCCACCGTCCCAGGTTCTGGTCAAGCCGGTACGTCTGCTGGTTCGAAGTAAGGGGGAAGGCCCCAGTCACTCGGAGATTGTTTCCACCATTGGTCGCGGGATTAGCATTGGGAGCAGGAAAAAAGAGCTTAGCAGTAACTTGTGCCAGTCGAGAAAAGCTGGACGACGGGATTTTGTTGCCTGGAAAAGGCGAACCCGTAGTCGGGTCGACTGGCATGCAGGGTTGATCTTGCGCCAGAGCCGCGGTACAGGCTGCTGAACCAAATGCGGGCAGACCCGACGCAGAGAAATCTCCGGTGAGTTGTGCTGGATCCGGAGCATTACCGGTAATACTGAATCCATTCCGAATCCGCCAGCCTTCATAGTTAGCTAACCAAAACGTTTTGTCTTTTCCATTGTAAAGCTTCCCAAAGTAGACGGGTCCGCCTGCGACAAACCCGAATTGATTCTGCCGCAGCTCCGGAATCTTCGTCTGGAAGGCGGATCTGGCATCAAAGGCATCGTTTCTGACGGTCTCAAATACCGTGCCGTGCAATTGGTTGCCGCCACTCTTACTCACGATGTTGACTTGATTGGCGCTGAAACCATACTCCGCCGAGTAGGTGCCACCCACTTCTTTGAATTCTTGGATTGCATCCTGCGACAAGATCACGGCGGGAGTGTTTAGGGAGGTGTCCGTGTTGACCAAACCGTCGAGCGTGTAATTATTCGAAGTGGGCCTGCCCCCATTGATACTGATCGCGTTACCCTGCCCTTGGCGCATCGTACCTTGTTCACCCCCTACCGTGACTGCGCCCTCGCCTAGAAGAAGAAATTGCACAAAGTTACGCCCATTCAGAGGCAGCTCCTCCACTTGTTTTTGTGTGATCAAGCTGGAGACTGCGGAATTGTCGGTATCGAGAGCAACAGCGCTAGCCTGCACCTCCATCACCTCTGTGATTTCGCCAGGCTTAAGCACGATATCTACGCGCGCTTGCTGATCCACCGCCAGCGTAAACTCGTTTGATACCGACTTTTGGAACCCAGTCGCCGTCACTGCTACTTTGTAAGTTGCCGGATTAAGATACGGAACCGTGTAGTCTCCGGTCGAACTAGTCTGTGTATGAATTACAACACCCGTCGCTATGTTCGTGACGTCAACCTTGGCATTGGCGATAACTCCGCCTGTGGTGTCCGTTACCGTTCCAAGAATGGTGCCGCTCCCGCCGCCTTGGCCATAGAGAAGCCCCGCCGCCGAAGTGATCAACAGGGAGAGCAAGAGAATGCGTCTCGTCGTGGACATGGTTCTTTCCTCCTCGTGACACCCCAACTCGGTGGGACTGGCCAGCAATTCCGAATCTCAGAATCCGCTTCGCGGAATCCACCCCTGCCCCACACGGTTGTCCCAGCGTTCTTGGGCGGGGATACTTCCATTGCCCACCGTGCATCGTCAAGTTGCAACCAGCAAACCCTCTGCATTTCGCTATGAAAAACTCGCAGCATGATGTAAGGGGTGCCCGTCAAGTCGCTATTTAGCAACCAATTTAGGTAGCAATTTGAGTTTTACTCAACTGGGGTAAACGCAACTGTATGCGGCATGTCGTTTTGCAATGTAGAACCTCGTTTGGATTTTATGTTAAGGGACGGCCCAATCGACTGGATTTGGACGGGATCAAAATACCAGTGGACGAGAATCGATCATCATCTAATCCAATGACACGCTTCCTTTAGTGTGCCAGATGTTGATGGAGTGAGCCTTGGGGTTCTGTTCGAACAAGCTGCGCCAGAGCGTCATTGGGATAGTAATGATCAACGGAAGCAGGAGTGATCAGCTTATGTTCTACGAAAACCGCGGGGGGCACCGGACGCTGGTTAAGGATGTCGAGGCCGACTCGAATCAGGTTCTCACCGTATCGCTCGGGGAAGTAAGCCACTGAACCAACAAATCTAGTTTTAGGCTGACGGAGTTCCGCTCGCCCTTCCGGCGACGCATTCTGCCCCATGATGACGCAGTTCTCTGTCCGGCCCGCTTCCTGAAAAGCACGGAGGGCGCCAAGTGCGCTCGGATCATTGATGGCCCCAACCACCACATGCCTGGCGTGCGAGAAACGCAGGTGCTTGCGCACCGCTTCAAAGCTGGGTCCGAGTTCCCCGTCGCCTTCCAGATATGTCACGCGGCAATTCGTCGCGCTCGGCAGTACTAGATTGATTCCTACGAGCAACCCCGACAGTCGCATGCGTGGAACACTTCCTGCACGTTTCAGTTCAAGCAGGAGTATCTCGTCCACTTCTGAGTGCCAGTACTCCTTGACCCAGCGGCCCAGGTAGCGCCCGCCGATCAGTCCCGCCTCATAATTATTCGCGCCATAATACGTCGCTCCAGGATGAGGAATATCAATCGCGATCATCGGAATGCCGGCCTCGCGATATTTTGCGGCTACTATTGGCGCGACCTCTTCGTTGGTTTGAAACTCGATCGCCAGATCGACCTTCTCGTGTACCAGCAGGTCAGCGTTGCGCTGAGCAGTCTTGGCACTGTAGCGGTTATCGACGCAGATGAGTTCGATTCCCTCAGCGGTAGCAGCTCGTTGCAAACTCTCTGACACTTCTCGGGAGAACTGATAGTCAGTACCCTGGGCAGCGTATCCCAACCGGTAGAGTCTCTGCCTCCACAGTCGTACACGAGACTGATAAAGGTTCTGCCCGACCTTATCGATCATTCCGCATTTCTCAAGCGTATAGAGGAGACGAAATGCCATCGTCTTCGGAAGGCCACACCGTGCGCAAATCTCCTTCAGCGGCAGAGCTTCCCCGGGAGAGTGAAACGCACTCAACAACTGAGAGGAGTGAACAATAGACTTGACGAGGTACCGGTCTCGAGTTTGAACGGCGGGGCTCATACGGTTGGGATATGATCATCCAATTTTTCCATTTTGCAAAGCGAAATTTGCAATCTGACTCTTGAAGGGAGGCAGAGAGGCAGATTTTTACCTGCGCGGGACTGGAACTCTCATGCGGCAAGCAAAAGGCGCTGCCCGAAAATCTTCGACGGAAGGGATTGCAACGACTTTCAGGAGATCCATAAAATCGACAATACAGCCCGAAGGCTTGGAATTGGCAGCGGGAAATCACTTCCCGGCAATCGGAATCTTAAAGCCGGTTCTACAAAGCGAAATTCGCAAGCGGGCCTACACCTTCCGACTGTGCGCTCGTATGACCTAGGGTAACAAACCCATGTCCTTGCGTTATGGCCCTTTTCCCCATTACGCTAATCACCCGGCTCATTTCGCTCTGCAAAACGAACGAAATTGCGAGGAAAAGCGTGACCGCTACGAGCAAAAAATTGTAATCTTCCCGCTCCTGTTAGAGGTTCGCATGGACTCATCCACGAGTGCGAAGGTTGTTGCCGCTCTTGAGACATTTCGTATTGAGCTTCCCTCTTGGGGCTTCGCCAATACAGGAACTCGTTTCGGAAAATTCATTCAACCGGCGGCGGCCACCACTACCGAGGAGAAGTTCAGCGATGCTGGTCAAGTGCACCTCCTCACAGGAGTCTGTCCAACTGTAGCTCTGCACGTGCTGTGGGATTGTCCTGAAGGGGTACAAAGCAGTGATGAAATCAGTCGCTTCGCCACCCGTTATGGTGTTGTGCCTGGATCCATCAATCCCAATCTCTTTCAGGATCAGGAATACAAGTACGGATCGTTCGGAAATCCTGATGACTCCGTCCGTCGGCGCGCCTTGCAACACACGAAAGATAGCATCGAAATCGCAAAGCGCCTCCACAGCAGGGATATTTCGCTTTGGTTTGCAGATGGTTCGAATTATCCCGGGACTGCGAACATCCGGCAGCGCAGGAAATGGTTTGCAGATGCACTAAAGGAATCGCATCGAGAGCTGTCGCCTGACCAGCGAATGCTCGTCGAGTACAAACCCTTTGAGCCGGCCTTTTATCACACGGACATCGCCGACTGGGGAATGGCTCTTCTCCTTTCGCGTGCGGCCGGCCCACAAGCCAAAGTCCTGGTTGATACCGGACATCACTACGCCGCGCAGAATATTGAGCAAATCGTAGCGTGGCTGCTCTCCGAAGAAATGCTCGGGGGGTTTCACTTCAATGACCGCCGCTACGCCGATGACGACTTGACTATGGGATCGATCGATCCGTATCAGGTCTTTCGCATCTTCCACGAAATCCATTTCTTCGAGTGGGAAACTGGTCAGCGAGCCGACATCGCTTACATGGTGGATCAAAGCCACAATCTCAAAGGCAAGATCGAGGCCATGATTCAAACCGTCACAATGGCTCAGCAGCTCTTCGCCAAGGCGGCACTGGTTGATGTGAAGAAACTCGCCACGGCCCAACAGAACTGCGATCTAGTTCAGGCAGAGTCGCTGCTGCAGGACGCTTTTGCGACCGATGTCCGCCCTGCCATCCAAGACTGGAGAAATTCTAAGGGCTTACCCAGAGATCCGATGGAGGCATTCCGGCAGAGCGGCTACCTCGAGCGCATCACGAAAGAGAGGGCAGCGAAGAACACCCACAACGTTTCTTCTTATGCCTAATCTACCTCACTCCAAACCTTACCTGGCTTTCGATTTCGGAGCCGAAAGCGGCCGTGCGGTTCTCGCCCATCTGCAGTCAGGAATCCTCACGACTGAAGAAGTCCACCGCTTTCAAAATGAGCCTGTCGAATACGGGGGTTCACTTCATTGGGACGTGCCCCGGCTGTGGCTCGAAGTGCGCAAGTCTCTGGCTTGCGTCGAGCAGGTGGAACTGGCGGGTATCGGCGTAGACGCGTGGGGCGTGGACTACGCCTTACTCGGAGAACGCGGAGAGCTGCTTCAGAATCCGTACCACTACCGTGATCGCCGCACGCAGGGCATCATGGAAGAGGTTTTTCGAAATGTGCGAAAGGAGGAGATCTACGGGGCGACGGGCATCCAATTCATGCCCATTAACACCCTGTACCAACTCTTCGCTGCGCAGCGAGACACGCCCACCCTAGTTAAGGCAGCCAAGGAGCTGCTGACCATCCCTGACCTGTTCAATTACTGGCTGACTGGAAATGCCGTTTGCGAATTCACAAACGCAACCACAACCCAGCTTGTCGACCCCTTTCGGCGCAGTTGGGCCACTGATCTCATGCAAAAGGTTGGCCTGCCTCCTGAACTCCCTGCACCAATCGTAGAGCCTGGCACAATCATCGGAACTTTGCGGCCTTCTATGGCCCAGAATTCTTCTTTGGCTCGAACGCCTGTAATTGCTCCCGCCTGCCATGACACCGGTTCGGCTGTTGCTGCGATCACAGCTCGCGATGGCACTGCATTCCTCAGCTCTGGAACCTGGTCTCTAATCGGTACTGAACTCGACGCACCGATTGTGACGCCTCAGGCACTGAAGCTGAACTTTACAAACGAAGGCGGGGTGAATGGGACAACGCGACTTCTGAAGAACGTCATGGGACTCTGGATCCTGCAAGGCTGCAGAAATTACTGGACCACAAAAGGCCAGAGCGCCGATTACCGTGAACTTGTGGAACTGGCAGGGCGCGAGCCGGCCTTCAAACATCTCGTAGATCCTGACGGCGAGTGTTTTCTGCGGCCGGCAAATATGCCCGCCGCTGTTGACGATTTTTGTAGAAAGACCAATCAGCCAGCACCGTCGAGTCCGGGTGCCTATGTGCGATGCGTGATGGAGAGCCTGGCATTGAAATATCGCCGGGTTCTCGGGAACCTCGAGCAGCTTTGCGGAAAGCACATCGACCAGCTTCGCGTGATTGGCGGAGGATCGAAAAACCGAATGCTGAACCAATTTACGGCGGACGCGACAGGCAGGCGAGTCCTTGCTGGTCCTGCCGAGGCAACCGCCCTTGGGAACATTGCCATTCAGATTCTGGCAAGCGGCGAAGCCTCGTCGCTGCAAGAAGTCCGCGCCATCGTGGATCGCTCTTTCCCCACAGAGGTCTTTGAGCCTGTGGAGACCGAAAAGTGGGAGCAGCAAACCGAACGCTTCGAGCAATACTGCGAGATTATTTATGCCTGAAATCACAGAAACAATGCATTTGAAAGACCTGTGGAACGAAGAGCACACCAGCAAACTGAGTGGGAACCAGTTGGCGCTTTTACGGTACCGCTCGAATTTGCTGGGCGCGGATCTCCGCATTACTAACTTCGGCGGCGGAAATACAAGCTCGAAGATCGAACTGCCCGACGCCTTTACCGGCCAGCCCGCCCGCGTACTTGCGGTCAAGGGCAGTGGCGGAGATCTCGGCTCGATCACAGAATCAGGATTCGCACTTCTCTATCTTGACCGCCTCGAGTGCCTCAAAGAACTCTATCGCGGAGAACAGTACGAAGACGAGATGGTCGGCTACTATCCTCTTTCGGCATTCGGCGAGAACCGGGTTGCAGCCTCCATCGACACGCCACTACATGCATTCCTCCCATTTTTGCACGTTGACCATCTGCATCCTGACTGGGCGATTGCGCTGGCGGCGAGCGCCAATGGCAAGAGCAAACTGGAACAGTTCAACAAAGAATTCGACCGCAAGTTCGTTTGGTTGCCCTGGCAACGCCCCGGCTTCGAGCTTGCATTGATGATTGAGCGGGCAGTTCAAGAGAATCCAGGCGTCGAAGGGCTGATCCTGGGAGGCCACGGCCTGTTCACCTGGGGCGTGACACATCGTGAGTGCTATCTCAACAGCATCCACACCATCAACCAGATGGGTGAATTCATCCTGAGGCATCAAGCAAAGAAGGGTTCGTTGTTTGGCGGTGTCGAGCAGCCGCCTGTTCCAAATCGTAAGCAGATTGCCGCTCAGATCCTTCCCTCATTGCGCGGGGCGGTCTCCTCGAACCGTCGAGCCGTTGCACATTACTCAGACGATGACGATGCATTGGCCTTCGCGGGATCGAAATGGGCGAAGGAATTGAGTTCTCTGGGCACCAGTTGTCCCGACCATTTCCTGCGCACACGAGTTTGCCCTTGGTTCCTCAAGTGGAATCCCGCAGAAGAAGACCCTCAGGTTCTCAAGGTTCGCATCCGCAGCGATATCGGTGGCTATCGCGCGGCTTACAAGAAGTACTACGAAGAATGGGCTAGAAGCGATTCCCCCCAACTTCGCGATTCGAATCCATCAGTCGTTATTGTTCCGGGACTTGGTCTCTTTGGCTTCGGCAAAAACAAAAAGGAGGCGCGGATCACGACCGAGTTCTTCATCAACGCCATTCACGTCATGGCAGGTGCGACCGCATTGGAAAACGGTGAGGTTTCTCATCCTCTGCCCCAGGCTCGGCACGCTGAACAGTCACGTCAGTTCTCACATTTCCATAATTATGTTGCGCTACCAAGATCAGAGGCCTTCCGGATCGAGTACTGGGCATTGGAAGAAGCCAAACTCCGGCGGATGCCACCAGAAGCAGAATTCAGCAGGAAGATTTTTCTCATAGTTGGCGGCGCGAGCGGCATCGGCCGAGAAACTGCACTCATGCTTGCGAAGAAAGGGGCGCACCTTGTCGTCGCCGATTTCGATGTAGAGGGCGCCAGGAAAATCGCAGCGGAAGCCGGCGCTCTTGGTTCACCTGAATTTGTCGCACACACAGCGGTTGATCTCGCCTCATCTCAGAGTCTTGCAGAAGCGACTAGATTCACGATCCTGCAATTCGGTGGCATCGATGGAATCGTGAATACCGCGGCCATCTATCCCGTACCGGGGTCAGACGGGGAGCTTTCTGATGCACTCTGGGCAAAAACCTTTCTGGTCAACGTGACCGGAAATTACCTCTTGGCTCGTGAAACAGCGTGGGTTTTTTCCGACCAGAATCTGACGGCCTCCATCGTACTAACCAGTTCCGCCAATGCTGTGGTCCCTAAGATGGGCAGCGAGGCCTACGACACGAGCAAGACGGCGTTGAACCACCTGATCAGGGAGCTCGCCATCAAACTTGGCCCGCTGGTTCGAGTCAACGGGATCGCTCCCGCAACGGTGGTTGCCGGGTCGACGATGTTCCCGCGCGACAGGGTTATTCAGTCGCTGCAGAAGTACAAGATCGTATTCTCCGAGAGTGAATCTACAGAAGAACTTCGCTCCAAGCTAGCTGACTTCTACGCACAACGCACGCTCACCCGGCGCCCCATTCTCCCTCATGACTGTGCCAGTGCGATCGTCTGGCTGGCGAGCGAGCAGAGCGCAAAAACGACCGGACACGTGATTCCCGTTGATGGCGGGCTTTGTGAGGCTTATTTGCGGTAAGGCCGTCACGTAAGAGAATTGCTTGCTGCTGTGGGGGTGAGCAGGTCTTGGGGTTAACCACATGAAACGTATTTGCTTCGTTCTGCAAGTAAAACCGGAACGGCTGGATGCGTACAAGGCCCGCCACCGGAGCGTGTGGCCAGAGATGCTGTCGGCTTTGCGCGAGACAGGATGGAACAACTACTCGCTGTTCTTGCGTCCAGATGGATTGTTGGTCGGGTACCTCGAAACGGAGGACTTTGAACGGGCTCGTGCCGGCATGGCCGGCCGCGAAGTCAATGAACGTTGGCAACGAGAAATGGCTGGCTTTTTTGTCCAGCCGACTGGTGTCTTGCCCGATCGCGCGATGGAACCGCTCGAAGAGGTTTTCCATCTCTAACTCAATTCTTTAAGGACTGACATGGCCGCAAATCCTGCACTTGGCGTTTTCTTCCACTGGTTAGGTGGGCTGGCTTCGGGTAGCTTCTACGTTCCGTATCGCGGCGTCCGCCGCTGGTCGTGGGAAACCTATTGGCTGGTTGGCGGCTTCTTCAGCTGGATCATCGCTCCCTGGTTTCTCGGTCACCTCATGACGCGAGACCTGCTTGCCGTCCTCTCAGAGACTCCTAAGATCACACTGTTTTGGGCGTTCTTTTTCGGCCTTCTGTGGGGTATCGGCGGGCTGACGTTCGGCCTGACCATGCGCTTCCTGGGTCTTTCCCTCGGCATGGCCGTTGCGCTCGGCCTCTGTGCAGCCTTCGGCACGCTGATGCCTCCCATCTTCAGCGGTGTGTTTGTCAGCCAAGTTCTAAGAACAAGCTCGGGGCGAGTCATTCTCCTGGGAATTTTCGTTTGTTTGCTGGGCATCGCGGCCGCTGGTCTCGCCGGGATTCTCAAAGAACGCGCTATGTCGCCGGAACAACAAAAGGCTGCAATTCAAGAGTTTGACTTGAAGAAAGGCCTTGCTGTCGCGACCCTGTCCGGAGTCATGAGCGCCTGCTTCGCTTACGGACTGGCGGCGGGCGCACCCATCAAGGCTCTAACCTTAGAGCACGGTACCCCGCCCCTGTGGCAAGGACTTCCCGTGCTGGTTGTGGTGCTGATCGGCGGGTTTACCACGAACTTTCTTTGGTGCCTCGCGCTGAACATTTACAACCGCACTGGCTATCAATACTTCACCTCAGATCCGAAGAGGTATTCGCCGGTGGAAGAAGAAACGATCGTCGAAACCGCCATCGACGCTCCGAGTCGCGAGGTCGTGGAACACATTCCCTCAGCCAAGAGAAACAATAGCGAGAAGCCAGTACCGATGCTAGCCAACTACCTGTTTTGCGCCCTCGCTGGGACAACCTGGTACTTCCAGTTCTTCTTCTACACGATGGGCGAAACACAAATGGGCAAGTACGGGTTCTCCAGTTGGACCCTGCATATGGCAAGCATCATCATTTTCAGTTCGCTCTGGGGCATCGGGTTGAAAGAGTGGAAAGGCGCCGGTGCCCCGGCAATGCGGTTACTAACCCTGGCTCTCTTCCTGCTCGTGGGATCCACGATGATTGTCGGCTACGGGAATTACCTTGGACTGCCGCACTAACTGATTTCGGTCGAACCGACACCTGCTGCACTGCAGCGGATAGGGGCACCTCAAAACATCATGAGACATCAAGGAAAAAGCATGGAGACTCATCGGGCTTGTGCAGTATTTCTTCTCGGGTTGCTGCTTTTGCTGAAGAACTCCGCCTCCGCCACAGTCGAGGTGAAAAATCCGACAGACCTCCGTACTGATTCGCTGATACAACCTCTTGGCATTGACTCACCAAGACCGATGCTTTCGTGGCGCTTGCAGGACGACACCGACGGAGCAAAACAAACCGCGTATGAAATCTTCGTCTATAGCAAGCGGCCGACGGCAATCGAGACGAAGCCAGATGTATGGGACAGCGGGCGCGTTGCCTCAAGCACTTCGACGGGAGTGACCTACGGCGGGCCCGAGTTCCAGCCTGAAAAACGCTACTTTTGGCGCGTGAAGGTGTGGGACAAAGACGGAAAGCCGTATCCGATCAGCGGCATTACCTGGTGGGAAACAGGCTTGCTGTCGCAGTCAAACTGGCAAGGCAAGTGGATCGGCTATGAGGCCCCTGAGCTGCACAGCATTCGTGAATCCGGTGCCATGTGGATTACAAATTCAGCTTCTCAACCGTCGGAACCGAATGATACTCACCACGACTTCCGCTTCATCTTTAACCTTGACCGGCCTGTGCAGAGTGCGGCTCTCTATGCCACTGGAGCGGACACAACTGCCGCATGGATAAACGGGCGGCAAGTACTCCAGGCGCAACCGCTCGCACCATGGCAGCAAATGCCTGGGGAACGTACGCACGCGTCGACGTGACGACGTCCGTGCACACCGGCGCTAATCTTTTGGCCATCGGCGTGACGCGATTCCTCACAGCGAGGCAGAAGCAAGTCTCCACACGCACGCCAATGAGTGCATGTCTCTTCATCGCCTTTACTGATGGCTCTACCAAGCCGTTCACTTCCAGCGTCACAGGGTGGAAGGCAGCTCTGAATGCGCCCGATGGATGGTGGCATGAGGATTTCCCGGATGCATCATGGGGAGCAGCGGAACCATACACGACTCCTCCCGGAGGCTTTGACGGCGGTCCCGGTCGACCGTGGCCGACGGGTCCCGTTGCCGCCCTTAGGCACAACTTTCGCGAAGATAAGGCCGTCGTCTCGGCGCGGCTATATGCCACTGCCCTTGGCGCGTATAAGTTTCGCATCAACGGAGAGCCAGTCGGCGATCAGATCCTCGCTCCGGGCTGGACAGACTATCGGCAGCAGGTGCTGTACCAGGTCTATGACGTCACCAAACAGATCAAGCAAGGCAACAACGCCGTCGCAGCATATCTTGCTCCTGGCTGGTATAGCACACCGCTGAAGTGGTTTCGCCAAGGAAACAACTATAGCAACACGCAACCGGCGTTGCGCGCGCAACTTCGCCTGGAGCATGCCGACGGTTCCGTTGACTGGATTGCGACGGACGAAAACTGGAAAGCAGACCTCTCTCCGATCTTGCAGGCGGAGCTCTACGATGGCGAAACGTTGGACGCTCGCAAGGTGCAAGATGGCTGGGATACCGCGAACTTCTCCGACGCGGGTTGGCATTCCATAATGCTGGTCAATCCCAACGAACCACGCATCGTGGCGCAATACTTCCAACCCATCCGCGCAGAGCGCGTGATGTTGGCAAAAGCAATCACCAACCCAGCTCCAGGCATTTACGTCTTCGACTTTGGCCAGAACATGAGCGCCTTACCGCGGCTTCGCGTCCACGGAGTTCGTGGAGACGATATCAAGCTGCGCTTCGCTGAAGTGTTGAACTCCGACGGAACGCTGTACGTGGACAACCTGCGCACGGCCAAAGCCACGGACCACTTTATCCTCGCCGGTAGCAAGACCAACGAGGAATTTCAGCCTGAGTTCACCTTCCACGGATTCCGTTACGCCGAGATCTCGGGTCTGCGAGACAAG
>WNGR01006775.1_pt1 | contig 23489 bp, 13 predicted proteins | sample 5407581 | NCBI WGS metagenome assembly WNGR01 (sample SAMN13153383, study PRJNA577476) | soil metagenome | isolation source: 80 cm soil or saprolite under Garry oak tree replicate 2 | place: USA:California | collected 2016-06-15
CCCGAAATTGCAGGACTGCGAGTCTATGCGCCGCGCTTTTCCTACGTGCGCAACTACCTTCCGGAGATATATCGCGAGGCGAAGTTTGGCCCCGATGCCGATGTAGACGGCGCGAGCACACGGCGCGATTTTCTCGAACGTTTCATGACTCTGTTCGAATCGCAGTTCACGAGAATTGAAGATCGCGTTGCGAATGCATACTTGCTAACGCGCTCCGAGTCCACACCGGATGATTCCCTTGGCTGGCTCGGCAGTTGGATCGGCATCGAGCCGAACAACTATCCGCCCGATCGTCGACGCGCAAGAATCGAAGCAACCCCCGGCCTCTACAAAAGCCGCGGCACGGTGAAAGGCGTCATGCAGGCGCTCGATGTAGCAACGAATGGCGCTTGCAGCCGAGGAGCCATCATCGTGATTGAAGACTTTAGACTGCGGCACCTGTTTGCTACGATTCTCGGCGCCGATCTTTCCATCAAGAACGATCCGCTGCTCCCCGGATACTCAGGCAGCAGTAATTCCTTCGTGGGTGACTCACTCTTTCTCGGCGACCCCAGCGTGCAAGCGGAATTGCAAGCCCTCTTTGCGAAGAATCTTGGCATTGCTGGAAGCGCCCAGGCGGTTCAGTCGCTGTATGACAGCCTTGCGCATCGCATGACGGTTTTTGTTCACGATCAGGTAGAGAATATAAATCTCAAGTTGGTGGAGAGAATTGTGGAAGCGGAGAAGCCCGCGCACGTGCAGGTGTCTGTTCGCGTGGCCACGCAGCCATTCATGATTGGGCTCGCTTCTTTGCTCGGAGTGAACACGTATCTAGGTCCAGATCTACCCACGAATCCTGTAACCGTGGGCGTGAGCGATATTGGCCGTTACGATGTCGTCACGCAGATGCCAACCCTTGATCCAAGGATGGAAAACGGGTGGTCCGATCCGCGCCAGGCAAAACCCATCGCGGCTATCCACAGTCCGATGGCTATTAAGGCAAAAGAGCCAATCGTGCTCAACGGCGGGGATTCGACTTCGCCGCCCGGCACAAACATCAGCTCGTACAAATGGACTCTGGTACAGCCGCAAGGCTGACACCAAACGCAATCTTGGAGAGAAGATATGCCCACGCCAAAAGACACAGGCGGCGACAATGCGGGACCAGTGAAGGGCCCAGTCGTAGGTCCAGTGAGCCCAGTCGATCCGGTCAAACCTCCGGTAGGTCCACCTATAGGTCCGGTTCCGCCGATACACTTTCCTCCCGCCGCGGGCACAACTCCGCTGTCTCCGAGCAATCCGAGCGTAACGACAAACGCGCCCACCTCCAGCGTGGCCGTGACGGTGCCGAATACATCGGGAACGGTCACATTTTCGCTTGTGGTCACTGACAACCTCGGGGTTCAAAGCGCGCCAGCATTCGTCACTGTCACCATTCAAGGGGCACCTGTAGCAGTGATCTCGACAAAGCCAACCACGATTGGTCCCGGTGGCGCGATCGAACTCATAGGAGATGGATCAAAGACTTCGGGTACCATCGCGAGTTACACATTTTCGCTCGTAACTCCGACGCCTACGCCGCCTATCCAGTGAACTAAGTCAGATCATCAACGCATCACCTACCGATCGAATTGACGAGACACCTCAATGGCTACTACGACAACTGGCTCAATGCTCGCCGATACTCTTAATCCGCCACCGGCGCCTAGCCGTGTCTTCTACTCGCTGGGGCGCATGCTCGGCGTGGACGACTTCAAAGCCGACCAGGATTATCACCGCAGCTGTCTGGCCCGTGCACTTCTGCAACTCTGCGGTACTGGTACGGTGTCTGGACTGAACGTCACCATTCCGCAGGTGTGGCAGGCGAACACGAGTTATGGCGCATTCGCCTTCGTCTTCGACACTAATCAGAATGTGCAGGTAAACACAGGTGTCGCAGGCGTAAGCGGCGGCACTGCGCCGGCATTCGCGACGACGCCCGGCGACACAGCGACAGATGGCACTGGAATTGTTTGGACCAATGAGGGGCCGATCAATGAGAACGGATGGCGGCCCAATGCGCCATTCCCAGTGCCGTCAGCCATCGTTGATTCCAATGGCAACGTGCAGATCCTCAACGGGACTGCAACGTTCACGAGTGGTGGCACTTCTCCCGTGTGGAGCACCGCTGTAGGCAGCACGACTCTCGACGGAAGTCCAGCCAAAGCGGCGTGGATATGCGTGGGGCCGGCAGACCTCGAGGTTGAGGTAACTCCCGGCCTTGCGATCGACCGCGTGGGTCGCATGATCGAAGTACCGCGCACTGTTTGTATCCGGATTGCGCAATGGCTTGCCAATCAAGCTGCGACAGACTTGAATAGCTTTCTCACCTCCGGCAGCGGCAACATTCTCGTGGACGTCTTCGCCACGTTTGTTCCTTGCACGAGGGGAGTGACTCCGTGCTTTGCCACTCAGGATGACTACAGAGCGACGGATGCGTTCTCCGCGAACCGGCTCCTCGATTCCTTTGCCATGCAGCTCGTTTTGCGGAACGACGCTTCACCGAAGCTGCCGCAGGATTCATGGTTAGCGACAGGTGCGCTTCCGAGCGGCGCACTTTCGGCAGCACCCGCGCAGAGCTTGAAACGAAGCATTCTCGCTGCGAAGTCGGGAGCGGCAGCAACATCGCCCTTTACCGTCAACGGGCCCACCCCGGCTGAAATCCCTCCGGGATTCGATCCAAGCTCAGTCTTTCTGGCGCGGATTTCAATTCCTGCTACCGAGGGTGCGGGTGGGCAGCCGCCGACATTCGATCTCAACAGCATTACCATCGACAATCTTTCGCGACTCTTCCTGTATCCAGCATCGCTCGTGGCCCGCATGATTGGCCTCAGTTCGGGAACAGAGTCTTAGGAGCCGGCCATGCGGAAATTCACTCAAGGCGATACACGCATCACTCTCTCGCAAACCGACGTCATTGCCAGCCAGAACAATGGCTCGCTTGTTATCGACAGTCAGCGAACGCGCCCTTATTGGTTTGATGGGCGCTTTCTCGCTGCGCGCGATCTGCAACGCGAGCAGGATTACTTTTTGCAGCGGCAGGCAGACCTGGGGCAGGCTGCGGGGTTCGGAGTCGTTCATGGTTTGTGGGTTGAGACTCCGGCGGCAAACGATCCGACCGGCGGTGCCGACACGGTGATCATCCGCGCGGGGCAGGGCCTTACACCTGCCGGTGAACTGGTTCTGCTGCCCAACGATATCAGGATCTCGCTTTCTGACCTGCCCGATGAGCAGAATTTGGACGCGCAGTTTAATCTCTCATCGATCCCCAATGCGACACAGCGTACGCGCAGCGGCGTGTATGTGCTCGCTCTGCGGCCGGTTGAGTTCACTGCGAATCCCATAACGTCCTATCCAACGAGCATTCAAGGCTCGCGCACTACGCATGACGGCGACATAGTCGAAGCTACGGCGATTGCGCTCGTACCATATCCCAGCTCGATCAGTTGGACACGGCAAAGCAGTCAGGATGCCTTTCAGTTGAGAGCAGCTCTGGCGCGCCAGATCTTTTTGAACGCGAATCCCAGTCAGCTCTCTGATGCGCTGCTGCCTCTTGCTATGATCAGCTTGCAACGCGGAGTAATCAGCTGGGTTGACCCTTATCTCGTTCGGCGAGACAGCGGGCCAGAGTACAGCGGATTGCGTCTTGGCCTTGCAGATCCGGCGACGCAGCAGGCTTTTCTGCGGCAGTATGATTCGCAGTTGCAAGAGACCGTGTCGAGCCGCATTACGTCCGGCACATCCACCAGTTTCGCGGCGGCCGACTTCTTCCAGGCTCTTCCGCCTGCCGGGCGCTTCCCGCTTGCGAGCCTCTCGATCACCAGTCAGGGGACGTCGCAGACCTTTTCCCAGGCCTTCTTCCCTCAACAACTGGATGTCAGGTTGAGTGTAGTTCCGGTGGATGAGATTCCAGCTCTCATTGATGACAGCATGTCGTTGCCGCCTATCGATCTCACGCTTCCGGCAAATGCATACGCCGATCTGTGTGTGTTTGCGCTTGTGCCGGTTTCGCGCAGCGGTTTTGCAGCTCTCAAAAAGAGCCTGCCGACGCTTGCGCCAAATCCGACTGTGCCGCAGATTCTCAGTTTCCGAACGCCGCTTGACCTGATGCGTCTCTATCGAGGTTCGATTCAGGTTATGCTGCCGACCCAAAACCAGAACTCCGCTTGGTTAAACGCTATTGGGAATCAAACCTATGGCTTTTACATCCGCTGCCGTAGTTCGCCCGCGTACGTGAGTTATGCCACCGGGACATTTTCCTAGCCGAGAGAGACTAACATGCCTGCGACTCCTATTACCGATCCCGTATCCGGCGAATCGCTGGTTGGCACCGAGCCACAGCTAAGGCAGCAGGTCGATCCAGGCTTGTGGCGCCAGCGCCTGAATCTATTCACCGGACGTGCGCTCAGCGTCTCCGCACTTGAGAGTGAACAGAAATATCGCGGCGGACTGCTGGCTACGGTGGGGCAGGCGGTCACTGCGGGAACGGTCAGTGGCCTCGGCTTGTCGATGGACCTGAGCAGTGCCGATCCCTTGCTTGTGGTGAGTCCTGGCTATGGCATTATGGCCAACGGACAAGACGTAGTGCTGAACAGTGCTTTGAAAACTCGCCTCAGCACGTTGACGGTGATCGACACAAGCGGAAATCAGAAGTTCACTTTTCACCAATCGGTTGGAGATCCCACTAACTCCACTTATGCTGGGATTCTGCTGTTACAACCCGTGGTGGCGCAAGTTAGCGGACAGTTCTTTGATACCGGTACCGGACCGATCGAAGTTAGCGGCAATCGAGGCGCCTCCTGTGATCAGGACCCAAGCGAATATGCTTTCGAAGATTGGCAAGTTGCCGATGCTGTGCGGCTGGTCTATTTTCCATGGCCCGCTGGCGTTCCATCATTGCCTTTGCCTGCGCAATCGCCGCAAGCTACCTGGAGAAACCGACTCGCCTACACGATCTTCGAAGCCGAGGCATTGCTTGGTCCCGACGACCAGTTGCCATGGGCGATGCTCGGTCTCCCAGTTGCACTCATTGGGTTCGATCCGGGCATTGATTGGAAGGCGAGCACAGCCTTCGATCAAGGCCAGTTCATAGCCGACTCCAACAGCAACCTTCAAACGGTTACTACTGCGGGGACTTCAGCCGCAACCGAGCCCAAATGGAACAAGGTTTATGGCGGTACTACAACTGATGGAAGCATCACGTGGAGCAACAGTGGACTCGCTTGGAAGCCACTCTTCGTTGATTGCTCAGCCGTGGTGCGCGCGGGAGGATTGCCGCGCCGACTTCGTGTATTTCCGTCTCAGCCTGCGCCGCTTCGGATCTGGCAACCGAACGTCGCGTTTGCTGCCGGCGATTTCATCATCGACTCCAACGACAATGTGCAACTGGTGCAGACAGCAGGCACATCGGGTGGACCTCAGCCGCAGTGGAAGACTGTATTCGGCCAGACCACCACCGATGGAACCGTCACATGGATTGAGAACGGACCTGCAGCCTGGCAGCCGAACACTGCCTTTGCCGCGGGTCAGTTCGTGTATGACGTCAATGGAAACATGCAGCATGTTTTGACGGCCGGCACGTCAGGAAAATCAGAACCCGTATGGAATGGGATATTTCTCCCCACCACCGATGGCAGCATTACCTGGATCAACAATGGCTCGGGAAATCCACCGATCATCCAACCGGCACTGGCACAGGCGCGAGTTAACCAACTCTCTGAGCAACTGAGCCAGGCGATGACAGGGCAACAAACTTTCTCGACACTCGCCGACATTTTTTCGACACTGCCTCCAAGCGGAATCCTGCCCGCCGCGGCGCTTAATTTCCGCACTCACAGAGCGCCATGGCTTCCGCCGAACTGGAAAGTTTCTGCCGCTCCCGTGTATCTCGAGGAACTCGAGTCAGTGCTGCAAACCGGCATGATGCTTGATCCCATTACAGCGGCAAACACTGCGCCCGAAGACCCCAGCCTTCTCGAGCCTGTTGAGGTTCTGGTTCCGCTTCCTGATGCGCTCTACGATCGCAACATCCTGATTCAGGAAACGGTAGATCCAATCTTCAATCAGGAAGTGGCGAAGGCGAGTGACGCTCGTAATCTGACTCTCCAAAAGTTGGAGACTGTGCAGCAGCAGATCAACGTCCTGTACACCGGCATCGGTCCTGATATTCCGGCTAATCCAAGCCTGATCGACGTGAATGCGGGGCTTACAGCGGATGAACTCGCAGGCCGCAATGCGCCTCCGCCCTATATGCCGCCGTCAAGCGAGTCATTCGGAACAGTCCTTCAATCCACGTGGTCTGCTTCACTTGCGATTACCGTGGGACAGTTCATCGTGGATGACAACGGTGCAATCCAGGTAGCGCAGACCGCCGGAAAATCTGGCGTCAAGAGTCCTTCATGGAACACGAACTTTGCCGGCACAACCACCGATGGCGAAGTTACCTGGTTGAACAACGGCCCGCTCAACTGGCAGCCGAATATAACCTACAGCAAAGGTCAGTTTGTCGTTGATCCGTCTGGCTTCATGCAAGTGGCTACGACTGCGGGCACCTCGGCATCGGCGCAGCCCGCCTGGCTGCAACCAGAAGTGCAGGGCCAATCCGTTACGCAAGATGGAATCGTGTGGCAAGCCGGTGGAAATGCTCAGTGGCAACCCGATTTCCCTTACACTGCGGGTCAACTGATCCTTGATTCAAATGGGAATATCCAGCTCGTGCAGAACGCCGGTATCTCCGGAGATTCTGCGCCCACGTGGAATCAGAACCAGGGACAGACAACGCAAGACAGCGCAGTGACCTGGACGAACCTCGGTAAGTCCCTGTGGCAGCCTAACACGAGTTATGTTGCAGGCCAGGCGATCCTCGACTCTAACGGAAACATCGAGATGGTGTTGGTTGGAGGAACCTCTGGAGCAAGCCAACCGGCGTGGGTCGAAGGCGCGAATGCCACGACTCTCGATGCGTCTGTGACGTGGCTGAGCAGTGGGCCAATCACATGGCAGCCAAGCAAGGACTTTGCGGTAAACCAGATCATTGTGGACTCCAACGGGAACCTTCAAGTTGCTTCTGTAATCAATGCCGACGGCAATCCGCAACCCGCAGGTACGCCCGGAACGTCGGGTATGGTGCCGCCCACATGGAGCACCACTCCGGGCGGTACGACAGAAGACGGAACCATCACCTGGGTGTATCTCTCGTTCACTTCGACTGACTTGCAGCAGATCAAATCCGTTGCGGCCCAGGCACCTTATACCACCACTTACACTGATTCGGCAGGAACGAGCCACACTATTTCGTTGCTAAGCTCGAGTGATTTGGCGCTTCTTCAAACCAACGGTCTTCAACCGCTTGTGACTAGCCTCAACGCGCGAATATCGAAAGCGAACGACCTTCTGGACACTGCTTTTCTCACCATCCAGACTGACATCTATCGTTATCGCCAGAATGTGCTGGGGGCGAGTGCTGCGACTGCGCTCGCAACATCTCCCGTGCTGGCTAACATCGCCACTGGAGAAACCGCGGCCGCCACCGCCGATAACCTCAAGACATATCTCAACACGCTCCAACCGCCACCCAGTCAGACCACGAATTACACACCGCCGCCCCCAACGTTTATCAAGCCGGTGATCAATCCTATCCAGATTCCCGTAGTCCTTGGCGGCGGCCACCCTTTCCAGATCATGGCCAGGGCTCCCGGCCTGGCTAAGAAACAGGAGTCGCTTCGCAGCCGCGCGCTGATGGCCAGAATCGGTACCGCTTCACAAAGCGGGATTTTCAACAGCCCCATCATATTCAACAAGCCCGGGACATTCACTAATCCCGTGATCATCAACAGCAACCCTGGGATATTCCAGAACCCTGGAATCTTTACGAGCAATCCGGTCTCTCCCATCATCTTGTCAGGCGGCCAGACACCAATCTCCAGCGGTCCCACCGGCACGATAACCACCGAGGGGTCCAATCTGGCACTTGCGGGCGGGGCAGGGAGGTTCCTGGGCACTGGCTTGAACTTCATTGAACCCGGATTGACGGGCGGCCCGGCGCAGATCATTCAGCCCGGACAGAACACTCCATCCACGCCCACTGACATCACGAGCCAGTCGCCTGTAGCCGGCGCACAATTAAACATTCGCACGCTCACAATTGCCGAGCGGCTGCAACAGTCTCCGTCGCAGGAGGCGATGTTTTATTCCATCGGAAATCGCCTGAGCTTTGTCCAGGCATTAGAGGCGCTCGAGACGGACCTCAATTTCGTTGTCGACGATCTGCCGATTCTGATGGATGGTGCACCGCCTGCTGCTGGGGCCGCGACCGGTCCTCCCGCTGCTGTTCCGGTGGAGATGCACACGTTCTCTGAATGGCTTAGCCCCAACACGCAACCAACACTCATCAGCAAGATTCAGTCGCCCTATCTGGTAACAGATTCGGCCGAAGCCACATTGTTCTCCGTCGGCGTACGCGTTGTGGAGCAGCACACGGCATTGCTGCGTGCACTCGAAAACCGCGTACACCAATATTCCCAATTTGTGGGACTTTGCACAACCGCGATCAGCAGTATGCAAAGCGATATCCAGCAGGCATTAGTTTACGTATCGCAGTTGCAAAATAACTTGCATCAGGACCGCCAGAACGTTGCCTTCACAACTGCGCTTTTGGGCGACGAGACAAATCGTGTGAACGGCGTAAATGCTCAACGCCAGCAGGTTCTGCGCGACTCGGTTCAACTGATCGCCTACACGCGCGCGCGAACCCTTGAAGCTACCGAAACCTCACCGAGCCGGCAACTCGTTCCCGCGAATGTTACAAATCCCGTGCCCGCATGCCTGCAACAGTCGGTTGCGATTCCGCCGGAACTCCGAGAGATAGTGAGCCAGCTTCGCGAGGCACCGGTGAATTGGATGCCTTCCATCGCAGCCCAGGTCGCCAACCTTGAGCGGCCACTCCTGTTGCAGCAGCTTGCCTTGAGTGCGCAGGCACGTGCGAACCAGCTATTGCAGCTGCCCATGCTGCCTTCGTCGGCTGCCGGCGAAACGGGGGTCTACAAGTCTGCGATCTCCAGTCTCTACAGCGCCAATCAACAGGTCTTTCGCAGTTACCAGGTGCAGCGAGCCAATATTCAACCGGCGGCGCTCACCAATCTTAGTTGGAGCTTGCAGGTTGCTCACATGCAAAGCCTGATTGCGATTAATGACTTGATCGCCGCGGAGACGGTGCACACAGAAATAAGCAATGCCGTTGCGCGCCTGGTTCAGCAGATTTCGAGTGTCGCCACATGTCTCTATACGCGCGTAAGTATTGCGTTGCCCATTGAGCGCCTCAGATGGGCCGAGTATCTGCGCGGCGCCGGCCTCTCGATTCATCTGCAAAGCCTGGCAGTGCTGCCAGAGTGGAACCAGCTTACTTACATTGATCGACAGCAGATGCAGATGTTAGTGGATTGGCTCTTCCTCCAGATTGACACAACGAACTCCGCAGCGACAGCATTCATGAGCGACCTGGTACGCACTGCAATTCTTTTGGCCAGCGATGTCCCAGTCGATAACATCATTCCCGCGAATGTTATCTTTCGTATCCAGCCGGCCATTGGGGGAGTGGTTTCGCTCAACCTACCGTCAGACCGCATCTCCTCCGGCATGTACGTGAACTTGTACTCTGGCGCCACACTGGCCGCGCGCGGCGTGGTCAGCGATCTCGATAGCAGCACGGTCCACGCCACAGTCACGGATGTGTTTACTCCCGGAGCCTATCTTGAGACCTCCGACACCGCCCACTTCACCACTATGACGCCGCAGGCCGTTGCGTTGCGGCCTTTGTTCATGGGGAGTTGACGCGATGGAATCTAGAATCGCTCAACAGTTAAATCGGCACGATCGCCATGTGGGGCGGAGCTACGTGCGAATGAGCGAGGGCGCCTCGCAGTCTCGTGTTGCTTATTCGCTTGAAGAGGCACTGCGTCTTGCCAATCTGCCCGGCGAGGACGAAGGGCGAATTTATTGCTTTCGCCGCGTCTCGCTTTCTGCAATTCCTGCGAACGCCAATCGGAGGTTATGGACAGAACAGATCCAGCAGGCGTTGACCGCGGTCGCGTCTCGCGCGGTGCATGGTGATCTTCCCAATGCCGATAGTTCCGATGCAATATTCTTCAACAGCCTCGAAGAAGCGCTGCAGATGCTGTTGCGCTCTGCTTTGCGCCGCGGCAACATTGAATCGGTGAGACCAGCATGGTTCGCCTCCTCACTGCTTGGAATGGAAGCGGGGTCGGCGCACAGCCTGAAGATTCCTGCGATTCTGCGGCATCTTAGACCGCCCGCAATTGCTCCCGGCGCGGCGGCCGCGATTCTTTTTACTGCATTGAGCGGCTACGACGCCGCGGCGCTTCTCAACACAATCCCTTCCATCACGATTCGTGAGTGGGTCCGCGAGTTGGAGGGCAAGAGGACCGTCGAGGTCGACCCTGCTCCACTCGATCTTCCAGAGGAAATGAAGATTGCGATTCGACAGGCCGCAGCGCATTTTGGATGGCGTGATCCGGCGACGGTCTGGCTGGCTGCTCAAGCCGTCATTTGCGTTTCGCCCGCATCGTGGAGTGCAGGCACGTCGGTGAAACGCGCACGCGCTACATTGCGAGTTTGTGGAGCCGAGCGGATGAGCTATCCCTTGAGTCGCGTGATTCCGCCGCGAGACGCGCCGATTCGGCTGCTTGTTTTTGACGATGAAGACGCGAATTCGGCGACGGGCCGACAGTCTTCACCGCAATCCCCCGCAATGCTGGATTCGGTGGGGAGATCTGCCCGGTTGGATCAACCCGCACCGCTCGATCAAACTTCTTTATTCGATCGTATCTCCGATTTGCAAATTTCTGAAATCGACGATGCGCCAATGGCCGGTCCACGTGAGGGCTCGCACACGAGGATGTCGCCCCTGCTGGGCGAGGCGACAAATGCCGCAGGGCTTTTCTTTCTGCTCAACGCTTTGCGGCGTGTGGGTATTGTTGCTGCGCTGGACGCGTGTCCCGCTCTCGCCGAGTCAGAGCTGGTGACACACATCTTGATGCGTCTGTGCGCGTGCGCCGGCGTTGCCGACGATGATCCAATCCTGTCGTGCCTCAGTCCGGCGCAAGAGTCCTTTGTCTTGCCTCCAGACGAGCTTGCTGGTCATGCAAACGAAATCTGGCCACGCGGATTTGCTGCGCCGCACGTCGGCGAATTCGACAGCAATTATTTTGTGCGCGCATGGGTGGTAGCCGTAGAGCGATGGTGCTGGCGCGCGGGCAGAATCAGGGTGCGTGACATCGTGACCCGTAACGGGCGGGTGTGGCGCACCAGAACCGATCTCGATGTCACTCTTCCACTTTCTGCTGTTGACATTCGCATTCGCCGCGTCGGCCTCGACATCGATCCGGGATGGCTGCCGTGGTTTGGCCAGTATGGCTGCGTGGTGCGCTTCCACTATTAGCGATCGGAAACCGGGGTCACCTTCATGCTGAATCGTGCGAGCAACGCGGTTATTGATGATGAACTGGACGCATCTGCTTTCGTCCTCACCGGACTGGCGCGGCTCGCGAGTTCGTGCGACACGCTCGATGAAGGCATCCGTGATCGGCTGCAGTCTATTGCCACGCGCCGCATCGAAGGCAGAAGAAGCCTGCTCTCTGCATTTCGCGAATACCTTGACGACCCGGAAGAAGCCGATTCCGGGTTGGCTGAAGTTGCTCGTCGATTTCGGCTAAACGCCGTTGAGGTTTTGGCCGTTCGCCTCACGATCGCCGCCGAGCAAGACTTGCTCGTTGGCCACCTCTTGTCGCATCTGCAGCAGCCTCTTGCGCTGAGCCGTCCCACCATCGGCCTCGTGGCACAAGCATTTGCCGAGGACAACGTACCCCAAGCAATCCACGTGCTGGGGCAGGGCAATGCCGTTCGCTGCGGGCTTCTTGAGATCTGCGGCGACGACCTGACATTGCCGGAGAGACAGTTGCGCATTCCGCTTCCGACGGCGCTCGCGCTGCAGAAGATGGAGAGTTCCTGGCCAGGCGCATCGCTGATCGCCTTCGACCAATATCCAGTTCCTCTGGGCAACACCTCAGATGCCCGGGCGGCTTCGTTCGCGAAACGTTTGCAGGGGTCCCATGGCGCGCCTGGCGCTCTCGTCATTCGATGTGGCGACGCGCTTGAAGCACGATCTGCGGCCTCACCCCGATCTTCGCACAGTGGTTGGTGCCGGGTGAGCGAAAAGCGATTCCTGCAATTCCAGGATTCTGCGGGCCGATCATCATGCTCACGGGGCCTGAAGGAGAGTTCGAGTCAGACGAACGAAGCTTGCTCGATTGGCGGCTTGAAACTCCATCAGCATCTGAACGGCGGGAATTGTGGACCGTCGCTATTGGCGATCGCTCGCTTGCGCATCGGCTGGCCGCGGAGCATCGGCATGCTGCGGGGCGCATCGCCACGCTTGCCGCAAAAGCACGCGAAGATCGCGCTGCTCTTGAGAATGGCTCCGAGTTGCTTGTTTCGTATGAGAACGTTCGCACCGTTTCGCGGCGCGGCGACTCAGTGGGACTGGGCGCGTTAGCCGAATTGATCCCCGATGAAGTGGGAGACGAAGCTCTCGTCGCCAATGCGGCGTTGCGATCTGAACTGGAGTCTCTCGTGACGCGCTGCAGACTTCGCGAACAGTTTGCACATTCGCTCGGCCCCTCGATTCAAGCGCGCTATCGTCCTTCTGTACGTGCGCTCTTTGTCGGTCCTTCGGGGACCGGGAAAACTCTGGCAGTGGCGTGGTTGGCTACCCGGCTGGGCATTCCGTTGTTCCGCGTCGATCTCTCCGCCATCACTTCAAAATACATCGGAGAGACGGAAAAGAACCTGAGCCAGCTTCTGGCTCGAGCTGAACAAAATGAAGTCCTGCTCTTGTTTGATGAAGCGGATTCGCTCTTCGGGAAGCGCACCGATGTTCACGAAGCCAATGACCGCTTCGCGAACGCACAAACAAACTACCTGCTGCAGCGGATGGAGAGCTACGACGGAATTACCATCCTGACCAGTAACGGCCGCAGCCGATTTGACGATGCGTTCTCCCGCCGTTTCGACGCGATTCTGTCATTTCCTCTGCCCGGACCAGAAGAGCGTCGCGCCCTATGGATCGCGCACCTCGGCCTTGATCACGACGTCAGCGCTGGTCATCTTAACTTGCTGGCGGCGGTCGCTGAACTCACGGGTGGGCAGATAAGAAACGCAGTGTTGCGCGCCGCAGTCGATGCCGCACAGGACGAAAAGAGAATCCAGTTTTGCCATTTGTTAACGGGAATAACAAGTGAATACGGGAAGTTGAGCCGGCAACTACCAAATGAGCTGAGGCAGGCACAAGCCGCGGCCCGCTCCTCAAATCTGCACTGAAGGAAAGCTTTCCGCACATGCCAGCAACTGCCACTGCCGCTCACAAAGCCGGTGTATCCGCTCAGCGAAACGCAGTTGTCAGTCGCGCTGCTGAAAAGTCTGCGCCGGCCCAGAAGCAGGAATCATCTTCGCGAGCGACGGCGTTGCCGGCATTTATGCGACCGGCCATGGCAAAGGTCGCTCAGGCTCCGACTCCGCAAGTGATTTCAAGGCCTGTCCTGATTGCACCCAAGAACGTCGCCGCCAAAGCAGTGGGTTCCAAGGTTGCATCATCTGTCCCCGTCGGACCCAAGGTGACACCGGGGGCTCAGGTTCAAAAAGTTGCGCCAATTTTAGCGCCGCCAAACATTGTCGTTGCGCCCAAGGCGCCCGCTTCCATTCCTGCCACGTTGAAGGCCGCGACGCAGGCGCCCGCCGCGCCTTCAGTGCCGAAATCGCTCAGCCCGGTCGCGGAGCGCGTAAAGCCGCGTCCGAAGCTTGTTCCTCTCGCACCGTCAAAGGGTGCGGGGATGGGGCCGGGCCAGCCCATCCCTTCGCATGTTCAGGAAGCCATTCAGAACAGCCTCATGGTTGACCTCAGCTCAGTGCGGCTGCATGCGAGCACGGCCGCTGAGCGCAAGGCCCAGTCGCTCTCTGCGCGTGCATTTACATTTGGCAACGACATCTTTCTCGGCAGGGGCGAACACCCGACCGACCTCACGCTCATCTCTCACGAAGCTGCGCACGTTATTCAGCAACAGCACGCAGGACCCGCGGTGCAGGCGTGGACATCGGACCGGAGCGACCCTTACGAGCGCGAGGCGGACAGAGCTGCGATAGCGGTACAACGCAGCGAACCATTTGCCGTTACACAGCGCGTGTCTTCCCCTCGCGTCCAAAGGCTCGGTATCAGTGACGCACTCGATTATCTCGCCGATAAGGCCTACAACATTCCCGGCTTCAGGATGTTCACCATTGTTCTCGGAATAAATCCGATCAACATGGAGCACGTTCCTCGCAACGCCGCCAACGTGCTGCGCGCGGTCGTTGAGTTCATTCCAGGCGGCTCCCTCATCTCGCAAGCTCTCGACAAGTACGGAGTGTTCGACAAGGTCGGTAACTGGGTTTCAGAGCAGATTGAGAAACTCGGCATCATCGGAAGCTCCATCAAGAACGCGCTGATGGACTTCCTCGACAGCCTGAGCTGGCGCGATATCTTCCATCTCGGCGATGTGTGGGATCGCGCCAAGCGCATCTTCACCGATCCCATTGATAAGATCATTGATTTTGTCAAAGGACTGGTCGAAGGAATCTGGAAGTTTGTTCGTGAAGCCATTCTCAAGCCCATCGCAAAGCTCGCTGAAGGCACTGCCGGATGGGATTTGTTGATTGCGGTGATGGGCAAGAATCCGATCACGGGCGAAGCGGTGCCGCAGACTCCGGAAAATCTCATTGGCGGCTTCATGAAGCTGATCCATGAGGAAGAAATCTGGAACAACCTCAAGAAGGCCAATGCTGTCGCGCGCGCATTCGCGTGGTTCAAGGGTGTGCTCACAGGCTTGCTTGGCTTCGTATCCCAAATCCCCGGGCTGTTTATCAAAGCTCTCAAGTCGCTTGAATGGTCAGACATTCTCGATCTTCCCGGCGGCTTCATGAAGATCGTCGGCGTCTTCGGAAAGTTCCTCGGCAACTTCATCAGTTGGGCGGGCGGCAAGATCTGGGATCTGCTCCAGATCATATTTGACGTGGTCGCACCATCCATCATGCCTTACCTTCGGAAGGTCGGTGCGGCATTCAAGAAGATTCTCAAAGACCCGATCGGCTTTGTCCGGCATCTGGTGGCCGCTGCCAAGTTGGGGCTGGGAAACTTCAGCGATCGTTTCGGCGCTCACCTCAAGGCAGGCTTGATCGATTGGCTCACCGGCTCGCTGCCTGGCGTCTACATCCCCAAAGAAATGTCGCTGCCCGAGATGGGCAAGTTTGCGTTGAGCGTGCTGGGAATCACGTGGGGACAGATTCGCGCCAAGATCGTGAAGGCGTTGGGGCCGAACGGCGAAAAGATAATGACCGGGCTCGAAACCGCGTTCGATGTGGTCGTGGCTTTGATACAGGGCGGCCCGGCGGCGGCGTGGGAACTGATCAAGGAGAAGCTGACCAATCTGAAAGACATGGTTGTTGACGGCATCATCAGCTTCGTGGTCGACACGATTATCAAGAAGGCGATTCCAAAGCTGATTTCGATGTTCATTCCGGGAGCCGGATTTATCTCGGCGATCATGTCGATGTATGACACGGTTATGGTCTTCGTGCAGAAACTGGCGAAGATTGCCGCGGCAGTGAAAGCTTTCGTCGATTCAATTGTGAACATCGCCAATGGTCAGATCGATGGCGCTGCCGCAAAGGTTGAGAGCGGTCTTGCAGGGCTTCTTTCGCTGGCTATCAGCTTCCTCGCCGGCTTTCTCGGTCTCGGCAATGTCGCCAGCAAAATTCTGGCTGTGATCAAGAAGGTTCAAGACATCGTCGATAAGGCTCTCGACACGGCCATCAACTGGATTGTTGGAAAGGCCAAGGCGCTGTTTGCCAAGCTGTTCGGGAAGAAGGACAAGGACGATAAGACGATCGATCCTGACGTAAAGCGCCGGTGGGATCAGGGAACGAGCGCTGCGAAGGCCGCGGTAACTAAGGCGACCAATCCAGAGACCGATAAACCTAAACTTGATGGTGAACTGGACCAGATTCGATCTAAATATCAATTTAAAGTTCTTAGCGCTACGCATACCGGGAAGGTCTGGAAGATTCATGCGCTCTTAAACCCCGAAGAAATAATTGAAGTTGAAGACGAAGCAGAAGCCAAGGTCGATTTCATCGTAATCCGGGTTGATGCCGAAACCGTAACTGTCAAATTGGATCCCGAAGGGGACGAGATTAAGTTGAAACAGAGGATGAGTGGCCTGAAAAAGGAAGAAGAGCTGATGAAGCTAGAGATCAGCAGGGAGACTGCTAAAAACTTTCTGAAAAAACTAGGGGGAGATTGGAAGACAGGCCAGCTACTGATGCAATACGCGCGAACCGAGGCTGCAGGAATGCTGCCTAAGGACTTTCTGCTGAACCAAATTTCAGAGCAACGCGCAACATCGGCTGCAGTTGCTCGACCTGTGACGGCAGAAACGCGGAGTCGACTCGTAAATCTGGGCGACGATAAAAAGCCACTTTCAAATGTTGCCCTTGTATTTCGCGAGGAATCGCCGGGTCAGTTTGAAGTTCGGGATCATCCAGAAGCAAAGATGAAAGAGTATATCTACCACGGAGCAGGTAGTCCGAAAGTAATCCCGCTAGCTGTAGTTGAGACGGATGAGCATGGTGTGGTAGTCAAGATCAACTTTGTCAGTCGCAGAGTCGAAGGGGGACAAGCGGCATTTATTGAACTCATGCGAAAAGCCGGGTGGAAGGTAGAGTTGGCGTGATCGAGATGACGTTCGATGAACTAATTACCCAATCGATTGATCCTCAATTCGTTCGCGATTGACGACGCAATCCAGGCGGGCGTGTGCTACGCTCTTTCCATTCATTTTGAACCAGGGATCTTGCGTTAATTCAGACCCGTATCGCAAAACCGCAAGGCGAGAGATCATTCCAACCATAGAAATCCGAATTCGGAGGGTAAATGACTGTAAGTTTGGTAGGTTGGGGCAGGTTCTTCGATAAGAATGGCAATAAGGTTACCGTGCCGGCGCCGAGCACCGAACACGGTAAGCCGTGGCTGTGGGACTTTCTGGCTGCGGAGGCCAAGAACCTTGCCGACGTTGGCTTCGATCGCATCCAGCTTCCGCCCTTAAGCAAAGCTCAGGGAGGGGACGGCGCAGGATGCGACGGTTATGGAATCTATGATCCACGCGACATCGGTAACAAGAACCAGCAGGGAAGTATTCCTACTCGCTATGGCACATCCGATTCGCTCCGACGGCTGGTAGGCGTGGCGCATCGATGGGGCCTGGCCATCGACCTCGACCTCGTGCTTCATCAACTGATCGGCGGAATGAACGGAACCTATCGCTATCTTGGCGCGGATAGCAAGTCGTTGAATGGGAGAGGCGCCATGCATCCGGGGTGTTTTCGCTTCGCCCCAGGAGCAGGCACGCAACCGGAGGATGACGTTCCGGCGCCGCGCGACGATTTTTCTTTCGGCGACGAGAAGGTTTATCAGCACTGCAAGCCGCCGCGCTACACCATCGATGATGCGCTTGATTTTGGAGATTGGCTATTCCGTACCACCGGGGCTGACGGCGGCCGGATCGATGACGTGAAAGGCCTTTGGGCACCCTTTGTATCCGAGTTCCTTCATCACGGCGCAATGGCGAACAAACCTTTTTATGCAGAATATTTCGACGGAAATCCCGCCAGCCTCAACTGGTGGGCGACCACTTGGCCGATGAATAGCCGGTCTGCCGTCGCAGACTTCAACATGCATTTCGCCATCCAGGCGGCATGCAACAACTCGAACGCACCAGCACTCAATGGAGCCGGCTATTCGCAATGGAACAGCGGGCTATCGGTCGGGTTCGTCGATAACCCTGACACTGACACCAGCCCCGGCGAACAAGTGATCGGCTCCAAGATGCTCGGTTACGCATTCCTGCTAACCACTAACTGCAGGACCGCGCTCATCTATGGGAAAGACTATTTTTCTGGGAACGTGTGGCCGGGAGCATACGGGCTCAAGCCGCTGATCGACAATCTCATTTACATCAACCGCACCTTTGCTTATGGCGGGCAAATTACTCGCTGGGTAGATGGTTCGGTGATCGTGATCGAGCGCGATGGCAATGGTGGGCCCGTGGGTCACAGCCCTGGTCTTTTGACTGCGCTCAACTTCGACACCTTCAACAGAAGGCAGATCACCTGTGCCACCCGCTTCGGCGCTAATGTGCAGCTTCATGACTACACGGGAAGGCATCATGATATCTGGACAGACTGGCAGGGTAACGCAACCTTTACCATTCCCGCTAATGCCTGGGGAAGTGGCCAGAGTTACTTATGCTTCTCTCGCGCATGGAGCGATAAACCGATCTTTCAGCAGCATCGCAGAACTACGCAGGAATTTTTCGGTGCGCCCGATCTCGACATTCCGCCGGCAAGCCCGGGTCCGTTACACCCTATTGCGCGCATTTATGTTGAGCGGGAAACCACGGTAGTTTTCTCTACCCATAACAAGATCGAAGTCGGGTTACTTGATGGTACAAACCCAGTTGCTGGTAACAAGCCCTCTAAGACGGGCTGGTACGGCATCGGAGTCAGTTCGCGCCTATCGACGCCGGTGGCCTTTGACCTAAGCGTGACCTACGACGCCGGTGAAATGTAGTCATACCCACAACCAAGAGGAGGTTAGACTCATGGAAATTCCTGTCGAGAAGCGTTCTCTCTTCGATCGTCGAGAGTTTTTCGCGATGAGCGCAAGCGCGGCGGCGGCGATGTTGTTGCCTTCGCGCAAGGCGCTTGCCCTTCCCCCTTCGGGTGTTGCCTCCCCGGTGCTCACTCGCGGCAACGACAATGATCGCTCTTATTTTTACCCCGATGCGGTACTCACTCCTGCAAACGTTCGCGCGCGCGGCATAAGAAGATATTTCAATCTTTATATGGAGGGCGATGCGCGGGGCGCCGAGGCGCAGGCGCTGATTCTTCCCAGCGTTCGCGGTGAAGACGGCACCGTACGCGATGTCATCATCACAGCCTCCATGAACAACCTGGTCTGGGCTTATGACTTCAACACTTCCGACATTTTGTGGGTCAAAAAACTGGGTATCCCGATCAACGGCAGCAACGCGATTGACATGCACAATATCAACGACCATTGGGGACTGTTGAGCACTGGAGTGATCGATCCCGACACAAAGACCTGGTACGGCGTTGCGTGGCAATCTGCTGACGGCACAGCCAAAAACGGGGCGCACTTCGTTCATGCGCTCAATATTGCCGATGGCAGCCACGTTCATCCGCCTGTCCCATTGGCAGACCTGACCTATCAGCCGCCGAACGGAGGTAAGTTGCAGCGCTGGGGCAACGCCATGCGCAAGCAGCGTTCATCACTAACCCTTGCGAAGGTCAAGGGCGTGAAGTCAATCTTCTTCGCGGCCGGCACTGTTCTGGAGACGTCGTCGGGATCGGCAGGTTGGATCGTTGCCTACGACGTAGCTTCAAACAAGATCAGCGCCGGGTTGGCATTGAGCGCCGGCTTCGGTGCGGGCGTGTGGATGGCAGGTTCGGGATTGTCAGTGGATGATAACGGTGATTTGTTGTTCGAGACGGGCAATGGCAGCTTCGATCCCAATCATGGAGATTATGGCGAGTGCGTTTGCCGGGTGCATTACACACCCGCCAATGGTGCGACGGCAGCGTCGCTCCGTGTCGTGGATTGGTGGTCGCCTTACACTGATGCCGGTCGCGAAGGCGAAGATCCGACATTGACAGCCCCAGCGAGTGTAATGGCAGACAAGCTTTCAGGGGTGAGCGCGCCCACATCTGCGGGGCATATGCCGACCAACATGGCATCGGAGCGCGACATGAACGGGAAAGTTGTCGCCGGACGTCTCTTCGGCACCAAGCCGACCCAAAAGGGTGCGGCATATGGCGATGAAGATCTCGGCTCCGCTGGACCGGCTATGGTTCGCAAATATCGGGTCATTCTGGTCTACGGCAAAGACGGCATTGCCTACCCGGTGAAGATGGATGTCATGGGCAAGACAATGCCCGCTGACTTTGCCCATGCGGCGTTGAACTATGCGAAGCTGGCGCAGCCGCCGCTCTGGTACAGCTACTATCCCGGCAACAACGTCAATGCCGCACCGCAGGATCCGAGCGATCTTGATTTTCTGTTCGATAACAAGACGCAGCACCTGCACTCCACCTCACCACAATTCTTTTCGCAGGTGCATGGGCAGATGCTGGTCTGCTGGGGGGAGAATGGGCAATGCCGTGTATGGACGATGCAGCCGAATGGGCACATGACATTTCTTGCCGACTCCGATGAAGTGGCATCGGTGAATTCAACCAACGCGCCCGGTGGCATGCCAGGCGGCTTCATGTGCATCTCAGCCGATGGCAACAAGCCCGGCACGGCGCTGCTTTGGGCGATCATTCCTTATGGAGACGGCAATGCGACAGTGACCAACGGCCGGCTGCTGGTCTACGATCTTGAGAATTTTGTGAAACGGGCAGATGGCAGTTCCAAACTCGACATCGTGTGGGATAGTCAGGCGCACAACTACACGTTCATGTTCCCGAAGTTCAACGTGGGCGTGGTGAGCGGCGGCAAATTTGTGCTTCCTCGATATGACGGAGGTATGGACGTGCTGGGTCTTGCTTGACCCAGCCACGCTCTGACGTACTACGATTTCAAGGCGTGCTATGGCACGGGAGCTTTGAATGTTCAATTCCACCACGCTTGAAGTTGCCATTGGGATGGCCTTCGTTTATCTCCTGCTCAGCCTGTTCTGCACTGCGATCAATGAGGGAATCGCGGGGATCTTTGCTTCCCGTGCCAAGAACCTGGAGAAGGGAATCAGGAGCCTCTTCACCGAAGGACTGAAAATCGAAGAAGTAAAGGTGGATGACGTCATCGCGAAGAAAGCAGTGACGCTGGCCGACGCTATCTATAATCACGGCCTCATCCAGAGTCTCTATCGAAGCGGTAAGGGCGAGTTGGAAAAGGAGGCGCGGTCGCTGCCCTCGTATATCCCGTCACGTGTTTTTGCGAGCGCGCTGCTCGATGTTGTATTTCCTGACGACAAGACGAATCCCGCGGGCCTGCCCACCACGCTTGAGGGGATGATTGCCAAGTTGAAGCTGCTTCCTGAGAGCAAGGGCAAAGAGGCAATGATGACCCTGGTCATCCAGGCGAACGGCGACATCGATGCAACGCGTGAGGCCTTCGAACAGTGGTATGACGATGGCATGGACCGTGCAGCCGGATGGTACAAGCGCAAGACGCAACTTGTGCTGTTTATTCTCGGCCTGGGAATCGCGGTGAGTCTCAACGTCGATTCGATTGCTGTCGGCCGATCGCTTTGGACTTCGCCTGCTCTGCGTTCGTATGCAACAGCCGCCGCCGAGAACTATGCAAAACAGCATCCGATCGGTGCTGAACCTGCCGTTCATTCGGGCGGCACAGACAATTCAACGGCGGCTCCGGCTCCAGCCACCGAAACAATGACAGCTCCGCAAACAGCTGCCGACACAACTCCGGCTCAGACATCACCGACTGACACAACAAAAGCTGCAACCCCCGATTCGAAAGATGCCGCCGCTACTGGTTCGCCTCAACGCGCGGTCCAGCTCCTGGGGAAGGTCTCCGGTGTGCAGATGCAAAATGCTTCAACGGATCTGGCGGCTCTGCAATCGCTCAGCCTTCCGATCGGCTGGAGCGATGCGAGCACTCCATGGAAGCAGAAAGATCCCCGCACCGGCGTACTGTTTGCAGTAGTGGGCTGGTTGCTTACGGCGATGGCAATGACCCTTGGGGCGCCATTCTGGTTCGATATGTTGAACCAGTTCATGGTGGTGCGCTCAACCATCAAGCCACGAGAAAAGAGCCAAGTAGAGAAGTCAAAAGATGGCCCCAAGGAATGAGCGAATGGGGTTTTCCCCATCCGTCTTGATCGATCAAGCTCGTCGCGACTCCGGAGATCCGGTGCGCGAAGGTTTCAGTCCAGCGGTCTTTCGGCTCGATGTGGGGCCTGATCCACCGCGTTTGAAATTCCCGAGTCGTACGCATCCGCACAAGTACACGATTTCTCGAGCAACGGGTGTGTGATGCACTTGCAGCATGAGCGGAGCAACAGGGATTGGATTGCGAGGCTGGGAAAGGATGGCCGACTGTTTGTCATTCATCGTAGCCACACCGCCTAAGACAAGGTCTCGATCCAGTGAGGCAAGCTTATCCTCAATTCCGCCGACCAGGCCTAACGGACGACCGTTTGCCACAACCATCAGCGCGAGGGATGACGATGCAGATTGAGCAAAGGGTCGATAGACGGTAGGTTGTCCCACGTAGCCCATTTCCTGAAAGACCGTTGTCGTTCTGACATCTGCGACCACGCCAATGATGGTGAGCCAGGGTTGCGACGGATCAGCACTCCGGCTCAACTTAATGACACGACCGATTGGGTTCGTATGCGGGAAATACTTGTTTGCAAGGGCCATATTGAATCTCTCTGACGGCCGTCAGACCATTGGGATTCGCTGCTACTGCCCGCCCGTGCCTTCGACGGACGCTGGGCCCGTCGATGCTTGGGCTCCGCTCGATGGCCGCACCATCAATAGCGGCGGCTGCTTTTCGCGAGGAATTGGGAAGCGATTCTCCGCTTCAGCATTCGCAGATCTCGAAATATGCAAAATCGCCATAGTGCTCGATGACCAGCAGTCAAAACGTGTAATCGCCTGGTTTCGTCAATTATCCGATGTGAGTGAGTGCTCCGGCGCTTAAACTAGCACCTCGGGCATGTAGCGTTGTCTTGTGGACGTCGATGCTTGATTTACCTTGACTCCTCAAGCAGCCGGAGACCATAATTCCTGTCGGTTCGCCTCTCCGAAGAGCCGTTCCCACCCGTTTCGGAATCGCAGCACCCCCTGAGGCGAGACTGTTGCACAACGTCGATTTCATAGTCGGTCCGCGTTAGCCAAAATTTGCAATGGAGGAGGAGGTGCGCCATGAGGCGTACATTCGGAGTCCCTACGCTCATCGTTTGCGTGCTTTGGGCGGCCAACACGCTTTGGCAACAGCCCGTGTTCGCCAGCAGCGAGACTGAAACTTACCAATTGCACCTGGAAGGCCCGCAGATTACACAAGCTGCGAATGGCGACATAGTTAGTATTTCAGGGAGTGGCGTGTTTTCGGTGCATCCTAAAACTGTTAGTGCCACAGGTACATTCACGAGCCAAAGTAGCGGCAGCGGCACTTGGGTTGCCACTCAGCTCCTCGATTTTCAGCCCTACGGTTGTGGGATCATTTTCGGAACGCCAATTCCGCCGAATCTCTGTGGTGGTAAGGTGATAATACGCGCCGTGCTGACAGACTCAACTTCAGGCCAACAGTTCGATGGTATTGT
>WNGR01005696.1_pt1 | contig 23481 bp, 15 predicted proteins | sample 5407581 | NCBI WGS metagenome assembly WNGR01 (sample SAMN13153383, study PRJNA577476) | soil metagenome | isolation source: 80 cm soil or saprolite under Garry oak tree replicate 2 | place: USA:California | collected 2016-06-15
CGAGCAGGTGGCCGGCCAAGAGGGCTGGCTGCACACGGTGGTTGCCTTCGCCAAGCCGTTCCGGATGCCCGACTTCTTCCTCATCTCCGGCCTTTTCCTGGCCCAGGTGATTGAGCGCGACTGGCGCACCTACGGCGACCGCAAGGTCCTGCATTTTGCCTATTTCTACCTGCTGTGGACGGCGATCCAGTTCGCATTCAAGACCCCGGGCCTCCTGCCCGAGCATGGACTGACAGGTGTCGCCTGGCTCTATCTCGAATCCTTCTGGGAGCCGTTCGGCACGCTCTGGTTCATCTATCTGCTGCCGATTTTCTTCGTCGTGAGCAAGCTCGCGTACACCCTGCGCGTCCCTCCATGGATGGTGTGGCTCGCGGCCGCCGCACTTGAAATCGCGCCGATCGCGACCGGATCGACCGTGATCGACGAGTTCGCGAGCCGCTTCGTATTCTTCTACACCGGCTACCTCCTCGCCCCGCGCATCTTCGCGCTCGCGGCCCACGTGCAGGGCGCGCCCGAGACGGCGCTTGCCGGCCTCTCGGCCTGGGGCCTCCTCAATGGGCTTCTGGTCTTCAGCGGGATGGCGGAGCTTCCGCTCGTCTCGCTCGGGCTCGGCCTCGTCGGCGCGGTTGCGGTGGTCTCGGTCTCGGCGCTGATGGCGCAATGCGACCTGTTCAAGCCGCTGCGCTATTGCGGCAGGAATTCGATCGTCATCTATCTCGCCTTCTTCCTGCCCATGGCCGCCAGCCGCACGATCCTCCTCAAGAGCGGCTGGATCGCCGACATCGGCACCATGTCGGCGATCGTCACCCTCGCCGGCGTTCTCGGCTCGCTGGTCTTGTTCTGGGCCGTGCGGGGCACCTTCCTGCGCTTCCTGTTCGACCGACCACGGCGGTTCTGGATCGCGCCGGAGAAGCCGCTCGTCCTGCAGCCCGCGGAATAGATCTGATCCCCGCACAAAAAGCGCGTCGCTCTCGGGGCGTTGCCAATGGGTCGCGGACAGCCCACATTTGGGACCCATGTCCACCGCCCCGAAACCGCGCACGCCCAAGACCAGCGACCACGTCTTCCTGGTCGACGGCTCGTCCTACATCTTTCGCGCCTATCACGCGCTGCCGCCGCTCAACCGCAAGTCGGATGGGCTGCAGCTCAACGCCGTGTTCGGCTTCTGCAACATGCTGTGGAAGCTCTTGCGCGACATGAAGCCCGACGAGAAGCCGACCCACCTCGCGGTCGTGTTCGACAAGTCGGAGAAAACCTTCCGCACCGACTTCTACCCCGACTACAAGGCGCATCGGCCCGATCCGCCCGACGACCTGATCCCGCAGTTCGGGCTGATCCGCGAAGCGGTACGCGCCTTCGATCTGCCCTCGATCGAGCAGGCGGGCTTCGAGGCCGACGACCTGATCGCGACCTACGCCCGCGAGGCCTGCGAGCAGGGCGCGACTGTCAGCATCGTCGCCTCCGACAAGGACCTGATGCAGCTCGTCAACGACTGCGTCGTCATGTACGACACGATGAAGGACAAGAGGATCGGCATCCCCGAGGTGATCGAGAAATTCGGCGTGCCGCCGGAGAAGGTCATCGAGGTGCAGTCACTGATCGGCGATTCGACCGATAACGTGCCGGGCGTGCCGGGAATCGGGGTCAAGACCGCGGCGCAGCTCATCGGCGAATATGGCGACCTCGAAACGCTGCTCGCCCGCGCGGGCGAGATCAAGCAGGAGAAGCGCCGCCAGGCCCTGATCGAGAACGCCGACCAGGCGCGGCTGTCGAAGCGGCTGGTCACGCTCGACGCTCATGTGAAGCTCGACGTCCCGCTCGCCGACCTTGTCGTGCACGACCCGGACCACAAGCGCCTCATCGCCTTCCTCAAGGCGATGGAGTTCACGACGCTCACCCGGCGGGTGGCGGAGTTCTCAGGCGTCGATGCGGCAGAGATCGAGCTGGATGAGAAGTTCAAGGCGGGCGGCGCGGCCACTTCCTCGCCTGGCCCGCTTGCGGACGCGCCTTCTGTTCCCTCCCTGCTCGAAGGGAGGGGCGGCGGCCAACGCGGAGCTCGCGGCTCGTCCCCCTCCCCGTCCCTCCCCCGCAAGGGGGGAGGGAGCGAGGCGGCGAGCCCGCGGCTGACGCCGCAGGCGCTGGCCGCGGCCCGGGCCGAGGCGGCGCGCAGCGGCAAGATTGATCGGTCGCGCTATGAGATCGTGCGCACACTCGATCGGCTCAAGGAATGGATCGCGCGCGCGAGGGATACCGGAGCGATCGCGATCGACACCGAGACCACGAGCCTCGATCCGATGCAGGCGACGCTGTGCGGCTTCTCGCTCGCGCTGGCGCCGAACGAGGCCTGCTATGTGCCGCTCATCCACCGGCAGGGCGGCGAGGGTGGCCATGGCAGCTTGTTCGCGGGCGAGATCGCCCCCGATCAGATCCAGGAGCGCGCGGCGCTCGAAGCGATGAAGCCCATGCTCGAAGACCCGAGCGTGCTCAAGATCGGTCAGAACCTCAAATTCGACTGGCAGATCTTCGCCCGGCGCGGCATCGAGCTCGCCCCCTATGACGACACGATGCTGATGTCCTACGTGCTCGACGCCGGCCGTTCCGATCACGGCCTCGACCCGCTGTCGGTGCGCTACTTCAATCACAAGACCATCGACTTCAACGAAGTCGCCGGTTCGGGGAGATCGAAAGTCACGTTCGACTGCGTCGAGATCGACAAGGCCGCGGAATATGCCGCCGAAGACGCGGATGTGACGCTGCGGCTGTGGCAGGTCCTCAAGCCGCGTCTCGCCGCCGAGCACATGGCGACGGTTTACGAGACGCTGGAGCGGCCGCTCGTGCCGGTGCTCGCGCGCATGGAGAGGCGCGGCATTTCGATCGACCGCCAAGTGCTGTCGCGGCTCTCCGGCGAATTCGCCCAGCGCGCGGGCGCGCTCGAGGCGGAGATCAAGCAGCTTGCGGGCGAGTCGCTCAATCCCGGCAGCACCAAGCAGGTCGCCGACATCCTGTTCGGCAAGATGGGCCTTCCCGGGGGGAAGAAGACCAAGACCGGGGCCTGGTCGACCTCGGCCTCGGTGCTCGAAGACCTCGCCGAGACCGGCTACGAACTGCCGCAGCGCCTCATCGACTGGCGGCAGGTGTCGAAGCTCAAATCGACCTATACCGACGCGCTGCCTGGTCACGTCAATCCCGACACCCACCGCTTGCACACCTCATACGCGCTCGCCGCCACCACCACCGGCCGCCTCTCCTCCTCGGAGCCCAACCTGCAGAATATCCCGATCCGCAGCGAGGAGGGCCGCAAGATCAGGCGCGCCTTCGTCGCCGCGCCAGGGATGAAGCTCGCGTCCGCCGATTATTCGCAGATCGAGCTGCGGCTGCTCGCCGAGATCGCCGATATCGCCGCGTTGAAGCAGGCCTTCCGCGACGGCCACGACATCCACGCCATGACCGCGTCGGAAATGTTCGGAGTGCCCGTGAAGGGCATGCCGGGCGAGGTGCGGCGGCGCGCCAAGGCGATCAATTTCGGGATCATCTATGGCATCTCGGCCTTCGGGCTGGCGAACCAACTTGGCATCGCGCGCGAGGAGGCGGGCGCCTATATCCGCAAATATTTCGAGCGCTTCCCGGGCATCCGCGACTACATGGAGGAGACCAAGGCCTTCTGCAAAAAGCACGGCTACGTGCTCACGCTGTTCGGCCGCAAGTGCCATTACCCCGACATCGTCAATTCGAACCCCTCGATCCGCGCTTTCAACGAGCGCGCCGCGATCAACGCGCGGCTGCAAGGCACCGCCGCCGACATCATCCGCCGCGCCATGGTGCGCATGGACGCGGCCCTCGCGAAGAAAAAGCTCAAGGCGCAGATGCTGCTGCAGGTCCACGACGAGCTCGTCTTCGAAGTGCCCGAGGACGAGGTCGAGAAGACGCTGCCGGTGGTCACGAAGGTGATGGAGGACGCCCCGATGCCGGCGCTTTCGCTCTCCGTGCCGCTGGCCGTCGAGGCGCGGGCGGCGCATAATTGGGACGAGGCGCATTGAGTTCGAGCGGGTTGCCAGTTGTGAGCTCCGGCGCGTTCGATTAAATTCTAAGTCGTGCCGACTAGAAATCGCCGATCCAGGAAACCTTCTCCGCCGCATACTTGGAAGCTCCAAGACGCCAAGGCTCGCTTCAGCGAGGTGGTGCGACGCGCGCAGATCGAAGGGCCTCAGCGCGTAACCGTTCGCGGCAAGGATGCCGCAGTGGTCATCGCTGTGAGCGATTATGACAAAAAGGCTCCTCCCAATCACGAAGGATTGACGGGCGCTGTCCTGGTCGAAGCGATGCAGGAAGCCCGCCGTCTTGGACTTAGACTGAAGCCGTTTCGCGCATGTCTACACGCGCGTCCGCCCAAGTAATGCTGTCAGGATTTTTCACTCTCATCATCATTGCGGTGCTCGCGCCCGATGCCGCCTCCGCCGCCCCAGCGCTCGACGGCGCATCGCTGCACTGGCCGTGGGCGCTGCCGTTCCTCTGCATCCTGCTCACGATCGCCACCGGCCCGCTCGTCTTTCCGAGGTTCTGGCACCACCACTACGGCAAGCTCGCCTTCATCTGGGGGACGCTCACGCTTGCCCCGATGGCCGCGCTCCACGGGGTCCCGACCGCCGTCGCGGCCTTCGTGCATGCGATGCTCGGCGAATACCTGAGCTTCATCGTGCTCCTGTTCGCGCTCTATGTGGTCGCCGGCGGCATCCTGGTGACCGGAAACCTGCGCGGCACGCCGCTCGCCAACGCCGCCATGCTCGCCTTCGGTACCGCCATCGCGAGCCTCGTCGGCACCACCGGCGCTGCGATGATCCTGATCCGTCCGCTCTTGCGCGCGAACGCGACGCGGCTCGACAACGTCCATGTGGTCGTGTTCTTCATCATCCTGGTCGCCAATGTCGGCGGCGCGCTTTCGCCGCTCGGCGATCCGCCGCTGTTCGTGGGCTTCCTGCGCGGGGTCGATTTCTTCTGGACCACACGGCACCTGCTGCTGCCAACCGCGTTCGTCGCCGGCTTGGTGTTCGCCGGTTTCGTCGCCCTGGATCTGTGGTTCTATCGCAAGGACCGGCGGGTCACGATGGTCGGCGAAACCGAACCGCCGCGGAATCTCAACGTGCGCGGCAGCATCAACCTTCTCCTGATCGCCGGGATCATCGCGGCGATCCTCGGCGCGGCGGCATGGAAGCCGGGCGTCACCTTCGACGCCTACGGCACGGCGCTCGAACTGCAAAACATCGCGCGTGATGTCATCCTGCTGCTGCTCGCGTTCCTGTCCCTCGTCCTGACGCCCGACGAGCACCGCGAGGCCAACGGCTTCACCTGGGAGCCGATCCTGGAAGTCGCGATCCTCTTCGCCGGCATCTTCGCCTGCATCATCCCGGTGCTGGCCATGCTCGAGGCGGGCCGCGACGGCTCGTTCTCCTGGCTCCTCGCCGCGGTCACCGCACGCGACGGCTCCCCCCACGATGTCGCCTATTTCTGGGTGACCGGCGCGCTCTCGGCCCTGCTCGACAATGCGCCGACTTATCTCGTGTTCTTCGAGCTCGCCGGCGGCGACGCCGGCGCGCTGATGGGCCCGCTTGGCTCGACCCTGGCGGCGATCTCCATGGGCGCGGTCTACATGGGCGCGCTCACCTATATCGGCAACGCGCCCAATCTCATGATCTATGCCATCGCGGTCGAACGCGGCGTGAAGATGCCGAGCTTCTTCGGCTATCTCGCCTGGGCGAGCGCAGTGCTGCTGCCGGTCCTGGCGCTGCTCACCTTCGTTTTCGTCCTGCGGCCTTGGGTCTAGCCGCGCGGGCGCCACGGACTGCGGCTTGTGGCTTGGCGCGCGCGGCCTTCAGCGGCAGCACCGCCACTGCCTCGATCTCCAAGAGCGCGGCCTCCCGCGCGAACTTCGACACTGCGATCGTGGTGCTCGCTGGGAGCGCGGCGGCATCGAGATAGCGCCCGCGCACTTCGCGCAGGATCGGCAGATGGGCGATGTCGGCGAGATAGCTGTTGAGCTTGACGACGTCGTCGAAGCCGGCGCCGACTGCCGCGAGCGCGGACTTCAGATTGTCGAAGACCTGCACCGCCTGGGCGCGAAAATCGCCGGGCGCGCCCACCACATTGCCCTGACGGTCGGTGCCGAGCTGGCCGGCGATATAGACCGTCCGCGCCGGCCCTGTCACTTCCACCACTTGGGTGTAGCTCGGCGGCTTGGCGAGCGTCTCGGGATTGATGAAGCGAATGGTGGCGGCCACGGCGTCCTCCCTGTGATTTCGAGCTGGAATGGCACACGAGCTGAGTGGCGGTGATCAATCTACAGCCAGGCTCGGTGGCGCGTAAGCGGGACCCGGCACGCGAACTCCCTCTCCCGAATTACCGGAGAGATTAGCAAGGTGTTGCAGCCCTATCCCGCCTGCTTGACTTGCAGGGGACAGTCCCCGAGCTTTACGCAGATTCGTCGGCCGACCGCGCGCATCGCGGGGAACGGGATTGTCAGGGGAGCTCGCATGGCCGGCCAGGGCTTCATGCCGCACATTTTCTTCGGCCTCGATCCGATGGCGGTATCGACCGCCATCCTCGTTCTCACCTACGCCGTCATCATCTGGGACCGGCTCAACCGGGCAATCGTGGCGCTGCTCGGCGCCTCGGCGATGGTCGTGATCGGCGCGCTCGACCAGGCCGAGGCGCTCAAGGGCATCGACTGGAACACCATCGGACTGCTCACCGGCATGATGATCCTGGTGTCGATCGCGCGCCGCTCGGGCATGTTTCAGTATCTCGCGATCTGGTCGGCGCAGCGGGTCAAGGCCAATCCCGCCGGGATCCTGGTGCTGCTGCAAGTCACCACCGCCGTCGTGTCCGCGCTGCTCGACAACGTGACGACCGTGCTGCTCATCGTGCCGGTCACGCTCGCCATCACCGAGGAGCTCGAGGTCCCGCCCTATCCGTTCCTGTTCGCCGAGGTCTTCGCCTCCAATATCGGCGGCACCGCGACGCTGATCGGCGACCCGCCCAACATCATGATCGGCTCGCTCGCCGGTCTCGACTTCAACGCCTTTGTCATCCACCTCACCCCGGTCATCGTCATCGTGATGGCGGTGCAGGCGCTCATGATCCACCTGGTCTGGGGCCGCGCAATGCGAACGACACTCGAAAGCCGCGCGCTGGTCATGGGCATGAATGCCCCCGGCACGATCACCGACTGGACGCTGCTCGGGCAATCCGTGGTCGTGCTGGCGGTCGTGATCGTCGCTTTCGTGCTTGCCCGCCCGCTCCATCTCGAGCCCGCCACCATCGCCATGACAGGGGCGGCCGTACTGATGCTGCTCGACAACTGGCAGCACCACAACGAGAAGCAGTCGGAGAACGTGCACAAGACCTTCGGCGACGTCGAATGGATCACGATTTTTTTCTTCATCGGCCTATTCATCGTGGTGCACGGGGTCGAGGTCGGCGGGTTGCTGCAGCTCCTCGCCACGAAGCTGGTCGCGGCGACCGGCGGCAACATGGCGACGGCCGGTTACGCCATCCTGTGGGCTTCGGCCTTCCTTTCCGCGATCGTCGACAACATTCCCTTCGTCGCCACCATGATTCCGCTGATCAAGAACATGGCTCCGGCCTATGGAGGACCGGACCAGATCGAGCCGCTGTGGTGGTGTCTCTCGCTCGGCGCCTGTCTCGGCGGCAACGGCACGCTGATCGGCGCCTCCGCCAATCTCACTGTCGCCGGCTGCGCCGAGCGCAGGGGCATCCCGTTCCGGTTTGCGACCTATACGTTCTATGCCATGCCGATGATGATCGTCTCGGTCGCGATCTGCCACCTCTATGTGTGGTGGCGTTATTTCTGAGCCGGCAGCCGCGGCCAACCGGCGGTGCCGTGATTCGAGGGCGGCGTGTCCTATCTTGTAGCGAAATGAGTGATTGCGCCGAGAGCGCTCATCGGTCGTTTACCTTCGCTTGCTAGCCTCGGCGGCACGGGGTTGGTTTTGGACGAGCTTGATCCAGCCAGGCGGCGTGAACCTTTCCGGCGGTTGCCGCAACTAAGGGGCGCGAGCCGCAACTTTTCCCTGCTGGCCGCGTTGAATCTGCAACTCCATGCGCTCTCGGAACGGCGCGTGAGTCAGGGGGTCGCCCGTGTTCACCCTTGCCCCAGCACTATTGGGCGTCCCGCCGCCGGGATTCTCCTCGTCCTGGTCGCGGCCATGGCGACCGCCATCCTGGCCGCGCCCGCCTCCGCCCAGGGCTTGTTCGATTTCTTCTTCGGCGCGCCTCGGCGCTCCTCCGCGCCGCCGCCATCCGCGAGTTCCTACGCGGACCCCTATCCGAACTACGGCTCCCGCCAGGCGGAGCCCGAGCGGCGCGGCGATCACGGCCCGGCAGTCGCCTATTGCGTGCGCCTTTGCGATGGCCGCTTCTTCCCGATCCAGCGCGCGAGCGGCGCCAACCCGGCGCAGGTGTGCAATTCGTTCTGCCCGGCCGCGCGCACCAAGGTCTTTTCCGGCGGCGGCATCGACCACGCAGTCGCAAGCGATGGCGCACGCTACACCGACCTGCCGACCGCATTCGTCTATCGCGGTCGAATGGTTGCGGACTGCACCTGCAACGGCAAGGACTCGGTCGGCCTCGTCACCACCACCGCGGCGGACGACCCGACGCTACGCGCAGGCGACATCGTCGCGACCGACAACGGCTTCGTCGCCTATAGCGGCGGCAGGCGGCAAAATGCCGAGTTCACCCCGATCGAATCCTGGGTCGGGTCGTCGGCGCAGCTGCGCCAACGGCTTGCAGGGGTCAGGATCGTGCCGCGGAACGCGACGCCGGTACCCATCGAGAGCAATGACGAGAACGAAACTACGGCCACGGTAGATCCCCGCTCGCGCGTTCAGTTCGACAGATAGGACACGACTTCCTCTCCGAGCGACAGCGCGGAGGTCAGCCCCGGCGACTCGATGCCGAAGAGCTGCACGAGGGCGGGAAGCCCGTGGTCGCGGGGGGCGTCGATCATGAAATCCACCGCCGCCTCGCCCGGGCCCGAGAGTTTCGGCCTGATCCCGGCATAGTCGGGCGTCAACGAATTGTCCGGCAGGCCAGGCCAATAGTCGCGGATGCGCTGGTAGAAGGCACCCGCGCGCGCAGGATCGACATCGTAGTTCTCGCGCTCGATCCACTCGACATCCGGACCGAAGCGCATGCGCCCGCCGAGGTCGAGCACCACATGGATGCCGAGCCCGCCATGGATCGGGACCGGATAGACGAGCTGCGAAAAAACCGGCCGGCCGGCAAAACTGAAATAATTGCCCTTGGCCAGGACGAGGCGCGGCACGCGCTCGGGCGGATAACCTTCGCTGGCGCGGGCGAGCCTTTGCGCACCGAGCCCGGCGGCGTTGACGACGGCATCGACCCGAATCGATTCCGCCCCGTCGCTGCCGTAACGAACCTCCCATCGTCCTTGCACGGGCGCGAGCCGCTCGATTGGCGTGTTCAACGCGACCATTCCGCCTCGATCTTCGAGATCGCCGCGGAGCGCGCGCATATAGGCGTGGCTGTCGATGATGCCGGTTTCGGGCGAGCGCATCGCCAACAGGCAGAACACCTCCGGCTCGAGGCGTCGGGCTGCCATGCTGTCGATCAATTCTATTCCTTCGCAGCCATTGATCTGCGCCTGCCGGTAGACCGTTTCGAGGCGCCCGATTTCGGTCTCGTTGGTGGCGACGACCAGCTTGCCGCATTTGCGGTGCGGAACGCCGTGCGAGACGCAGAAATCGTAGAGCATGCGCCGTCCCCGAGGGCAGTGAAAGGCGCGCTTCGATCCGGTCGGGTAATAGAGGCCGGCGTGGATCACCTCGCTGTTGCGCGACGAGGTGCCGGTGCCAATGGCGGAGGCGGCCTCGGCGACGATCACGTCATGCCCGGCGAGCGCTGCCGCCCGCGCGCAGGCGAGGCCGACGACTCCTGCTCCGACGATCAGAACCTGCATCGAAAACGATCCGCGACAAAATGACGGTTTTGATGAGGAAAACAGAGACTTAATCGAAGTCAACTGGCTCCGGAGCTTATCCCGCATCGAACCACAACCGGTCTCGCGCGTTAGCTACTTAGGGGCGATGTGGGAGCAATTTCCATGTTGCGCTTCGCCGTTCGCGCCGTTCGCATTGGAGCGATGCTGCTGATCGCGCCCGCGCTGTCGATGAGTGCCGGCGCTCAGAACAATAAACACCCGCAGGGTCAGGCCGCGCCACCCGGTCGAGCCGTCGGCCCGGCGGTCCATCCCGCGGCGCCGGCTTTTCATCCCGTAGCCCCTGCTCCGGCGCCGCGTTCGATCCCGCAAATTGCCGCGCCACGGGGCCCGGTGCCCCATGCTCCGCCGCCGCCTGTGATCGCGCGGAGCGGTCCTTCCCAGCATGTCGCACCGCAGCACATCGCCCCTCCACGCGGAGGGCCTTCGGCGGCCAATGTTGCGAGGGCAAGGAGCGATGCCGCTCGTGCCGCCGCAGCCGCCCAGGCGCAACGCCATGTGGAACGCCGCTTGGGCCGAACCCCCACGCCACCTTCGTCCGTCCAGGCAACACCGCGCCGCGAGGTCACCCGCGGCTCGCCCGACCTCGCTGGCCAACGGGGGCAGGGCCGTCCCAACATCGCCCGCCAGGCACCTGCGCAGGCAATGCCCCAGGCGGGTAGCCGTGCGACTGGCCTGCCCGGTCGGCCGGCCCAGGGAACGCCCCAGTTGGGCACCCGTGCGGCGGCCGTTAGCGCGCCGGTGCTGCGCAACCCCTCCTTCGCCCAGCCGTCTTCGCGCGATCCTGCCGCGCTGGCCTTGGCGCGGGCGACGTTCCGCGGCCGGTTCGCCGATCAGCCCTGGCGGTTGCGCAATCGCGGCGTCGTGATCGGCTGGGTCGGCCCGCTGTTCTGGCCTTACGCCTACAGCGATTTCATCGACTACACGTTCTGGCCCCATGCCTACGATTCATTCTGGCCCTACGCCTATGACGACGTCTACGCGGGCATTTTCGGCCCCTATGCGCTCGGCGCGACGGCCTATGCCAACGTGCCGCCATCGCGCCGGGGCGGCAGATCGAGCGCCCGCCTCGCGCAAGGCGGCCTCGCGCAAATCTGCGTCGAGCGCGGGTCCGGATTGACCGATTGGCCGATCGAACGGATCGCCCAGGTGGTCGAGCCCAACCCCGCCCAGCGCGCCGCGCTCGACGAGTTGAAGGACGCGGCTGCCAAGGCGGTCGGGCTCCTACAGTCCGCCTGTCCGACCGAACTGCCCAGCACGCCGACCGGCCGGCTCGCAGCCATGCGGATTCGGCTCGAAATCATGTTGCAGGCGGTCGAGATCGTGCGGCCCGCGCTCGACAAGTTCTATCAGTCGCTCAATGACGAGCAGAAGGCGCGCTTCAACGCCCTCGGCCCCGATGCGCAGCAAGCAGCAGGCGGCGGCCGATCGGCCAACCGGGGAGGCCCCGACCTGACGCAGCTGTGCAGCGGACAGGTCGCGAATGTCGCCGACCTGCCGGCGGCTCGCATCGCGCCAGCACTGCGGCTCATCCAGGCGCAGCAAGGCGCGCTCGACAATCTTGAGCGAGCGTCGATGAAGGCCGCCGAGTTCCTCAAAACGAACTGCCCGGCGGATCAAACGCTCACGCCGCCCGGCCGCATCGAGGCGATGGAACAGCGGCTCACGGCCATGCTGCAGGCCGTGAAGACCGTGCAGCCGGCGCTGGAGAATTTCTACGGTTCACTGAGCGACGAGCAGAAGGCGCGGTTCAATCAATTGGGCGCGCGCCAAGGCTGAAGCCAATTACTCCGCCGCGATGCGCACTTCGGGGGCAGCGGCGCGCACGTCGGCATCGACGTGCTTTTCGTATTTGACGAAGTTCTGCTGGAACATCCGCACCAGCTTGCGCGCGGTATCGTCGAAGGCCGCTTTGTCCTTCCAGGTCTTCATCGGATAGAGCAGGTGCGGCTCGACGCCTGGCACTGAGGTCGGCACTGCGAAACCGAAATAGGGGTCGGTGCGGTAGCTCGCGTATTTGAGCGAGCCGTCGAGCGCGCCGGTGACGAGCCCCCGCGTCGCCTTGATCGGCATGCGCCGGCCGACGCCGTAGATGCCGCCGGTCCAGCCGCTGTTGACCAGCCAGCAATCGACTTGGTGCTTGGAGATGCAATCGCGCATGAGGTTGCCGTATTCCGCCGGAGGCCGCGGCAGGAACGGGGCGGCAAAGCAGGTCGAGAACTCGGGCTCGACGCCCACCAGACCCTTTTCGGTGCCCGCCACCTTCGCGGTGTATCCCGACAGGAAGTGATACATCGCCTGCGCCGGCGTAAGCTTGGCGATCGGCGGCATCACGCCGAAGGCGTCGGCGGTCAGCATGATGATGTTCTTCGGGTGGCCGGCACGTCCCGTGCGCGAGGCTCTGGGCATGAAATCGAGCGGATAGGCCGACCGGGTGTTTTCGGTCCTCGACTCGTCGTCGAAATTGCAGACGCGAGTCTCGGGATCGAACACCACGTTTTCGAGCACCGCGCCGAACCGGTTCGTCGCCGCGTAGATCTCGGGCTCGGCCTCGGCCGAAAGCCTGATGCACTTGGCGTAGCAGCCGCCTTCGAAATTGAACACGCCGTCCGGGCCCCAGCCGTGCTCGTCATCGCCGATCAGGGTGCGGTTCGGATCCGCCGAGAGTGTGGTCTTGCCGGTGCCCGACAGTCCGAAGAACAGCGCCACGTCGTCGTCCTTGCCGACATTGGCGGAGCAGTGCATCGGCATCACGCCCTGCGCCGGCAGGTAGAAGTTGAGCGTGGTGAATACCGACTTCTTGATCTCGCCCGCATAAGACGAGTTGCCGATCAGGATGATCTTGCGGGTGAAGTCGATGGCGATGATGGTCTCGGAGCGCACACCGTGCCGTTTGGGATCGGCCTTGAACGACGGCAGATCGACGATGGTGAGTTCGGGGACGAAATTTGCGAGTTCGGAGCGCTCGGGCCGGATCAGCAATTGGCGGATGAAAAGGGAGTGCCAGGCGAGTTCGGTGAAGACCCGCGTTTTGATTTGGCATTTGGGGTCGGCGCCGCCATAGAGGTCCTGGGCAAAGAGCTGCTTGCCGCGCGCGTGCGCAATGAAATCGTCGTGGAGAAGCTGGAACTGCTCCGGCGTGATCTTGCGGTTGCCTTCCCACCAGACGGTGTTCTCGGTGAGCGCGTCACAAACGGTGTGCTTGTCCTTCGGGCTGCGGCCGGTATGGACGCCGGTCTCGGCACAAAGCGCGCCGCCCTGGACCAGCGTGGCCTCGCGCGCGGCAAGCGCGTGCTCGTAAAGCACAGGTGCATCGCGTCGCCTCGCGCGCGGCAAGCGCGTGCTCGTAAAGCACAGGTGCATCGAGATTCCAGTGGACTGCGGCAAGCTCTTTGAAACCAAATTTATCAGCGCCATGGGCGCTGTTCCTCAGACCCGTTTCCCGCACGGAAAACCTCCACTCAGCATCCGGTCACTACCGGAAATTCCTCCCTGACCCCGCGTCTGCGGCAGGGCCGGCCCCGTGGCGCCCGCCTCAAGTCCCAGCGACCTATAATGGGGATCGTACGCCCTGCCAAGACCATAAGCCGTCTCGATCCCGATGCTCCTGGAGCAGCCTTGCTGACGCTCTCCTCAAATGGATGCGCCACTTTGCGGGTAAGCGAATTTGTTGCGATGCACCCTCGGCGTTTAGCTCGACTTCGATCAATAGGGTCCGGCGGGGTCGGCCGACCAGACCCTGCCACCAGCTCCTTCTACCGATCGGCGCGGCCCTCGCCACCACGCGAGGTGGCGCGCTTCACCGGCGCGGTGCGAGCCATCCGCGATAGCCAACGATCAGCCCCGTGCAGGGATGGCCGATCTCGACGTGGAAGCGGAAACGGCCGTCCTCGGCGAATTCGTAGGAGTTGCCCCGCGGCGCCCATGCTCGCGGCATCGGAATCCCGCCCAAGCTCCAGCGCCGGACCACGAGCCGCAGATGACCGTCTTCGAGCACCAATGCCAGGCCGAACTTGAGCGGCCCAAACCATTCACATAATAGCCGTTCGAAACGGCCTCGACCCGCTTCCTGCATGGTCGAGAACGAGCGCCCGGCGAATGTGCGTTGCCAGTGCTCCCTTCCCTCGCGCACGCAAAAGGATACCGCAACGGGGATGTCTCTTCCCGGCTGCGGAAAGCGGAACAGCCAAGCCACCAGCCGCGCAAGCAGGCCGTTTCCGCGTTCGATGGTGGCGAAGCCGGCCGCCGTGAGTTCGGCGTCGAGATCATGCATGGCCCTCACCGCCTCCGGCAGAAGAAGCCACGCCTCGCCGAGAAGGCGCTGATAGAGGGGCGATCGAGCGGGTGCGGGCAGCGTCTGCCAACGCCCGGTGCTGATCCTTCGGCGCGCGAACAGCGCCTCGTAGTCGGCGAGTTCGAGGTCGGTCGCCGCTGCGCGCGCCCCTGCCGCAGGGGGGTGGCCCGCCAGGCAATGGCGGATGATCGCCTCTGCGGCCATCGATGGGATGAGCGGGCCGTCTTCTCCCTCGGCCAGGAGATGCCAGGACCGCTCGATCCGCTGTCCGTCGGGGCCCGCCCCTTCCACCGTGACGAACATGCCGCCGCGATGCTCGCCCCAGCTCAGCGCGTTCATGGTGCGATACATCAGCGGGGCGAAAGGCGACAGTGATGGGAGAAGCTTCAGGCGCACCGCCCAGGCAAGCATATTCAAGGCGCGATGCCAGATTTCGGGCACCGGCCCGGCGCCCATCCAGACCGACCGGAGGCCAGGCCACAGATCGGGCAGCACGTGGAGGTCCGGCACCTCGACCAGCGAGAAGCGGATGGGATCGAGCGGCAGCCTGCCTGGCGGAGCGATGGTGTGGCGGCGCGTGTCGATAAGGGCGTGGCCCGTGGCCTTGCGGCCGTCCCGGATCATCAAAACCGGCTTGCCGGCATAGCTTGCGATCGCCCGGATCACGTTGATGCCGACATTGGCATAAGGCGATGGCGCGATGCCCGCGGTCACGCTGTCGAGGCGCGCCATGCCGGTCGCGAGCCGTCTGACGACGGCCGCAGTCAGCACCGGAAAACTGCTGACGCCCGAGAGAACAAAAACCCCGCGCGCCCGCGCCTGCTCGTCGAATTGCGCGATGCCTTTGACGAAGCCCGCGCCATCGGAGAAATCGAGATAGTTGATGCCGAGCGCGAGCGCGGCTCTCACGACCCGATAAGGGTCGGCGCCATAGATCTGGAACGGTCCGCTGACGTCGACGATCACATTCGGCCTGATTTGCTGCAATTGCCGTTCGAGATCGCCGTCGCGATCGAAAACTGCCGGCAGCACGATCGCGGCTGATCGAAGATTTGCGCAAAATGCCTGCGCGCTCGCGCGCGAGCGGCCGGCGATGATCAGCGTCAGATCTTTTTCATCGGCGAGGAGCTGCGCCAATCGCCCGCCGAAGGTCCCATAACCGCCGAGGATGAGGACCTTGAGCCCGTCCGCTGTCATGCCAGGAATCGATCCAAGAATACTCCGCCGGCATCCGTGATCCTTCCGCCTCGCTCACGCCGCGCGCGCCTGCTCGGCGAGTTGCTTGAGCATCTGACGCAGCACGCCGGGAGCGCGCACACGCTGCGGGAATGGCAGCCGCAGCGCCGTGCGATCGAGCTGCAGCTCGAGGCCCTCGGGATCGCAGCCGACGCAGCGCCAGGCGCCATCCGGCCCACCCAGGAGCTTGGTTGCATAAAGCCGGCAGGTCTCGGCGTGGTCCTCGTTCATGTGCGCCAGGATATCGGGCTCGGCGCCAGTGAGTTCGGCGGCATCCTCGACCGGGGTCAAGATATCTTCCGGCTTGAGGTCGACGATGCGCCCGAAGCCGGCGACCAGATGCGCGCCCTTGACGATCATCCGGTAGAAGGCGAAGTCGGCGAAGTCGACGAACATCTCCGCTTCCGGCTGGCGGTCGAGATAGCGCCGGCGCACGTCCTTGTCGTCGGTCGCGGCGACTGTCCCCATCAGCATCACGCGGCCGCCCTGCAGTGGATCACCCTCCTTGCGCTCGTCGATCATCAGCGACACGCGCGGATCGGCGAGGATGTTCTTGGTGTGCACCGCGAGCGTCGAGATCAAGAGCAGCGGGGACCCGTCCGCGGCGGTCGCCACGTTCACCAGCGAGCAATAGGGGTCTCCCGAGCCGGGCATCAGGGTCGCCAGCGCCCCTGAGCGGCCTTCGCGTATGAGTTTCTTGGCGGCGGCTTTGGGATTGAAGTCCGGTGTCGGTTTCATTGAGCGCCTCCGGTTAACCAAGCGTGTCGCGTTTGAGGAAATTTGGCAACAAGGCCCCCGGGCAGTGCGGCAAGTTAGCCTTGGCGGCGAGGGTGCAAACCGGCTATGGTCGGAAAGCCTTTGACGAATCACGGGTTTGTCGAGGATTAGTCACACTTCGGCCTAGCTTTCCGGGCTTTTCAACGAGCCTGGGGTGGACCGTCACGGAACAGGGGCTTCATGCCGACCATCGCTCTCGTCGACGACGACCGCAACATCCTGACCTCGGTCTCGATCGCCCTTGAAGCCGAGGGTTACCGGATCATGACCTATACCGACGGCGCCTCGGCACTCGACGGCTTCAAGACCTCGCCGCCCGATCTCGCCATCCTCGACATCAAGATGCCGCGCATGGACGGCATGGAGACGTTGCGCCGGCTGCGGCAGAAGTCGGACATGCCGGTCATCTTCCTCACCTCCAAGGACGAGGAGATCGACGAGTTGTTCGGCCTCAAGATGGGCGCCGACGACTTCATCCGCAAACCGTTCTCGCAGCGGCTCCTGGTCGAGCGGGTCAAGGCCGTGCTGCGCCGCGCCACGCCCAAGGAGGGCGCCGCGCCCAAGGAGATCGATGCCAAGGTGCTCGAGCGCGGCCAGCTCCGCATGGACCCGGAGCGCCATACTTGCACCTGGAAGAACGAGCCGGTTACCCTCACCGTCACCGAATTCCTGATCCTGCAGGCGCTGGCGAGCCGCCCCGGCGTGGTGAAAAGCCGCAACGCTCTGATGGACGCCGCCTATGACGATCAAGTCTATGTCGACGACCGCACCATCGACAGCCACATCAAGCGGCTGCGCAAGAAATTCAAGTCGACCGACGACAACTTCGATATGATCGAGACGCTCTACGGCGTCGGCTACCGCTTCAAGGAGATGTGAAGCCGCGCGGCCGCAGCAGTCGAATTCATGATCTGACGGTGCCGGCTGATCGACGCTAGGATGCCGGCCGGGCCTGAAGGGCGGCACGCAACCCGGCAGACTGACCGTGCTCGAGAGGACGCCCGATAACTTCGTGACCGGCGTCGAGGCGCAACGCCCCGACGACAGCCGCGCGCATGCCGATGACCCCGCGCGCCCTGAAGGCGGAAGCGGACTCGCGCGCCGTGCCTGGCAGCTCTTCGTCTGGCTGAGTTTTTCGAGCCTCACCCGACGCATCATCTTCCTCAATCTCACGGGGCTGCTCGCGCTCGTCGTCGGCATCCTCTACCTCTCGCAGTTCCGCGCCGGCCTGATCGATGCGCGCATCCAGAGCCTGCTGGTGCAGGGCGAGATCATTGCCGGCGCCATCGCCGCCTCGGCGACGATCGATTCCGATACGATCACGATCGACCCCGAGCGGCTGCTCGACCTGCAGCCCGGCGAGACCTACGACCCGACGGACGAGGCTTTGTCCGGGCTCGACTTCCCGATCAATCCGGAGCGGGTGGCCCCCGTGTTGCGGCGGTTGGTGTCGCCGACCAACACCCGCGCCCGCATCTACGACCGCGACGGCTCCATGATCCTCGACAGCCGCACGCTGTACGACGTGATCCGCTTCGACCTGCCGCCGCCGGAGGAGCGCCCAAACTACTTCGAGCGCCGGTGGATGGCGCTCAGGCGCTGGCTCACCCGCGGCGACCTGCCGAGCTACCGCGAGCTCGGCCCCGAAAACGGCAAGGGCTACGAGGAGGTCGCGCACGCGCTCGCCGGCCTCAAGTCGAGCCTGGTGCGCATCAATGAGCGCGCCGAGGTGATCGTGTCGGTGGCGGTGCCGGTGCAGCGCTTCCGCGCCGTGCGCGGCGCGCTGATGCTCTCGACCCAGGGCGCCGACATCGACGACATGGTCACCGCCGAGCGGCTCGCCATCTTCAAGGTCTTTCTGGTCGCCGCCGGCGTCATGGTGGTTCTGTCGTTCCTGCTCGCCGGCACGATCGCCGGGCCGATGCGCCGGCTCGCCGACAGCGCCGTGGTCGTGCGGCGCCGCATCCGCTCGCGCGTCGAGATCCCCGATTACACCCGGCGCCGCGACGAAATCGGCCACCTGTCGGGCTCGCTGCGGGACATGACCAGCGCGCTCTACCGACGCATCGAGGCGATCGAGAGCTTTGCCGCCGACGTCGCACACGAGCTGAAGAACCCGCTCACTTCCCTGCGCTCGGCGGTCGAAACGCTGCCGCTCGCCAAGAGCGAGGAAAGCCGCGCACGCCTGCTTGCGGTGATCCAGCACGACGTGCAGCGGCTCGACCGCCTGATCTCCGACATCGCGGACGCGAGCCGCCTCGACGCCGAGCTGCAGCGGCACGAAGCCGCCCGGGTCGATCTGGTGAACCTCCTCACCACGCTCGTGGACGTGGCAAACGAAGTGCCGCACGAGGATGGCGTGAAGGTCACCCTCGATTTCGAGGGCGGCAGCGGTCCGCAATCGTTCCTGGTGCCCGGTCACGATTCCCGTCTCGGCCAAGTGGTGGACAACCTCATCGACAATGCCCGCTCGTTCTCGCCGCCGGAGGGCAAGGTGCACATCACCTGCCGGCGGCTCAAGAACGAGGTCGAGATCATCGTCGACGACGACGGGTCGGGCGTGCGCCCGGAGGCGTTCGAGAAGATTTTCGAGCGGTTCTACACCGATCGGCCGCACCAGGGCTTTGGCCAGAATTCGGGCCTTGGTCTCTCCATTTCCAAACAGATTGTCGAGGCCCATGACGGCCGCATCTGGGTCGAAAACCGCGCCAGCGCCCCGACCACCGAAGGGTTGCCTGGAGTGCTCGGTGCCCGGTACTGGTCGGCGCCCGCGCGGTTCTCATCCGCGGCCCGGCGGGTGCCGGCAAATCGCGGCTCGCGCTCGCCCTCATTCAGGCCGCGGAATCAGGGCGGCTCCGGTTCGCCCGCCTGGTCACCGACGATCGCGTGCAACTCGAAGCCTGGCACGGGCGCCTGCTCGCCCTTCCGCCGGCGGCGCTCGCGGGCCTCATCGAGGTACGCGGGGTCGGCATCCAGCGGCTGCCCTACGAACCGGTGGCGGTCGTCGGGCTTATCGTCGATCTCGCAGCCGTCGATGCGCAGCGCCTCCCTGGGACATCGGAGCAGGAAGCGGCCATCGCCGGCATCCGGCTGCCGCGGCTTGCCGTCGCAGCGGGGCAAGACCCCCTGCTGCCAGTGCTGGCCTGGCTTCCTACATTTGATCCGGCACCCATGGTGGGAGAAAAGTAACGTCCAGGTCGCTACCATCGCACCCCCCAGCGCCTCCGGGGAGGCCCGGATGCGGTTCGAATACTGCGGTGCAACATCCGGCCAAAATCGGCAGAAAGGCCCTTGCGCACGGTCTTCGGATGGTCAAGATGACGGTCCTTTCGTGCGGCGCAACCGGGACGCGCCCGCGGGGAGTTCGATGATCGGTCTCGTTCTTGTCACGCACGGGCGGCTTGCCGTTGAGTTCCGCTCGGCGCTGGAGCACGTGGTCGGCCCCCAGCAGCAGATCGAGGCGGTGACGATCGGCCCCGACGACGATGTCGAGCAGCGGCGCAAGGACATCATCGAAGCGGTCAAGCGCGTCGACACGGGCGAGGGCGTCGCGATTCTCACCGATATGTTCGGCGGCACCCCCTCGAACCTCGCCATCTCGGTGATGAGCCGCCCCAAGGTCGAGGTTCTTGCCGGAATCAACCTTCCCATGCTGGTCAAGCTCGCCAAGGTCCGCGACGAGTGCCCGCTGCAGGAGGCGGTCGCCGCGGCGCAGGACGCCGGCCGCAAATACGTCACCATCGCCAGCCGCGTCCTCACCGGCAAATGAGCGTGCCCGCCGCGTCCGACCAATCCGCCCCGCGGCCAGAGCGCGCCGAGGCCATCATCCGTGCCCTCGAAATCTGCAACAAGAAGGGCCTGCATGCGCGCGCCTCGGCCAAATTCGTGCAGATCGTGGAGCAGTTCGAGGCCGAGGTGCGGGTCACGCGCGGCACCGAGACCGTGGGCGGCAACTCGATCATGGGTCTGATGATGCTCGCCGCCGGGCCCGGCACGACGATCACGGTCGAGGCGACCGGGCCGCAGGCAGCCGAAGTGATCGAGGCGCTGGCCGCGCTGGTCACCGGACGATTTACGGAAGGCGAATAGCAATCGCCGGCGCAGCTTGCGGCGGAGATTACGCCGCTGCGCTGCCGAGCACCTTCGCGGCCAGCCGTAGATCGGCGACGAAGTGCCGGTACTCACGGTTCTTGTCCGCCGCGTCCTCGATCCGCAGCAGGAACGAGGGGTGGATCGTCACGAAAGCAAGCGTCCCGTCGGCCAGCTGGTGGGCTTGCCCGCGCATTTTGGTGATCGTGACCACCCGGGCAAAGACCGCGCGCGCAGCCGTCGCGCCAAGCGCGACGATGGCGGCGGGCTTCACGATCGCGCGCTCGTGCTCGAGCCACCAGTTGCAGCGCTCGATCTCATAGGCATTCGGCCGCTTGTGGAGGCGCCGCTTGCCGCGCAGCTCGAACTTGAAGTGCTTCACCGCATTGGTGACGAAGACTTCGCCGCGCGGAATGCCGGCTTCCTCCAGCGCCTGATCGAGAATCCGCCCCGCCGGACCAACGAACGGCTTGCCCGCGAGGTCTTCCTTGTCGCCCGGCTGTTCGCCGACGAGCATGAGATGCGCGCCCGCGCGCCCTTCGCCGGGGACGACCTGGGTCGCGTGCTTGTACAGCTCGCAGCGTCTGCACTCGGCCTCGGCCTGGCGCAATTCGGCGAGCGTCCTAATGGGAGAGGGGGCGCCGAAATCGAGCTCTGGCGCGGCTGGTTTTGGCATGCCTGACCTCCGGCCCAAGCGCGCTCGCTTCGAAGGCCGATCAGTGGCTCAACGCGTCATGGGGCGTCGGGTTCAGACCGTATTTGCGGGGGATTACGTCCCCGCCGGGCAGCCGCCCTGCCGAGGGACATAAAGAAATCTTTATATCTTTATTGCGAAGCGCGCCGAGCCTTGGTATAGGCACAGCCAAGCCTGCGACCCCCCCATTCCGCTCACCAGCCAAGGATCGTCATGACAGCCGCACCCAGCACCGCGTCGAAAACCGCCAAAGCCGCCGCCCCCGACTATGTCGTCAAGGACATCGGCCTCGCCGAATGGGGCCGCAAGGAGATTGCCATCGCCGAGACCGAGATGCCCGGCCTGATGGCGACGCGCGAGGAATTCGGACCGACCCAGCCGCTGCGCGGGGCGCGCATCTGCGGCTCGCTGCACATGACCATCCAGACCGCGGTGCTGATCGAGACCCTCACGGCGCTCGGCGCCGACGTCCGCTGGGCCTCCTGCAACATCTACTCGACCCAGGACCACGCGGCGGCCGCGGTCGCCGCCGGCGGCACACCGGTCTGCGCCGTCAAGGGCGAGACGCTGGAGGATTACTGGGACTACACCCACCGCATCTTCGAATGGTCGGACGGCGGCACCCCCAACATGATCCTCGACGACGGCGGCGACGCGACGCTGCTCGTCCACCTCGGCACCCAGGCGCAGAGCAACCCCTCGCTCCTCAACCATCCGACCAATGAAGAAGAGGAAGTGCTGTTCGCCGCCATCAAGAAACGGCTCAAGGCGACGCCGGGCTGGTACGCGACGCTTGCCCAGAACATCAAAGGGGTCACCGAAGAGACGACCACGGGCGTCCATCGGCTCTACCAGATGGAGAAGGACGGGCGGCTCCTCTTCCCCGCGATCAACGTCAATGACAGCGTGACCAAGTCGAAATTCGATAATCTCTATGGCTGCCGCGAGTCGCTGGTCGACGGCATCCGCCGCGGCACCGACGTGATGATGGCCGGGAAAGTGGCGATGGTCGCGGGCTTCGGCGACGTCGGCAAGGGGTCGGCGGCGTCGCTGCGCCAGGCCGGCTGCCGGGTGATGGTCTCGGAAGTCGATCCGATCTGCGCGTTGCAGGCGGCGATGGAGGGCTACGAGGTGACCACCATGGAGGATGCCGCCCCGCGCGCCGACATCTTCGTCACCGCGACCGGCAATGTCGATGTCATCACCATCGAGCACATGCGCAAGATGAAGGACCGGGCGATCGTCGCCAATATCGGCCACTTCGACAGCGAGATCCAGGTCGCGGCGCTGCGGAACTACAAGTGGGTGAACGTCAAGCCGCAGGTCGACGAGATCGAGTTCCCGGGCGGCAAGCGCATCATCCTGCTCTCCGAAGGCCGGCTGGTGAATCTCGGCAACGCCATGGGCCACCCGAGCTTCGTGATGTCGTCCTCCTTCACCAACCAGACGCTCGCCCAGATCGAGCTGTGGACCAATCCCGGCAAGTACCAGAAGAAGGTCTACACGCTGCCCAAGCAGCTCGACGAGAAGGTCGCCCGGCTCCACCTCGCCAAGATCGGCGCCAACCTCACCAAGCTCTCCGAGAAGCAGTCGACCTATATCGGCGTGCCGACGCAGGGGCCGTTCAAGCCCGATCATTATCGGTACTGAGGCAGGCCGCGAATTGGCAACCGGCTGGTCGCGGCTCATAACCTTCTCACCGAGCTCGCTACGATACTCCCGGCAATTGCCGGTCCGAGGCTTCCGCGGATTTTCCAGCTGCTCCCAAAGCGGGCGCACTGAAGAGGCCGAACCGGCAGGGGCAAGCGTTGACTCGGTTGTTGGCAAATGCGAGTCTTTTGCTGACAGCTGAATTTTGACGCGGCGTGCGTCGCAGAGATTACGACCCCGAGCAAGGAAAGCGATGTGATCGGCCGCTTGCTACAAGCGCAGTTGCGATTGGGGCTTGCGGTAGCGATCACCTGAGCCAATGGGAGGATCAACATGCTGAAATCCGGCAGTCAGAAGCTTTGTTTTGCGTCGTTGAGCGTGGTTGCATCCGTTTTTTGCTCGGACGCCGGATCGGCGCAGGACGCCGTTGGCGCTCTGATGGGCGTCGTCACCGACGCGGTGGGGGCGCCGCTGCCAGGCGCGTTCGTGCAGATGAAGAATGCCGACCGCCGGCTCAGTTTCATGGTCATCAGTCAGGAGCAGGGCAAGTACTCAATCAACAGGCTCCCCCCCGGTAAATATGTCGTGCAGGCGATCGGCGGGGAGAAGCAAAGCGCGCCGTCTGCCCCGGTCGAGGTAGCGGCCGGAAAGTCCGCGTCTGCGGATCTCTCGCTCACGGTGGCACGCGCACCGGCGCTGGCGCCGGCG
>WNGR01007936.1_pt1 | contig 23470 bp, 20 predicted proteins | sample 5407581 | NCBI WGS metagenome assembly WNGR01 (sample SAMN13153383, study PRJNA577476) | soil metagenome | isolation source: 80 cm soil or saprolite under Garry oak tree replicate 2 | place: USA:California | collected 2016-06-15
GCGGCCTACTAGTCGTACAAGGTCTTCATCTGGGACAATCTCGGATTTCCTACAATATTCAGTACTTTGCGTCATTTTGACAGTATCCGCGAGTCACAGGATCCCAATGAGTCGTGCTGACTCATTCGGTTCACAACAGTGCTTCAAGTTGTTAGATCTCATGATCCACTGCGGGCATTTCAAATATAATCCTATTCAGTTCCAAAAATCTGACCAATCAGATTTCTTGAAATAGCCGACTGAATTGGATTACATTGTAAAATGCCCACGGTGTGAAGATCTCATGTTTCACGGTCTACAGTAGTACTCAAGTGCTCAATATCTCAACATCTCAAGGGTGTTGCCGCGCTCACTCCGGCACCTTCATCGCTACCTTTTTTTTTTGAACCGTTCGTATATCCGGGACAGTACTTAGTACAAGACCGGTCACAGCTGAGACTGTAGTTAAAAGACGTAAAGTAAGCCCAGGCAGACTAATGAAAGTCCAGACAGCGGGGGCAAATAAGTATACATGATAGGTGCGGACCCTCCCAGAGGAGCCTGTGGATTAGCGTGTGACGACGAGAGTAGGTACAGTCGGACCCCTCTTAACGCATAGCTCTGATAACGCATATCCCCTGATAACCCATAGCTGATCCATCCACCAACATTCGTTTGTAGGCTGTAGCATTCCTCTCAAAACCCATAACCCATATCCCATACATCAGCAAAACTTCACTTGCTTAAATTTTCACTTATTCAAGTAATCAACCACTTAAGTGCCTCTAAACGGGATTAAGCGGGCATTAACCCGATTTCAGATTAGCCGAAATTTAAGCCCAGTAAGCAAACAAGTAGATTCGACTCTTGAAATTGCTCTTAATTTAACTTATTCACGGCTCAATCAGTCCTTGTTCATTAAGCACATTGCTTATTTTTTAACCAGACATCCAAATTGGGTTCAATTCTTTATATTCAGAACTACAGTATTCAGAACAAGTACGGTACACAACTAGGCTAGCTATGGCGGTCAGTGGGTTGCATGGTGGACAGGGTCGATGCGGTGGCGTGCTGTGAGCAGTCTGGCAGCTGGCGAGTGGACATGGCCTGCGTGCGCGTGAGGATGGCGGCAGTGTTGTGGCCACCAATATCCTGCCCGGTTCGAGATGAGATGGAAAAAAGTGAAAGCAAAAATACTCATCTAAATGTTTTGTAAGTGGGTAGGGCTGCGGCGGCGAGGAACTTGGGTGCGTGCAAGGCGGGAGTGGTAGGGGGTGAGAGGTGTTCAGTTGGCGGTTGCAGCGGCGTGGCCTGTGCGCGCGCGAGGGGACGGCAGTAGTGTTGTGGCTGCCAATGTCCTGCCCCGGTTCGAGATGAGTTAGAAAAAAAAAAGAAAAGCAAAAAATACTCCTCTAAACGTTTTGTAACCGGGTAGGGCAGCGGCGGGGTGCATGCAAGGCGGGAGTGGTAGAAGGTGAGGTGTGTTGGCGGTTGCAGCAGGGTGGCCTGTGTATACGCGAGGGTAGGTATAGACTACGCGGCGGGCTGGCTTGTGTACACCCGCAAGGTGTGAGGGGGGACGCAATGGGGAGGCGACGCTATGGACGGTTGCGGTTGAGCTTCGTCGGGCGGAACGTGAAAACGATTCCCACGATCGGGCCAATCAACAAACAACGCGACTTGTGAAGATCTCTATACCAACTTCCAACGCCCAGCTTGGCTTTGTCGCTCAGCTGTACTCTGAAATCACAATGTCAAAATTTATTAGTGCTCTTATGAATTTACACTTGTGTTTGAGTAAAAAAACCAGGCTCTGAAACTTGCTCTGAAATGCCTTAACTTGATTGAGGTGATTAGTGGTCGCTTAGAATTGGCTGACGGCTTAGTGACATAATAACTGAATTTAAGCGACGAATAAGCTGGGTTAAACTTTTGTAGTTTTGCTGATGTAGCACAGACCATCCATGGAGGGGGTATGGGTTATGAGGGGTTCGACTGTAGTGCAACGTGGACCGATCATCGCTACCTTTTCGCCCTCTGAATGGGCACACTACCTGCTGCACACCGACTCAGCTACGGTTCCTCCATGCCAACATTAATGTCCGTAATGTCTATTACCCATTCGTAATTGACGTCGCACTGGCATTATCCACCAATCGTTCCACAACTGACTATTGCCTTGCAAGTTCTTTCCTTTTCCAACCCTCATTGCGATGACGAGCCCAACCTGGCCTTATACGTCCAGCACTTCTGTGCAGCATTTCTGGCCCTAATTCATACTGTATGACAATGGCGATAAACGCAACGACTGTCGATAAGAGGAATATCAACTTTTGGTTTGGACGCGTATACTGCCCAGAAATATCCAAAGGGCTTGAAAATGAAAAGTAGCTCCGGGGGGGCGCGGCTTGAGCACCATCAGCATCGGAAACGTCGCCTTCCAAGTGTTGGCGCGCCGCCTGATGCAGCCCGGGTTTGGTACCAGCGACATTGGGAACAGAACCATCGTCCGAGGGACGACCCGCCACGACGTCGTCCATCTGTAGGCCCTCCATATGATGCGGCCCGGATTCAGTACGGGAACCATCGCCGACGATGTCCAAATCCTCCTGTTGGAGTACGATCTCGGGACTAGGTGTATTGGGATTGGGAATGTCGTTCGATTGCCGGCCCACCGCCCAGTGCAATGGATTAGTCGTGTCAGAAATGGGGACATCGTCTGGCATGATCTCGTGACTAGCTGTATTGGGATTGGGAATGTCGTTCGATAGCCGGTCCACTGCCGGCTGTAGCACATGTTCAGGCTCGGTTGCGTCAAGAATGGGGACATCGTCCACATGGTTATGACTTAGAACCTCATCATTAATTGCATTAGTATCGACTTCCAAACGTGGTCTCACGGCTTGGCACTCCACCATTTGCTCTCTCGGCGTGAGGGATATATCTAAGACGTCCATTCATTTTCCAATCAAGTACACTGAGACTCGAGAAAGCTGCTTACCAATATGGTGTAACTCGCAGTGAGATTTCTTAGACTCGCGTTCTTTCTTAAGTTGCACGCAAAGACGATTAGCATCCACGACCGCTTGTTCCAATGTGTGGATCTTGAGGTGAAGCTCTGCCAACTTTGATCCATAACCTTTTTCTGCTTCCAGACGCGTATCCTATTCTAGCTGTCATTAGCTGTTAGAACTGAGAAGTTGCAGCGCCGCACCAATAAGAAATTTTGCCGTGGTAGGTCTTTGCGTCGAGAACCCTGGATCACCTCTTGTGCAAAGGACTTCCTATTCGGCAAAGTTGTGTCTGCACAGCCTGGATTCCTTAATAAAATTCAAGAGACCGAGAATGCTGAACCCACTGCAACTATTGCATGATGTCTCGTAGTGGGATGATCCTTCCCTCATCTTACCCTTTGATCGTAGCTCCCGCTCTCGCCCAGTCAGTTCTGAGGTCAAGTCAAGCACTTCTTGCTCTTTCGCCGAGAGCCTCTCCCTTAGCGCCTTGGCTTCCGTGTTGTACGCCATCACCACAACTCGGTTCTTTTCGGCCTTATCCAAATCTTTTTTGCATGTTTCAAGCTGAAGGCTTATTTCCTCGACCAAGGAGTGCGTTTCCGAGTGTCGTTCCTTTTCATACCGTAGTTTCTGCGGTGAGTTGTCGGCCATTAGCGGCGCTAAGACATGAGTGCTCAACAAAGTGACGTACTCTTCTGAGGGCACAACATTCAGAGTCGCCCTCCATATAGCAAGCTTCTAAAAGCTGCGGCCTGAGGTCCTTGACAATTTTGAGGCCTGTACATTGAGAGTAAGGTATCATACACTGGGAACAAGGACATGGAAGGGTGAGGGTTGGCTGACACTGAGAGCAATCCATCAGAGCCTCCTCAACATCCGAAATAGTCGATTCTGGGTCACGGAAAAGAGTCAGAAGACCCTGCATTATGGTGAAGATCAAGTAACGGGCCGAACCTATCACATAGCACCCATCAGAGTCCTTTTTGACCTTGTCTCGTGAAGTCCCATACGAGATACTGGGGTTATTGTGACTTGAAAGATTAGAAAGACAATTCATCGCCAAGTCGGATACAGAAAAGTAAAACCAAGCGTGCGCAAAGCGATGGCAAGAAGAGTAGACGCTTGCGTGGCACTCTCAAAGGACGCGACTGGTGTAATCACGTGACAATCTGAGCAGCTAGAGGTGAGACCCAAATACCCAGGCTGTGACGGTTCCAATTGAAAATCGATAGATGGCTGCGACAACCGCGGGAGAGAGATTGGACGAAGGTTGAGAGACGAAGCCATGTGCCAGGAATACGGGGACCACGTGCACCGACGGGTTGACATGTTGTGGAAAGTCTGGCGTGCCAGCCAAGGGGCAAGCATCGATTTGATACTTTCTGTCTGAAAGCGCCTTAGTTATAATAAAAAAAACCCCGTATATTGTTCACCTATCGATGAAAAAATTGGTCGACGAGGCTGTGCAGTATAAGTGCAACAATCGTCTCACTAGAGCGACCCACGGAGAGCTTCTGTAAGCCATCCGACTGCCAAGGAGATGGATAAATAATACGAACGGAAAGCCAGTCCCTCGTCCTGCAATCAATGTTCACCCGGGTCGCCAATATCTAGCGCTTCTATCATAAACGGGCAAAGGACTGGCCACATGGTTCACTGTCCGCTTGGGGGCTTGTTGCATGCTTTGAGGACTAAGAGGACATGTATGACGGGTAAGGCATGATTGTGAAGACATAGTTTAGGGCCAAGCATTTTTACCATATCCATACCGCCTTCCTCCCAAGCCGCACAATGACAACAAAAGCGGAATGTCATTCACCATCAAGCCGCATTGTATTAGCCATTTAGCCGAAGACCAAAGCGGCCACCACGTCATACGACGCTCTACCCATCAGGCAAACATACCGAATCAGAAACCATCAACACATGCACCTGTACGCACCACATCCTACCACTTAGCGGCGCAACGAAAAGGAAAGCGGAGAGATATTTACTGGTAAGCGTGAGTAAGTCGCCCAGTATATCATGCCCGTTCAAACCCGGCGACTTTGCGGACAAGCTATCCCATGCGCGCTACGGTAAACTGATCTCAGTGAGTGCACGGGAAGAGGGCATCATGCGTCAGAAGAAAGGATCGATTGTCATGGCTGTCACGCTCACGATGACCCACCGTTATAGCTAAGGGCCTGGCCGTCCCAGGCTCGGAGAGGAGCAGTAAGTTTGGAGACCACAGACACATACCTGCCCCAAGCATCCTAAAGACGAGGGCTTGCCAGGTGACTGGAGAGAAGATAGAGCATTAACTGTATATGGAAGCGCAAGCCTTCAGACAGTGGCCGGTAACCTGAGAAGTTAGAATGTTAGCTGTACATGGAAATGCCGCGGCGGCACTCACATCGAAGCCGACAGAAAGAGAGCTAGACTCGTGAACGGTGCAAGACATGCCCGCGAGTGCTCAGAACGGACGTAAGTTAGAGGCGAACGCAAGGAAGGTGACAAATGGCTTTCGAGTGCTCAGCATGGCATTACGACCCGTGGAGGGGGGGAGCAGCGAACACCTCAACTCAGGCAACCAGACGGCCAGGCATAGCTGCTCGTGTCGTGTGAGGGCGGCGTGCGGACAGGATGAGAGACTCTGGACAAGCGGCTATGTCTGTTGATACCAGCAGAATCAGTGCAGAATCAGAAACGTGGGACAGTTTTTTGACACTCCGACTGGTAACCGCGCCACATTACAGTAACAGACAGACGAACCGAGTTTCCCAGTCAAGCAAAGTTAGCCGCGCCTAGCTGAAGCTCGAAGCGGCTAACCTCACTGTTTATGTTATTCTCAGCTAGTAGCTTAGATGGCTCAATCCTATAATCTACGCCATCCACGCCATCCTACCACCTAGCGACGTGACGAAACAAGGACCATCTACTGCAAGATCTACTGCCAAGCTAGAGTTAGCCGCTTTGGTTAGCCACCCAGTACGGTATGCCGCCATGCCGTCAATCCGTCCAAAAGTGGACCGGCTATCCGGTAACCAATTCCGGTCATAACTTCTGTGTATGCGGTGTATGCAGCCCTGAGGCCCGCACCTTGCCAGTGATAGGCCTCATTGACTGTGCGTCATCCATGGGAGGTTGGGAACTAGCAATAAAGGTCCAAAGGCTGTTTTCGCCACCCGTGTTGTATGAAGTATATATATATGGTGAACACTGATCTCAGTAGATGCGTGGAAAGTCACCGTCAAAAGGGAACGTGCCTATTAGGCCGGTGACCGTTTGCTCTATGAGGTGCCGGCTGCACTTAGGACGCTCGATAGAGCATCGAGGGTCCTCCAGTCGCTACGCGACCCCCTCAAAAATCTTTTCATTCAAACGACTGGTTACGAGTCTACGTGCCTATAAGCATGCGTTAATGGCGGTTTACGGATAGCTTGGGTTGACCTAATTCTCAAGGCCCATGCAACATTGATTCCTACATATTCACCGCAAAACACCGAAAGCCGAGCTGGGACAAACAAACTGCTTTGGTGCCGCGTGGGCTATTTCCTTTGAAGCCACGCACTACTATATTAATCACATTTCTTCTTTATCTGCCCTTTCAAGTACGTATATATATAAGCTGCAACCCTAATGGCGAATTCTCATCTTCACAAAAGTACATCATCATGCCCAGTGGTTTTGGCGACCTCCTGCGCAACTCCAAATGGCTGCTGGGGCGATTGTACGTCGTTCCTATCCCAATAGTTACTCTCATGCACTAATTGGTACTCGTAGTGCCTTTAGCATTTTGCTATCCCTTGCTACAACATTCATGTTCCACTCGTGAGCGCGTCGTCCATCATCCGGTGTACATTCAGGGGAAAACTGACCTTCATAGCTTCACCGGCTATACATCAAGTGGCAGCAATGTCATTCACAACCACGCTACGCTGATCTTAGTTGTGGCACCAGCGGATGCTGGCCCGCGGCTTGGTGAAAGTGGCATAGCCTGGCTCGTGCGCAGGGTAGTGAGGCTTTTGCCTGGCAGGTGGTTTAATTGAGGTGGCGGGCATAGAGTGGCGGCTTCAACGCCCAGAGAGGGGGGCAGTGCGGTGGAAGCTGGGAGCTCAGGATCGGGTTCATCGTCTGCAGGTAATAGGGCGGTGCCTGGTACGGATTACGTAACACATAGTACTTGGGCGGGCCTAATTTCCCACCCTGCCACGCACCATGCACACATAGTCGGGGCACGCACGCACACTCAGTGGGAGCACGCACTTCTCAATATCCTGCAGCTATGGCATGTTCGATCCAGCAATTTGTGCACCAGGTCCAAAATTGTCATCTGATGCGCTGTCCCTGTTTCCAGTAAGCACGAGGATGACAGTCATGCACGGGTACCATGCCGGGGATCGTTCCGCATCGCGTGTGTGGGCAAGAGTCGATGGTGGAGTCGACGAAGTGAGGAACGAGTCTGCAAGATCGACTCGTGCATGCGCAGTTTCGATGCCGGCGTTGTGAGGAGTGATAGATAGATGGGTCAGCGCCTCAGATGGGTCGCGAAGTTGGGAGAATGCAGGCAAATTAGGCACACGAGAGGGTCGTAAGAATGGCTAGGAGTGGGAAGTGTGTTGAATGATACCGGAGGAATTAATCGTTCCGGTGTGGGACTTCCAAGGCACAGTGAAAACCTCATTGACATTTCGCCGAACCCCGAACGGAATCCGTCGGTCCGGTTCGGGTCAAACAGCCAAACCCGAACCCTAAACCAGCGTTCGGTTCAGGTGGGTTCGGGTTCAGACCGCGGATCGGGAACCGAACATCCCCATCACTATATGTCAAAAACGCGAGAGTGAGGCCGTATACATGAGAAGCACCAGTAAGTGCGAGACATTAGAGAACGGAGAGATTATAAAATAAGGCACGAGCTAGGAATAGAGTGTGTGAAAGGAAGCAAAGGAGTTGGTTGCATCGCCGCTGTAAGTGCTGCATTACAGTTAGACAGTACAGTCAGACAGACCCGCAAAAGGTGAGTCAACGTACTTAGTGCGCCGTTTTCGTGCGTTCGATTGCAGAAAAAAAAACGACTATCTACGGTATCCACATCGGAAACTGTCTTGCAGCACTAAAAACTGCACTATCTCCACTTCAAGTACGATTCCCGCAAATGTCACGCTCGGCCGACCGCCTGGAACACCAATTTAAGCAGAAGCGCAACAACACAAGCTGTGATCGACCAGGCCGCGACAGCAGTAGGCTGCAACTCATCAGCATGTCTCTGGTGCAAACTCGTAATAATTCCGTACTTTGGTAAAGGGTTGGTGGTCACGTTTGCGAAAACGGTGCATTGCTTCTGGGATATGAGTTATGGATGCAGGCAATCCGAATACGGAAATGCCTACCATCGGGTGTCACGTGCCAGACCCTGACTTCATTACGGGATGCTGTAGCGAGAAGTACAATACCGGTTGTCTCTGCTGCGTGAACCTGCAGGAAGGGGGTGGGAACTGATGGGGAAGTGGGGAAGTAGTTGTGAAACGCACTGCAATGGCGTGTAGAGTTACACCCGCTTTAAGTAGATGAGAGTCAAGCAGGTAAACATAGATGACATGGACTCACGAAGATGCTGGATCGACTGTAGCCGATCCCCTACCTTCACGTCCCAGAGAGTTACAGTCCCGTCCATGGTCGCACCGCAAAAAGCGAACCCCCTTGGTAGAAACGTGCTAGGGTACTTATCACCATCAAGCACAGCTAGGGGTAAGTCATGCGCAAATGTGTGGAGGACGATGCCAGAGTCTAAGCTGTACAGATCGTATCCGCCACGCTTGGTAGTAGATATCTGAAGTCCATTTGGGGAAAGAGAGCTCCCGAGCCTGATGGTGAGATGGGTCAGCGCGTGATCGTGTCACCGTCACGTCTTCAGTGGTCACGCACAGGGGAGATGGCATGTTAATTGACTGGATGACAGACATCTTCACCACGTCCCACAATCTAGGTTATCTTCAGTTTTCAGTTGGCATAATGTGTCACATGTATTACACACTGAATTCCATGATGACGATATGTTGTGATTAGCCTTATGTCGCTGGCACTTGCACTGGCATTACCACGCCAGTGTAGCCCAGTCAAAATAATTTCTGCGTTGCAATTGTCTGCAGATGCTTTAGGGACACCTAAGAGTCCGTGCCCTCTCCACTCATCTGATGTCAAAGCAGGTGAATAAAGCACAGAGAGAAATAGGCAGGGGCATACGACGCTTGTCCCCCTTCCAGATCCGGATGTCCGCCCCGTGACCTGTCGCAAGATAAATGGCGGAGGCATCAGCAGCCATGAATTCGACGGTGTGAAGTTTAGCCCGAAAGCAACAGAGGTTCATGGTATCCTTTGGTATGGAATGCGTGAGTAGTATCCCAACCTAGGATGTAGGTGGTTACTCACTCCTGGACGAATAATAATGTTGATCAAAATACCACTGTGGCATGCACATACTAACGTTTGTTCAGCACCGGGAAGCCATATTAACGATTTGATGGGGCTTGGAGCAATGATCGAATAATGGAGCTGGCCATCGGCCAAGGGAAAAATCTGTAACTTTCGGTCAAGTCCTCCAATCGCGATGTAGTCGCCCTTAGTACTGAATGCCAGACAGGTAATTGCGTCTTCGCGTGTGGAGGACGACAATAGGTATTTTCCTCGAAATTGGAGAGCCATGAACAGGAAGTATGTCAGATATTGAAGTGCTGACGAGACCTAGGAAATACGGTCTAACAACAAAGAGCGCAGCTCCGATCGCGAGTCTGAGTCGAGGCTACACCCCAAACCGGCATTGTCGCGCGGCGGCCACATGGCCGTCGTATCCGACCATTCCGGAAACCATTGTGCACATGGAAAACGTGCACCTTGCGCGCGAGAGAAGAACAGAGCTTTATATCAATTCATCTACACGAACGGACTTCTTCAGAGGCCAAGAAACGCCATATATGTGTCTATAACCGAGTGAGCAGGCACGTATAACTCTCACTCCTCGTCAACGTCCATCCTAGTACTAGTACCATTCTTTGGCACTCGTCGTCTACGCTTCCCGGTCATCACATCATGGGACTTCGGGACAGATTTTCGAGGTCCCCCTTCTGGTAACGGGGGCGTTTGCGGGTCTGACGCGTCCTTGTACCTGAGCGCGAGGCTAAAGCAAGTCAAATATGAGAATACCTCCGCAACTCTGAGGTTTTGTCACACCTTAATGCCCGGGAAGGTAAAGTGAGCTCAATCGGTTTCCTTCTGTGGAGTTTTCGGCGCTCATATTTGTCAAGCGTCTTGATCCACTCGGGCCGGTAAAAGTTGCGGGGTAGGTTGGGGACAGGGTCTCTCTTCTCCACCCTGTTGGAGTCGATTCGGACGTGAGGGAACTTACCGGGTCTAGGCCGCCCGTCTCGCGTCCAGTGGGATACAAGAGCCAGTGCATCCAGGACTCTCAACACGTCTGTAACTTCATCCGATCTCCAGTTAAGTTTGCGCACCACATAGCGTCGATGTCCACCAGAGTGATCTGACTCGTCCCCACTCATTCCATCTACGCCCAGCTTGTTCAGGTAAGGGGCAATGTCTTGTAGATCTTGGTATCCATCAAGAACTTCACCTCGCCGCCGCGCGATCTATATCATAACTGTTAACACAGAAGTCGGTACTTTATGTGGAGCTTACTGACCCCTTGTCTACGCGTTCGGCGGGCACTTGTTGAACAGCGCTCGATATCCGCCTGCGTCTTGGCGGGGCCAGTTTGGATGCGTTCGTACTGGTTCTTGAGTGTACACAAGTGGGTCTTGAAGCAAGCCGCCAAGTCTTCATGCTTGAACTGACTGTTTTTGTTCTTTTTGAGGTATGCCTTAGAGAAGACGTCGGCGGCGCGATGATTCCACTGGCATGCAAGCGACCCGGTCAACTGGACACGGAAGTTCTTCCTGGTAGGGCCTTTACGCTTTCGATCTTCGAACCGTGCAATATCCGTTTTAGATGGGAGACAGAAAGGCGATTGCTTGTTTTTCCTTTTTAGCAATGTCATCGCAAATTTACGAACTTCCGTCTGTCCGCACACACACACTACATTAGTACGTTTGGTCTAGAATGATGGACTGGCAACGGACCTTCGTCTCCAGACTGCTATGGCTCTGATGTCGTGGAAGTAGCGATCGCGACTTGCGACCGTCGCCGGTGCGTGTTTTTCGGCTTGCAGTAGAAGGGCCACGTTCTAGCCTGGCCCCATGAAGCATCTGCTTCAAAATAATCTGAACGTCGCTCTTCGTACAAGGTGAATTCTTGAAAAAAAAAAGTCAGGCTCTACAGTTACATACGTGGGTCAATGTGCGCACCTGGGGCTGCTTCTGAATATACATTATGTCTTTGACCTTATGGGTTATTAGTCGTGGAGGCCAAAGCAATAACAGATCACGAACCAGAGAGGCAACTCGTTTCTTGCGTCGTTTCTTGCGATCAGTTGCCTCCAGAGAAGAGGGAGAATCGTCGTCCCCGGCATCGCCACCCTTGCTGTTGCTGACCTTACGGGTTATTAGTCGTGGAGGCCAAAGCAATAACAGATCACGAACTGGAGAGGCAACTCGTTTCTTGCGTCGTTTCTTGCGATCAGTTGCCTCCAGAGAAGAGGGAGGATCGTCGTCCCCGGCATCACCATCCTCGCTGGCCGACCCCACATCGCCATTCTCCAGCTCCACATCGCCATCCTCCGACTCCACATCGCCGTCCTCCGACCCCACATCGCCATCCTCCGACCCCACATCGCCATCCTCCGACCCCACATCGCCGTCCTCCGACCCCACATCACCCTCCGACGCCACATCGCTGTCCTCCGACTCCACATCACCATCCTCGCTGTTGCCATCAGTGTCCTCGCTGTTGCTGACTCCCAAATCAAAGTCCTCGCTGTCACTGGTCCCCGTATCGTTGTCTTTAGCACCGCTATCGTCCACATCGCCGTACCCCATGTCAATGTCGCTGTCACCAGAGCCGCCTCCTGTGTTGTTGTCACCCGCATGGCTATCACCCGCAATACAGTCATCTCCTTGACTATCGGGATCATCCATCTCTCCATCGGGACCTTCTTCTGCCCAGATGCCGCTATCAGTGGAGTCGGCTGCGACCGGCCTCTCATCTTCGCTGGGGAGAGACAAATATCTGTCTTCAGTGGTGACGGAACCATCTGTGTTAAAGATCTGCGTCCGGGAATATGAGCATCGATTTGCGTTACCTCAACAAGAGTGGCACATACCTGATCAGCTGCAATTCCTACTGCAGTAAGCCCGTATTGTGTAGGAAGGACAATTGGCACTGGCGATGGTGCATTAACGAAGAACGAGGTCGTGCCAATGTTTCGTCCAACAGCAGTGCCACGTACCGAACCATCACGCGATTCTGCCACCGATTCGACGGGTGTCGAGTCATCTGGAGAAGAAAGTTCATTCGAAGGCAACAAAGCTTGTTCGACGAGTTCGGCGTCATCCTGAGGAAATTACGGATCGGTACATGTCAAACATCGAAAATAATCCTTTGACATGCCTCGGAGTTACTTAGAGATGTGCTGTCTTCCATAGGCGTGTCAACTGCACCAATGGCACGCCGCTGTTCGACGCTGATACCGATGGGTAGTCCGGTGAGCCTCGAGCGTTTTTTTACCCTTTTGACTTGTTCCTTTTTTGGACCACGAGCTCGAGCAGCTGGCGGCTTCTTTGGTGGCTTGTCTGTAGGAACTAGCTTGACAGTGCTAGAGGACGATTCCGAACTCGAAGAATTCCGCCTGCGTTTCAGTATCCGTGAAGGGTCAAGAACAGGAGGTGACGCAGCGATTTGCTGAGCCAAAGAGGACGGGGAAGGAGTCATGAAGACAAACTAAGGGTAGCAGCACGATTTGTTTTAACATGGGCACGGATGCTGCAGTAGTGCACATCCTAGACAATGCAAAGTATCACAGGACGCCGGGAGATATGAGCAACAGTAAGCATCAAAGACAGAGGAGGCGCCATGAGGCCAAGGTTCATGAAAGGACAAAGAAACTTGGAGCCGCCATGCCGTGATCCGTGGTGTGCCATCGATCAATTATCGCGGATTGTTGCACTTCCTAGGACCCGGGCGCTGAGATGTACGAGTCAGTGAGAAGGTCGAAACTAGATATGACCTCGAGCTTGACGTGCCGGTATGCTATGCCACCACGGTCGGGCGAGACTTATTGGCGCTACTAGGAACTTATAGCAACTGGCATGAGGTGATATGGGCGGCAGATGCCAATACGGGCGCTATTCCCCTTTGTTACGCTTGTACAGAAAAGAAGGGTCACTTGAAATTTGGAATGCATTCGAAGCGAGAGTCGCCACAGTGCACTGGAAGGGGCGGTAGCCGCCCTAGTTTCGCCGACCACGAGCCAAGAGCTGCGGAACTGTCTCAGTCAACCACACATGGCACACAGGGAAAAAGATGCACGATTTCACCCCGAAAGTAAGCGATTGGTAGATCCGTACGATAGCGTATGTACTCTAAAGTGGGCGGCGCTGAAAAGTGGTAGCGACATTGGATTGTTAATCAGATCGACAATTCAAAGCCCGTTCTTTGTTGTTTTGGTGCCCCTTGATCTGTAGCTCGAGGCACAGAACCCCATTCTTGAATGGCTCGAAGAGTGCGGATAATGGACGAGAAGGGATGGGGTAGCAATGAGTGGAGAGGTGACGTGGCGGGTCGTGGGAATGTGGGAAGAAATGAGCCACAGTTTGTTCACTGGACCGGGCCGACTTTCTGCTGTTTTCTGATCATTACAGTAAGTGCTGTATTCCTGGACGCGGAAGCTCGGTCCGCTATTCAACTAGTCTGTCTAGTGTCTGTCTGCCCCACTGCATCCACGCAGGAATGATACACCGCGTTTTATCCTCAAACGTGTATCGAAAATCTGCAAGGAAGAAATGTATGAACATATACTAGATCTGCTTTAAAACCTACACAATTGACTCATAAAGACATGTTCCGCTTGCATAGCATTCTACCGAATGACCCCTCCCGCCAGCAATCAGCCTTGCTTGCGCCTTTTAGCCGTGTTCGTGTCCCAGTAAAGGGTGCCCGTACCTTTGAATGTTACATTTTCGTCGTCATGATAACCCCCGAGTTCAGGGGCTGTGGTGTAGGGATTCACCTCTTTATGACGGCGATATACGGTTGCCCCAAGGAGCCAGGCCGGTTTTCCGTGCCTAAACACGAGGTGCCGACCCTTGAGCACTCCCGGACCTGGACATACGTAACCATCGTCAACGGGTTTCCAACCGAAGCCACTCGACGACCCCAGCGGCTTCCATGCCCATAGTTGTGTGGCATCTTTGGGGGATTGGGCTGTACCAGCCGGACAATATGTATGGACAAAGATGTCAAAAGGTTGGAACTCTTCTAGTACTTGGAGTCTGTCCACGCCGTTGATATCCGAAGGATTGTTCAAGGGCGAATGTTTCCCCCGGTAATAAAACCACCGGTACTTCGTTGGTGTTTTGCGGATGGCCCCACTATGAACACTGATACCAAAATCCTACCTCACACTCTATCAGGTTGTGTGTAACACATTAGGTGTGCACTTACGGACAGAATATTTGTTCGATCCGCCTCAATATCGATGGTAGTAGTATCGGGTGAGTCGGTGTGCGCGCCTAACACGTGGGCATCACTCGTCGTTACTACCGAGTCTGCCCCTTCGTCCGTAACGACCAAAGAGGGGCCGGGATCGAAGTGCCCGTCTGACGGCGGCGTGTCAGGTATGTCGGGTATCGTGAAGGAGACAGGTAGGCGACTCCCTCTGAGGTCGACCTGAAATTGATATTTGCCAGATATTTGAGGTGTCGTCATTAGAGGTCAGTTGCAAATCTTCACGATGCGTGATGCCTCTGCCACCTTACTCTTACTAATGGCCAACTTGAACCCCGAAATTTTCGTTTCCGCTAGTCGGCGCCGAGATTCGACAGCCACAATGATACCTCAGTCCACATATCGGGCGTCACGCGTCACGCGTCACACGTCATGCATCATGCATCATGTGTCAGGGAAGCACGCCATATACTATCACGGACAGACTTCTGGACTTCCGCAAATCATTTCCCTTGTCATTTTCATCAGAGACCTTTGGCGTCCTTCCCGTCGATCCCCGCGCAAGAGACCCACGTGTCCTTTCCTACACCTTCCTATTATATCCAAACTTCTCGTACACGGCAGGCAGGAGCGGGTAAGCGGAGTCTGCATTTTCATTATTTCACACTAGCTTTTGCGGGAGGGCCCTGGGGCCCTCCTTTAAAATCTAGTGATGCGCATGTGCATGCTATGGACTCGGAAGTAATGTTTAAACTCAGCTCGTGTGCTCACTTGCCTAACTTATGTCAAGCATGCGCATTTTGTTATGCTGCACAATAGGGTAGTGTGAATTGTATTGTACATATGAAGGCAGGACTCGGATACGACATAAGTATGTTGGTATAAACATTATGTTACATGTTAGACAAACACGAACAACAGCAATCAGTGGAAACGTGCATGATGTTCAAGTTCTGTGTGGAACATGCTCTTCTCGTTCGTGACGCAAGTGTTGCCCAATTTGTCCCAATATGAGAGGGAGAGGATGTGAAGAAGACATGAAATCGTGAGGGGGTTTGAGCTGAGTGGACGGAAACCATCTTCGCGAACAGGTGTGCGTGCTGATGGCAAGTGTTTGCGCTACCAACGTTGTGTGTCATGGTAGCAGCCACAACTGAAAAACATTCTTATACCGTTGCCAGTGGTGAAGCCAAAGTGTGCTTGCCGTGCATCATGACGATGGAGTGTTCAGAAGAAGGCGCTTGCGGACGGTGAGATGCAGAATAGCTAGCCTAAAGAGATGCGAGTGCCGATGCCAGGGGCAGAGGAGGAGCGCACACCGCACATGTGATGAGGGCTTTTGGAAGTCCGCTCTTGTGACTAAGCCAAAAAAACATGGATCGCTTTTATATATCGTATAGATTACCCCTTAGGTGTATGTTGGAGGCATTTGATCGTTAGCACGCGTCTCACATGTCATTAGGATCCAAGCTCTGTACTGCTTCGCTACGTCTAAACCGTTCTGCCTTCCAAACTGTCGTAGGAAACACTGGCACCGTTCTTCGGACACCGAAACTTTCGCAGTGTACGTTGAAGCTATCTAGGGCCCCGGAGGGGCCCCAGACCACTAGTGGAAAAAGTAACTTGCTTGACATAGATGTCACCTGATCGGTCGCTGGTCATGTTTTCGTTCGCGGCTGGCTTTTCCTCGCTCCCAATGACTAATACCGCACAAGCCAATGCATGCAGTTTACGGGCCACCCCGCAACACAATGACTTACTTCCCGTCTTCTGGGCTCTGCCGAAACAGCAACTGATGTTGGTAGTATGGCACACAACCTTGACGATGGCACCGCATGCAAAGAACAGCAGTCTTACGAAGACCAAAGCCATGAAGGCGAACGCCACTTGTGGAGGCGGGTAGCGGTGTTAGTGGAGGCTCAGGGGACTCCTTGGGAACGTAATATGATTTGTATCAGTACTGTAGGCCACCTTGACGGATGAGCTTGTTGCTCAACCAGGGCCGATGTTGCCAGCCGGGATCACATGTACAAAAATTCGAACGTTATTTACTGTACAGTAATGAAGATTTTAATCAAGGACACTTCTCAGGCAGTTATCAGGCTCGTTAATATCTGGAAGTCGCGGTGTCATCTCGTCTCGCCTCGTTTGTCTCAGTATCGTTGCCGTCGCCACGCGTTCGCTTTCGTCACTGGCACTCTGGCACCCGCGCGAGCTCGCTCTCAGGCTTCCGCTATCATCACTCTTCTCACTTGGCTGCACCCCCTCCCCGCACTCCCTTGTGGAATCACACTCGAACCCACTCGTATCCTTCTCCCTACGCCGGTTGTTGGGGTGTTCTTGCACACTAGAGGCGGTTGTCTTTGCAGGTTTCTGTGATTTCGCCCGGGAGGCCTTCAAGTTGACATTCAGCTTGTCTTTTGCGTAAAGCTTGTATGTACTGGTGGTCGTTTCGATGACAAATTCGTTGATCAAGTTGATTTAACGAAGCTTGGTGCACACCGAGTCTCACCTCTGAATTACCACTCCCAGGGTTCACGACTTCAGACCCATGACCAAGGATACTATCTGTTGCTGTGAAAAATGTTCTGGGCACAGGGTGACGGATCCTGTTACAGGTCTCTTGGTTCACGGGCGTATTGTTGGGCATAAGGAATTCCTCGAGCATGGTCGTTTGGCGAGAATCAAGCAACGTCTCAATGACTCCACGATCACCAGCACCGTGACCGATGATGCGTCATTTCAACTGGGCTCCTGTTCTCAAAATCATTCCACTATTACAGAATTCGAACAGGAATTAGGTACAATTCCTTCTATGCAAGGTTCAGTCCAGTTCCAGCCAGAAGGTGCGAATCAATTTTTTTTCCCGCTGTTATTGCCAACGCTGTAGCTCTCGACCTGCCGATTTTCCAAAGTCAATCAAGACCCGATCCAAGAAATGCGGTCACAGTTATCTCATAGGCGACTAGCTTACTTTAGGTTGCCCTCAAAGGGAATAGTCTTCGCTTCCACGCCGACTAGCAGTATGTCGACAACGCAGGCTTTATTGGCAGATTTAACGCTATCCGCGGACGCACAAATAAATCAAGGCTTGGTTGAGTACGAGGCTTGGCTGGAAAATGCCATTTCCGCATTAAGGGGGCCCCTCAAGGTATCGAAGGGCCCGCAGTCACACACTCAAAACAATCTGATCGAAGAAATCATGCTCGCGACCGAGGAGGTTCACGCCGCCAAAAGAGAAGAGTGGTCTCGCCAGTTAGCGGCGATAAACACTCATGACCCTCTTCCTCCGTTTGTAATTGCTAATCAGTGTGCAGTAGTTGATGGTGGTCAGTCTCTTCGCTCGTCTGACGGGAGACGTGCTGAACCTCTCCAGGGAAATTCCTCTACGGGCGGCATCTACAATCGGATCCTATTGTTCTATGCTGTTACCTAGGGCTAGCAATCTGCTACCTTGTCATGAATGTCTCCATCGTGCGCTGTGAATTCCTGGCTACGACTTTCAGGGTTTTACTTAATCTCTGTCTTGCTCAAACTTTACAACCCCCGGAACTTGACTCGCTTATCGCCAGCATCCCGCTGGACATTCGAAGGATTTTCGACATCTTGAAGCTTCATCCTCATACCCAGTCCTTCATTTGCTGTCCCGAATGCTACAAGCTTTACCCCGATTCCCAGGTCTGTCCAGATCTCTGTACACATCAATCTACACCGGACGCCGAGATGTGTAATACACCCCTTTACACGAGAAGGACCATTCGCGGCGTCACCAGACGATACCCTACCCGGACGTTCCTCTACCACGACATGAAAGCCTGGCTGGCCAATATGCTTAGTAGACAAGATATTGAAGCGCACGCAGATCGTAATGTCTTCGCTAACTCCTAGGACACGGCTACGGAGCTCAGAGATATATGGGATGGGAAAGTTTTCAGGGAATTCAAAGGACCTGATGGCAATTTATTCATCCAACCTGGGAGCAAAGAAGGCCGGTATATCTTCAGTCTTTGCATGGACGGCTTCAACCCCTTCGTCATGAAAGAAGCAGGAAAGAAAGTCAGCGTTGGCGCCATCTACATGGTCCTTCTAAACCTTCCCGTGGACGTCCGCTACCGGGTTGAAAACATGTTTCTGGTTGGCATCATACCAGGTCCTAGAGAGCCTTCATTGGAGCAGATCAACCACGTCTTAAAACCTCTAGTGGACGACCTTTTACGTTTCTGGGAGCCTGGTGTCTTCATAAAGCAAACAGCCCATTATGTTGAGGGCCGCCTATGCCGTGCGGTCCTTATTCCGCTAGTCTGCGACTTACCTGCTGCGCGCCAGATGTCGGGTTCAGCATCCCACGCCTCTATCCACTTCTGCTCGTTTTGCAGACTCCCTCTCCCCGAAATTGATAACCTCGAAGTAAACTCCTGGCCCGTACGCACATGGGAAGAACATAGGCAGTCCGCATGCGATTGGAAGAACGCAACATCTGCTGCAGCGCGATGGAGGTTGTATCGTCAAAATGGCGTCCGGTGGAGTGAACTCCTTCGCCTTCCATACTGGGACCCTACAACATTCACTGTTCTGGATTGCATGCACTCATTATTGCTCGGAGATTTACAGAGGCATTGCAGATACGTCTGGGGTATGGATTTTCAGCTTGAAGATGATGACTTCCATGTGAAGCCGGACGGAAAGGGCTATTTTGTCACTGATGACGAAGTTCGCGGTGGCCTTTATGTCCTGGAACACGGGACCGATAAGGAAGTGGCTGCGCTTTCATTCAACGTTCTTCGCAAGATATGTCAAGAGACGGGCAAGATTCGTTTCGATCGAAAACGGAAAAATCAGCTTGTTGAGGCTTTGCTACAACATGTGAGTTAATACATATAAGTAGTGGCTCTAATTCGTCTCATTATATTCTTAGCGTGTATCAACGGGGTGGTCCCCCACGAGCGCCGTTCACTGTGCAGCAAACAACAGTGTAACGCCAACGTCCAGCAAAACGGAGACTTCAGCCAACATACCAAAGCCCAGGCGCAACGAACTAGCGACTGGCACAGAGCTTCAAGACGGGCGGGTTAAGTACGCGTCGGCAAAGTCCTCGTCAAAGATACAAGGGTTCCGGAAAGGCCTGATAGTGGCCCTTCTCCTCGACTTAGATACTCCCCCTTCGCCTGGCAACTTGGATGAACTTTGGAAAATGAACAAGCCGGCCCTGGCAAGCATATTGTGGGGCATGGTGCGTCGCTAGTTTTCTCTTAGTGCAATGCTTATTCAGTGGCTAATCTCCGACTCATTTTTAGCATCAGAAGGGTGCTCGACCGAGAATCGGAGCAAGCACGCTCCCTACTACTATCCAAGAAACTCATGGTGTACGCGACTCAAGCTGGAACTTTGCGGAACCCCGTTTCGGCACTGCATCGAATGAATACCATCTTAATGAGGGCTCTGTAGATGGCTCGGATCACCGTTCTGACATGCTCGGAGAAGAAATAGCCGGTGACGATTTGGAGTCAATGAGTTTTGCCTCCACCGCTACTACAGAAATATCGGCTGCAACCGATGATCGCACTCAGGACAACATTCGTCTGCCTGAAGACGGCGAAGACACTCTACCTCTGGGCTCCCAGAAGAGGCCGATCCGGAAAGAACGCGTGGTCCTTGGACAAAAAACTCTGCCGGAAGTCTGGGCCGATATGTCTAAGATAACCCTGCCCTCCTGGATTGGTCGCGCGCCACCGAAATTGGGCGATGGAAGGCACGGAAAGCTTAGCGCCGACCAGTGGCGCACTGCTTGTACCGTCAACCTTGTCATCACCCTTGTGCGTCTTTGGGGTTTGAAACCTTCAAACGATCGCCAATATCTAATGCTCGTCAACTTCATGGACCTTGTAACAGCATGCAAGCTAGCGATGATGCGAAAGACGACACCTAAACGCGTTGAAGAATTTCAACGACACATGCGCCGGTATTTGAAGACCATGAAAGTGCTCTACGTGTACAGTGCGTTGACCCCTAATCACCACCTTTCGTTACACCTGCCTCGGCTGTTTGAGAACTTTGGGCCACCGCACGCTTGGGCCTGTTTCGTCTTTGAGCGCTGCCTGCGGTGGCTGAAGTTTATCAAAACAAGCAACAAGTTTGGTGAGTCTTCAATCTCTCTGGGCCGTTGTTGTGCCGCATCGCTGACCTCGCCACGTGCTTGGCTAGGCGAGCTAGAACAGACGCTATTAACGCGGTTTTGCATGTCACAAGACATTAGGATTTTAACACAAACGGCAAACCTACCTCCTATTCTCAGTCACCTTCAACGGGCCTTCTCAAAGGCACTCGAAAGTGATTCTCGCGGGACCTTCTGGAATGACCTGTGGGCATTCGCTCCAGAGGAGCAATTTACAGTGCTCTCTAAATCAAAGGAGGCACCACTTCCGGTGTGGATTCGTGAGAAACTCACAAAGGGACTTTTAGGGAGTATAGCCGCGAAGTATTACCCATCAGTGTGCTTGACGCTGGAATCCCTGACCTTCCGCGGAATGCAGTTCTCCATAGCGACAAATTCGCTGGGCAACAGTTACGTTGTGTTCAAAAGGAAGTCTGGAAACGATGAACCCTGGTCAGCAGGATCTATCCAGATGATCTTTCATCTTCCAATCGAAGAGACGACGCACGGCCCTTTCTTCGTCATTAAGCCATACCTTCCCTTGAACACGGCAGACGCAAAGTTTGATCCTTATCGCAAATTTTTATTTGCAGCAGGTCAGCTGGTTTACGACGAATGCGGTGATCTATGGGTCTGCACGCTCGGCGAAGTGCTGTGTCACTTCGCGCACACACCATACAAATCTCCGGACATACCCAAACAATGCATCCACGTTTTGCCTCTTGATCGAGTTCGTGCCAGTTTTCTTTCGGATATTTGATTAACGACTAATTGCTCGGTGTCACAGGAATAAGTCTGGGACGTCATAATTGCCGGAGGAGAGGCTTGATATGAACATGCACATTACAACCTTAGTTGCAGTAAACGAGTAGTTTTGGAGTATATGTCATCAGGGAACGCGTGAACACCCACCCTGTTACGGCCGTTAGGACTGACTTGAACGTCTGGTGCAGCAGAGGTGGTTTGCCCGCCCAGCATGGCCATCACATGATCACGCGTCTGAGCCAGTGACACATACAGTCGACGGTGTGCAACCTGCTTATGAATTTGATATACGTATACCTGAGATTATCCGCTTATCGTAGTATGCTGTGAGGTGCTACGTGCCCTAAAAAGGCGCATGGAAATCGATTCCTTGTAAAGAAAAACAAGAAAATATCTACTGGGGGGAGATGGGAAAGATGACGAGTCCATTACCAAATTTTCTACGGTGATCGGCGCAACTATGAGTAGCAAGGATAAGAGGACGAAGTAGCGGGGATGGATAGTAGCCTAGGCGGGTGACGAACGAGTGAATGAAGAACGCGAGTAGACGGACGGTGAACCTGTGAAAATCCTGCATTGAGAGGTCTGTGATTCCCGGCATCCTCGCGGCTGAGAAACTACCCCATTCCCATTGATCGAAACCATCACAATCCCGTACGACGTCGCGTACCGCCCAAACCCAACTTCTCCAAACGTTACTGTCGTGAGAAAAGTCGGGGTTAATTTCGCCCCCTTTCGGATTCCACACCTCCGCTATCATGGCGACCGAGAGGATTTGACGTTTCCACCGCTTCTCGGATGTGATCGGGAACTGGATGCGTTCCATTTGCCTAACCTCCTCATACACGTGGTATAAAACCACCTCGCGAACATCGGTGTCACCAGCCGTGGACGGGCGAGGTAAGGAAACTCACTGTGATACAGCTGTGGGTAGGCCGTCCACTCGTGAGTACCCCATAGTCCATCCATTCCATAACGACATTAGACCGAGGAGGGGGTGTCGGGATAGCGTTGACGTTGGCACCCAGCATTACAAATCCAGGTTTCCAGCCGGACGCCCAGCATGTATAGGGAGGGGGAGAGGACATTGCTGTGCTCATCTAGAAGTGAGTTGACTGAGCAAAAAAACGGGACGACGAACACGATAATCGGCACACAGAAGGACACTAACTTGACAGAAAGGAGAGGTAGGCAACCGGAAATCCACCCAGCGGTGCAGCCAGACAAAAGGTCAAAGCTGTTCGAAAAAAAGGCTGTTCGAGATGGTACGTCCGGAGGCAAAGGAACACCAGGCGGACGAAGTAGGGTTTGAAGGCGACGTGCCTGAAACCTGCTACATAATAAGTAAAACTCTGGAGCGCTTCAGGCAATCAAAAATGCACTAATCACAAAACACATGATCATGATCATGCCATATTTCATGCAAATTTCATGACTTACAGCGGCAAACGTAAAGGATCCGCCACATCACCGTGGCCTCTCATCCCTCCTCGCCCATTACCCGCACTTCCAAACCATTCAACGCATGGCCTCTCCCCCTACCCGCACGCCGCCCCTCTCGAGCAGCTACGACTGGCCATCTAGCTGCCTCAGTGGAAGCGTTCGATGGCCCTCGAACCCTGGCAACGCCTCTCCAGAGACGTGGTCATTCACTCTATCTAACGCCTCCCACGAACCGCTACGTTGTTACTCAGTGGTAGCGTTCGTTGCTCCCTCTCCTCCCGTCGTCGTGGTGCCGACTGACGTCTGTTCTGGTCCCTCGTAGACATGTCTTGCACCATTCATGGATCCAGCCCTCTGTCTGTCGGCTTCGAGGTGAGTACCGCCGCGGCGTTTCCGTGTACAGATAACACTCTAACTTCTCAGGTTATCACGGTTGTCGGGTCACCGTCTGAAGGCTGGTGGTTACCTTTCCCTCCGCGTCGCCACCAGCTCCGCAGTTGCGCCAACGTCACAGCCATAGCCT
>WNGR01005447.1_pt1 | contig 23443 bp, 17 predicted proteins | sample 5407581 | NCBI WGS metagenome assembly WNGR01 (sample SAMN13153383, study PRJNA577476) | soil metagenome | isolation source: 80 cm soil or saprolite under Garry oak tree replicate 2 | place: USA:California | collected 2016-06-15
CAGGCGCACGCTGTTCTCCTGCAGGCTGCGGCCGGTGAGCTGCTGCACGCGGCCGAGCCGGTAGATGACCGTATTGCGGTGCACGACGAGGGCATCCGCCGCCGCAGCCGTCGAGCAGCCGGCCGATAGCCATGCCTGCAGCGTGGCGAGCAGGTCCCCGCCGTGGCGCGCCTCGTGCGCCTCGACCCGCTGGAGCGCGGTGACGGCGAAGCGCCTGAGCGCGTCCGGCGCCCCGGTCTCGAGCAGCAGCGCGGACAGGCCCAGCCGGCCAACGTCGACGAAGCCGCCGCCCTGATCGCTGGCCCGGCGCAGCGCCGCCGCGCCGCGGGCGACCCTGAACGCGGTCGCGTAGTCGGCGAGGTCGCGGGCCACCGGCCCGGCCACAACGGTCACGGTCCCGCGCGCGCCCACGGCCTGGCCTGCCTTAGCCAGGATGCGGCGCAGTGCCTCGCCGGGCTCTGGCTCGGCCGGCAGCAGCAGGACATGGAGCCCGTCATACGGGCCGACCAGAGGGCTCGGGCCCGGCTCGGCCGCGGCCCTGGCCAGCTCGGGCAGCCGAACCGTGGGCGGGACCGGGTCGTCGACGGCCAGCAGCGCGACGACATGCGGCCGGGACAGGTCATGCCCGATCGCCGTGGCACGGTCAAGGACGGCACGGGGGCGGACCGGGCCGCCGTCTCTCAGCAGGTCGCCGAGCAGATCCCCGGAGAGCCTGCTCTGCACGTCGAGCAAATGCCTCTGCTGCAGCAGCAGCAGCGCGATGACCAGTGCAAACCGCTCAATGACCCGGAGCTGCACGGGTTCGGGATCGGCAGGCGGGGCGGTGACCCACAAGCGTCCGACCAGCTCACCGCCCAGCACGACCGGCGCCGCCCACGCGGCCGCGGCGGTACCGGCCGTGGCGTCGGCCGACGTTGCTGCCGCCCGCGGCACCGGGACCCGGGCGACCTCGTAACGGCGGCCGGGCGACTCCTGGGCCGCCAGCGGTGCGCGCGCCGTGTGCGCCCGCCTTTCCGCCGGGTCCGGGGGCGGGCAATAGCCCTTCGCCGGCGCGCTGGCGAGCACCCGGCCATCCGCATCCTCCACGGTGACCGACGCCTCGAGCGCTGTCGCGAGGGCGCTGACCAGGCCCGGCAGCTCCACCTCGTCGAGCACCAGCTGCATCAGCTGGTGGTGCTGATGCTCGGCCCACTCCAGCACGGCCCTGCCGCGGCGCAGCTCGTCGTTGGCCAGGGACAGCTCGCGGATGACCTCCTGCTGCTCGGCCCGCAGCCTCGCCGTCTCGAGAGCCAGCGCAGCCTGGCCGCTGAGCAGCTCGATAAGTTCCAGCTCAAGCCCGCTGAACGCCCGTGCGGTGACCGAGTAGGCGACGATCACCCCGGCGAGGTCACCGGAACCGCGCAGCGGCGAGGCCAGCAGCGCCCGGTAGCCCTGGGTCGGCGCGAGATAGCGCAGCCTGCCGTAGTACGGGGCGTCCCGCACGTCGGGGACGACGATCGTGCGGTTCTCCCGGAAGGCCCGGGCGGCCGGCGTGTCCAGGTCACGGCCGGGCGGGTGGATCTGCAGCGAGCGGCCGTTGCTGACCTGGGCCAGGTAATCAGGCGTCAGGCCGCTGCAGCCGGCGATATGCAGGTACTCGCGCCGCTCGTCGGCCAGCATCAGCGCGCAGAACTCGAAGCCGATCAGCTCGCAGGCCCGCACCGCCACGCGCGTGAGAACCTCCCCCAGAGGCTCGGCGGCGTTGACAGCGCGAACGATCTCGCTCACCGCGGACATCCACGACCGAAGCGCGGTCGGCACCTCCGGCACGCCCATACCTGCCAACCCTTCCCACCCAGGGTGTGCCCTGGCAAGAGCGGCGCGAGGACGGTCTGGCCCGGCGAAACCCCGGCCGAGGCCACCAGCCTGCAGTAGAGTCCTCGCACGTCATCGATCGGGGGGATCGCGAATGCGGTATCGGTGCAGGTCGTTAGCTGTAGCCGGGACGCTGGCGCTGGCCGGCGGGTCGCTCGTGTGACCGTCCTGGCTGCGTCCGGTGACGCCGGGTCGACCGACTACAAAAACGCGGCCGCGACGCGCCTGTTCACCTATCGGACGGTGTCCTGGCCCGCCAGCGATCCGCTCGTCACCGCGGTGGGGGGCACCAGGCTGAAGCTCACCCCCGCTGGCTACCGGACCGCGCCGGACCGGGTGTGGAACGACACCTACAACCGGGCCCTGAATAAGGTCTTCTTCGGCGACAGCGGCCCCAACCCGCTCGCCGCCGGTGGCGGCAAGTCGGTGATCTTCGCCCGGCCGTGGTACCAGAGTGGCGTGGCCGGAGTCGTTGGCTTCCGGCGCGGGGTGCCGGACATCTCCATGAGCGCCGCCTGTTCCGGGACGGTCGACATCTACGCGAGCTACGGCGGCCAGCCGCCCGGCTGGTACGTGGTCTGCGGCACCAGCGAAGCCACCCCGCTGTTCGCCGGGATCGTGGCCCTGGCCGAGCAGGTGGCGCACCATTCTCTCGGCCTCATCAACCCGGCGCTGTACGCCCTGGCCGCCGCGCATGCGCCGGGACTGGCCGACATCACCCGGGGAGGCAACACGGTGTCGTTCACCCAGCACGGCAGGCTCGTCACGGTGCCGGGCTTCCGCGCCGGCCCGGGTTACGACCTGGCGTCCGGGGTGGGTACCGTCGACGCCGCACGGTTCGTCCCGGAACTGGCCAGGGCCGCCGGCGGGAGGTAGCCGGGGTACACCGACCGCAGCCACGCCTCAGCGCGACAGCCGGGCACCAGCATCATGCGGGTGCCCGGCTGTCGCCGTGTGCTGCGGAAGGAGGCGGGCAGGAAAAACGTTATGCACCGGGGAACTGGAGTAGCCCATCCTGGTTGCGTGTTCCCGTGCGCTGGTATGGAGACTGCCACCTTGACCCCCTCACTTGCTGAGCTGCTGCCGCGGCTGCCCGAGCTGATGCCCCGCGATCAGCGCCGGCTGGGCCGCCGGGCCGAGCATGCCGCCGCGCTGCGCGACGCGGGCGCGCGGGAGAAGGCACTGGGCCGGGTCGTCGCCGAACTTGAGGCCGCCGCGGCCCGAGTCGAGGAGCGCAGGGGAGCGGTACCGGCAGTTGCGTACCCGCCCGGGCTTCCGGTCAGCCAGCGGAAGGATGAGATCGCCGCGGCCATCCGCGACAACCAGGTGGTGATCGTCGCGGGTGAGACCGGCTCAGGGAAAACGACGCAGCTGCCGAAGATCTGCCTCGAGCTCGGCCGGGGCGTCACCGGCCAGATCGGCCACACCCAGCCCCGGCGGATTGCGGCCCGCACCGTGGCCGAGCGGATCGCCGACGAGCTCGGCACCGAGGTCGGCACGGCCGTCGGCTACAAGGTGCGGTTCACCGACAGATCCAGCGACGGCACGTTCATCAAGGTGATGACCGACGGGATCCTGCTGGCCGAGATGCAGCGGGACCGGCAGCTGCTGCGCTACGACACCCTCATCATCGACGAGGCGCACGAGCGCAGCCTGAACATCGACTTCATCCTCGGCTACCTGAAGCAGCTGCTGCCCGCCCGGCCCGACCTCAAGGTCATCATCACCTCGGCCACGATCGACCCGGAACGGTTCTCGAAGCATTTTGGCGGAGCCGAATCAAACAAGCATTTTGGCGGAGCCGAATCAAACAAACACAGCGGGGACGCGCCGGTGATCGAGGTGTCCGGCCGCACGTACCCGGTCGAGGTCAGGTACCGGCCGCTGGCCGACCCGGACCGGCCCCAGGATGAGCCCAGGGACCAGGCGCAGGGCATCTGCGACGCGATCGCCGAGCTGCAGCTGCTCGGGCCCGGCGACGTGCTGGTCTTCCTCAGCGGCGAGCGGGAGATCAGGGACACCGCCGACGCGCTGGCCGACCAGGCGGGCCTGGCGGACCTGGAGGTGCTGCCGCTCTACGCCCGGCTGTCCGCGGCCGAGCAGCACCGCGTCTTCCAGCCGCACCACCGGCGGCGCGTGGTGCTGGCCACCAACATCGCGGAGACGTCGCTGACCGTGCCGGGCATCAAGTACGTGGTCGACCCGGGCACCGCGCGGATCTCCCGCTACAGCCACCGGACCAAGGTGCAGCGGCTGCCCATCGAGCCGATCTCCCGGGCCTCGGCGGACCAGCGCAAGGGCCGGTGCGGGCGGACGTCCGACGGCATCTGCATCCGGCTGTACAGCGAGGAGGACTTCGCGTCGCGACCGGAGTTCACCGACCCGGAGATCCTGCGCACCAGCCTCGCCTCGGTCATCCTGCAGGCGGCAGCGCTCGACCTTGGCGAGGTCGCGGACTTCCCGTTCATGGACCCGCCGGAGTCCAGGAACATCGCGGACGGCGTCCGGCTGCTTGAAGAGCTGGGCGCCGTCGCACCCGGCCGGGGCCCGACCCGGCTGACCAGCGTGGGGCGGAAGCTGGCCAGGCTCCCGGTGGACCCGCGCCTGGGCCGGATGATCCTGGAGGCCGGGCATCATGGATGCCTCCGCGAGGTACTGATCATCACGGCGGCGCTGTCCATCCAGGACCCGAGGCAGCGGCCCGCCGACGCCCGCGAGGCTGCGGACGCCATGCATGCGCGCTTCGCCGAGCCAGGGTCCGACTTCCTCGCCTTCCTCACCCTGTGGAAGTACCTGCACGACCAGCAGCGCGAGCTGTCGGCCTCCGCCTTCCGCCGCATGTGCCGCCGCGAGTACCTGCATTACCTGCGGGTGCGGGAGTGGCAGGACGTGCATGGGCAGCTGCAGCAGGCGGCCAGGGAGGTGGGCACCGGCCCGGATCGCGGCGTCCCGGAGCCAGCCAGGACGCCGCGGCGCCAGGCGCCCCCGGCGGGCGTCGCGGACCGGGTGCACATATCGCTGCTGGCCGGCCTGCTCTCGCACATCGGGATGAGGGACGCCGAGCAGAAGCCGGAACGGAAGCGGCGCGGGCCGGCCGAGTTCGCCGGAGCGCGCGGGGCCCGTTTCGCGGTATTCCCCGATTCCGTGCTCTCGAAGAAGCCGCCGCCGTGGGTGATGGCGGCCGAGCTGGTGGAGACGTCCCGGCTGTGGGCCAGGACCACGGCGCGCATCGAGCCCGAGTGGGCCGAGCCGCTGGCCGCGCACCTGGTCAAGCGCAGCTACAGCGAGCCGCACTGGGACGCAGGGCGCGGCGCGGCGATCGCGCTGGAGAAGGTCACCCTGTACGGCCTGCCGATCGTGACGGCGCGGCAGGTCAGCTACGCGCGCGTCGACCCAGCGGCGGCACGGAGCCTGTTCATCACCGGCGCCCTGGTGGAGGGTGACTGGCCGACCCGTCATGAGTTCTTCCACCGCAACCAGCGGCTGCTCGAAGAGGCCAGGGATCTGGAGGACAGGGCCAGGCGGCGCGGCATCGTGGCCGACGACGCAGCCCGGTTCGACTTCTACGATCAGCGGATACCCAAGGACGTGACATCCGCCCGGCATTTCGATGCCTGGTGGAAGAAGGCGCGCGCCGAATCCCCTGACCTGCTGACGTTCACGCCGGCCGATCTCGTCGGCCCAGCCGCCGGCGAGATCCGCCCCGCTGACTATCCCGGCACGTGGGGCGAGCTTCCGCTGTCGTACGAGTTCGCTCCCGGAGAGCCGGACGACGGGGTGACCGCGGACATACCGCTGGCTGCACTAAGCCAGGTAAACAGCGACGAACTGGGCTGGCAGGTGCCGGGCCGTCGCGAGGAGCTGGTGACGGAGCTCATCCGGTCGCTGCCGAAGGAACTGCGCCGGGCGTTCGTGCCCGCACCCGACACGGCCCGCGCCGTGATCGCCCGGCTCGGCCAGCCGCACGGGAGCCTGCTGGACGCGCTGGGCGCGGAACTCGGCCGCCTCGGCGGCGTGCAGATTCCGCGTGACGCGTGGGATCTGTCCCGGCTGCCCGCCCACCTGAGGATCACATACCGGGTGATGGACTCCGGCCGCGAGCTGGCGAGCGGGAAGGACCTCGAGGTGCTGCGCCAGCAACTGCGGCCCCGGCTGCAGGAGATGCTCGCCGGCGCGGCCAGCGGCATCATCCGCACCGGGCTCCGGGACTGGGACATCGGCACGCTGCCGCGGGTGTTCAGTGTTAATCCGGGGGGACGACCCCCCCAAACCCCCCCGCTCACTGCCTACCCCGCGCTGGCGGACACCGGGGACGCGGTGGACGTCCGGCTGTTCGAGACCGAGGCCGAGGCCAGCGCGGCCATGACGGCGGGCAACCGCCGGCTGCTCCTGCTGCAGGTGCCGTCCGGTATCCGCTCGATCGCCGACCGCCTGCCGACGCAGCGGAAGCTCGCGATGAGCCGGAACCCCTACCCGAGCATCGGCGCCCTGCTCGATGACTGCGCCGCGTGTGCGGCAGACCAGGTGATCACGGACGCCGGCGGGCCGGCCTGGGACGCTGACGGCTTCGCGCGCCTGGTGGCGGAGGCCCGGTCCGCCCTGCCGCTGGCGACGGCCCGGGTAGTGGACGCCGCCGCGCAGGTCCTCGAGGCCGCCCACGAGGCCGAGGCCAGGCTGCAGCGCACCGCCAGCCCGGCGCTGGCCGCGGCGTTCGCCGACGCGCGCGCCCAGTTCGCCGCGCTGATCTACCCCCAGTTCGTCAGCGAGACGGGGCTGCGGCGGCTGCCCGACCTGGTTCGCTACCTGCGGGCGATCAGCCGGAGGCTCGGCACGGCAGCCGAAGATCCCGGCCGTGACGCCGACCGGATGGCGGCCACCCGCCGGGTGACCGATGCGTACCAGCGGGCCATCGGGGAGCTTCCGGCCGCCCGGCGCTCGGGTGCGGACACCCAGACGGTGCGCTGGATGATCGAGGAACTGCGGGTGAGCCTCTTTGCCCAGCTGCTGGGCACGTCGGGCCCGGTGTCGGAGAAAAGGATCTATGCCGCGCTGGACCGGCTTACCAGCCATGCCAGCCGACCGTAGCCTCCGCTGGGCCCGGTGGTCATCCAGCCGGTCACCGTGCCCTAAGGCCGCCGCGCCCGGGCAGGACCGGAGCGCCGAGGAGGGGGCCGCCACCCTCCCCCGGTTACGCCCGCCATGGGTGAACTAGCCGGGCTGACGCGGCTGGCCGGTGACCATCGGTGTGAGCTGCTGGATGTCGTGCCTGGCCCGCACCTCAGCGATCGCCGCCGGGCTGGGAGGCCCGTGGCCGATCAGCTCGCCGATCTCCTCCAGGTAGCGCTCGTGACCTGGCGGGGACACGAGGAACAGCATGCGGGCCGGCGCGCTTCCGGGGTTGGCGAACGCGTGCGGGCAGCCGGCCGGGACGAACATGGTAGAGCCCGGTCCGCCGCGCATCACCCGCGTGCCGGAGGCCGACTCCCAGCTGCGCCAGTCGCCCGCGGTCCTGATCCGCGGCTCGAAGGCCAGCAGGTCGAGTTCACCGTCCAGGATGTAGAACAGCTCCTCGGCGTTATGGTGCAGATGAGCGCCGACGTCAAAGCCCGGTGTGACCTCGGCCTCGAATGCCGACCAGGCTCTGGACTGCCCGGCGCCCACCTTGAGGGTCATGCTGGCGCCCGGGATCGCGCGGCCCGCGCCGGGCTGCAGCACCAGCCCATCGGTCATCTCGTCTCCCTTGTCTCCAGCTGAGGACGGCTGCCGGCTGGTCAGCCCCGCGCCCGCCTTTCCCGGCCCGCTGCCGCCAGGTTAGCCGCAACATGCTCTGGATGATGTTCACCGACGCAGCCAACCGCGCCCGCATGATCCGATGGGAGTCGGCCGCCCTCGCCGTGCTCAGCCAGTTCCGGGCCGCAGTTGGCCGGCGCCCCGGCGACCCCCGCTTCGCTGAACTGGTCGCAGCTCTGACCGAGGCCAGCCCGCAGTTCCGGGACTGGTGGGCCGAGTACCCTGTCCGCTACTTCCGGCCCGCGACGATCGCGATCAATCATCCCCAGGCCGGGCTGATCGCGCTGCGCATGTTCCAGCTCCGGCTGGTCGACCAGCCCGGTCTGGTCATGGTCATCCAGGTGCCAGCCAGCGAGACCTGCCTGGCGCGGGTCAGGTCGCTGCTGGCAGACACCAGCCATCAGTAACCTGCCGGCGCACGCCGCCGCGCCTGGCACGTGCTTGATCCGCAAATCGGCGGCGGGAGAACACCCGTGCGCGGGTCGCGTTAGGCTCCGTTCAGGGCTTGATTGGACGAATTGGCCCGGGAGGTTTACCCATGGGCGAAACCTGGTTCCGCGGTATTACCCCGAGTGGGGAGGCTTCCACCAGGATCGACTCCAGCGTGGCGCACTCGGCCCGCGTGTATGACTACATACTCGGCGGCAAGGACAACTTCGAGGCCGACCGCAAGGCGGCTGAGGCGGCGATCGCCGCGCAGCCGCACCTGGCGACGGCCATGCGGGAGAACCGGGCGCTGATGCGGCGAATGGTGGCATTCCTGGCCAAGGAGGCAGGCATCCGCCAGTTCCTCGACATCGGGACGGGTTTGCCGACGAGCCCGAACGTGCACGAGATCGCCAGCGCCATCCATCCGGATGCCCGGGTCGTCTACGTCGACAATGATCCGATCGTGCTGTCCCACGCCCGGGCGCTGCTCAAAGGCGGCGACGGCGCTATCGCTTACATCGATGCGGACGCGCGGGACCCGGGCCGGATCCTCGGCGACCCGGACCTGCACGCGACCCTTGACCTGTCGGAGCCAGTTGCGCTCCTGCTCATCGGGATCATGCACTTCATCCCGGATGAAGACGATCCCTACGGCATTGTCGCCGCACTGCTCGCCGCCCTTCCGGCCGGCAGTTACCTTGCCATTCAGCATCCCACCAGCGACTTTTATGAGCCCGGCCGGGGCGCGGCCGTGGCGTACAGCAACGCGGGGATACCGTTCCGGTACCGGACCCGCGCCGAATTCGCCCGCTTCATCGATGGCCTTGACCCGGTTCCGCCCGGCATCCAGCCGATGGCCGAATGGCGGCCCGAAGCCGGGCGCGCGACACGTGTGTCGCCAGTGCAGGCGGCAGCTTATGCGGCTGTCGCCAAGAAAGGCGAATCCGGGCACGACGGATGACAGTGCGGGTTCTGGCCGCGAGTTGTGCCCGGCTCGCAATGGTGTGCTTCTACATGGAGCGGTTACCAGACCTGGTGGGCAACCTCCCCGACCAGTTCGAGCTTGCGTTGCTGGGTGTCCTGGCTGATGAGGTTCGCTCCGATGGAGACCGAGGCGAACCCGCACTGGGTGGACAGCCCGAGCCGCTCGCGGTCGACGTAGCGGGCCGCCTCGTTGATGCGTGCGGTGAGCACGTCGACAGGTTCCACCTCGGCGCGCTTGCTCGACACCAGGCCGAGAATCACCGTTTTGTCGTCGGGCATTTTCGCCAGCGGCTCGAACGACCCCGATCGCTCGTCCTCGTATTCGAGCAGGAACACATCGATGTTGTTCATCCGGCCGAATATCTTGTCGGCGGTCTCGTCGTAGCCCCCGGCGGCGATCCACTTGCTCTGGTAGTTGCCCTTGCACAGGTGCAGGCCGAAGGTGACCCCGGGGACGTCAGCGACGGAATTGATAATGTCGACGCCTTCGGTGAGCGTGCGCTCGGTCGGCATGCCCAGCGATTCGCGCAACTGGCGGTTCTCCGGGTCGACAAGGGTCCCGAGGTCTGGGGCGTCGATCTGGATGTAAGTGCAGCCGAGGCGGGCAAGTTCGCGCGCCTCGTTGCGCATGAGCGTCGCGGCGTCAGCGAACATTTCCCAGGGGCCGGAGTAGGCCGCGGTGGACAGTTCGGGCGACCACGCGCCGTAGAGAACCAGCGGGCTGGGCAGCGTCACCTTCACCGGGCGCCGTGCCCGGGCGCGCGCGTAGCTGAACTCCTCGGGGGTGATCATCCGCCGTGCGCGGATCTTCCCCGTGATGGTCACCGGCGGATGCCATTCCCAGTCCTCGCTCGGGTCCTGGGCGTGGAAGCGGACGGCCGCGCCTTCTTTTTCAGCGCCGCCCTCTATCTCGCCCAGCAGCTGATCGAGGAACGAGAAACGGCGCAGCTCCCCGTCGCTGATGACATCGAGCCCGCACCCCTCTTGCAGCGCGATCGCCTGGTCGACCGCGCGGTCCTCGATCCGCTTGAACTCCTCCGGGTGCATGTGGCCGGCGTCGAGCGCGGCCCGCGCCTCCCACAGGTAGCGGGGACGCAGCAGGGAGCCGATCACATCGGCGTGAACGTTGACTGGCATCTTCGGTCCTCCTCAACGACGTTGTCCTCGGTTGCACATCAGCGCTCAAATCGCAGGCCTGAACGGTCCGGCCGCCGGTTAGCCTGCCTCGATTCCGGCGGGCCCGGCCGACGCGGGATCGGCCGCGGGTGGAAGCTGGTCGCTGCCGCCGAGGTACGCGGCGATCACCCGGGGATCGCGGCGCATCTCGTCCGGCGTGCCGTCCGCGATGACGCGCCCGAACTCGAGCACGACTACGCGGTCACAGATGCTCAGGACGAGACCCATGTCGTGGTCGATCAGCAGCGTGGACTGGCCGCGGTCGGCCAGCGCGCGCAGGCGCCGGCCGAGTTCCTCGCTCTCGCGCGTGTCGAGGCCCGCGGCGGGCTCGTCCAGGCACACCAGCCTGTGGTTCCCGGTCAGCGCGCGGGCGACCCCGACCAGCTTGCGCTGCCCCTCCGAGAGCTGGTCGGGCATGGCGTCGGCGGCCCAGGCCATGCCGAACAGCTCGAGCGCCTCCTCCGCGTCCCGTCGCACGGCCGCGGACCGCTCCACGATCGACCGCCGGCCCGGGCCGGCGTCCGCCACCATCAGGTTCTCGCGCACGTCGAGATCATGGAAGAGCTCGGTGCCCTGCCAGGTGCGGGCGAGCCCGCGGCGTGACCGTTCGTGCGGCGGCAGCCCGGCGAGTTCGTGCTCGTCGAGCTCGACGCGCCCGCTGCCGGGCACGAAGCCGGCGATGGCGTCCACGAAGGTGGTCTTCCCGGCGCCGTTGGGCCCGATCAGCCCGACCAGCTCCCCGTCGCGGACCTCGAGCGAGACATCGGTCAGGGCACGGACGCCGCCGAACGCCACAGACAGCCCTGTGACCCGCAGTACAGTGTTGCCCCGGGGGGACGACCCCCCCAGACCCCCCCGCGTGCCATCCCCTCGGGCCAGCCTCCGGCCGGCCGTCGCGGCTGGCCCGGCCTCGCCGGCCTCGCCCGGCCTCCCCATTCCCCCTTCACTGTTCCCCTCCACGGCCGGCAAGCCGGCCGTCGCAGTCGGCAAGCCGGCCGTCGCGCCTGGCACGGCTCCGCCTTGCTTGCCCGGGGGGGACACTGTGCTCCCTGGGGACACCCCAGACCCCGATGGCCCAGCGCCCCCCGGTGGGCGGAGCGGCGGCCGCCGGTGTGTTCGCTTGTAGATGTCGCCGGCGACGCCCTCGGGGTTGCGGATCAGGGTGAAGATCAGGATCGCGCCGCCGAACAGCAGGAACCAGTTCCCGTTGAGCCCGAACCACTTGTCGAGCGCGTACGGCACCAGCGCCTGGGTGGAGATCAGCCCGGCGAAGACGGCGCCGGAGATCTGGGTGATGCCGCCGGCGTAGGCGAAGGCGATCAGGCTGAGCGCGGTCACCGCGTCGAAGCGGTCCGCGCTCACCGATCCGAAGTTGTAGGCGTACAACGAGCCGGCAACGCCAGCGATGAGCGCGCTTATGCCGAACGCGGTCAGCTTGACCGTCCGGGGGTTGATCCCCGCGGCTGCGGCGGCACGCTCGTTCGAGCGCACCGCGAGCATGCGCTGCCCGAGGGTGTCTCGTCGCAGAAACGCCACGAGCAGGCACAGTGCGAGAGTCGCCGCCAGGGCGAGCCAGCCGAACACGGGGCTCGGCAGGTTGCCGTCCAGGCCGCGGAATGGCGCCTGCGGCCCGAGGTCGAGCCCGGCGAGTCGCGGCTCGGGCACGGGCGAGCCGGTCTGGCCGCCGCCCCATGTGGTGTTGATGAAGCCGAAGTTCGTGATCGCCACGGCGGCTGCGAGCGTGACCACGGCCAGGCTTACGCCGCGCACCCGCAGCGCGGAGACTGCCGTCAGCAACCCGAGGACCAGGGCCGCCGCGATGCCGGCCAGGGGGGCGAGCGGGAAGCCGATGCCTGCATTGACGGCGAGGTGCGAGATCGTGAAGCCGGTGACCCCGGCCAGCGCTAGCTGCACCACCGAGATCTGGCCCACGAACCCGGTGATGACCACCAGGGAGAGGGCCATCAGCGTGCCGATCAGCGAGGTGATGGCGGCCTCGCGGAAGTCGAACGGCAGCACCACAAGGGCCACGGCGCAGGCAGCGGCCAGCGGCAGCGCGGTGACCGCCAGGTGCTGGGACCGCGGTGCCGCTGGCAGGCGCTGCTCGACGAGTTCCCCCCGGCTGGGCAGCCGCGCACCGCGCAGGAACATGGCCAGGATGATGATCAGGAATGTCACAAGTTCCTGAACGCCAGGGATCGCGGCTCCCCCGGAGGTAGGGAACCAGGACTGGGCCGAGGCGTAGTCGATCAGCGAGTTCACGATGCCGATCCCAAGCCCGGCCGCGCAGGCGATCCCGAAGGACGTGAACCGGGCCAGCAGCGCAGCGGCCAGCGCGGGCACGATCTGCAGCGGCAGCGTGGTCGGATCAAGCTGGGTGATCGCGGCGGCCAGGATCCCGACCCCCCCGGCGATCAGCGAGGCGATCATGGTGTTCACGAGCGAGACCGTGCTGGGCGATAGGCCCGAGAGCACGGCGGCCGTCTCGTTCTCCGATGCCGCCCGCGTCGCCAGCCCGAACCGTGTCCACCGGTAGAGCGCCGCGAGCCCGGCCGCGGCCACGATCACCAGGCCCGCGAGAATGAACCTGTCCACCGGGATCACCGCGCCGAGCAGCGCGGCTGTGTTTTGCGGCAGCACCACCGGCTCAGGTTGCTGGGTGGTGCCGAAGGCGAGCAGCATCGCCGCCTGGGCGACGAGCAGCACGCCAAGCGAGGCGACTAGTTTCGCCAGCGGCGCCGCGGTCCGCAGCGGCCGGAACGCGATGAACTCGATCGCCATGCCCACGGCCAGCACGAAAACCAGGCTGATGGCCAGCGCAGGCGCCGTGCCGAGTTGCAGTAGCTTGCCGGTCCGCAGCGACCAGAATGCGTACCCGGCGAGCATCGCCACGCCGCCGGTGGCCAGGTTGATGACCCCTGACCCGCGGTAGGTGACCACCACGCCGAGAGCGATGGCGGCGATCAGCGCGCCGGAGCCGAGGCCGAGCAGAATGAACAGCAGGATCTGTTGCACAGTCTTCCCCGGTTGGATCAGGCGCGGACCCGGTGAACCGGCCGGGCCGCCCCGCCAGGCCGGGCCTGGCGGGGCGCTGCCGTTATGCGTCCGCTCATGATGGGGGCTGCAGCCAGCTGGCCACCTTGACGAACTGGTGCTTGCCCTTGTAGAGGAAGAACTGGGCACGGTCGTTGCAGACCGCCGGAGCCGACGGGTTCTTACCGCACGCCAGCGCTGGCGCGCCGAGCGCGACCGGGCCGGTGAACGCCTTCGCCTTCGCCAGGATCGCCTGCGGGGTGATCTTCCCGTACCCGATCTCGTTCATGAACCGGACGGTGGTCAGGATCTGCGCGAACGCGACGATGTTCCACGGGTCCGGCGAGTCGGCCGGGGTGCTGTATGTGCGCCGGCATGCCCGGATCGGTCGGGTCGCCGAACAGCGAACTCGCGATCGCGTACGTCCAGATCGGGAAGTCGCCGCCAAGCCCCGCTGCGACCTGGCCGTTCAGGCACAGCGGCGCTGACACGATCTTCTTCGCGTCGGTGATGCCCAACTGCTGGAGTCCCTTGGCGAGGTTCACGCAGCCCGAGGAATCGCTGTACGGGATCACCATGTCGGCCGTCTGCGCGCCGGCGCTGGTGAGCGGGCCGATCAAGTCGGTCTGGCTCTCGGAGTAGCCGACGGCCTTGACCGTCACGCCGGCCGCCTTGAGCCCCGCCTCGATTGCGGCGGCACCTTGGGTGATGCCGGCGATGTTCGGGTAGACCAGCGCCGCCGTCTTGGCGTGCAGGACATTCTTGGCGTAGGTCCCGAACGGCCCGAGTACGTGCGTCGCGTCGCCGAAGAGGATCACGGCGTTTGGCCGCGCCGCGTCAATCGGCGTCGCGGCGACGCCGTCGATGACCGGCTTGCTGGTCCCGATCGTGGAGAAGAACGACTGGACGCCGATCGCCACGCCGCCCAAGTCGATCACGGAGACCTTTTTGTCCGCGGCCATCTGCTGCCCACAGGTGGTGCCCTCCTCCTCGGCTGAGGCGATGAAGCAGGTCTTCAACGCGACAGGGTGGCCGTCGACCCCGCCAAGCTCCGCGTTGATGTACTTGACCGCCATCTGCGCACCGGCGGTGGCCAGCGGGCCGATAGCCTGCTGGCCGCCCTGCTGGTTGATCCAGCCGATGTAAACGGGCGAAAGCGACGAGTTAGCCTTTCCGGCCTTGCCGTCGGTGTAGACCAGGTAGTTGGTGACGGACTTGGACCCGGCTCCGCCGGTCCCTTGGGCCGCATTCACGGCCGAGTTGGAGCTGCTGCTGGAAGTGCTGCCTGAGGTGCTCGAGGGCCCGCTTCCGCAGCCGGCCGCCACGAGCGCAGCCGCTGTGATCGCAATCCCGACCAGCCCTCTGCGAGCCTGCCTGCTCACATCGTCCTCCTCTGCAGGTGTGGCTACATGATGCTTGCGAATCCTGCATGCGGGGATCCCGTATCCCGCCCTGTGGCAGCGATTGTGTTCACTGCTCTCGCTGTCAGGACGGGCTGTTACCGTGGGTCACCCGGGTGCGGCAGCGATCGGTAGAGTCCGGCATGTCATTTCGGGACAGCGGCCAGCGACTGCCGGCAGCGGTCCCGGCGGGACTCCACTGGCAACGCCTCTGAAGGTTTACTTGTCAACAATCTTGTCAATACGATGTGTACCAGTTTGTCGTCGCTTCGCTGGGCTGATGCCCAGCGCCGGAGGCTTGCCAGAGAAGCGGGATGGGGAGGTGGGTGGGGGATGGCCAAGTGAGCGGCAGTGTCACGCTCGAGCTTGAGCACCTGAGTGCCGGCTATGACCGCGCACCGGTGGTGCGTGACCTGACGCTGACCGTGTCCTCCGGTGAGGTTGTCGCCCTGCTGGGCGCCAATGGCGCCGGCAAGACCACTACCTTGCGCGCAATCTCGGGCCTGATCAAGCCGATGGCTGGCTCGGTGCGGCTCGACGGCGCCGATCTCGCGGGCGTCTCCCCAACCGCCCGGGTGCGCAGGGGCATCGTTCACGTGCCGCATGATCGCGGAATCTTCTACGGGCTCACGGTGGCCGAGCATTTCCGGCTGGATAGCGTGACCGAACCAGGCGAGCAACAGGCAGCGCTTGACCACTTTCCCGCGTTGCGCGAATTGCGGGGCCGCAGGGCGGGGCTGCTGTCGGGTGGCGAGCAGCAGATGCTCGCGCTTTCCCGGGCGCTCACGCGAAGGCCCAAGCTGCTGCTGCTCGATGAACTCAGCCTCGGTCTCGCTCCGGTGATCGTCGAGCGCCTGCTACCAGTCGTGCGCGAGTTCGCGGCCAGGACCGGGACCGCTGTGCTGCTCGTAGAGCAGCACGTGCACCTGGCACTAAAGATCGCGCACCGCGGCTATGTGCTCTCGCATGGTGAACTCGTCGCAACCGATAGCGCCGCTCGTCTCAGCAGCGATAGCGCGCTGCTGGCCGCCAGTTACCTGGGCGAGCGGTCACGCTGAGCCCGTTCCCAGCGGCTTGGTTGCTGTTCCCTCGAACATGTACCCGAACGACTTCGGGCCTTGCGTGTAGTAGTTCTCGATTCGGGTGAGTTCAAGACCGCTATGGGTCACGAGCCGGCCGATGGGGCGGTTGAGATGGCAGCCCCCGGCGAGACGGCGCTGGAGCGGCGTCAGCCGGTCCTGCCAGCGAGCCACCCCGGGATCGGAAGATAGGCCGTGCTCCACAAAATGAAGTGAACCGCCGGGACGCAGCACCCGGCAGACCTCGCTGAGGGCGCGCTGGACATCGGGAATGGTGCATAGCGTCCAGGTCGTCAGCACGTGGTCGACACTGGCCGCGTCCAGGGGAAGCGCCTGCCCGTCGAGCCCGATGTACTCGACGGGCACCGGGCTTGCTGCTACTCTCCTGGCCGCCAGCTTGCGCCCTGCGGTTGCTGGATCGACGGCCCGGACGCGGGTAACAGCGGGAGGGTAGTGCGGAACGTTGACGCCGGAGCCGAATCCGATCTCAAGTACTTCTCCCTGGAGCCCGGCGCTGACCCGCGCACGAATCGGCACGAGTTCCTGGCGCCTCATGACCAGGTCGGTGATGCGAGGAAGGATCTGGTCCTGGTAGAGCCCCATCCCCCAAGTATCGCCGGGCGGCGCGACCACAGGCCACACCTCTCAGCTCCTCGATGCGGGCGGCGTCAGGAATGGCCTTCCGTACCCGGCTCGGCCTCCCATGTGACGCAGCTGGGCAGTTCGCCGGTCGCCAGGTATTGCCGGGCGGCCGCCCGGACGGTGCCGGCGGTGATCTGGCAGCGGCCGGAGAAGGTGTAGCGCTGGCCGCTGACCGAATAGACCATGTCGCCAGCCTTCCCGTGCGGCTGGCCGAGGCTGTGCAAGGCGCGCTGGCCGGGTTCGCCGGATGCGAACAGCAGCAGCCCGCCGCCGGCCGGATCCAGCCCGAGCCCTAGCGCGCCAGCGCCGCCGATCAGGTAAGCAACCAAAGGCTCGCTGCTTGCAGGCCCCACCAGCAGCGTATCCAGCGCGTCATTGAGCTGGTCTTGACCGGTGACGTCAAGGAACTCCCCGTCGGCCCAGCGGAGCTGCATGGGCTGATTCTGCCGCAAGCTACCCGCCACCGCTCATGGGTCCGGGCTCAGCCGGCGGGGCTAGCCGGGAGGCGGTATCCCGCCGGGCGGCAGCGGGAGCGACGGCGTCGGCAGCGGGAGCGACGGCGTCGGCAGCGGGAGCGACGGCGTCGGCTGGGGGAGCGATGGCGTAGGCGTGGGCGACGGGGCAGATGACGCGGGGGAGGACCGCCCGCGCCGGCGGGCGTGGCTGGAGGCATGGGAGGCATCGCCCGCGCTGCTCGCGCCGGGGGACGCGACCGGACGTGGCCCCGCCGCCCCGCGCGGGCTGGCCTGCGGGGACGCCGGGCGGGTACTCGGTGACTGCAGGTGATCCGGCGCGGACCCGTGCGTCGTGGCCAGGACCCAGCCCAGGCTGGCTACCGCCAGTCCGGCGATCACCAGCGCGACACGGACGGGTACCGAGGCCCGGGCCAGGCGCTGCGGCCAGCGTCGGCGGGCACCGCCTCCGCTCCCCCGGCCCGGCGGCCGCCCGCTCAGCATGGGGCGCATCCTTGGGGCCGCGCCAGTGCGCGCGGGCAGCATCCCGGCGGCGAGCATCCGCGAGCCCGGCGCAGCAGCGGGCGGCGGGGAAGGAGCAGCTCTGAGCCGCTCAGCCCGGACGGCGACGTCCCCGGCGGACGGTGGCCGCGCCGAGGGATCCTTGGCTGTCAGATCGGCGACCAGAGCCGCAACCTCGGCCGGCACCGACGGCGGCAACGGCGGCATTGCCTGCTGCACGTGTGCCCATGCGACGGCCAGGAGTTCCCCGTCGAACGGGACCTTCCCAGTAAGGCAGTGATATGCCACGACCCCCAGTGCGTACAGATCCCCCGCCGGGGTGGCTAGGGCGCCCGCGGCCCGCTCGGGTGCCAGGTAGGCCGCTGTCCCTACCAGAGCCCCCGTCAGGGTAAGCCGTGCTGATCCTGCCACCTGAGCGACCCCGAAGTCGGTGATCTTGATATGGTCATCCCGGTCGACCAGCAGGTTCCCCGGCTTGATGTCGCGGTGTACCAAGCCGGCCGCATGAGCCGCCTGGAGCCCTGCGGCTGCCTGGGCGATGATGCCCATAGTCTGGGCTGGGTCCAGCGGCCCGGCGTCCAGCAACCGGGCCAGGGACTGCCCCTCTACCAGCTCCAGCACCAGGAAGCCAGGTACCGCTGGTTCCTTGTCAAAGTAGTCGTAGACCTGGGCGATGTTCGGATGGGAGAGCAAGGCCGCATGACGCCCCTCGGCCCGGAACCGGGCGAGGCACACCTCATCCTGCGCGTATTCCGGCCGCAGCAGCTTGACCGCCACCACTCGCTGAAGCGCGAGGTCGGTACCCCGCCAGACCTCGCCCATCCCGCCGGCCGCGATCCGGCCGTCCAGCCGGTACCGGTGCTTGAGCACCGATCCCGGCACCACCGCGCGCACCTGCCCCGGTGCCACCATGCCCGCCGGCTATCCAGTCCCGGGTGTCTTACGCACGTACCCCGCGCCGGTGTCAGACGTCGGGACGGAGGCCAGGGTCACCACCTCAGCTTCACGGTGGCCCGGGCGAAGGCTGGCTGACCACCGGGCGCTCCCGGAGTCGCACCAGGATGGCAGCGGGGCGTTGCCCCCGTCGTAGCCGGACACTAACCCCCAGGGTAGCGCGATACAGCCCGCTCATATTGGCGTTATCGGCGCACGTCGCCCGTCTCGGCTTCATCCGCGAGACCGGCACTTCCGTCCCACGAAAACACCCTATTGCCGACCCACCGTATCCGCCTCCGATGTGGGCCGATCATACAAAGCTTTGCCGTCTTTGCCGGTGGATTGCAATGAGAAAGGTGTCCCGGGATCTCGGACCTGACGATGAACGGCCCCGAAGCCCAGCGCTGGGTGCCCTGGTTCGTCGAGGAGGGATGAGGGATTGCCAGGTCCGCTGACCGGCCTGACCCTTGGCGGGAGAAAGGCAGAATGCCGTGCAACGCAGCAAGACAAGATTCCTGACCACGCACACGGGCAGCCTCATACGCCCGGGTCATCTGAACGAGGCGGCTGAGGCAGCCGCGGCGGCTGGGGCAGACGACGCCGCGCGGGCTGCCTATGAGCGCGCGCTCGCGGCCGCGGTCGGTGACGTGGTCGCCCGGCAGGCAGAGGTCGGCCTCGACGTCATCAACGACGGCGAGTACGGGAAGTCGAGCTGGTCGGCCTACGTCCTGGACCGGGTCAGCGGATTCGACATCCGCCCTGAGCAGATCAAGCCGCTGGACTGGCTGGGCCGTGACCGGGAACGGTTCAAGGGGTTCTTCACGGCCACCGACGAGCTGCCCGCGCTGGATGGCGCTCCCGCCGAAGTGTGCGTCGGGCCGATCAAGTACATCGGCCAGGCTGAGATCGACCGGGATCTCGCTAACCTCAAGGCCGCTACGGCTGGCCTGAGCGGCCCGGAGGTTTTCTTCACCAGTGTCGCCCCGGCCAGCACCGCCTACCAGGTATTACAGTCGCGGTTTCACGTTAAGTGTCTGATAGGTTCGCGCTGCGTGATCGCTGGCCGCGGTTAGATGCGGGCTGTTCCGCAGCGGATGTGACGGTGAGTGAGTGTGACGGAGCGCGCTAGCTGGCCATCCCCGAGCATGCTAGCTGGCCATCTTGGCCGCGCAGCCTGGGTAAGGCTGGACGGTATGGTGCCCGGAGATATGCGCAATCGGCCGTAGCGGTGCGCTGTATTTGGCCTGCGGTAGGGGTACGAGTGTGCAAGTTATCCGGCTCCGACCCTACGCCCAAACCACCGCAAAAATGCAGAAGCAAGGCGCGTGTCGGAACTTCTCTGATCCTCCCTGCCGATTACAGGCGGCCCTAAATTCCGTGCTTCCCCTGACCGAAGCCCGCACCGACAACCCTTATCTGTCGCGGAACTCCAGGCCACTCTGTCTTGGCCCGGCGCGATATCGGATGAGGTGCAGCCCGAGGACAACGTCATCCCCAGGGGTGGGATATCGGCACGCGCTGTAGGAGCCTGTGCGCCAGGAGGTGCAGCTGATGCCAGCCGTCGCGGTCGAGGCCAAGCCGTTCCCACTCGGGAGCAAGGGGGCGGCGAGCGGCCTTGAGCAGGGGCTGCATGCCGCCGATCAACTCGGCTTGGCCGGGGTAGGAGTGCACCTCGGTGGTGTCGGTCATGATTCTAGGTTGGCCTGAGAATGCCGGCCCCCGGATCGTTACCTCCATCGTCACCCGCAGGTCTCCGCGCCGGTGCCGCGCTCACCAGGTACCGGGAACTCGGCGCTCAGCCTCCCTGCCAGTTGGACCGCCACCCCTACCACCAGCGCCACCGCTTCCCGTGAAGCCGCCCGGCCAGCGGCTGGGTAGAGAGAGCAACGTTCGTGGCGCACCACCGCCCCGGGGTTAGCGGACAGTTTGGTCGCCGTTCATGCTCCTTCACGGGCTGTCCCAGCGTCGCCTTTTGAGGTGCCCACGGTTGTTTTCGGGAGTCGGACCGAAATTTTCATTCCGCCATTAGGGAGTGCTTCGGCGTGGAGGTGACCGTGGTGGGCGTTGACAACCGAAGTGACGATGGACAGTCCGAGCCCGGCGCCTTGGCCGTTGCTGACTCGTTCCTCGAGGCGCGTGAAAGGCTCGAACAAAGACGTCACCGCCGACTCCGGCACGAGCGGCCCGCTGTTGGTGACGGTGATGTACGACGCGTCGTCGTCGGAGCCCGTTACGACTCTTACCGAGCCTCCGGTGAGGTTGTAGCGGACGGCATTGTCGATGAGGTTGGCGACGAGGCGCTCGAGCAGGACCCGATCGCCGAGGGCAGGGCCGGATGACAGGTCGGCGTCGATGACGATGTTCGACTTTCTTGCGGCGGTGCTGGCTTGGTCTATTGCATCTTGGGCGGCGGCTTCGAGGTCGGCGAGCTCGTGGGCGGTCACGCCGCGGTCCGATCGGGCCAAGGTGAGGAGCCCGGCGATGAGCGCCTCTGATTGGTCAACGGCCTCTCGGACGCGACCGACGAGCACCTCGAGCTGTTCGGTGGTTCTGGTGGGTTTGGACATGGCGACGTCGATGAGGGTGGCCATGGAGGTGAGCGGGGTTCGCAGTTCGTGTGAGGCGTTGGCCACGAACCTGCGTTGGCTGGCGAAGGCCAGATCGAGACGAGTCAGCATGTCGTCGAAGGTGTCGGCTAGCTCTTTGAGCTCGTCGTCGGGTCCGTCGAGGCTGATCCGCTCATCGAGACGCTCTTGCGAGGCTCGCCGGGCGGCGGCAGTGACTTTGTGGAGGGGCAGCAGGATCCGCCGTCCTATTGCCCACCCCAGGGCGCCGGCCATGATGGTGGCGACACCTAGACCGCCGAGGGACCATACGAGCAGTTCGTGAAGGTCGCTGGTGCGCTGATTGGCGGCTCCGAGGAAGTACTGGCACTGGGTCACCAAAGCTGGGTCGGGCTTGAGGGTGCCATTCGCTTCAGCCGTCTGGCAGGTGCGGACAAGACCGGCCGGTATGGAGTTGTGGGCAGGGGCGGGGCTGAAGCTGTGGTCAACCACCGTGTAGGTGGCAGCGACGAACGCTGCGGCGATGACCAGGAACAGCCCCGCGCAGGCCAGCGCGATTCTGGCCCGCACGCTGCGGCGGCCGAGGATTCTGCGTCGCAGTCGGGCCAGCGCCATGTCTAGGCGATCCTGTAGCCGCCGCCGATGACCGTCTTGATCACCGGCGGCTCTCCGAGTTTCCGCCGCAGGCGCAAGACGGTGACCGCCACGGCGTTGGTGAACGGATCGGCATACTCGTCCCAGACCTGTTCGAGGAGCTGCTCGGCCGTCACCGCCGCACCGTCCGCCGACACGAGCACTTCGAGCACCCCGAGCTCCTTTCGGGCGAGGGGCACGGGCCGGCCCGCCCTGGTGACGGCCCGGCGGGCCCGGTCGATGATCAGGTCACCCCGGGCGAGCACCGGTGGGGCGGAGGGGCTGCGGCGGGCCAGGGCCCGCACCCGGGCGACCAGCTCGGAGAAGTCAAACGGCTTGGCCAGATAGTCGTCGGCACCCAGGTTCAGCCCTTCCACCCGGTCCTCGACTAGAGCGGCGGCGGTGAGCATCAGGATACGACTGGTGCCCGGCGAGTCCACGATCTGCTGGCAGAGGACGTCACCGTGCAGCCGGGGCAAGTCGCGGTCGAGAACTATGACGTCATAGGTGTTCACGGTCGCTTTGTCCAGCCCGGCCGGCCCGTCGTATGCGACATCGACTGCCATGCCCTGGTCGCGCAACCCTTCGGCTACGGCGTCCGCCACGACCGAGTTGTCCTCCACGATCAGCACCCTCACGGGCTCCATGGTGGCTCACCACCGATAACAACGGGATAACACCCCCCGGGGTGCAGGAGCGGTGTCCGTTGCCCCGTGCCAGGGGGGTGGTGTTATCGCAGTGTTATCGGGCCTTTCGTACCCTCCGCATATGAACAGCCCCAGCAGATGGCCCGATCTGACGAAACGACTGGAGAGCGCCGGGCGCTCCCGGCGCGGTCGTGCCGCGGACGAGGGCGGGATCGTGGCGCTGCTCACCCGCGTGCTGCGGGATTTCCGCGGGCACCGCGGCAGCTCTCGCGATCGCCGTGGCGCCCCAGGTAGCCAAACGAAGGATGTGGCATGAACGTCATCGAGGCCAGCGGCCTGGGCAAGCGGTACGGCCGCACCTGGGCGCTGAGCGAGTGCACGCTGGCAATTCCCGACGGGCAGGTGGCCGCGCTCGTCGGACCGAACGGCGCCGGCAAGACCACCCTGCTGAACCTGGCGGTCGGCCTGACGGACCCGACCGCGGGCACCGTCGCCGTCCTCGGCGGTACGCGGGCCGGGTCGCTCGCCGCGCTGGACGGCATCGCGTTCGTCGCCCAGGACGCACCGCTGTACAAGAACCTGTCCGCCGCCGACATGCTGCACCTGACCTGTAACCTGAACCGGCACTTCGACCAGGGATACGCCGAAGCCCGGCTGGGCGAGCTGGGCATCCCGCTGAAGCGCAAGGCTGGCAGGCTGTCCGGTGGTCAGCAGGCGCAGCTCGCGCTGACCCTGGCGCTGGCACGGCGGCCGCGGCTCCTCGTGCTCGACGAGCCGATGGCGATGCTCGACCCACTGGCGCGCCACGACTTCATGGCCAGGGTGATGACCGCAATGGCCGAGGACGGTGTGTCCGTGGTGTTGTCCTCGCACGTCCTGGCCGAGCTCGAGCGGGTGGCCGGCTACCTCATCCTGCTGTCAGGCGGCAGCGTCCGGATAGCCGGCGAGGTCGACGACCTGCTCGCCTGCCACCGCGTGCTGGCCGGCCCGGCCGCCGAAACTGACAGGTTCACCGAACCACTGGGCGTGGTGCACGCCTGGCGCCGCGAGGCACAGGCTCACCTGTTGATCAGGACGAACGGAAGCACCGACCCAGTGCCGCCGGGCTGGGAGACGCACCCGGTAAGCCTCGAAGAACTCACCCTGGCCTACCTGCGCGAGCCCGGCGCCGCGGCGCTGCCCGGCCCGGCGCGCGGCCGGAACGCCGAGACGACGGAGGTGACGAAATGACCGCGCTGACCGTTCCCGCTCGTCAACAGGAGAACGCGAGCCTGCGGCCGGTGCCGTGGCGGCGGATGGCCT
>WNGR01006128.1_pt1 | contig 23438 bp, 18 predicted proteins | sample 5407581 | NCBI WGS metagenome assembly WNGR01 (sample SAMN13153383, study PRJNA577476) | soil metagenome | isolation source: 80 cm soil or saprolite under Garry oak tree replicate 2 | place: USA:California | collected 2016-06-15
AGAGACGAACTGCCGCCTTCTGCCGCCTCAATCATACTGCAAGTACAATCCCAACAATGAAATGCGTTGGCTGGGACGTGGGGTAGAGACCTACGACCTCCGCTTAAGTTGGACGACTCGGTCGAGAAACAGTACTTCTACAGAAAGCGCGTTTTTCAGCCAACTAGATTACTTCCGGATTGCCCGTGACCAGGAGCAATCCGGAGATCACGTTCCACAAGACGACTTCCCATTACCAATCCGGCCAAATTCCTCGAACCCCGTTTCTGACCAGCGACGGGAACCAGACGTCCAATTCAAAGAGGATCATTGAGGCCAGTGTGAACCTACCCCGAACAGAACTTCTGCCTCGTGGACGCAGACAGGCCTGCGTAGCGCACATAGCAGTAGCTTGAAGTCACAGTGGACGCACAGATGGAATCCGCAGAACCCTCCCTTTGTGCTGAAGACCAAGCTGGGCGAATCTCTTGAGCTGGGGTGCGCCAAGGGTGAAGGAGGTTGCCCCGCTAGAAACCCAAACAAAATCTCGCTCAAACTGATTCAAGAGATTACCTGCGCCCACTAGCCATGCCCGCAGCCAATGCAGTTTGTCCAAAACCACTTTTACCTCTTTGTCGTTAGCAGTGTGTATTTCCACCCAGTAGACGCAATCCTTGAGCCGATTGGCATGCCGATAACCGATAGCAAAGTCCCACCTGTGTGCATTGGGCTCATGGGCTTGGAGCGCGCTATCCACATCTGCGCTGCCCTTCAATAGTCGAGGATCTTCGGGATCCACGTGTGGTCTATCCTGCCCTCGCAAAGCGCCCAAGCCCTGCATCCATGCATTCTGCAGATGGGGCGTCTTTCTGACGGCCCTCTTGAAACTCACTTGAACAGCTCCGGCTCTGCATTCGCAGCGGAGCGCGCCACCGCCCTGTTGGCCCTTCCGCTAAACTCGGAGAGTCCTCCCCAACCGGAATGTCCTTCCTCCTCGGCTGAAGGGTCTAGTTCAGATATGTCACGCGTCCTGCCGTTCTCTCTGTCGAAATAGAACACTTTTAGTGCTTTCTCCATGACCGTGTCGGCCAGCTTTCGCATTGCTTGCGTGTTGTCGGCCTCAAAGATGTCGAGAATGGCATGCGCATCAGCCCCGTTTGCCTTCAAGTGCTTCAGCGCCCATACCGCATCCAACACCTGTGGAGAATGAGTGGAAAGGCAGACGCGGTAACCACGTGCCACTAATTCAAGAACCAGCAACAACACCACTGCAATGGCTCGCGGGTGTAGTCCCATTTCCAGCTCTTCCAAAACCACCCACTTTATGTCGTCGCGGGTCGAAACTTTGGTAGGAGGCATAAGCCAGTAGAAACCGAGCAGCAACGGCACAAACTCCCTTTGACCGGCAGACCAAACCATATAGGGCAATGATTCCTTTGTCTCTTCTGGCCCGAGAACTAGTCGCTTTTGAGAACGGAACTTGTCAACCTTCAAGTGGAAATTTGAAAACACATGGCGTTGGAGAAGATCTCGAAATTCCCTTTTTAAGCGACGTTCCTGCGGGAACAAGTCACCACTGGCGCCGAATTCCTGTTCCACTAGCACCCGCAATTTCTCACTGAACTCACGGACGGCAAATGGGTCGCCGGGTGTGTAGTCTGTGAACGGACGCGGCCATCCGTCCCGCAACGCCAATACGCGTTGCGCGGGTATGAAAAAGAGGGTCTCCTCCTTGTTCGGGCGCTTACGTTTTGCCATCTGTGGCAAATCGACCGGCTTTCCTTCCCACTCGATCGAAGTGCTTCCCTCCTGCCAGACTGCCCGCATTCCTTCACCCAAATAAACATCAAGAAATTCTGGAAGCCTGTGTTCCCAGTCCAAGCCATACTTACCCATTTCTTCTTGCACTTGGCCAGCGTCCAACATGAGCTTCAGAAGTTGCAGGGCGATGCTCTTGCCGGTTGCTTGAGGACCTACCAGCACGGTCAGATCGCCAAATGACAAACTCGCTTCCTTAATCTGTCCCAGGTTCTGAATGTTCAGCGTTGTCATTTAATCTCCGTCAATTACCTACCTCTAACTTCTTTAAGACGTGGATCCACTGTTCCGGCTGTCCATAGAACGTATCATACGAATTTCTTTGTTTGTGTGACCTCCGACGGAGTATATCACTTGAATTATTTAGCGACGTAGGGCCGACGCGGCCCTATTGGGCAACATGCAGCTCCAATCTGGAGACTACTGTTTTGGAAGTTAACCCAAGTGAAATATCTCTAGGTCCCAAGAAGTCCTGTTCTGGGAAGTTGCTCACCTGAGGCTTTCACCGACTCTGGAGGGAAGACGGGCAAGCCGTAAGTTAGTCCGACGGATTGGTACCGATAAACGCGCTTGTGTTTACGAATATCGAGTCAACTCTCAAAAAGGTTTATGGCGAATGTGTGTCGGAATAACTTCACATTTCCGCAAGAGCCAAAGGCGCCACCCAAGAGGCTCTTCTCGTTCTTATTGCCGCCTTTTGCCGCCGCGACCAATCGCTAAGTTGTTACAGGGAACCAAGATGACTGGAGCGCCCATTTTGGTTGGCCAAGTTGGCTAATTCCAAAGTGTTCCCAATTTCTTAAATGACGCCAAAGCCACGACTTAGTGAATTTGTCTTTCAGTTCGGGACCAGGAGGTCGGTGGTTCAAATTCACTCGCCCCGGGTCGCATAACCGGTACCGTCCCCTGTGAAGAACAGTTGCTGCCAACCTTGACCGATCTCCAGAAGTGGAGTGAAAGCCTTGAGGCGCCATACTGTAGGAAATGCAGGAAGTTTTTTTGTTGGGAAGTGTGTTGCAGAGCATCCGTGTGTGGCGGAAGAACCAGCAGAACCAGCATAGGTTGTAAGCGCGGCAGTAGAGAACTGGTGTAGCGTCGAAACCGGCACCTTTTGCTGTTGAAAAATGCTACTACTGCTACTTCCCACCCCGTATTTGAGACTTCAAAATCGCCACTTCGGAAGCGCCCAAATCTTCAAATCGCAAATCCCCTTTATTTATGCAGGTTTCCAGACGACAGTGGACGACAGGCGACGACCGATTACTCGGGCCTGAATCCCACCTTCTCCACCACCCAAAGCGTGAAACGCTAGCGCCCCAGCCTCGTGAGCAGGAGCGCTACAGCCCGCCCTAATGGACCAGATGGTCTGAGCCTCTCGAAGTCACTCATCACAACGGTGTTGAAAGCCGCTCGGCTCACGGGGCCCCGGGTCGAGCAATGATTCCGTGTCAATGACGCTCGGTCGCGGCGAGTCACAGAGGAGCATTCGGTTGTGAGCCGAATGCTGGTATTAAGGTATTAAAAGAGCGCCGGAGATCAGCATCGACCGGTCGACAAAAGCGCGCAAAGACGCCCGGCGCCGGCCAAATCTATTTGCAATCACCTACTTGGGAACGCGTGACCCCCTGGCGTTGCCCCAGGAGGTCGGTCCTTTATATATATCAGATATATATAAGTTCGGTCCTTTTGAGGGCGAACGCTTCAAAGTTGGGCTACCAGTTTTCACACATCTATCGCCCGGCCCGGCGCATTTGAGTTTCAACACCGGTCGTTCGGAGACGCCATTGGCACAGGGCTTCGCTTACACCGTAGTGCGTGGCAATCTCGGCCGGAGATTTGTGAGCTGCGCGGAGTCTTACCAGCCCTTCGCGGGGAAGTAGAAGTGCCGCGCCAAACCAGTCCGCTTCTTGCTCCTGCTCGTCGGAGTAATCACTCAAAAGCAGCAAGCCAGATTGAGATACCTCAACACGAGCCGGAGAATGACGAAGTTCGATGTGGGCAAGTTCGTGCATTAGGTCGGATCGCTGACGCGTGATGGCATGAGAGGGATTGATAACGATAGTGAACTTACCGTCGACCTGGAGGGTCATAGCAGACCAGCTATCGCCGTCGTTGATGGTCAGCTGATGTTTGGCGTGTTTGGAGAGGATTAGCTCGCCGAAGTCCAGAACCCTGACGCGTAGGTGTTCAGCATACGCCCAGGGGTCCAGGGGGGCATTCGGCTTCAAGCCAAGCGAGGTTCGAGCCAGTGCAGCACTGCGTTCGCTTTGGGCTTTGAAACCATGGCGCACGGCCTAGCGGCCTACTTGCTCTTCAGCGGCAAGGACAGCGCGCTGGGCGGCGAGTATCAATTCTCCTAGTGCCTTCGCAGTTTCCACTTGCACGGTTTTCTTTTTCCTGAAGTGAACGACGGCGCGAGGCCTCCTAGGACTGGTCTCGGCAACTTCGATTCCCAAGAATTCTCGCGGGTCACGAGCGAGCCACTTGCAAAGCTTTGCGAATGTTTTGAGATCGGGCATGTGTCCATTCTCAACGCGCGAGAACGTGGAATGGGTGACACCGGCTTCTAGCGCCGCGGCGCGAACGCCACGTCCACCGCGTTTGGAAGCGAGCAGGCGGCCGAAGTCCTCGATCGATAGACTCATCATCACCTCCACAAGTCGAATTTCGAACACCCCTTGACAAGGCCCGAGCGGGAGCCGTTATACTGTCTTATGCGTAGGACATATTGTAACGTCAACGCTCTCCATCTGAGGATAAGCATAACAGAGCTGGAGTCAAGAACAACCGAAGGTCTGCCCGAAGGCGTGAGGGAATGAACGGGATGAGGAGACAGATGCCATCTGGAAAACTGTGTGGCGCTCGGGAGACTGTTCGGCAAATGAGAACCAAGAGTACGGCTCACGCCGCTCCCGCGGCAGCTGTACCGAAAGAAGTTAGCCGCAGCATTCCGGTATCGGTTCAATGTCTACTGTGGGGCAAGGCAGCAGGACGATGCGAGTTCACCGGTTGTAATCAGCCCTTGTGGAAGTCCAGCGTGACTCAAGAGCAGATAAATGTTGCAGAGAAGGCGCATATCTATTCGTTTAGCAGCGGGGGCGCAAGAGGCAACGCAGGTGTTGCGGCCGGCGACCTGCACGACCTGTCGAATTTAATGCTCGTTTGCCACGCCTGTCACCGAAAGATTGACAGAACGAGCGACGGCGGCCGCTACACGGTTTCACTTCTGCAGCAGATGAAAGCGAAACACGAAGGACGGATTGAGGTGGCTTCGGCAATTGCGCCGGAAAAGAGCAGCCATGTCCTGTTGTACGGTGCGAACATCGGCGATCACAGTTCGCCGCTCAATTATTCTGAAGCGGCTTCTGCACTTTTTCCAGATCGTTACCCGGCTGCCGACCGCGCCATCGAACTGAGCGTTCACAACAGCTCCTGTTGTGAGCGTGACGACCGCTTTTGGCGGAATGAGGCGTTCGAACTGCGTCGAAAGTTTGATCGCCAGGTGCGTCTTCCAGCCGCAGAAGGCGAGATTCAGCATCTTTCTGTTTTTGCGCTTGCGCCTCAACCGCTGCTCATTCTTCTGGGAAGTCTGCTTGGCGATATTGTTCCTTGCGACGTCTATCAGCGTCACCGGGAGCCGACGACCTGGGAGTGGCCTCAGGACGGCGAAACGCCATTATTTCTTTTGCGCAGGCCAGACTGGATCGAAGATTCTGCAGCGCTCGTGTTTGAAGTAAGCGCCACGGTTTGCGCAGAGCGCATCCGGCAGGTCCTGGGCGCAAGCGTAAGCATCTGGTCGATCGGGGTGGCCTCGGCGCATAACGATGTCGTTAAGTCCCGCCGACAGAAGGCGGAATTTCGAGCGCTCGTTCGAACGGTGTTGGACCAAATCAAAACTGCCCATGGACAGGGGGAGACCTTACACGTTTTTCCTGCGATGCCGGTTTCTCTGGCAGTGGAAGCCGGGCGCGTTCGAATGCCGAAGGCCGACATGCCATGGATTGTTTATGACCAGGTTGCTCCGCGCGCTGGATTTGTCGCGGCTCTGACGATTCCGGAGGGAGGGCAAGAATAATGGTAGAGAACTCTGCGGTAAATTCATTGCTTCAACTGGTTCTAAGCGAAATCGAGATTCCGCGCTCGTACTACGAAAAGGCCGTAGCGCGACATCGTTCGCTCGGCGAATGGCTCTGCCGACCGGAGTCAGCAGTGGCGGCCTTCTCACCCGTGGTCGTGCCTCAAGGCTCGTTCCGATACGGGACTGTAATCCGGCCTGTTGTGCAGACGCAGAAATACGATCTCGACAACGTGACGACGCTCCAGATTGCGAAAACGGAGATGTCGCAAAAGGATCTGAAGCGTTTGTATGGCGCGGAGATCAAAGCGTACGCCATCGCCCATAACATGACAGATCCCGTCGAGGAGCGAAACCGGTGCTGGCGTGTGTTCTACGCGGATACTGTGAGCTTCCATTTGGATTCGCTGCCCTGCATACCGGAAGACAAACAAGTTGTCGGGGCTATTGTTGAGGCTGGGGTCCCGGCGCGCCTTGCGACGCTCGCGGTAGCGATCACCGACAAGCGGCATCCGCACTACGAACGAATTTCGTCTGGGCTTTTCAGTAGCAATCCGAGGGGGTTTGCAGATTGGTTTGAAGACTGTGCGCGCGGCTGGGCTCTACCGCGCCTGAACGAACTGGTCAAAGGAAAACTTTACGCCGCGGTCGAAGATGTTCCGGCTTACGAGTTTAAGACTCCACTGCAGCAGGCAATTCAGATTCTGAAACGTCATCGCGACGTGATGTTTCTGTCCAATCCGGGATTGGCGCCAATTTCTATGATCATCACCAACCTGGCGGCAAACGCGTATGAGGGCGAGTCGGACGTATACGCAGCGTTGACTAGCATCGTGAACAAAATGCCGCAGTTTATCCGGTCGGAGCAACCTCGCGTTCCGAATCCTGCAAATCCCGCCGAGGACTATGCCGACAAATGGAATCTCAACCCCAACCTCGAACGGTCCTTCTGGCGGTGGCACACGCAGGTTCGAGCTGATTTGAAGAAGCTTGCAGCTTTTGTGAGTGGAGAATCGTTGCGCGAGGAAGCGGTTCGGACGTTTGGTGTAGTTCTGAGCGAAGAGCAGTTGCACCCCTTTGAAGCAGACCGCCCCACTAGTGCGCCAGCGATTGTGCTCACGCCTGTTGTGACGATCCCGAAATCGGCGCCGCGGCCATGGGGAGATCGTCATCGCATCTGAGATTCCAGCGCGCTGGCGTCTTGAAGACCTCCTGGTAAGACAGCCGGGACTCCGCATCGTTCCGGCGGCTTCCGACCTAGTATTGGCAGGCTGGTTGGCATTCACCGCACAGATTCGAGGCAAATTACAAATCAGTGATTGCTATCAGATAGAGCTTCGAATTCCCGAGACGTTTCCTCGAAGAATCCCCGCCGTTTTTGAGAAGGGAGACCGCATCCCACTTTCGTACCACCACCTTCAAGATGGATCGCTGTGCCTGGGATCGGAAACGCGGCTGCGCTTAATGCTTTGCGAAGGTTTGTCTCTTGTAGGTTTCATTGATCGCTGCCTGATTCCCTATCTGTATCGCTTTTCGTACCTAGCGATTCATGGCGAGACTCCATTTGAAGATCTTGAGCATGGGGTGAGTGGAATCAAGGAGGACTTGCGGCAGTTGTTGCGAGCAAAGCGAGAATCCGAAGTTTTGCCGTTTATACGGCTTCTTGGAATGAAGAAGCGGCACGCAAACAAGGAGCGCTGTCCCTGTGGTAGTGGAGAGCGCGTTGGTCGGTGTCATCACCGTCATTTGAACCGTTTGCGTGAGCGCTTGGGCCGGTATTGGTTTCGAATCGTGGAACAGCAACTGCTGAATGAAGCGCTGACCGGGAAATCCTCCGGAATCCGGGGCTCGGTGATGCGTTGGCGGCCGGGCGACCTCATCTCTGACGTGCTTTCGGAACATCTCGGAAGAACACGGGTGAGATGGGGCGGTATAGGTCAGTCGTTTCGGATGCGCCCGATGTTGTCCCCGGATTCCGCGCCCCCCTAAGTCCATGTACGGCGGCGCTGCCGGGTCGCTGAACTGCGCCAGAACTAAAGGTTGACGAGAAGAACGTTAAGCCATATCATGGCCATGATAATTAACGTGGCCATGATAATTACCATGGCCTTGGTAAAATCAATGCCAGGCCGCTACTCCAATCCATCGATCGCCAATGAGGCTCAACTCGTTCGGGTCGTGGCGAACCTTTTCCGCGAGGGAGGGTGGAAGGTCCTCGAAGAGCCACGCGAGAAGAATGTTGCGCCCGACCTCCTCGTGTCTGGGCACGGAAAGAAATTCGTCGTAGAACTAAAAAGGGCTTCGGAAGGTCGCAAGGACCGCGTGATTCCGTTGCTTTCCCAAGCCGCGCTGGAAGCCGCTCACTATTCACGTCTAATGCATGGTCATCCGGTCCCAGTTGCGATCGTGGCCGCAAATCGCATCCCGGAATCCGTCGCCGAGGAAGCGAAGCAATTTGTGCGAGAACGGGCACCCGAAGTCGCAGTTGGACTATTGGATCTTGAAGGTCTTCGATTGTTCGCAGGCCACGGGTTGGAGTCGCTGAGTTCGGCGAGGCATGCCCAAAGTGCCATTCGTGCGCCCAACGTGCGTGCGCGCGCGCCGCAGCTCTTTTCGGATTTGAATCAGTGGATGCTCAAGATTCTTCTGGCTCCCCGAATTCCGGACGTGTATTTGTCGGCTCCGAGAGGCCGCTACCACGGAGCATCGCAACTGGCAGAAGCGGCTGGTGTCTCGGTCATGAGTGCATTTCGTTTCGTCGAGGAGTTTTCGAAGCAAGGCTTCCTTGAGTCCGGGGCAGGAGTACTGAGGCTGGTGCGATTGAGAGAATTGCTGAACCGGTGGGTTTCTGCGAGTCAGCGGCGCGTTCTGGAAATCCCGATGCGTTGGGTTCTTCACCGGGGAAAACAGGCGCTCTGGAACGCGGTGCGTTCCTATCGGTCGGACAAAGCGATGTCCTCTGCGAATCCTGTGGATCAACTCTCGTCGCCGCGACCACGCTTGTGCCTTGGACTGTTCGAAGCCGCCGAGGCATTCGACATCGGATTTGTGCATGGGGCAAAACCATATCTCTATCTTGAGCGTTTGAATACGGAGGTTCTGAAAGACCTCGGCCTTTCGGGGAATGCGGAGGAAGAAATAGCCGATCTCTATGTGCGCATTCCGGGGAACCGCGAGAGTATCTTCCGTGGAATTGTCCAGAAAGACGGTGTTCCGGTGAGCGATATTCTCCAGGTCTGGCTGGATGTCAGCCAGCATCCGTCCCGGGGCAAGGAGCAGGCAGATCTTATCTGGCGAAGAATTCTGTCACCCGCCTTGGAGTCGTCCGAATCATGAGCGACCAGGATGCGGAACTCGAAGCGTTTTCGAAATTCATCGTGGCGCTGGAGCCCTGGCTCGGCGAGGTCGTTCTCATCGGAGGATGGGCACATCGTCTGTATCGCCTCGATCCTCGTGCGAGAAAGCTCGACTATCTTCCGCTGACAACGCTGGACGGAGATGTCGCCGTTCCGCCGAAACTCAAGAAGGAAGAATCGACCGTGCGGAAGCGTCTGCTGGAGGCAGGCTTCCAAGAAGAGTTTGTCGGAGAGGATCGCCCACCGGCGACGCACTACCATTACGGAAAAGGAGGCGGTTTCTATGCCGAATTTCTGGCGCCGCTCGAAGGAAGTGAGTACGACCGAGGCGGGAAGCGGAAGGCGACGAAGGAAGTGGGGGGCGTGTCGTCTCAGCTGCTTCGCTATATCGATATCTTGCTCCTCTCGCCCTGGGAGGTAGCGCTCGGCGAGGAAAACGGATACCCGATGTCACCGAAGCGGACCGTGCAAATCGCCAATCCGGCAAGCTTCCTGACACAGAAAATCCTCATCCATGGGCAGCGGGACTACAAAGACAGGGCCAAAGACTTGCTCTACATGCACGATACAATCGAGGTGTTCTCGGAGACGCTGGACGAATTGCGAAAGCTTTTCCGAAATGATGTTGCGCCGAAACTACATCCGCGAAGAATAGCGGAACTCGAAAGAGCCGCGGGGACGCTGTTTGATAAGGTCACGGACACGATTCGCGAAGCGGCTCTAATAGCCGGCGCACGGAAGCTGAGCCCGGAAAGACTCGCTGAGACCTCGCGAGCCGGCTTGAACGAAATCTTTGGCGTCCGATAGGCGCGTAAGTTTTGGCTGTTGGGGTTGGCGTTCGAGCGAAAAGCAGATGCCCCAAGTCGTTGGAAACAAACAAAAGGGAAAGAGCATGGGAGGGTTTGGAGTAGTCTCGGCGGCTCGCAAAGCACGTGCTCTCCCGTAGATGCAGCACTTATCTGGTTTTTACTGCTTTGCAAGCAGGGGCCGCAGGGTTCGAGTCCCGCCACCCGACCAAACTTGTTCATTTCAGTGAGATGCGGTTGAAACTGCGCCAGCAGTATCCCCTGCTACTGAAGCAGGAGGTCGCCAGAAACAACACAACAATGCCAGCGGGTCCACTCTGGCCTCCGTCAAAGCCGGGACCGAACTGCTCCTCTACGACTCCTCGACAAAACAGGCATATGAACTAGGTGATCAGAAAAAGGCCGAGCAATTTGCTGGCGAGAAAGTGACGCACGCTATGCCTGTAAACTTCTGAAAGTGAAGCGCCGGTACGACTCGTTTCTACTTTGCCAGAATGAGGTCTTTTTGGAAAACTTCTGCTAGCTTTATCCGGCCTAGCAGACCCTATTCTTCGGACTGCCTACGGGAGCATCCACGCAATGTTCCGTGCCGGCACGAACCCGACCGGGATACGAGCAATTTCTTTCATGGACTTGATGTCGACAACCGAGACGTTGTTCGACTGTTCATTTGCCACGTAGGCAGTCTTGTTATCAGGTGTGATTGTCAGCCAGCAGCAGTTTCAAGTCCGGCAGCGAATATGCGTAAAGGGCGCTGTTTAGCCTGCTGTTAACCAAAAGCGTTTTTTGATCCGAAGTGACGGCAATGCCGTGAGACGGGGAGGGTGGTCCAGAGGGGTTCTGTTTTTCGAGAGGTATCTCCGGATTGTTAACCCGTTTGATTTCCCGGCGCGTCGCAAAATCCACGACCACGAATCCATTGAGACTTCCATTCTGAGCAAGTATCCACTTCGTAGAACCGTCGGGATTCGTGTAGATCGCCATTGGGGACGGGGACGGTGACATCGAAAGCGTCCAAGCGACTTCGTTGGTCCCGGTGTCAATCACGCTCATCATGTTCACCGGCGGTTCGATGTCTCGCGCGGCCCCGCCTACCACGTATTTGCCGTCCGGGGTGACATACAGGTCGTGTATGCCGCCCTTGAGCGGGATCGTCTTGACATCCTGAAGCGTACCGGTGTCAATCACATCGATGGCGCCGTTGTTGCGAGCCAAGACCTGCGGAAAATGCGATAGGTCGTCCCAGGAAGGTCTTAGCGCCACATAGAGCCGTCTCTCATCAGGGGTCAATGCGATAAGGTTCGGCACACCTCCGCTCAGAGGAATTCGTTTGATCACTTCTAGAGTTTTGCCGTCAACGACATCGAGAGTCTTCTGCGCCTCTTCGCTAACGTAGATTCGGCTGCCGTCCCGGGATGCCGCAATCCCATGAGGCGCTTCGATACCCTTGATCTCCCCCACCACCGCATGCGTGGCGGGATCGATGATGTTGATGTTATCCCCAGCGGAGTTCGTTTGGACAATCCGCAGCCTCGGTTTAGGCGCGGCCACGGTAAAGTACGCCGCGCACAGAAGAATACCGCACAAAAAAATCATGCACCCGCGAAACGTCTGTTTGTTCGACATCTCCGCACTTCCTCCTTTTGCGAATCGAGCAATTCGTCGGGAAACAAAATTTAGTTACTTCTCCTTTGCCCCAAACACCCATGCTTTCAATATCAGCCATTCCGGATTGTCCTGCGATTCAAAATGCTTGCCTCCTCCATGAGTAGGGTCGCCGCCGGCCTGTTGGGCGAGAGGATGCCTGAGCAGAGGGCTTTTCTCCAGGTTGTCGAAGTCAACTGCCTTCTGGACCAATTCGAAGTTCCGACGCGACTGTGCTTCATTCCAGGTCGTTCCCCCGGGTGGGAGAGGCACTAAGTGGAACGCCACGTGGTTGGCCGTATGGCAGACAACGCATCGAGCGTGACCGGGACGCTTGTTGAGGAAAACAGGCTCCACCTCGGTTTTGAAAAATTTGTAATCGAGCAATAGCGGTTTGGCAGAAGAAGAAGCCGGCTTCTGAGCCCTCGACGACACGGCCCCTGCTAAGAATAGACATGACGCGACAAGCATGCAAGACAGCCCTTTTGCATTCATTTTTGGATCCTCCTTACGAGAGATTCCAAACTTTCGATTACCAAATGAACTTCAGGGCGAAACGGAGCCGGGAGTTTCAGCGTCTACATCATTTCGTTTATTCAGACTTTCTCTGACAATACTGATGTCTACATCCAAGCTCAGATAGATAAGTCTCACAGTGACTCCCTAACGTTAAGGAGCTCATCGCCTCACCCAGGTGCCGTTTCTCGCGAGGGTGCAGGAATGGAAAAACTGTCATCGTTATCGAGGAACGGATCTCAGTTTCGCTCTTCCTCCAATCCTGAACGTCCGTGGTTTATTGCTGCTTGTATTCAGCGGGATTTGCATCACTCTGCGATCCGCCAAACACACTCCGGCCATCGGCTAAAGTAATCTTCTTGGCGCTGGCCATTTTGGCGCCGTCCTTAGCAGGATATCCATCAACCGTGATTTGATCTCCCACCTTTAAGGAATCCCGCGTCCACCCCTGCCGACGCAGTTGGATCGGACTGCCCATTTCAAAATTCCAGTTCGTTACGGTGCCGTTCGAGTCCTTCACATCGATATAGAAGCGAGCGTGGGGATTTGTCCATTCGACTTTGGTGACTATACCCACCCACCGCATCGATTTGCTCGCGTCGAACTCCGCGTTGAAGCCGTGATGTGCAAAAGCTGACCCTGCGAAAGCCAGACCCAGCCAAACAAGCAACAACGCCATCATTATTTTCATGTCGGTGCCTCCACTTCTGGCGGTCTGGTCATTTGCCCACTAGGTGTTCTACATCCTGGTTGTTTTCGTTACAGATCCACTCATGAACATCCTCGTTCTGGGCCAGATCGGAAATTATCTTCATCTTCACAGGCTTCATAAAGGTCCCCGAATCGTCGAAGGTGACTTCCGTTTCCAGATGTCCTAAATTGGGCCGCCGGAAGCGAGAGATGAGATGCAACATTTCTGTATGGGGCGGAGCCAGAGAGGGTAAATCTGAAAGCAAACTCTTGTCATTAAAACCGATCGTATCCACGACCAGCGTGTCTCCTTCCCACTTGCCGGTTGAGTGCCCGGTCCATGTGGGATCGAGATCCTTCGGATGTCCCCGCCCATCCAGAAAAATTTCGCGATATCCGGGAACATCCGCCTCGGTAAGTATTACTAGGAGCGCAGGCGTCTGAACCAATCTATTTACCCCGAAGCGGCCCAGTAATGTGGTGGCAGTTGGAAGACATCGCGCACGAAGTCCGTCTTTTCCAAGGTTCGCCGCACGCTCCTTCATTAGAGCTGCAGCCCAGGGCAGCACGGTGGCTTCTCCGAGATCTACAACCCTGGGTTCCCACCACACTCCGGAAAGGTCTGGCTTACCGTCCGGGGTGCGAGGAGTCGGGCCATCCGGCGTTGCGTGTGGAGATGCAAGGGAGGCGAATAAGGCGCGATCTTCACCCAGCGTGTTTAAAGAATTATCCACGACGCGAATGTCGAGGCGCAAAGTTTGCGATGCTTGGACGACAACGTTTTCCTTACGAAAATTGAGCCCCATCACAGGGTTCGCGAGTTCGTAAGTGCCGGCGGGCAATTGTTCGAGCGTGTAAGTGCCCGTGGTCGAACTGGCCGTCTTGTAAAGCGCCCCTGTTTTCAGGTTTTTGGCTTGGATTTGTGCGCCGGAAACAACAACACCGTCTTGGTCGGTAACGACGCCGGTTATGCTGCCGCTTTCGCCCTGGGCAAATGCCGCCAAGGTAGATATAAACAAACAGATTGCAATTAGCGATAGGCGCATGGCTCCTCCGTCCCCGTGATGGTGAGGTGGGAGATCACTCCGTTGCTGCGAAGCTACACCTGTTCTCAGCCAAGTCAAGCCAATTCCCTGGGCGTCAGCGATCCAGCAGCCCGTGCGTGCCGGCTTCGGAATTTACAACACTCTCCAGGACAACCTGGACCAAGCTTTCGGCGGCAACCCGCCCTTCAATGCTCGATTTTCGAACACAACTCCGCTGTTGAGTCAAATTCCGCTGCTCGACGGCACCCCGGCGCCGCCCAATTGCAGCCCGACACAAGGCCAGCCTTGCGCGATCTTTACTCCTGGGCAGGCGGATCCGACCCTGCACACGCCCACCATCCAGGACTGGAGCTTGACGGTCGAGCGGGAACTCGCCAGGGACCTCGCGCTTCAGGTGGGCTATGTCGGTTCGGAGTCTTATCACTTGGAGGTCGGGTTGGATGCGAATACGATCCGGCCGGCGGTATGCCAGAGCACTCAGGGATGCCTCAGCGGTGGTCTTCTGCCGGCAAGTCAACAGCAGATTGTGCCCCAGGGAACTACGTACGTGCCTCCCGAAAAGCGCCCCAACCCGTTTCTGAGTCGTACCTTTGCAAGGGATTTCCCGGGCACAAGCAGCTACCATGCGCTGAATGTCGCATTGATCAAGCGCTTGAGTCGCGGTCTTAGCTTTAAAACGAATTACACCTTCAGTAAGATTCTGGACGTCAATTCCCAACTCGACACTGATTTCAATTTGAGCGCGCCATCCGACGTCGTGGATTCCTATGATTTGGCTTTGAGCAAAGGGCCGGCAGCGTTCAGCGTCGAGCACCAATTCAACGGCAACGTTAGCTATGAGCTGCCGTTCGGACGGGGCAAACACTGGGGCGGGGCGGCCAGCGGACCTGTGGATAAGCTGATTGGCGGCTGGCAATGGAATAGTATAGTGACGGCCCAGACGGGTTTGCGCTTCACGCCGACGGTGGGCTCGAATCGCTCTGGAAACGGCGATATCGCTAATCCTGATGTGCCCAACCGGAACCCTGCCTTCAGCGGTCCGGTTATTTTGGGGACTCCCAACCAGTGGTTCAATCCCAACGCCTTCCTGCTCCCGACTGCCGGGACGTTTGGGAATGCGGGTCGCAACCAGTTTCTGGGACCCAACCTGATCGAGTTGGACATGTCGATGTTCAAGAAGATCCCCATCAACGAGAGATGGAATTTGCAGTTCCGGGCGGAGGCCTTCAATATCCTCAATCGCGCCAACTTTGGGCAGCCAGCCATTGGAGTTTTCGCAGGCGCCAGCGTTAGTCCCTCGGCTGGGGTCATTACCAGCACGGCAACGACTTCGCGCCAGCTTCAGGTGGCGCTGAAGCTGATGTTCTAGAGAAACGACCCAGCCGAGGCGGCCACTTCCGCCTGTGGATTACAATCGTATCAGCCGCGCAATGCCAGACGCATGTGCGGGGTACTCGGATGCGTATCGGTAAAACCGATTCCCGCCCATCGGCTTTGATAGGTCCCGAGTGACGGGCTAACCGGAAGTTATTCCGAGCCAGAAGTCCGCTTCTGGGAAGTGAGCCGTGAATCGGTTACGTCACTACCGACCTCTGATTGTTCCCGAGTCACGGGGCACTCGGAAACCGACTTCAATCCAGCCTGCGGATGGCGGGTCAGTTTCGAGGGGCGTTCAGGCGCCGAGGGCGCCGCCCGATCCGGCCGGCAATTCGATGGAGTATTTCGTGCGCTGCTTCTCGCGATGCTCGGCCAGCGCGAGCTGGATCAAGCGATCGATCAATTCCCGATAGGGAATCCCTGAGGCCTCCCACAATTTCGGGTACATGCTGATGGAAGTGAAGCCGGGGATAGTGTTGATCTCGTTCACGTAAATCCGGCCGCTCGGCCGTTCGAGAAAGAAATCGACGCGAGCCATTCCCCGGCACTCCAGGCAGCGGAAAGCGCGCACGGCGTATTCCTGAAATCTCTGCACCTGCGCTTTGGTGAGTTTGGCCGGAATTTCCAGGCGCGTGCCTTCCTCCAGATACTTGGCCGTGTAGTCGTAAAATTCGCGGTGAGGAATGATTTCGCCCGGCACGGACGCCTGCGGCTCATCGTTTCCGAGCACGGAGACCTCGATCTCCCGGCCGCGGATATTGCGCTCCACCAGAATTTTCTGCGCGAATTCGGCGGCCAAATCGAGCGCCGCCGGCAATTCCTCGCGCTTATGCACCTTGGTCATGCCAACTGACGAGCCGAGCGTGGCCGGTTTAACAAATAGCGGAAAGCGGAACTTCTTGGCCACCGCCTGCAATATGCGCTCGCGGCCGCTTTCCCATTCCGAACGCAGAATGGCGAGAAATTCTCCGACCGGCAGCCGTGCCTGCAAAAACAACCGTTTTGCCATGTCCTTATCCATGCCCACCGCGGAGCCAATAACGCCCGAGCCCACGTAAGGCAGCCCGGCCAGATCGAGGAGGCCTTGGACTGTGCCGTCTTCGCCGTACGTGCCGTGCAAAACCGGGAAAATCACGTCCACGCGCTGCGAGCCTGCGCCGCTGTGCTCGAGCGGCATCAGCGCACCGACGTTGGGATCGGCGCTCAGCATGACCCGCTGGCCCTGGCGCAGCACGTCCGGCAGCATCTTCTGCGCGGGCGTACCGATGAACCATCGTCCATCTTTCCCAATGCCGATCGGCACCGCTTCGTATTTTTCCGGATCGAGCGCGCGAACCACCGAGGCCGCCGAAGCCAGCGATACTTCGTGTTCCCCCGAACGCCCGCCAAAAATCACGCCTACCCGCAACCGCTTGTTCTCTGCCATGAAATTCGGCCCAGCTCCTTAGAGAATTTTCTTGCCCAACGCGGAGAGCACCATCTCAACTCCCAGCAACGCCGTCTTATTGTGCAGATCGATCACCGGATTGATCTCCACAATTTCGAGCGAAGCCATGGCTTCGCTATCGGCCATCATTTCCATGGCCAGGTGCGCCTCGCGGTAGGTGATCCCGCCGCGCACCGGCGTGCCCACTCCCGGCGCGTCCGCCGGATCGATGAGGTCCATATCCACGCTGACGGCGATGCCCTCGGTATCATCCCTGGCAAACCGCAGCGCCTCGGTCATGACGTCACGCATGCCGCGTTCGTCGATATCCCGCATCGTAAAAGCATGGACGCCGGAATCTTTCACCAGGCGCCGCTCCTTCGCGTCCAGATCGCGCACACCCACGATGGACACGCTGCGCGGCTCGACTTTGGGCTTGAAGCCGAGCAACTCCACCAGTTCGGGCGCGCCATACCCGATTAATGACGCCAGCGGCATGCCGTGAACGTTTCCGGAAGGCGAGGATTCCGGCGTGTTCATGTCGCCATGCGCATCGAGCCACATGCAACCGATCTTCTTCGATTGCTTGCGGAAAAAATCGGAGACGCCCGAACACGTTCCGATGGCGATGGAATGGTCGCCGCCGAGTACGAGGGGAAAAAATCCTTCGGCCAACGTCTTTTCCGTCATCTCCGCCAAGCCGCGGCAGGTTTCCGCAATCTCATGCAAATATTTGGCGCGCTTTTCGCCGTAAGGCTGTTCTTCGGGCCCCTTCACCACCACGTTGCCGATGTCTTCGACCACATGCCCAAGCTGTTTGAGGCGCGATTGCAAACCGGCGACGCGCAGCGCGGAAGGACCCATATCCACGCCACGGCGGCTTTGGCCGAGGTCCATCGGCACGCCGATGATGCGAATTTTCTGCGCCATGATGGATGTTCTGTTCGCCCAAACCGGCGGGCGGAAGGGCCGGCGAACAGCGGCGCTAAGGATACACGCGATAAATCATGCGCGGGAAGGGGATTACCTCACGGACGTGCTCTGTTCCGCAAATCCAGGCCACCACGCGCTCGAGGCCCATGCCGAAGCCCGCATGCGGCACGCTGCCATAGCGGCGCAGGTCCAGATACCACTGAAAGGCCTGCTCCGGCAGCTTATTCTCGCGCAGGCGCTTGAGCAGCAGATCGTAGCTCGAAATGCGTTCCCCGCCGCCGATGATCTCGCCGTAGCCTTCCGAGGCCAGTACGTCGAATCCCAGCGCCAAATCCGGCCGCGCGCTATCGGGTTCCATGTAGAACGCCTTGATCGAAGCAGGATAGCGATGGATCATCACGGGACGGTCGAATTGCTGCGAAAGCGTGGTTTCCTCGTCTCCGCCGAAATCGTCGCCCCACTTCACATCGTGGCCGTGCTGCCGCAGGATTTCGAGCGCCTGTTCGTAGGTAATGCGCGGAAAGGGAGGCTTAACCGGCTCGAGTTTGGAGGCATCGCGCTTCAGCGTTTCGATCTCGCGCGCGCGATTGCGCAAGGCCGATTGCACGATGTGGCTTACCAGCCCTTCGCCGAGCGTCATCATGTCTTCCAGGTGGGCGTAAGCGGCTTCGGGCTCGAGCATCCAAAACTCGGTCAGGTGGCGCCGCGTCTTCGATTTTTCGGCGCGAAACGTGGGACCGAAGCAATACACCTTGCCCAGGGCCGCGGCCAGAGCTTCGACATAAAGCTGCCCCGACTGCGTCAGGTAAGCCTTTTCATCATCGACGTACTGCACCTCGAACAGGGTCGTCGTGCCTTCGCATGCGGCCGGCGTGAATATCGGCGCATCGGTCAACGTATAGCCTTGGCCATCCATGAACTCCCGCGCGGCGCGGATGGCTTCGGCCCGAATGCGCAAGATAGCAGCTTGACGTGGAGTACGCACCCACAAGTGGCGGCGGTCGAGAAGAAAGTCCACGCCATGCTCTTTGAGTTGTATGGGGTAAGGCTCCGATTCCGGCACCCGCTGCAGGACCTGGACGCGGCTGACGCCGATTTCATATCCGCCCGGCGCGCGCGGCTCGCGGCGTATTTTGCCGCTGATTTCGACGCTCGATTCCTGCGTGAGCCCGCGCAGCGCGGCAAACGCCTCCGGTTGCTCCTTCTGCGAGACCACGCCCTGCATCAGCCCGGTCCCATCTCGAAAAATGGGAAACAAAAGCTTGCCGGATTCGCGCAGGTTGTAGAGCCAGCCGCGCAGGGTGACCTCCTGGCCGTCGTGCTCCCCGGCTTTTTCGATGGTGACTACGCTCATCGCGCTCTAGTTCTATCTTTCGGCTTCGGGCGAGGAGAGCGCCCGCTCGATGCGGTCGAACGCGGCGCGCGCGGCACTGAGGGCCACAAAGGTGGGAGCGGGGTCGGCAAAGGCCGGTTGTTCCTTCAATTCGAAAACCAGCGGGAGCTCCGGCGGCAAGGCAGGCAGGGCTGATTTCCATTCGATGGTGCCTTCATAGGGCAACAGGTGTTCGTCTTTCAGTCCATGATTATCGTGAATGTGCGAAGTCACCATAAATTCGCGCATCGGTTCCAGGCTGGCCAGCACGCCATCGCCGATATGCGCATGTCCGATATCGAAGCACAGCCGCAAATCCGTAAGCCGCGTATCGATAATGAATTGGCGCAGGTGCGCCGGTGTGGCCAGTTCTCCCGGCGTATTTTCCAGCGCCAGCGTGACGCCGCGTGCCTTGGCAAAAACATGCAGGTGCTCGAGCGAACTGAAAGCCGCTTCGAATCGGTGTCCGTCCGCGGCGTCCCGCGAAGAGCCCATGTGCTGCACCAGGTAACGGAAGGGCAAGTATTCCGCGACGTCCAGGGCTCGCTTGATTTCGTCCACGGCTTCCAGGCGGCGCACGCGTTCCGGATCGCAAATGGAAAGCGGCGCGCTGCTCTCGTGCATGGGATTGAAGTCCCGTTCTGCCGGAGCATGGAGGGCGTGCAGTCTCAGGTTATTATCCCGCAGCGTGCCGGCAATTTCGCGCACGACGTCGGGCGATTGATAGTTGAAGTGCGCCCGCGTGCAGAATATCTCGACCGCCGTGATGCCATGGCGCGCGATCTCCGTCAGCAAGGCTGGAGTCAGTCTTCGCTTGACGAATAGATAAGTGGATAGGGTCCGCACCATAGCCGAATCTCAGTTTCCTGTGGCACCACTCGGCAGGGCCGGCCCGCATGCGCGCGCAGCGCCCCAGCTCGGGATCGTCGAAGATCGCTCCTGCACGGGAATGAGTGACTCTAAGCGAAAGCCCAAGGAGCGTCAAGGCGACACAACTGTTGGTAGTGTCTCAGTTTGTCAAACTGAGACACTACCCAACTGTTTAGTCTGAACTAATCCGCGGCGCGCTCGTAATTCAGATATGGGCCAAGCCAGCGCTCGATGGCGCGCAATTCCAGGCCCTTGCGGCGCTGATAATCGAGCACTTGATCGCGGCCGATCCTGCCAACGGCAAAGTAGCGCGCCTGAGGATGGGAGAAATATAAGCCGCAGACCGAGGCCGCCGGCAGCATGGCGAAATTTTCGGTGAGCGTGATGCCCGTGGCGCGCTCCGCATCCAGCAGGGCGAAAAGAGCGGCCTTTTCGGCGTGATCGGGCGAAGCCGGATAACCGGGCGCCGGCCGAATGCCCTGATAGCGCTCCCGCAGCAAATCTCCCGGCGTCAAATTCTCCTCGCGGCCAAAACCCCAGGCATCGCGCGCCTGCTTGTGCATCCATTCGGCGAGCGCTTCGGCCAGCCGGTCCGCCAGCGCCTTGACCATGATCGCGTTGTAATCGTCGTGCGCTTTTTCAAAACGCGTTGCGAGTTCGGCGGCGCCGATGCCTGCGGTGACCGCAAAAGCTCCGAGGTAATCCGCCTGGGCGGTGTCCTTGGGAGCGATGAAATCCGCCAGCGCGTATTCCGGTTCGGCGCCGGGCTTCTCCATCTGCTGCCGCAACGTGAAGAAAGTTGCGAGAGGGCGCGTGCGCGCTTCGTCCGCGTAAAGCTCGATGTCATCGCCCACGCTATTGGCGGGGAAAAATCCCGCTACAGCACGCGCCGTAAGCAGCTTTTGCTGCACGATCTCCGCCAGCAGTTTTTGGGCATCGTCGAGAAGTTCCTGCGCGCGAGGCCCCACCACCGGATCGTGCAAAATTCGCGGATAGATTCCCTTCAGCTCCCAGGCATGGAAAAACGGCGTCCAGTCGACCAGCGGCACGAGTTTTTCGAGCGGCACGGGGTTCCAAACGCGGCTTCCCGTGAATGACGGCGCCGGAGGCCGATAGCTCGTCCAATCAATCGGCGCTCTCCGCGCGCGGGCCTCCTGCAGGGAGACCAGCGGCGCGATTCGCGGCCCGCTGAATTGCTGCCGGATTTTCTCCTGCTCTTCGCAATTTTCACGCACGAAGACGGGCCGCTGTTGCTTATTGCTCAAGCTCGAGACCACGCCCACCGCGCGCGAGGCGTCCAGGACGTGAACCACCGGATGGCGATAGGCGGGCGCAATCCTCACGGCCGTGTGCGCGCGGCTGGTGGTTGCGCCTCCGATCAGCAGCGGCACGGAAAAGCCTTCTCGCTCCATCTCCTTGGCGACGTGCGCCATTTCGTCGAGCGAGGGAGTGATCAATCCGCTCAGGCCGATCAGGTCAACTTTTTTTTCACGCGCGGTCTGGAGAATCTTTTCCGCCGGAGTCATGACGCCGAGATCGATCACCTCATAATTGTTGCAGCCCAACACGACTCCCACGATGTTCTTTCCAATATCGTGGACGTCGCCTTTGACCGTGGCCAGCAAGATTCGCGCTTGAGCCTCACGCCCGCCGCTGGCCAGCTTTTCGGCCTCCAGATAGGGCAGCAGGATGGCCACGGCCTGCTTCATCACTCGCGCGCTCTTCACCACCTGCGGCAGAAACATCTTCCCGGAACCGAAGAGGTCGCCCACGATGTTCATGCCGGCCATCAGCGGACCCTCGATGATGCTGAGCGGCGCGGTGTATTTCTGCCGCGCCTCCTCGACATCCGCCGGCAGAAATTCGGTTATGCCGTGCACCAGCGCGTGCGACAGGCGTTCCTCGATGCTGGTCTGGCGCCACGCGTCTTCACGCGCGGCCGTGGGCCCGCGTTTTTCCACGGTCTGCGCCAATTCCAACAGCCGCTCGGTGGCGTCGGGCCGGCGATTCAGGAGCACGTCCTCCACGCGCTCCCGCAGCTCGGGGGCAATCTCTTCGTAAATGGCCAATTGCCCCGCGTTCACGATTCCCATGTCCAGTCCGGCGCGGATGGCGTGATACAAAAACGCCGAGTGCATGGCCTCGCGAACGACGTTGTTGCCGCGGAAAGAAAACGAAATGTTACTGACGCCGCCGCTGACCTTCACTCCCGGCAGCGCCGCCTTGATCTGCCGGGTGGCCTCGATGAAAGCGAGCGCGTATTGGTTGTGCTCTTCGATCCCCGTGCCGACGGTGAGAATCGCCGGATCCATGATGATGTCGGTAGGCGGCATGCCCACCTGCTCGGTCAGAATGCGATAGGCGCGAGTGGCGATGGCCACTTTGCGTTCCGCCGTGTCGGCCTGGCCTTTTTCATCAAAGGCCATCACCACGACGCCAGCTCCATAGCGCCGGACCTTCCGCGCCTGTTCGCGAAAGACGTCCTCGCCTTCTTTCAGGCTGATGGAATTGACGATTCCCTTGCCTTGCAGGCATTTCAGGCCGGCTTCGATCACGCTCCATTTCGAGCTATCCACCAGAACGGGCACGCGCGCGATATCGGGTTCGGAAGCCAGGGCATTCAGGAAAGTGGTCATGCACTTTTCCGAATCCAGCATGGCTTCGTCCATGTTCACGTCAATCATTTGCGCCCCGCCTTCCACCTGCTGGCGCGCCACCGCGAGGGCTTTTTCGTAGTCGCCCTTGCGGATCAGTTCGGCGAAACGCGGCGAACCAGTCACGTTGGTTCGCTCGCCGATGTTGACGAAATTGGTGTCCGGGCGAATCACCAGCGCTTCGAGCCCGCTGAACCGCGAGTAGGGCTCGACTTTTGGCGGCACTCGTGGCGCTACCTCTCGGATCGCTTCGCCGATGGCGCGGATATGCTCCGGCGTCGAACCGCAACAGCCTCCCGCGATATTCAGCCAGCCATTGCGCGCGAATTCCCCCAGATCAGCAGCCATGCGCTCCGGCGTCTCATCGAAACCGCCAAACGCGTTCGGCAGGCCGGCATTCGGATAGCAAGTGATCGGAATGGGCGCAAGGCGCGAAAGTTCTTCCAGAAACGGGCGCATCTCTTTTGCGCCAAGAGCGCAGTTCATCCCCACGCTGAAAAGCGGCATGTGCGAGATGGAAATCCAGAAGGCCTCGACCGTCTGCCCCGAAAGCGTTCGGCCGCTGCGATCGACGATCGTCACTGAGACAATCACCGGAACGCGCAGCCCCGAGCTGTCGAAATATTCCTCGATTCCAAAAAGCGCCGCTTTGGCGTTGAGTGTATCGAAAACCGTCTCCACGAGCAGAAGGTCAACGCCGCCCTCGACCAAAGCTTTGGCTTGAGTTCGGTAAGTCTCGCGCAGCTGGTCAAAAGTGACGGGCCGCGCCGCGGGATTCGAGACGTCGTTCGAGACCGAGGCCGCTTTCGAGGTCGGTCCCATGGAGCCGGCCACGAAGCATCTGCGCTGCGGATGCGAGGCCATGTAGCTTTCCAC
>WNGR01001846.1_pt1 | contig 23392 bp, 25 predicted proteins | sample 5407581 | NCBI WGS metagenome assembly WNGR01 (sample SAMN13153383, study PRJNA577476) | soil metagenome | isolation source: 80 cm soil or saprolite under Garry oak tree replicate 2 | place: USA:California | collected 2016-06-15
GACGCGTACGCCGCATCCCAGGAATTGTGATTGAGGCCGAGCAACTCACTGTAATGAACGTCCGCTCCCGCCGCCTTCAACGCAGCAGCCGGCTCGCGCGATCCATTGACGTTCACGACCTGATCGACTTCTCCGTGGAAAATCCAGATGGGCACCTTCCCGAGCCGTTGCACGAGAGTGGGCATGACCGACACGCTGTCGCCCGGCACGACCGGCGCCGAGCCACGGAATTGGGGAAAGTCCCGAACCCAACCACAGATCGGCACGATCGCCGCGAACAGCTCCGGATGTCGATACGCGACATACCACGTGCCGTGGCCGCCCATCGACAGTCCGGTGAGATAGACGCGCGTCGGATCGACGTGGAATTCGCGCATCGTCTGCTGCAAGGCCGCCACGGCAACGTCCGCCGGCGTCCCGACCCATTGCGAGTCCGGCGGAACCTGGGGGAACACGGCGATCGCCGGCCAACGCGATGGATTCTGTCGAATCGCGGGGCCGAGCCCCACGTTGGTCTGGAGGAGCCCGTCAGTGCCGCGTTCGCCGGCGCCGTGCAGGAAGAGGATCGCCGGCCAGCTCAGCTTCGACGCATAATCGGCGGGGACGTAGACCTGATAGTGATACGATCTCCCGCCGACGGTGACGCTGCGATCGAGAAATCCGGTCTGCACCTGTTGCACCGACAAAGCAACACCGAGCATCAGAAAGAACATGTCTTGCGCTCCTGTGAACGATTGATTTACGACCCGATTGCATCCCCTGCGTGACGACGGCGGTCCAATGCGCGTAACGCCTTATCGACGACCAAGACCAGCAGCTCATACAGGGCGAAGAAGGCGATCAGCAAGATGACCATCGTGAGCAACGCCCCCCACATCGGCACCTCGGACTTGATGAGAGCCTTCTTATGGCTCTCGAAGTCGGCGATGTATTCCTTGAGCGTGAGCGCGCGTCCGCGCGCCGCATCGCCGGCCACGCTTTTCCCGAAGTAGTAACCGAGTCCGATACCCAAAAGGATGGCCACGATCAGGCGGGCGAGGATGCGGCGCGCCAACCGGCCCTGCGGCGTCGCGGGAGAGTCGTTCAATACCCGTATCCCTCCACGCCTGCGGCGCGCCAGTCGGCCGAGTACAACACGGAGACCAGCGTGCCCCCGCCTCTGCCTCCCGGTCTTCCCGCTCGCGCATGACAGATGTATGCGATCGGTGTGCCGAGATAGGAAATACGGCGGCGTCCGACCGCGTCGCACCCCGCGAATATCCACTGGCGATCGCCAGCGGTGACCCCACCGTAATACGATTGCAGGTCGGGGGTGAGAAAGCGGCGAAATCGGGGCGTGATCGGCGCACTGTCCGGCCGCGTCGCGATAGCGTGCAGCAGCGCCGCAACGGGCATGGGCGGCTGCGGGCTGCGCCACGTGACGAGATGCGGCGCCGCGAGCGCGGTGTCGAGCATGCCCGCAATTCCGAACGCCACCGCACTGACCTGTGCCTGCGCGAGATTCGCGAGCACGATCACGGTGAGACCCGACTCCGGATAGCGAGCGATCACGGTCTTAAACCCCTGCCAACTGCCGCCGTGCGAGATGCGCAGAGCCCCTCGCTGATTGAAGACGCCCCAGCCGAATCCGTAGGGATAGGTGGCCCCGTCGTTCAGCCGCACCGGCGTCCAGGCGGTATCGAGCGCCGCTGGACTCGGCACGCGGCGATGATTGAGCGCGATCGCCCACCGCGTCAGATCGCGAACGGTGAAGTAGAGCGCCCCATCGGCCGTCGTGTTGAGTGATGGCGCAACCCACTCCTGATTCTTGAGCACGCCACCCTCCAGGCGGTAGCCGGCCGCACGGTTGGGGACGATGTCCGCCTCCGAGATGACGCGGGAGTCGTTCATCCCGAGGGGACGGAACACCGAATCGCGCAGGAGGTCGCCGTAGAAGCGCCCGGTCACACGATGAATGAGCGCGCCCAACAAGACGTAGCCGGTGTTACTGTAGCTCCAGCGCTCACCCGGGCGGAAATCGAGCGGCCGCGACGCCGCGAACTTCACCAGCTCGTCTTCCGTGTAGTCCTTGCGATAATCGAACGTGGAATCGGTATACTCGGCGACGCCGGCGGTATGCGTCAGCAGGTGCCGGACGGTGATGCCCTGCCACACGTGCGCACCCTCGGGAAACCACCGGACAATCGAGTCGTCGAGACGCAGCAGGTGGTTGTCGACCAGCATTTCGACCAGCGCGGCCGTGAACTGCTTGCCCATCGATCCCGACTGGTAGACCGTGCTGTCGGTCGCGGGAACGCGAAGCTCCACGTTTGCGAAACCGTACCCGCGCGATATCAGCACCCGGTCTCCGGCGAGGACCACGAGAGAAAGGCCGGGAATACGTTGGCGCTCCAGCTCCGCCAACACATAGCGGTTGATGACGGCGGTATCTGTTTGCGCGGCGAGGAGTAAGGACAGCAACACGCAGGTGGTCATGGCGAAGCGTCAGCGCGGGTCGTGGAGGCCCCACGCGGCACGGAACACGTCGCTGATCTCGCCCAGGGTCGCGCGCGCGCGCACCGCGTCGAGAATCGGCTCCATGAGCGGAGCACCGGACTCTCGCGCCGCGGCGTCGAGCGCGCCGAGTGCGCGTTTCACCTTTCCCGCGTCGCGGTTCCGGCGCAGCTCGACCAGGCAGCGCCGCTGCTGATCGGCAAGCTTCGAGTAGTCGGGCACGGCGATGGCGGGAATCGGCTCTGCCGTGACGTACTCGTTCACGCCGACCACCACCTGCCGGCCCGCTTCGATCTCCCGCTGCTGCTCGTAGGCGCTGCGGGCGATCGCTTCCTGAAAGTATCCGCGCTCGATCGCCTTTACCGAACCTCCACCAACATCCACCTCCTCCACCAGCTTCCGCGCAGTGATCTCCAGCTTGTCGGTCAGGGCCTCGAGATACCAACTGCCACCCAGCGGATCGGCGACATCCGGAACGCCGGTCTCGTTGGCGAGCAGCTGCTGCGTCCGCAGGGCCAGGGTCGCGCTGCGCTCGGTCGGCAGCGCCAGCGCTTCGTCATAGGAATTCGTGTGCAGCGACTGCGTGCCGCCAAGCACCGCCGCCATCGCCTGAATGGCGACGCGCACGACGTTGTTGAGCGGCTGCTGCGCCGTGAGCGTCGCGCCCCCGGTCTGGGTGTGGAAGCGCAGCCGCGCGGCCGCATCGCTCGCGTTGAATTTCTCTTTCATGAGGCGCCACCACAGACGCCGTGCCGCCCGGAACTTGGCGATTTCTTCGAACAGATCGGTGTAGGCGGCAAAGAAGAAGGAAAGACGGGGAGCGAAATCTTCCACCGCGAGCCCGGCGGATCGTGCCCGACGCACATACTCGAGGCCGTTGGCGAACGTAAAGGCGATTTCCTGAACCGCGGTGGCGCCCGCCTCCCGCATGTGATAGCCCGAAATCGAAATCGGGTTGAAGCTCATCTGGGCGCGCGAGGTAAACCGAAAGACGTCGGCGACCAGTCGCAATGAGGGCTCGGGCGGATAGATGTACGTGCCGCGGGCGATGTATTCCTTGAGAATGTCGTTCTGCAACGTGCCCTCGAGCTTGCCGAGCGGAACGCCCTGCTCCTCTCCCACCGCGATGTACATCGCCAGCAGAATCGCCGCACTGGCGTTGATAGTCATGGATGTCGACACGCGATCGAGCGGGATGCCGTGGAACAACCGCTCGAGATCCTCGACGCTGTCGATCGCGACACCCGCTCGCCCGACTTCTCCTTCCGCCCTGGGATGATCGGAGTCGTATCCCATTTGCGTCGGCAGATCGAACGCGACCGAGAGACCGGTCTGCCCCACCTCCAGCAAATGATGGAACCGCTCGTTGGTCTCCTCGGCCGTCCCGAACCCCGCGTACTGTCGCATCGTCCAGAGCCGGCCGCGATACATCGTCGGATAAGGACCACGCGTGAAAGGCGGCTCACCGGGCAGGCCGAGGTCACGCTCGGCACGCCCTGGCCAATCGTCCGGTCCGTAGTACGCCTTGTCCTTCGTCATTTGCCTGCGAGCACCGCGCGGGCGAACGCCACGTCCTGCTTGGAGCCGATGATCAGCGGCGTGCGTTGATGCAGCGCGGTCGGCTGGATGTCGAGGATGTCGCGCTCTCCGTCGATCGCCGCCCCGCCGGCTTGCTCGACGACGAACGCGAGCGGCGCCGCCTCGTACAAGAGGCGCAGTTTTCCCTGCGGAGCGTTGGCGTCGGCCGGATAGAGAAACACGCCGCCGGACATCAGGTTGCGGTGGATGTCGGCTACGAGCGAGCCGATGTAGCGTGCGTTCTTCGCCTCGACGCGGCCACTGTCGCCGTTCTTGAATGCGGCGACGACCCGCTGCATGCCGGGCGCCCACTTGTTCCAGTGACTCTCGTTGACGCTGTAATACGTGCCGACGTCAGGCGAACGGATGTCGGGGTGCGACAGCAGAAACTCGCCGATGGTGGGATCGAGCGTGAAGCCGTGCACGCCCTGCCCCGTCGTGTAAACGAGCATCGTACTTGAGCCATAGAGGATGTAGCCGGCGGCGACCTGGGCGCGGCCCTTCTGCAGACAGTCGGTGAGCGAACCGGGGCCTTTCTTGGTGGCTCTGCGCCGATGAATGGAAAAGATGGTGCCGATGGAGACGTTGACGCCGATGTTGGTCGAACCGTCGAGCGGATCGTACATCAGCACGTACTTGCCACCACGCCGGTCCTCGCGAATCGGTATGGGAATTGGGTGCTCGTCTTCCTCCGAGGCGACGACGCACACGCGGCCCGTGTGCTCGACGCTGTGCCGCACAGTCTCGTTGGCGAACACGTCGAGCTTCTGTTGTACCTCGCCCTGGACGTTGATCGCGCCGAATTCGCCGAGGATATCGGTGAGCCCGGCGCGCCGTACCTGGCGGGAGATGATCTTGGCGGCGAGGCACAAATCGTAGAGCAGGTTCGACAGCTCGCCCGTGGCCTCCGGGTGGAGCCGCTCCTGCTCCATGATGAACCGCTCAATCGTGATGACCGACGTCGGCGATTGCGAGCGTGCCATGACTCGAGACGGTGAAGGTGATCGTACCCCGTTGATCGGTGCGGAGCACGGTGACGCCATGTTTTCGTAGCCGCTCGAGCGTCTCGGGCGCGGGATGACCATAGCGATTCTTGGGTCCCACGCTGATGACTGCCTCGACCGGCTGCAGCTCATCGAGCCAGCGGTTCGACGTCGCGCCGCGTGACCCGTGATGCCCGACTTTCAGCAACGTCACCCGCCCCACGTGTCCCGCGAGCTGCCCCTCAGTGGGGATCCCCGCGTCACCAGCGAGCAGCAGGCGCGTGCCGCCGTAGGTGACGAGTAGTACGACCGATTCCTCGTTGATGTCGGTCTGGCTCACCGCCCAGGCGGAGTCCGGACTCAACACCTCGATCGCCACGCCGTCCACATTCAGCCGATCGCCGCGGCGCGCGGGGCGCCACTCCGCGCCATCACTCTCGACCGCGCCGAGGAACCCGAGATATCCCGCATCCGGCACGGGCTGACCGGGCTCGAGCACATACGTCGGGTCGAACGCGTCGAGCACGGCCGACAGGCCGCCGAAATGATCGAGATGCGCGTGCGTGGCGACAATCGCCGCCAGTTGCGTCGCGCCGTTGCTTCGGAGAAACGGCACCACGACGCGTCGGCCGGCATCCCCCTGCGGCCCCCGAGGCCCACCATCAATCAACACCCACCGCCCGGCGGGACTGCGCAGCGCAATCGCGTCGCCCTGCCCAACGTCTAGGAAACTTACGGTCAGGCAGACGCAATCTGTAAGACGCGAAAAGCCACGAATCAGCCCGGCAAGTGAGAGGAGGGCGGCCGTGAAGCACACCCGAGCTGCGATGGTCCAGCGCCGCCGGGGAGAGGTCCAGAGCCACCAGGCGAGGACAACGATTGCCAGCCACCGCGCGGCCGCCGGAGGCCCCGCGATCATGACGAAATGACCGCCAGGCAGCGCCGCCGCGGTGCGGGCGACGACGTCGAGCAACGCCAGGCACAACCCCGCGCCAGCCGCCAACCAACTGGATGACAGCAGCAGCGCGACCATGAGGCCGGGGACCGCGAGGCCCGCCAGCGGAATGGCGGCGAGGTTCGCCAGCACGCCGATCGGGGCGACTGTGCCGAACGCGTAGGCGGTGATCGGGGCAGTCAGGAGCGTTGCCGCCGCGGCCGGCGCGAGCACGCGCACCAGCTTGGGGTGGCGCTCGGTCGCCCGGCCCGCCCAGATCACCGCCGCCACGGCTGCCACCGACAACCACGCACCGACAGACTGCACAGACCACGGATCGCCGAGCATCACACACAGCGCCGCGAGTGCGACCAGTCCCATCGGCGCAACGACGCGTTGCCGCAGCTTCCCCATCTCCAGCAGCGCCAGCATCGCCGCCGAGCGCGTCGCGGGTGCGGGAAAGCCGAGCAGCCAGACGTAGGCGAGCATCACCGTGGTTCCCGCGAAGAATCGGGCGCGTGCCCCAAGCCGCAGTCGCTTGAGCAGCAGGCTCAGCCAGGCCGCAAAAAAGCCGACGTGCAGTCCCGAGATCGACAGCAGATGGGCGAGTCCCGACCGCGTGTAGCGCTCGCGGAGCTCGGCATCGAGCTCGGCGCGGCGCGCGATCACGAGCGCGTCGACGAGCGGCGCGCGCGTGCCGAACAGCCGGCGGCTGCGTTCGGCGACGCGATCGCGCAACGCGCCCCGCCCGCGCGGCACCGCATCGAGCTCGCGGACTCTCCGAGCGACAAGGATCCCGTCTCGCGCGTCAGGGAGGAAGCGACCAGCGACGATCCACGTGGTGCCGCCGTTGGCGGGATGGCCATCCGGCCACCGAATGGTGAGCGAGCCGCGACAGAGGCCGCCGCGGACGGCCGCGTCGACGATGCCGCCACGCGCGGGAACGGGGTCGGTGAGCTGGACGCTCGCGGCGCGAGTGTCGCGTGTCAGCGAAGCTTGCCTGGACCACTGTCCGGCGCACGACGCGCGCCGTTCGCGCAGTGCGGCGCCGCCCCACAGCACGCCGGCGACCAGCATCACGCCCACTGCCGTGCCGAGCGGCGCTCTGCGCCACAGCACCGCCGCGCCGCCCAACACCAGCAGCGCCGTTACGTGCAGTTCCGCGCCTTGGAGCGCCGCCGCCAATCCAGCGGCGAAAGCAATGGCGAGATAGAGGATCGGCGGGCGCACCGCCGGCCTAGACTACAGCTGCGTGGGTTTCGCTCCACAGCGAGGGGCGATCGCGACCTTGCGGAAGCCTTCCAGGAGCGCGACGTCCAGCTTCGCCTTTTCCTGATCGCTCCGCAGCGACAGCTCCGTTAGGATTTCGCCCTGGCGTGTTGAGACATAGTGCGGGCTGAGGCGATTGAGGGCAAAGACCAGCACGTCGCCCCGACAGGTGTCGCAGCCGCAAAACTTCGGGAACGTGTCGCGCAGGCTCTGGTACTCGCGCTGGATGATTTCCAACGTCACGTTCGTTACTGCCACGCGCTGACGAGCTCCTGCGTCTCCTTCTCCAATGGCCAGGCCGTGAACGTCGAGCCGGTCGTGCCGGTGAAGCGTACGCGCCGGTACGTCCCCATCCAGTCCAGCGGCCCCTCGAGCAGCGCGATCTTGTTCGTTCGCGTGCGTGCCTGCAGCAGATCCCCGCGCTTCGCCGGTCCTTCGACCAACACCTCGTGCGCTGAGCCGACGAGCTCCACGTTCTTCCGTTTCGACACGCGCCGGACCACCTCGATGAGCCGGCCGATCCGCTCGGTCTTGGTCTGCTCCGGAACGTGATCCTTGATCTTGACGGCGGGCGTGCCGTCTCGCACCGAATACTTGAACGTGTACGCGTCATCGAATGCGACTGCTTCGACGAGTGACAACGTGTCCTGGAAGTCAGCCTCGATCTCGCCGGGGAATCCGACGATGATGTCGGTCGACAGGGCGATCCCAGGAATGGCGGCGCGCAACGCGGCCACGACCTCCAGGTAGCGATCACGATCGTAGCGCCGCAGCATCCGCTTGAGCGTACGCGAGCTGCCGCTCTGCACCGGCAGATGCACGTGTTCGCAAACAGCGGGGGTCTCGGCCATCGCGGCGAGTACGCGCGGCGTGAAGTCGGTCGGATAGGGCGACGTGAAGCGCAGGCGTCGGATGTCGTCCACCGCACCAACCGCGCGCAACAGGTCGGCGAAGTCGTGCTCGCCGTCGTGATAGCTGTTGACCGTCTGCCCAAGGAGCGTGACCTCGGTGGTGCCCGCGCCCGCCAACCGGGCGACCTCGCCCACCACGTCGGCCAACTTACGGCTCCGCTCCGGGCCGCGCGTCATCGGAACGATGCAGAAGGTGCACCGATAATCGCAGCCACGTTGTACCGTCACGAACGCCGAGGTCGGATTGTCGCGCGCAGGAGGGACATCCTCATAATGCTCCCACGCCTTGAACGTTACCTCGGCGGCGCGCTCACCGTCGCGCGCGCGCGCGATGAGCTCGGGCAGCGCTCGGTAGCCGTCCGGACCGATCACGAGATCCACCTGGGGCACCCTGGCCAAGAGCTTTGGTCCCAGACGTTGGGCCATGCACCCGACGACCCCCATTACGTCACCGGGCCGCTTGTAGCGCTTCAATTCACCCATGCGACCGAGGACCCGTTGCTCGGCGTGATCGCGCACGGCACAGGTGTTGACCAGCAGCACGTCCGCCTCACCCGGATCATCCGTGCGCACGTATCCCTCACGTCCCAGGACGCCGAACATCAGCTCGGAATCCGAAACGTTCATCTGGCAGCCGTACGTCTCGATGTATACGCGCCGCATCGTCAGTTGACCGTCACCTCGAAGCGGGGACGCCCGTCCCACAGATCGGTATCAAGATAGACGCTCAGATAATCTTCCGTCATCGCCTCGAGGCGGCCCTGCTGGCGGCCGGAAACCACGCCATCAGCCGTCTGCCCGCCGCGGCGCGTCCGGTAGGCTGCGCCTTTCGTCTCCCCCACCTCACGCAGCTCCCGCGCCCGCTCACGGATGACCTCCGGGGGGAGCTGACCGGGAAGACGCGCCGCCGCTGCCTCGGGGCGCACAGAGAATGGGAACACATGCAGATAGGTGAATGGCAGGGCCTGCAAGACGGTCAGCGTGGCTTGATGATCATCCTCGCTTTCGCCCGGGAATCCAGCAATCACGTCGGCGCCTAAACCAAACACGGGGAGCCGCTCCGCCAGCCACTCGATCCGCGCCCGATACGACTCGGCCGTATACCAGTGCCGGCCCATCCGTTTGAGAACGCGGTTCGAGCCAGACTGCAATGGTGCGTGCAGGTGCGCGGCCAGATTGCGCGGCGCCTCGATCAATAGCCTCGCCAGCGTGTCGTCAACTTCGGTCGCTTCGACGCTCGACAGCCGAAATCGCACCGATGGAACCGCTTCGATGAGCCTCTCAAGCAACTGACCAAGGGTGTGACGTGCCGACGTGTCGTCGTGAGACGTGTCCTGTCCATAGGTCCCGATATGCACACCGGTCAGCACGATCTCGGCGTGGTGCTCGCCCAGTGTCCGCGCCTCGGCGACGAGCTCTGCGACCGATCGCGAGCGGTTCGCGCCACGAGCAAGTGTCGTCGCGCAAAATGTACAGTGCTCGTCGCACCCATCCTGGATTTTCAGCAGCGCACGACATTTGTCGCCGCGATGTAGGGGTGCAGCATGCTGCGCCCCTACACGCGACGCCACGCCTGCAGCGCGTAATACTGTCACCGGATCCGCGTTTGCCACCACGGCGCGCACCGACGGCAACGCGGCGATTGTGCCGTCGTCGAGCGCCGCCGCACAGCCCATCACGATCGTTTGCGCGTGACTCGCCTTCGCGATGTGGCGCACGAAGCGCCGCAACTTGACTTCACTCTCGCTCGTTACGGTGCAGGAATTGACGACGGCGATATCAGCGAGCGCAGGATCATCCACCACGACCCCGCCGCTTTCATCGAATGCCTGGCGTACGCGCTCGGTGTCGTACTGGTTGGCCTTGCACCCGAACGTGTGGAAATAAACCTTCACGGCCGCACCGTCAGCCCGACCAGGAACGTCCACACCCGTTCGGTGAGTCCGGTTCCTTTGCGCTCGAGACGCTCGAGACCAAAGTCGAGCCGGCCGCGGCCACCGGAAAACTGTCGTCCCAGCCCCGCTGAGAAGCCGACCTCGCTGGGCGTCTTGCCGATACCGAAGGGAAGCTGTCCACCGCGCACTCCGAACCGGATGGGCGTATGTAACGAGCCGATCTCCGCACCGACCGACCAGTTGAACGTGTCGTGCACGGTCGAATCCGCGCCCGCACCGCTCGTCGCCCAATTGCGCCACGTCACCGTTCCCGCGAGGCTCGCCTGGGTTCCCGCCCGCCAGAGCACGCCCGTCCCGTAGGTCAGCGGCAGATCGTTGTCGGTGATCTGGCGGCCGCTGATGTCCGCGCGGAGTCTCGAGTCGGACCGAAGCCAGCCGGCCAGGCGCAGATCGCGGGTCACATCGAGCAGTAGGCTCGCCGAGCCGCCCTTTCCGGAGTACGCTACCTCGTCGCGCGCGGTGGAGGTGCGGTAGGTGGTACTATCGGCGAACCTGCGCGTGGCAACGACCCGTGTGGAGCCCGTGAGCAGATGGAACCCGAGGCCGAGCGCCACGCGACTATGCAGTCGGACGGCGGCAGCGAGTCGGAGATCCGAGACGGCGCCGTCGCTCGTGATCTCGTCCGTGATCGGCTCCTGCACGCCGCGCAGGTCGATGGTGTCCTGGATCCGGACCCCGAAGGTGCGATCGAGATATGTCGCAAAGCCGCCACCGACGACGATACGAGGGGTTACCGGCCCGGCGATCACGAGCGCGGGAAACCGTGTCCCCCGGAGCGAGGCCTGCGCGGCGCCCGTCGGCTCGAGCGTCCGCCACGACGTGCCGCCAGAGATGCTCGCGCTCATGCGCCGCGCATCCGCGAGCGACGCGTCGGTGAGCGGCGAGAACGGGTCGAACGGCGCGAACGCGCCGCCCGTCGTGCGCGCACGCACGCTCTCCGATTTGCCGGGTGTCCCGAGACCTTGGATGCCGAATTGCGAGTCCTGCGCGGCCAGGTGGCCGACCGCCAGGAGCGCCAGGCATACCAGAGCGGTGGTCCTCATGGCTTCCCGAATTGGAAGCGGTGGACGTACGTCACCTGGAGCGACGGCCGGAATGCCGGCGCACGCGACGAATAGAACCGCGCCTGGGTGTACGTCGCCCCCTCCGGCAGCTGCCGGAGGAGAATGGTGGTCACTTGCGTCGTATCGAGCGACCAGGCGCGCACCAGGTTCGTGACCTCGAGCCGCACCGTATCAGGTGATCCGATGTGGATGAAGGTGGTCGCGATCAATGACGAGGTGGTCCCGAGCGGCGATTTGGCGCCGATGTCCGTAGTCACGTTGCGGCCTTCGAGCGCAAACGAGTCGCTCGGCACGCCCGGCACCGCGTTGACCGGTACAAGCACCAGCGTAGCGCGGACCACGTCGATGCTGTCGTGGAGAAACGCCGGCATCGCGACGCGGAGGAACGTGCGGGCCGACGGCACGCCGCCGACCGTCAAATTGGAGTCGAGCGGCGCCGACGGCGGATCGAACACGAAGTTGTCGAAACGCGCCGTGACAGCCTGATCGGCATTCACGACGCTGTCCGGCTTGGTCGATACCGTATCGGGAATCGTGTAGTGATAGTACCAATGCAGCTGCGGGCCTGACGAGCTCTCCAATGTCGACACCCCGAGACTCGCGAACGAGTCCGCCGCGACCCGGAAGCCGTAGGCCACACGCCCCGAGTCGGTGGTGCTGAGCGGCGCCTGCAACGAATCGAGCTTCAGGGAGAGGAGCAGCGACGAGTCGGACTGGAATTGGAGCACGTTGCCGGCGGTGTCCACGCGGATCGAGTCCTTCCAGAAACTGATGATGGCCGAGTCCGTCGTCTTGGGCAGCGCGAGGAGATTCGAGATATTGACGCTGTCGACGGGCGGCGCCGTGAAATACGGATCGAGCGATGCAAAATCGGACGTCGAGTCGGCCGTCACGGGAAGCTGAAACAGTTTGAGCCGCAGGTTGGTCGCCTGCTTGTCGCGATGCGGGATGACGAGCCGCAACCGGACGGAGTCCACGATGATCGGCACGGTCGTCGTATCGCCCGCCTTCGGCGCTTTCCGCGTGATCATCGTTTGCGTCGTGAAGAACGGCCGGCTCTCGATCACGCCCGGCGAGTCCGTGGCCAGCATCAGGGTCGCCTGATAGCTCTGCACGTATCCCCGGAAGGAGGAATCGCGGCTGATAATTGCCCCGAAAACCGTATCCTGAATGCTGATCGATCCGCCCGGACAGAAGTTGGGGCAGACGCCCGGCGACGTCGAATTCTCGCCACACGCCGCCACGGCAACCAGGAAGAGGAGCGAACCGAGTCGACGCATCACCGATCCAACGTCTCCCTTGTGAAAGCATCCGGTAACAGCGCAGCCAGCGTCCACCGTTTCTGCGTGGATGGCCCTACCGCGGTCACTTCCAGCTCCAGGCCGAACTCCGCCAGCAGTTGGCGACAGGCACCACACGGCGCCGCCGGCGGATCGACGTCCGTCGTGACGACGATGCGCTTGAGCTGCCGCGCGCCACCCACGACCGCGGCGCCGAGCGCCATGCGCTCCGCGCAGATCGTCAGCCCGTACGACGCACTCTCGACGTTGCAGCCGACGTACACTTTCCCGTCCGCCGCCTCGATGGCGGCGCCCACGTGAAAATTGCTGTACGGCGCCCAGGCGTGGCGCATCGCTTCCCGCGCACGTTGCACCAAGTCGTTCAAGCCGAAACGTCCTTGAGAAACGACGTTCCCGCGGCGAGTGCGGGTAGCCCGAAGTACTCCGCGACCGTCTGCCCCAGGTCGGCGAACGTGCGGCGCGTGCCCAGCGGAACGGGATGCACGCTCGGGCCCAGGACGAGTACCGGGACGACCTCGCGAGAATGATCGGTCGACGGCGTCGTCGGATCGTTGCCGTGATCGGCCGTGAGTATCACCAGATCATCCGGGCGCAGGCGCGCGAGCAGGCGCGGGATCCACGCATCCAGCTCCTTGAGACCCTCATGGAAGCCCGACACATCATTGCGGTGCCCCCACGACTGATCGAATTCGATCACGTTGACGAACACGAACCCCGTCTCGAGCATATCGAGCGCCCGCTCGATGAGCCGGTAGGCGTCGGCATTCGTCGGGGTGTGCTCGCTGCTGATGTTTCGCCCGGCGAACAGGTCGTCCACCTTGCCGATGCCAATTCGCTCGACGCCCGCGTCGGCCATCAGATCCAGCAGCGTCGTTCCGGTCGGCGCGATCGAAAAATCCTTGCGATGAGCCGTGCGGCGGTAGTCCCCTGCACTGCCCCCCCCGTCGAAGGGACGCGCGATCACGCGACTGACGGCGTGCTCACCGGTGAGCATCGCGCGCGCGACGGCGCACGCCTTGTACAACTCCGCCAGCGGCACGGTGCCCTCGTGCGCCGCAATCTGAAAAACTGAGTCCGCGGATGTATAGACGATCCACTTGCCCGTGCGCTGGTGCTCGGCGCCGAGCTCCGCGATGATGGCGGTCCCGGACGCCGCCTTGTTACCCAGCCACCCACGCCCGGTGCGGCGCGCGAACTCGTCCAAGAGCGAAACGGGGAAGCCGCGCGGATACGTCCGAAACGCCTTCGCCAACAACACGCCGCAGATTTCCCAATGACCCGTTGTGCTGTCCTTGCCCGCCGACGCCGGCTGCGCGATTCCATGCGCGGCCGTGGGACTCACATCCCGCGCCAGCCCCGCGATGCCGGTCCCGTCGTGGCACTTGCCTAATCCCAACCCTTCCAGGTTGGGAAGCTCCAGTCCACCGACCGCCCGCGCGACATTACCCAGCGTGTCCGATCCCGCGTCACCGTACGCCGCTGTGTCGGGCGCGGTCCCGGCGCCGAGTCCGTCGAGGACAATGATCGCCGCCCGGCCGGTCCCATACTTCACACGACGACTCGCGGCATTCTGGCGCCGAGTCCGGTGAGGAACTCGTGCGGCACCTCGCCGCTCCAGGCCGCGAATTCCTCCAGCGTGATCCGCTCCTTGGCTTCCGCGCCCACGATCGTCGCGACGTCTCCCACCTGCACCTCGAGTGTGCCCGTGTCCACGAGTGTCATGTCCATCTGCACGAATCCCACGATGGGACAGCGCTTGCCGCGCAATAGGACCTGCGCTTTACCACTCGAGCCCCCCCCCGCGTCACGCCGGATACCGTCGGCGTACCCGATTCTGAGGGTCGCGATCACGGTATCTCGTGGCGCGACCCAACTCTCGAGGTAGCTCACGCTCTCGCCTTTGCGCACGCGTCGCACACTGATAACTCGGGCTCGGACGCTCACGACCGGCTTCGGCGCAGGCAGCCCTGCGGCGGGGAGTCCGCCATACAGGAAGATGCCCGGACGGACCAAGTCGAACGCGAACTGCTTCCCGCGGAGCGCGGCGGCGCTATTGGCCACGTGGAGCAGCGCCGGCCGGCGCGGCAAGCGCTGCACCGCTTTCAAAAACCGCTTGAGCTGCCGCTCCGCAGACCCGTCCTGCCGGTCGGCCGACTGGAAGTGCGTGTAGCATCCTTCGAACGACGGCGAGTCGACCGCCTCGCCCAACTCGTCGACCTCGTCCCAGCGCACGCCAGCGCGCCTCATGCCCGTGTCGATCTCGATATGGAAAGGACGGTCGCCACGCGTCGTCCATTCGAGGATGCTCCCGGCGTCGCCGAGCGCCGGGGTCAGCTGCTGGCGGTCGTACTCATCGAACAGTCGCGCGCGCGCCGGCGTGAACACCAGGATGGGCCGCGTGATGCCGGCCGCGCGCAGCTCCGCACCTTCTTCGATCGTGGCGACGCCGTAGCCCCAGGGATCGAGCGGCTCAAGAGCCTTAGAGACTAGGACGGCTCCGACCCCGTACGCATTCGCCTTGACGACAGGGAGGAGCCGAGTGTCTGCTATCTTTGCTACCGTTCGGGCGTTGTCGACGAGGGCTTCCACGTCCACTTCCACCCAGGACTCGCCTCTCGTTGACACGCTCACAGGCGCGGGTATGATACCCGGCCCGGAGGCTAAATGCAAGGCGATTCAGCGCTTGGACGTGCTCTGGGACTCGTACGCGAACTGCGGCAGCGCTGCCCGTGGGACCGCGCGCAGACCCCCCAAACTCTCCGTCCATATCTGGTCGAAGAAGCTCTCGAGCTCGATCACGCCATCCAGACCGACGACCCGGAGGCCATGCGGGACGAGCTGGGTGATCTGCTCCTGCATCTCGCGTTTCAGATCGTGATCGGCGAGGAGCGCTCGCAGTTCAATGCCGAGGTCGTCACACACACGCTCGAAGAGAAGATGTGGCGGCGCCATCCGAATCTCTTCGGCGAAGCTGGGGTGAGCCGTGACGATCACGCCGGGTGGGAGCTCGTGAAGCGGCGGGAGCCGCGCGCCGGAGGCAAGCGCAGCACGCTCGCGGGCCTTCCCGCGACGCTGCCGCCACTGCTTATGGCATATCGGCTCCAGGAACGTGCTGCGGGTATTGGATTCGACTGGCCGGACGCGAAGGGACCGTTGGAGAAGGTGAAGGAAGAGACAGCCGAGCTGGAACGGGAAACGGGAAACGGGAGACGGGAAACGATCGAAGAAGAGATCGGTGACTTGCTGTTCGCGGCGGTGAATCTCGCGCGCAAGCACGGGATCGAGGCCGGGCAGGCGCTCGAACGTGCGAACGCCAAATTCACGCGGCGGTTTGAAAAAATGGAAAAGCTCGCAGAGGAGCGCGGCCTCGAAATGGGCCGCGCTTCCCTGGAAGAGCTCGACAAGTTGTGGGATGAGGTGAAGAGAAAATCCTCCCCTTGAGCGCTGCGCAGCCGAACTTGGACGGATCGGGTGCGGTGAATGCGGCGTCTGCGATACGCGAGTCGGTCTAGGCAACGCCTCAGACAGCGAGCGGTCGCGTCTCACCTCGATAGGCAAGGCGCCCGGTAGCAATGACAAGCAGGAGCACCGCTCCGGCGCCGCAGGCGGCCGCGTACACGAGCAGCGCCGGGAGTCGAGTGGCTCTCACTCGGTCCCAGTTATTGAAACGAAGCCCGATGTCTTGCACACCTAACGCGGTCGTCGCTCCCGCGTCTGCTACGGAGAGCTGCTTCGCCTCGAGCAATGCGCCGAGCGGTTTGCCGCGAACGTAGATCTCGACCCGGTCCTGGCTCTCAGAGAGCGAAAGCGCCATGGGTGGTGGCGTCCACCAGATATCAGACCGCCTCGAGAGCTCCCGGTAGAGCGCGAGGGCCGGGATGAGTAACAGGACGCCGGTAAGGATCGAAAAGAAGAGCCGGAGACGAGGTGGCATATATTCCTCTTCACTCGAGCTTGCGCCGTTGCTTCAGGCGCGTGTCAGGCTGCGCTCGTCGCGATACTTCACGTAGACGGTTCTGCGAGGAGGCAGCGCGCAGAGTTCCTTCATGCCGATCTTCATGGCAATCGATCGCGCCCCCTCGTTATGGTCATCGATGCAGGCAATGACGCGCTCGACTTTGGCTGTCTCAAATGCCCATTTGAGAATCAATTCGCACGCGCGCTTGGCGAGTCCGCGGTGTTGCGTTTCCGACCGCATCGCGCACACGACCTCGAAGTCCTTCCCATCGAACGCTTGAGATCTGATCAAACCGCCAATACCGAGCGGCACGCGTCCTTCCATGACGACGAAGAGCCGCTCCGTGCCACCTTCACCTGGCTCGGGGAGCGGACCGAGGAATTCCCAGACGTCCTCCTGAACTTGGAGGGACTGGAGCAGAGCGTCGTGAGATGCATCTAGGGGCAGGAGGTCCATGATTCGGTCCGAAGGGTCAGATAACCAGGATGTTCACAAAAGCAATTCTACCTCAATCCCCTCCGCCGCGTAGGCCGCCAGGACGCTTGGACTGAAGCACGCGAATATGACTTCGGTCACAGAACTCGGCACAGACAACTCGTCGCGGGCTGTCGTGACAGCCACGTGAGTGGCTTCGCGGAGCGGATATCCGTAGATGCCTGTGCTGATCGCGGGAAAAGCGATGCTCCGCAGGCCTTCGGCCCGCGCGAGCTCGAGAGACCTGCGATAGGCTGAGGCGAGCAGGTCGGCCTCGCCGGCTCCACCACCGCGCCAGATCGGTCCCACCGCATGAATGACAAACCGCGCTCGGAGATTAAAACCAGGCGTCAGGCGCGCATCTCCGGGTGGGCAGGCGCCAAGGCGCGCACACGCCCGTGCGAGTTCCGGACCGGCGGCGGCATGAATGGCGCCGCAAACGCCTCCACCGTGAGCGAGCTCCGAGTTAGCGGCGTTGACGATGGCGTCCACCTCAAGGATCGTGATGTCGACGAGCTTTGCGGAGAGACCGAACCGGAAGCTGGGCAGGCTCAAGAACTCCGTCGCCAGCCCCGTGCAAACCCTACCCCAAGCAGCACCCCCACTCCCGCGAGCGCACAAATAAGGACGGGCGTCACGGGCGTGTGGAGGTTCGCCACCGCGACCGGAGCGGCGACGACAAATCCGATAATCCCCCCAATCAGACCGCTCGAGCGATCAGCCCGCGCGAGCCATTGGAACTTGGAAGCCAGTCCCACGGCCGCCGTGACGCCTAATATCCCCCCTACGGTCGCCCCGACGAAGAGTCCGGACTTCCCTGCAGCGTTCCCAAGCATCGAGCCGATCACTGCACCGAGACCGGCCAGTATCCATGCGGCTAGAAAGATCGGGAGGGTCTTCAACGCTTTCACGTTCACAACCGCAATTTTACCACAGACGCAGGATCTCTGCGACGAAGACAGCCTTACCCTCGATGTACGCCTCGCGATTCCGCGGGAACTGTTGCGCCAAAGCCTGCTTCAGCTCCCCATAACGGCGTGCCGCATCGGCGTGCGTACGCAGATAGTCTCTAAACGCAAGATAGTCACGCCAGAGCTTCCCCGGTTCCGCCACCAGATGGATGTGATACGCGCGTGGCTGACCGCGGCGAAAGAACTGGTGGCCGGGAATCCCGCGATCGCCGCGATGCTCGTACCCTGCCGATTCCAGCGGCTTCACATAGTCCAACGCCGATATTACAGGTGGATGGCCAGCTAAAATGTCGAGCACCGGTTTGGCGCTAAGCCCAGGAACCGCTGTGCTGCCCACATGCTCGAGCTGCAGCGGCAGCGGACAAGCGTTACGCAATCGCGCCGCCTCGGCGCCAAAGAGGGCTGGCCAGCCGGGGTAATACGCGACGACGCGAACGGTGCCGGATTCGAGACCTAAGGAGTTCTTCAAAGGGGGCCGCGCAGATCCTTCCGCATGCCTACTCGGAAATCATTCCGATCGTTGCCAGCCACGTCTCCACTAACTGCGGCCATCCGGTAATGGGAAGATTCGTGCGCCGCAGTCCAAACGCGTGCCCACCTTCCGCGTACAGATGGATTTCCGCGGGCACGCCCGCGTTCTTCAGCGCAATGTAGTAAACCAGCGACTGATTGACGTTGTCGACCTTATCATTCTCGGCCTGCAGCAAGAACGTCGGCGGCGTATTGCGAGTGACGTGAATCTGCGGATTCAACTCGAACTTGTCATAGTCAATCCACAAATGTCCCGGATAAAGCGCCACAGCGAAATCCGGACGGCAGCTTTCTCGGTCGGCGGCATCCATAGCCGGATACACGCGCCGATCAAAATCCGTGCTTACCGCTGCCACCAGATGCCCACCCGCTGAAAAACCGAGCACGCCGATCTTGTGTGGATCGATGTGCCACTCCGCGGCGTGAGCGCGCACGAGCCCGATCGTTCGCTGCGCGTCTTCCAACGGCATGGATGATTTCGTATTCAGGTAACAGCCACATTCCTGGTTCCAGGACGGCCCGGAATTCGGGACGCGATACTTCAACAGCACGCACGTGATCCCCTTGGCTGTCAGCCAGTCACAGACCTCCGTGCCTTCGAGGTCGATGGCCAAGATCTGATAGCCGCCGCCGGGAAACACGACGACCGCAGCGCCGGTGTTCTTCCCCTGCGGCGAGTAGACCGTCATCGTGGGCCGCGAAACGTTGCTTATGTAAGTCCAAGGCCTGCCCGCGACGAGGTGATCGTTCATCGTTGTCGTAGCGACTTCCGCCCCGGAGGCCTGGTGCGCATCAGGGGGCATGCCAGACCATATCGGGATTTGCGTATGTCCTGGGGACGGCTCCCAGGCAGGCGCCTGCGCGCTGAGACCGCGGAGCGCAGAGACGACGCAGAGCGTGACGATTAATAGCTTCACAGCGTTTTCCCTTCAAAGATTTCTCAACGACGCTAGGCGTCTAGCTTGCATCTCGAAAGCGCCAACCTGATTTGACTCAAGTGATGTTCATTATGAGCGGCTGTCTTGTCGAATTCATCCCGCAACGTGCGCACGCCGTCTACACTATGCACGAACTCCAGGTGGCCGCTCCGCTCATAGTGCACACCAGCATAGTAGATGATTGCGTTGCGAACCGATTCGTATACCTGCCGGGAGAGCTCTAGCGGCACCTGTGAATAGTCGAGTCCCTTGGCCCACGCGTCCTGATCCATCACCCATACGACCGGACGCGGCTCACTGAGCACTCGACGGATGCGATCGAAAAAAACGGTCTCGCTATCCGAGAGGTGGTGAAGGATATGACTGACTGGCCACTTGCCTGGCGCGTAGGGTCGCGCGAGGTCGCGAGGCTCAAGCGCGAAGCACTGCAGCGTCTCGTCTCGGGTCCGTTCAAGCTCTCGAATAAGTAGCGTGCTGACTCCAGCCGCTTAACGGGGTGCGCCTCATTGGGCCAGACCGATCTGTCGCATGAACTCGTGGTTGTCCCAGAAAAGCCATTCGTGGTCCATGGTGGCGCCCTTCCAGTGACCGATCGTCGCCATAGTAAGCCGGAACGACTTGCCCGTCGCGGCGATTGTCTTACCATCGCCGGTCGGCATTGGACGTGAAAACGTGCCGGTCATGATCCCGGTCACCGCAGTATAGTCACCCGAGCAGATCCGGATGGGATGAACAGCGATGTTGGTGTTGGGTGCATAGACGAACATGCCTTTGAGATCGTCGATGTGCCGCGCGATCCCGCTCGTCTCATGACCATCCGGCCACGTCACGACGATGTCGTTCGCGTGACTCTCGGACAAACGGGGCCATTTCTGGTTACTGAACACGTCGAAATCGAGCGTATCGAAGGTTGCGAGGCGTGCGGCACACTGGTCTGCACCGACCGGACTTCCCGCGTGGCCCGCGGGCGCGGACCCAGTTGTCGAAAGGACGACCAACGCGACACTGAATGCCGTGATCCTGGTGATGCTCAGGGCAGACGCTTTCATGGGACCTCCTGAAGCTTCGGGCGCGTGTTAAGCGGCGCCCCTCGGCAGATTCGAACTGACAATTATGGCTCAAAGGTAATGTGCTCACGGTGCCGTGCGCGCATGGCAGCAAACTCCTGGGAATGTCCTAGTACCCCATGGGGGCACCTAGGCTTGGTGGTGGCGCTGGAGTTCCTCTACTTGCGCCAGAGTGAACGTATTCAACTGGACGATCTTGGCTTGCGATCGGAACGCGGGTGGGATAACCCCTCGTGCCTCCTCTCTGCTACCAAGCTCAACGATGAGCCACGCCTTATGATCGCCATCCATGCAGCCCCACTCGGCGCGCATGAGGAAATGCGAACCCGTTCTGATAAAGGTGTCAGCGGCCCGCGCACACTCTCCCACCTTCGCCTCATGAGGGACCTCGATTAGGAATCGCGGCATCGGGAGATTCTCCTGTAGTCCGAAGTGACGTTGCAGGATGTTGGCGCCTGTTCCTGCGCGAACGGGGTCACTCGTGGTTCTGAACGCGGTAACGCAGTTGAACCAGCCCATCCTCGAAGCGTTCGACGGAGTGCAAATCCATGCGCACGTGGCGGTGACGCCGCGCTATGAGTGGAATGCCATCCCCGATAAACACCGGGACGATACTGATGACGAACGCGTCGATCGCATGTTCGTCAAGAAAAGAGGCGATCAGCTCGCCGCCGCCCATCAACCAGATATCCTTACCAGGCTGCTCCCGAAGACGGCGCACGAATGCGCCGATTGCACCGTTCACGAACTCCACACCTGACGGGGGGTCGGCGGGTGGCGCGTGACGGGAGAAGACGATGGTCCGACTCTTCGAGTCGAACTTCGCCCCCATCCGCAGGCTCACCTCGTAGGTCTTCCGGCCGAGCAGCTTCGTGTCGATCGTCCTCATGAAGGCGCTCATGCCATAGAAACCCTTGGGCGCGGGGCGGGACGTCAGCCATTCGAGGTCACCGTCAGGACGCGCGATGTAGCCGTCCGCGCTGGTTGCGATGTGGACGATGACGTTGCGGCGCTGCCGCGTCACGGTCCGCTGCAACGCTTGTTAGGCGGCACACGATCAGTCATGCGCTAGCCGCCCTTGGTGGTCGCTACTCCAAAGCAGTGCGAATATCCGTCATCGTCCGTCACAAAGAACTCAGTCTGACCATAATCGCGGTCAGTGATCTCTGACACGGCGTAGCCTAGCCTTTCCAGGCGAGCCCTCAGTCCGTGGATATCACGGGGCGCCCAGTAGAGTCGAACGCCCTCGTAGTTCTCTGGCTTGATCGGTGTGCCTGCGCGTTGATTGAGCCAAAAGCACAAGTGCTCATTGTGAACCATACAGCCGATGAGGCGACCGTCCTGCCGCATCGCTCGGTCCATGGTAAGACCGAGACCCTCGACCCAGAAGCGCAGACTCTTCTCGAGATCCGCGCTTGGGATAACCGGCATACACGACTCCACGTGCACCGACACCTCCTTTGCCGCCTAACGAATCGCGCTTCCGGCGAGCCAAGGCATGCCGCGGTAGGAATCCGCCACCACCCAAGCCGCGGCCGTCAACGCCCAAGAGACGACGAACTCGCTCCAATCCGAGGCGCTGGGTCCTGCTGCCACGATGGGTACCCACACCAGCAGCGTGAACATGCCCAGCTGCAACACCGAGAGCATTGCTGCCAGCCGTGCATACATGCCGATGAGCACCGCTAAGCCCGCAGCGATGAAGGTACAGCCAAAGAAGTACGCCCAGGCCAAATGCCATGGCAGCCAACCAGGCACCATCGAAGTGGTTCTCTCGATATAGGTGAAATGAGCTATGCCGAAAGGGATCAAGGCCAGGCCGTAGAGCGCCCTCGCGATGCGGAGCCCCGTGTCGCCGGTGGCGAAACCGAGGCGCTGCCGGTCACGGTCGCCGGCGAACCAGACGTACAGAACCCAGGCGGCCGCCACCATCACCGCGGTCTTACAGGCTGCCCAAGTAAGTTGCATCCCGGGATGGAGGAAGAGTTGGGGCACATCCAACAGCAGCAGCCAAGCGAGGAGAAAGCTGAGCAGCACCCGAGAAGCGACGGTGGCAGCGCGCTGCCAGAGTAGCCCGATGCCGGATAGCAGAAAGACGATGGCGCAGAGATAGGCCAGTACTTCGCGCGCGGGCACACCTTTGGGCACGGGCAGCCATATCGGGGTGAAATCGCCTTTGATCAGGCCCAAGATTCCGAGGGTGATCACGGTCGCAGCAAAGACCGCATGACCCCAGCTTGCGATGCGCATGGCCCTTCCCCTAGTGCTATTCGAATTCATGGATCCGTTTGGCGCGCGTTAGGCAGCACCCACACCGAACGATCTCTCGCGAGAGAGCACAACAAGCAGTAGTGCCGCCCCGATGGTAATCCCGGTATCGGCGAGGTTGAATGTCCAGAACCGCCAGGACTGCACGCCGATGTCAATGAAATCGGTGACCCCTCGCGGCGATAGCAGACGGTTGAGGAGATTGCCGACGGCCCCTCCGACAAGGAGCGCCAGCGCGGCAGCACGACGGCGGGCGTTCACCGGCGTGGCGATGTACAGCCGAACGAGGACGAAGAGGGCCAGCAGCGCTGCAAGCGAGAAGCCGATGCGCGAGTATCGGCCCAGAGACAGGCTCATCGCAGCACCGGCATTGTGTGCGAGCGTGAAGCGAACAACACTCCCTGCCACGTTATGAGGCGTATGCTCGGGAGCGAGATAGGTCTCGGCCAGCTCCTTCGTCGTGCAGTCGGCGATCAGGAGCGTCAGGAGGATCGGCCAGAAGACACGAGCTCTCGGCGACCAGAGCACAGGTGTTCTCCAGCGGGCGGGCGTGGTGCCGCCTAACGGGGTGCGCCTAATCTGCGGCGCGCTGAAGAAAGACTCATTCCATAATCTATGCGCGCCGTCAGCTTCAGGCGCATGTTAGGCGGCGCATGTTAGAATAGCGCGGATCCGCATTCTCACTGCGGCGAGGTTT
>WNGR01001847.1_pt1 | contig 23383 bp, 25 predicted proteins | sample 5407581 | NCBI WGS metagenome assembly WNGR01 (sample SAMN13153383, study PRJNA577476) | soil metagenome | isolation source: 80 cm soil or saprolite under Garry oak tree replicate 2 | place: USA:California | collected 2016-06-15
GTGCCATCGCAAATCACAGCCGAGAATACAGTAACCGATATCTACGGGCTCCCGCCTTGAATGTAAGTTTCGGAGTTTGTATCTAGCCAGGCCCGGGATTGCGCCTAGTAGGCCAGTAACCTGGTAGGAGTTGCACCCCGAGGTTGGATTGGATTTCGTAAACGCCGTTTACATGGAGTGTTCCAAGTGAATTTACTTTTCACGAAGTTGATCGTGACGGATCTCAGTCGAACAGTACGTAACAAAATCGACTAATGACCTCAATGCATTCACTGGCGAATCACCACACCACTGAGTCGGAGAGTCTTCTGATGATGGGCGTAGAGTGGCGTCGGGCTACGTTCTCCAGAAGGTCCATCACTTTGAGACCCAGTCAGGAACGCAAGGACAACACAATTGCCCCAAGCTATTGCCTCGACTGCTATACCTCTTATTTGGTGCTGGACACACACCCCTCACGGTGCAAAGAAAATGCCCTGCTCTAGCCCCACCGCACCCCAGTCCGTTTCAAAAGTGTATCCATCCCAGAGTATGATTGAAGAGTTTGTCGATGACAGAGTCGAAAAGTCTCCAAGTGAGTCACCGCTGCTACCACCGGTCTGATCCAAATTCTGAAATTTAGCAGTAGTCAGAAAGCTGCGAGAAGATGTCGAAAGGCTACAGAAGGACACATTGTGGTACGAACTGTTGGTGGCCCAGTGTATGAGAGCCTTCGAAGAGGACCAGTCCGCTCGGAATGCTCGGATGAATCATCTAGACAAGTCATTAAAAGACATCATGCGTAATATCGAGAGTTCGAGGTGCGGTCACAGCGACGAAGACGACAATGCCAAGGCATTGATGGCAAAGTTCAAATTAACCACGAAAAGCGGTGGTGCGTTCCTTCTCGGTTGAAAGCGCGCTCTGGAGGATAACCAAAAAACTTTACTCAGTCCGTCTCCTCAAGGGAGTTCTGTCCGAAAAGCCCTCCTATGAGTCCTTGGAGGATTATCTTGATAGGCTGGCCACTCGGCACACAGCACCGAAACACAGATCACCGCCGTCCCCACAACCAGAGCTGTCTCTGGTCCATAGCCACACTATAGTACCCCGCGCCGACCAGGCAATCACAAGACAACCACCCCCACCTTCACCGAGCATCTCGGTGTCGGGCAGCCAGTCAGTTTCTGAGTCCATCCCGGCTTCTGATTCGCAGCAGTCACTCGATAATCATAATATTGCTGGATCCTTTGAACTAGACCCGACCCTCGCGCCAACGTCATTGGCCACAGCTCCTGCGAATGAATTCCTTTCACTATTCCATGAAATACACCGTGCGTCCGGACGACAGATGACTCCCTCGCCATTACGCGGCGTACGGCATAGATCGCTTCCGGCCTCTTCACTCTCACGGAGCGCAAAACCCGTGCGATCACTCCGTAGGAGAAATTCCCTCCCTCCCCGGCATTTGGCTAGCGACGTCAGCTTTCTACTGGATGTTTCGCTCACCCTTAATCAGTCACTGGAGGTTCTCAGCGTGGGTCAGAACCCGAATGGGGTGAGGGATCCCGAAATGAACCCAGTCAAATACCTGGAGACCGAGAGCATGGCCACACGACACACTTTTGAGCTTCTGTCTTCCACACTTCGGGGTGCCGTACAGTTGGTTGAAATTGGGAACGTGTATTTGGTTCTGTGGTCTGATTTGGGGACTATGCACGCAGGTGTGGTTCTTCGTAGAATTCTGGCCATTCATCCCAGTCTCGCCTGGGTAGTTCGTGTCATTCTTTCGTCTCTTCTATCGCTTCATACCGCTACCCTACTCTATGCGTGTTTATTGTATATTCGTGAAGCGATAGTAATGGCTACGGAGATGGATCCGGAGCTTACCATAGCTTAGCTATGGCAATCCGAGCATATCTTCGTTTTTTAACTATTCGACGAAGAATTTAGGTAGTTTGCTTGCTAACACCTATATTCTGCCAATACCAAGTGATGCGATTATGGGCTCGATTAAGGGTGGAACTCGCGAAAACGAGTGGAATTCGAGAGCGCGCGATTCAGCGAGAGCGAGCGAGCGAGACGCCAATTACATTCACAGGAGCTCATTTTCGAGCCTTATAGCTATTCGTACAGTACAGTAACAAAGTAAGTAATCGCGATGTAACGTAGAACAGAACTTGACGAAACTAATGCGTCATTTTGCCGAAATGCGAAAAACCGAGACGGTCGAGCTTGAAGTAGGAAGCATATAACTTACACAACGCGAGACAACAAGCGCGAACAGAAACAAATGACGAACCATAATAAGTAATAGACATATGACCGGCCATACGAGAATGAAAGGCCGTCCGAGGAAGAGAACAGCGCATTAAGCGCAAGTCACGCCGGAAATTCCACCACGAAGAACCACATCCGAGTATCATCCTGAACCTCACGGCTGGGAATTCCAATGCTGCGCTTTCCGTGTACTCCGAGGTGCCATGGCCCGGGAGGACCTGTCACTGCTCGGTGAGTCGATGTCCGGTTATTTTTTTGCGTGGTTTGAGATCTAGAGCCATCGACGACATGCACAGGATACATAGACGTAGTCCCCCGGATGAGGCTGTGACGGGGTCGGGGATCCTCTGGGGGGGCCGAGCCTCGAGGGATGAAATCGATAAACCTTGAAGCTTGAGGCCTTGAGGCCTTGAGGGGTCGTAATTTTACCGATGCTAATCAGATGACAATTACGTACAGCACTTGGGTGAGCGAGTGTGATCGTACGCATGCCACTGTACTTCTAAACATTCATCAATTCACCCACTGGCACAGTAGCCATTGAGTCTCACCCATGCACTCGAAAAAAATCCATCTCTTCTCGATGACCACTCCCATACGACCTGGAGTGACGACCTATGTTGATTTGGGGGATACCAAACACTCCCAACCTTCATTTACTCCCGAACAGGCAGAACAGCAAGATAAGTTGCCCAAGCCAGCCGCCACAAATTCCCAGCGCACTCCTATAGTCGATCTGAGAAGTTTGACGGTTAAGAGAGGTGAGTCTTTTCACGGTTGTCAGCTTCTTTTAGAACTGGTAGACGTGACAGACGAAAAAGTTCCGGAGATCACCGTGACTGAAAAGCTACTTGAAGAGACCATCATAGAGGTGGGTGCCGGCGATTACTCTAGCATGTTCCTTACAATCAAACCCGCATAGGAAGTGCCTAAACATGGTGTGAAGAACCAAGCCATTGATATGGCAGCCACTTCCCTCCTTGGCCAACCCGCAGTGTCCCGCTCGTCAACAGGCTCGAGGACCATTGTCAGCGACAAGGCAAGTTTTCAAGTTTGTTACTTCTTCACGAGTCTCAAATCGGCGTTGACCATGTGCATTAGGGATTAAAGGTTGTTTGTCACAGTGTGAGCATTAAGCGTACTGGCGTCGCAACTCGCTGGTACATTGTTCTCAACTCTGGCGCCATTGAGTACCCCCCCGTGTTACATTCGACGATCGATCTGGAATTAGGAGATCTTTTTCTGAATAAGTATTTATCCGCTTCGCATGGAAGGGATGTTCTACAAGTGTGGCTACTGTTAACTGGCGAGGAGGGGGATTATTGGAGCCAGGTATGATGGTCATAATCGTATTTTGTCTCCAACAAGCTAATGACATGATCCATTGTGGCCACACAACACGTAGGTATCTAGTGAAACGGAGCACCCGAAGCTTCCGGGGTTTGTGCTTTCTTTCTTGCCCTCAGATCTGTGTTCCCCTTCCTGGGTACGGCATAAAACAGAACGTCGCCGTCGAGAGCGGCCCAGAATTTTAGCACCAGGAGAGGGGACTTTCACTGAGGGTGTATGACAGATAGCCTGTGAATACTTGTGTAAATTGGTTTTCGAGTATCTACCAAAATAGATCGTCACTCCGTGTACTTGCTAACCCGTTACATGTCATTTGTTCGACATATTCACTACCAGAAACAATGGTTGACATATCGCAATCATAGTACAGAAAAGGTATGATAGCCCAAGTGTACATGTGGATGAGTCGGCCAAGCACGGCGCCCAGTCAGAGCTATGGGGTATGCGAATGTGGTAGGTGGACAATGCATATGGTGGCAACGCGGACCGGGGCTCGGGCCTGACCGGGCCTGACCGGTGACTTGAACGCTTTCAAAGGACAAGTAACAACTCGAAAGCCACCTACCTGCCCTTCCCTGTACGACGTTCTCTGGAAGAACACCCACCCCATACTACAACCCGAATTTGGCCTGGATCTGGATCCAGTACCACTATCTCCCAACACCACTTCTCATTCCTTGACCATGACTCCCCTTCCTGAAAACAAGATCGAGCGCGGCGCTGGCATGCCGACGTCTGAAATTGAATCTATGGACGTTCCGAACGGTGCAGGGCCAAATAACGCAGGCAAAAGCCCTCAGCCAACACGTAAGCGGGCGCGTTCGCCAGGTAAACATGAAGAGACAGGATTGTCATACCACGATAAGCGTCTACGCCTTGATAATGCCACTGCTCGAACAGGAGACCACGAACAGCAGCGGGCGGAAGTCCTTACAAGATATGGCGCATCATACCATCTTAATGCCAATGGGTCCGGTGTTTTCACGATTAACAAGTCGACAGGTACTATTGAAGTGCCGGATCAGGTGAGGGTTGAGCATGCTCAATGAAACGTATCACTGGGTACTCACAATGTATAATGAATTTCCAAGGCAGCAGGATCATCTTCCGGTCGCCAAAGGACCCGACCACCAGAGGCACGACAAGCGTACGTGCGACGACAGGAGCGTGAATGGCAGTTCTGTGAGCGCAAGGAATACGAAATAAACAAACGTCTCAACGAGGACATTCGGTGGATCTCCGAGCAAGCCCTCTTGCACCACATGGACCAGCAGGGCCGACGATTGTATGCCTCGGAGCCAGGACAACTTCCCCAGGGACACAGTACCAAGCAGCATGCTCACCAGGACCCCGTGACTGCGTTGACGTTGGAGCCTGTGAATAATAATTCTATGCCAATGACTGACGGTGGTATGCCTACTCAGGAAATACCGGGGCAAAACCTACTTCAGCTTGAGAATCATGGTCGACCACAAGAGGTCGACGATGAGCGAGATGAAGAAGAACAGGTCGCAAGCCTTTTGGAGCTTCAAGAACCTCGAAAAGTCGATACAAAGGAGGCTGGGCCAGAAGCAATGGAGCAAGACGCCGGAGATCTCGACAGTGTGGAAAATGGACTCACTGCGCTTGTAGGACCCGAAGACAGTGAACGGAGTAGCACACAAGGACCAGATCCAGTGGATCCCCTGGACGATGGGCGCCCCTGTCACTATAAGCAAGCTAGCGTCCCCACACCAGACTCCAGACGTAACGCATCAGTCTCCGAAGGGCAATCAACTCACGAACCCAAGAGCCATACTGTTAGTGGGCAAGGTGTACCTGAGCCAGTTTTCCAGGATCCTGCATACGAAACTCTGGAGTGCCACGAGCCCGATTGCGCGTCACTTTGGGGGGATGGACCTGTAGTCAACGATGGACAGTCGCCCAGATCAGGAGAAGCGCCAACGAGATCGACCCACTGCGACACTGGTGTTGCCTCTCAAGCACAGGAACCAGTCGCCACAAGACCCAGCAGTCCCGGAGGTCGCTCTGAGCAGCTAGAACGTGAGGATGAAGACATGGACTTGGAGGGACAGAATGAACCGGGTGGCGTCACCGGTATGAGCACGAACGAACCCGTTTCCCAGTCTCAGCAGGATCCGGAACTTGCCGACATCTCCAACTTATCCCCCGAACATCAGGTGTGGGTTTCTTCTCAAGTCCAAAATGCCAGGGAACGAGCACGGAATTCTGTAGGTCCTCATTTTTTGTGATAGATTATTTTCTAAGCGTTCTCCAGGCTGAACAGCGTGATCTTCAATTCCAACAAACTCAGGCCAAAGCCCGGAAAATGAAAGTCGAATCTTGGCAAGGACGACGAGGGGAAATATTCGAGACTAATTACTTGACTGTGAGTATGACTTTTTCTGATCATTGGCACTTCTGACCCTTGTACAGAATGCACCTAAGTGGGAGGGTACACCAGAAATGCTCTCGCAAAAAATTTGGGAGGGTATCGACAAAGCAATGGATAAGTCAATGAAGCAGTTTGATAGTGAGGTTGGTACCCGTCCCTTAGCTATTTGCACAGATTTTACTTTTTCAATAGGCAATAGCGGCTGCTCAAAAGCGCGTGCAGGAGAATCAAGACGAGGAAGATCGCATTGCCAGAAAAACCACGGAAGCGGCACTCGCTCTGATAAAGGAAGGGGGACAGAGCGTGCCACGGTGCATATTCTCATATTATGAAGCAGTTCAGCAGGAGAAACGGCAAGCCGACGAGGCGTGGGTGCGTTGGCACTTAATCGTTCTTCGATACGGACAAAATGGCTTACGGTGGCCCACTTAGCTGGAATATGAGGCTATCTCCAGCGCCCAGAAGAAAGCTGAAAGAGCCACTGCTCAAAGAGTGGTACGTCTACGTGGCAAACGATGGAGCGTACGTATAACAATTATGTCTTGTCTTGGCAGCGACGGCGTCAAACAATGGAGGGCGAGAACCGCAGTGTACTTTCAGTTGCACCAGAGAAGCATAAAGGAAAGGCACGGGACACGGTACGTCACTGTATTTCCTTCATGGCATATAGTTTAATGGTGTGGCCTCTTGTGTAGTCGTCGCCTTCCCACACGACCAGCAACTCGTCTACCCGAACACCACCTGGGTCGCGTCCTCCTTCGCCGATGATACAGATGCAAGAATCATTTGAGCTATTTACGGCACCTGCGGATCCGGGACCCGTGAAACCAGGTTTCTCTATAGCTACCAACCCCCATGAAGGTTTTGCACGAGAGAACGTCCCTTCAGAGCCAGCTCCGTACAGACGGTCATCTGCAGAGGATTCAGACGAACGTCCCGACCATTTTGAGCAGAACATACAGGCTAGGAGTGGACAGAGGCAGTCCGAGAAAGATGCGGCAGATGGGCGGCGACGCCAACGGAAGGCAAGGGAGTTGAATGTTCAACAAGTGAAGGTATGAATTGGCGATTGCATGAAACCCGTATGTTACTGAGCCCTCACAATCAAGGCTCGTGAACGTGAGAGAGAGCAGAGGAGAGCGGCGGATCTGAGGGATGGACTTGCCAATGCCCAGAGGCGTATGCAAATAGAGGCTAGATCTAACACTGAGGCCGAGGAAACGCGATCGACTGCCTTCCAGGCTGGGGTAGAGGCCAGGGTAGAATCACTTCCTTTGGGGCCGATGCCAACCCACGCGGGGTCACCCTCGGGGTCCTCTAATGTGCGTAATCTACATAGTATGGGCGAATACGTTCTAATTGGTTCATTGTCAGAACCCTTCACAGAAGGCAACTGGGCCGTACACATCGAATAATGCCAGCTCTACCAGAGGACGGTACAGTGGTACGAGCGTATGTGGTCTTAACTACGTCCTTCACTCAGAAGCTGATCATGTGCGTTCTTGAAATATAGATGAGCATCGATAGTCGTCATGACGTGCAAGCACAAATAGATCACACCATGTTACTCAAACAACTACTTGACCGTTCTCGCGCATCAGAAGAAGCTACTGCCCTTATTGCCTCTCAGCTCGGCGAGCTCAACCGAACAGTCGTATCGATAATGGAGCGTGATGCAGCACCTGCTGCCGTCATGTGTCCTTCAACAAGCCCACCAGCCGCGACACCTGGACCTTCGCCATTTCGTGCAAAACGAGTCGGTGCCCCAGGAACTTTCCGACCCCCGGCTCGGGTCCCTGTTACTAAGTCTGCTTCGATAAATGAGTTCCATGTAAGTTTTTACTCCCTATGCTCTGGCGACCTTTGTGTTAACTGAGTTAGGCCAAATGTCGTCGCGTCATTCGAGAATTGCTTCACGAAGGCGCAGGCAATAATTGGCCGACACCACCAACTGACGATGAGCTGAAACGATACGAAGTGTCAAGGAATCCCGCTGATGGGCCAACAATCGATAACTTTAGGTTGGACTTCTCCACACGACCAATTCGCGAGAGTGTGTGGAATCAGCAGGCGGCTCAAGTTTTTACTGAGGTCTTTAACTCCTCTGACGGATCGAATGAAGACCCCCCTATGGTTCAGAAGGAATTCCTGGAGCGTCTCAAGCGCATTCATGATCAATACTCTAAATTTTTACAAGCCTCGGAAGAAGACGCATCAGCTGATGACGAAATGGAGCCTCACAAGTCCCGCCGGAGTTCTGCACCCTCAAGGCGCCAAAGGCGTAGACGACGTGTCCTCACTGTAAGGCCCCAAGTCTTTGCGCAACGACGGCACTAATTCAGTTACTAGCTTTTTCAAAGTCGCCTTAATGCAATCCAATCACATGGGACGATGCAGCGTTTTGTTCCAGCTCTCCATCGCTTATCTAGTGGTGGGATGAGCGAAGATGAAAGCGATCATAACCCTGCCAGTGAAGATGAGAGCAACCAAGTCGAAGGTGAAAATGGAAGCCGTCATATCCCTCGGTCCGCACCCCACCGCAGGCAGTACAAAATCCCGATCATTCGATGGCGATCACCAGAAGTAACAAAATGGTTAAGGATAATGGATTTGGTACACGTTGGAACCAGGTTCCATGACGACGGTACCCCGATGCCAGGAAATCAGGCTAGAGAGCGCTATCCCTTCAATAAAATACAAACTGGACGACCAATCACAGGACTACCCCGGAATTTTTATGATGCCGAATGGTTGAAAACGCTTAATCCGGGCCAAGTGACTGATCTTGGTTTACAGCCCGAGATTGATATCTCCTTCACTGTTGACGAGCGGAGGTAAGTCCTTTCTACACTCATGTGACCTTTTTTTGGAAAATAAAGTTTTCCTCTCTGAAGATACGCTGCAAAATACATTGCCAAGAAAGGCAAGCTGCAGAGAGACAGGGTTTCCAGCTACGCCGAGGCGGACCCGAGTGAAGTCTTACAATGGGTGTTGACTGGGGCTGGTTTTTGGGAGGCAACGCAGAGCTGATTGGCTGATACCGAGTGACTTTGCGTCGGCCGTGCCCAAGGGCTCGCGTAAATTTCTCAGATGCCCCCTTTCACCGGGTTTTTCAATTTCAAATCTTAGACACTGACGCGTACTGACGGATTGTGGGTGGTTTGGGTGAAAATATACTTTTCTCGAGTTTGAGCCGCGTGTTGTGACCTGTCCGAGTCTGACTTCGATAACGCTCGCTCCCCTTGCAGCCATTGAAGTGCCCTCACTTTTTGGTAGGTCGGTAGTCAATCCGCCGGCAAGTCCAGCGTTCTCGAGAGTACCTATTCCGGGCCGGGCCCGTCTAAGTTATTCACTGTCGCTTTCTCACTGACCACGTATGCATGGCGGCTTGTCGTTTCCACAGTATCGTCGGGTTCGACTTTCTCCCGCGGGGACGGGCCATGGTGACGCCGTGCCCCAGCTAATCTAACAAACTGGGCCAGTTCCTCCACGTCTACACTTGCCTCATCGACAAGGCAGAAATCAGGCACGAGATCCAGCTGGAGGCGTTCCGCGTCCCCAGATAAGGCGTTGCCAAGAAGATACCCGTGCACAACCCCCATTTGCTTGACCTCACGCTGAGACCGGCCTCCCTAGCCCCATCGTCCGTCTGTGCGTTCGTCTAGTTGGGAGGAAGGGTAACAGTGGTTCATCATCAACGTGGGATGGTGTAGTTCTGGTTTTGGAGATCCCTGTCGCGTGACTAGGTGATATCGAGAGACAGATCCGCAACCCCATCCTCGACCGCGTGCCAAAACCCAACTGGTTCACCCAACGATCTCGCGCGGCTCACAATTCGGGCACCCTCGTCTCCCCATTTCCGTCATTCTCGCTATCTCCGACGCACATGTCGACCTCGCTAACTCTTGCTGACACCGAGTCGCTCAAGCTTGCACACAGTTACTTGATCCCCTGGGCCGACGGTCGGCATCTGATGGAGCCCAACTTTATGGACGCGGCCTCGCACACGCCCGACGTACCCACAGGTCATGAATACCCCCTCACGCTCGACTTCATCGGCGTCGAGAACCGCTCGCAACAGGACATCAATGTGAGCGCGGCCGTCGCACTCGAGAGCTCGGCCGAGTTCTTCCGAGCCATTCGTAGTACCACGATTTTGTGCGTGCACAAGAATGGGACAAAGTCCCTCGCGAAGACTCTCAACCAGGTTCGTACCCGTTGCGTGATCCTTTCGTTTGGGAAGGAGTCATTTAATGAGGGGATGGTGGTGATGGGTGGTTTTACAGGTGGTTCTGAATATATACGCTACAGGCAGTCTAACGTTTCCCCCGCGACAAAGTCACTTCCATCGAGGACACAAAAGGTCATCATCTCACCCCTGAGCGCATAACGACCCGCGGTCACTGTCACACCCCAAGGCGAGCGCACAAGACGTTCCTGATCTACTATTTCGCACAAAATTGGGCCGTCAGTATAATGTGCCAATGACAACGCCAGAGGAAGCAGAATCGTATGAGACTACAAATGCCACCAGGGTCTCCCATGCAACATGAGGATGGCGATGGTTGCAGCTCCGCGGCGGACTGCGGTTGGTCTTTGAAGTGGTGCGACCTGACATTCCTTTCATCCGGTTTGTCTTTCTGGAGGGGTATATAAACCCCTGAGTTGGTGACGATTCATTTCTCTAAAGGTAACTCAAATACTACCACCGCGTACACACTATGCCCAACATTGGACTCCCTTATGCCTTACTGAGGCGGCTCCTGTGGTATCTGTAAGTATCACAGCTCCCTCTGCCATGTGTGCGCTAACCGACACACCTAGTGCCACCGAATTCCTACTGGGTGTCACCTTGCGATTCATACAATCTTAGTGAGTTCGGGACTAAGTATGGACCAGCTGATAACGAGCCTGTTATATCTCTCATCAGTCATACCCCCAATGGGGGCAACGTAATGCACAACAATGCTGCATTTATCCTCGTCGTAGCGCCGCCTGACGCAGGCTTCCAAGGAGTTGGGGGAATTGGTGGAATGCTACGCGCAGCGGGACGGCTCTTACCAGGGGCATGGCTGGGATGGGGGCAGTAACAAGTGAGAATGGCTGACAGTTGAGGCCGCGTTGAGGAGCCGAGCGACACTGGTTGTTGTAGCCTAGCCCAGGATTGTTATGAGCGAAGGGCCCTAATTGCCATCCTCGCGGATTACGCCTCCGACTGTTCTATAAGTTCTAGTGCCAACTTAATTTCCTAATGAGCTAAACGGCGAAAGATGTTCCGGCAGCGTCTCAGGTGTGGCAATAGAGATGCCCCTTTGATAACTTAAACCGCCCACTCAACACTATGTCCTCCGTTCTGAAATACAAGAAGCGGTTCGAGCGCAATAGTCACGACAGCGCTATTACATCCGTGGCTTTGAACCCCAGAGGCAGCATACTAGCCGCTGGTAGTCTCGATGGCAACATCAGTGTCTGGGCAGTGGACACAGGTTCTTCCTTGCACCGCGTCAATGCACGTTCACCTATTCTTTCCCTTGTTTGGTCAACTTGCTCCGAAGGGTTTGTATTTGGGTGCGAGAACGGTCTCCTAGTGTCTATTCTTCTGGAAGAGGTACGTCCACCCCTCAATCGGTTTCGTGGTATTGTCCATAGCTGGCCACAGGTATGCGTTAAGACTGTGTATTTTGAGGCCCATTCCGGACCAATATGTTGCATATCACCCAACTCCAATGACAACCTGTTGATTTCTGGAGCAGTTAACGAAGTCACTGTTTGGAAAAGGAGCCGACATTATACTACACGGGAAGGTCGGCAACCACTCTTATCCTCACTAGAGAAACTAACTCCTGTGTCGACAGAAAAATGGGAGTTCTTAAAAACGATCCCACAGCCACCAGAGCAATATTCTCGGACTGGACAAGCGGTCAAGGTCACCTCGGTCAACTGGCTCCAGAGTCGTACTTCCTCAGGGGGGCAGAAGTTCATGGTAACATCCTATCTATGGCATGGCGTGATGTAAGGAATATTTGTCAAGTAACGTTCGCTTTCATAACTCTTACAGGTGCTGGGATCTTGCATCATTGGCCATTATGTGGCGCCTTGCTATTCCAGATTGGTCTGTTGAGTGGAATCACTGAAACAGCTACCTTTCGCTGAACGTTTCCCCCAGTTTATCTCTCGCGTTGACCCCTGATGGGTCGCTAGTTGCCGCTTATGGGACGTCGGGTTCATTCGAGGTCCATGACGTAGGAACACGCCGCCTGATGCAAGCTCTTCCTTGGGAAGCGAGCCCTGACCTATCATCACCGCCAGTAACCTTTGCTCATGAAGGTTTCGCCATCATCAGCGGAGGACGAGGAAAGGTCTCCATTTGGGATGTAGAGCACGGCGACGAATTACAAACACTCAATCATGGTGGTGAGTTTACCGTGTCGGTGTCTTTGCACTATTCTAAGGCCACTCAGAAACAGGCCGTATAACCGCGCTGACGGTGACCATCGAACCGCTCTTTCTTATTCACAGCTGTGGCTCATTCTCCCACATAGGCTTATTCTTCTGCATCTGCTGATAGATTCCTCATTGTTACTGGGACGGACGAAATGGGATCAGGTCGTATTGTTATATGGGATACAATCCCGCAGGGACATGGAAGAGAAGGTACGTGCTGCAGTCACTCCCCTCCATTCTTGTCTAAGGCCATTGATGCAGCGAACACCGCAGTGCAAGCTACAGTAATTAGGGATCCGCTTTCCAATCGGTTGACCTGGTTTATGATCGGTGTAGCCGCATTTTTGAGCTGGGGGTGGATAGCTCCCAACTGAACTCGAGTTACTTTTTTTTTTGAATCTATTTCCGTGCATCTGAGGCAGATTACTCTATATAGCTCTTAATTGTATCCTCAACTTCCGTCGTCCCCTCTTTGGTACGCTATCGCCCCTAATTATGTTCTCAAACTAGAGACGAACATGCGTGTGGGCAACAGTGACGAAGATCGCGCTTTCGCTGCCCAAGGCGGGGAGCCTTGAATGACATGGACAACCATTTTCTCCTCCCTGAGCGCTGAGCGTTCGGATCCTTGCCCAGAGAAAGGCCTTCCCCACCTCATTACACACGCATGTCTCTCCGAACGTCGACACTTTCCAAATGTATACCATAACACAGAGATCTATGAAGTGAATGATCATGTGCTTGACTTATTTCCTGGTGAAACCCATGAGTTGTGGGCAACGGATCGTCACGTTCTGGAACTTGAAGTAGTCAACTATCCGCCAGAATTGTTGCAACGTCGCCATCGACTTGCGCCACTCCGTCTTCGGCCATGATCGATGATCGTCAGGTATATCTACTAGGGTAAATATTTCTCTTCGTAAAGTTGACGAACACAACGGCATAAATCGAACGAAGGGCGTGATATAGTTTAAGGAGGTTGGTCTCTGAATCAGCGTAGTGGGTGGGATGTGGTGCCGCTGGTGCGTCTCTATCTTCTGCGTTCTTCGCGCTCACAATTACTCGCTTTGCGTCAAACTATGTTCCGAACGTGCTCTGAAAAATACACCCAGTGGTAATTACCTTATCTCAGCCGCCGATGTTGACTATGATCATGTGTCATGGGTTTTCCTTCCATTCGGTGAGTCACATATTTCCAATCTCAGGTACCAGGTCCGAAGGTCCAATGACATGTCCCTTGCAACATGTTGCGCATACGATTGCCACTGGCAGCCCGACGAGTCAGGCCTAGTCAGGCCCCATCTGCGAACGAGAGAGATGCGCTTGCACCTGCGTTTTTTTTGCGTTCCCCTGCTGCTGCATGTGATCCGAGTGGTGGTCGCTACTATCTACACTAAAAATCGAACCCACGGCACCTGTACTGGTCAGATATGCTTTCCTTCCTATATTCCCGATTTGGTTGAGGATCATATCATAGGAATAGCGCCCTTCACCAGCTTACCCGATCAATCTCAAGGAAATGTCAGGGAAATGTCCTGGAACGATCTGTAAACAGGCTCCTGCGTGCGTGTAAACACCTACACGAGGCACCCCCAAATCACCGCTCAATATCGACTTGACGTAAGTACTATCACTCGGGGAGACAGGCTAAAGCGATGTGATCGTGCAGAGGGCCGGGTCCATGGTGGAGACACGCTGCAGCGCATGGACTCGGAAGTGGCACTAGACTGTCACCTAACCCATCTTATTTCAGGTTCCCCTTCCTCGAGACACCGCGACACCGTTTTGTCTCGTTTGAAGTTTCAGCACTCCGAGATGTTGCTGTTTCGGGTCCCTTTCCTCGGAAAACCTAATGATCGTCCAACACAGTATGAAGATCGCAAGGCGCGGTTTGGTCGCCACCGTTTTATGGTGGAGACTGCAGGAACGGTGCGTTGTGTTTACTTCTTTGCTTACTGTCCGCCTTTATACGCCACTGATTTCATCAGAAAGGACTTGAATCACACCAGGACTCTGATCTCCCACATCCTTCGACAACAACCGCCAATACGGCCGAACTACCAGAGCTGGTACCCCGCACGAGTCGAAGACCTACTGGAACGACCCATAGGTTTGCTGCCAGTGCAGCAGCAGCTTTCTTCGTTCTCGCATTTGTAGTTGCAACAGTCGGAGACTTTTGTATTGAAGTTGTCCTGCGGACCAACTCCATGATTGGATTGCGCCTGTTCACAGACAAGTTCGATCACCTTTACGGGCCCTGTTTTGCGCACGCAGCGGAGATTGGGCGACTTAGGATAGAGGTGTCGTTTGGATCCTGGTCTCCCTCTTTTGGGGCTACTGAGTATGCGAATGTCGCGAAAGGAGGAAAATCGATCCCGGCTCTCACATCTCCCTTGTATTCTCCGCCCATTCGTTTGGATCTTACTCGCGTGGACAAGGCGTTTTGGAAATCATTTGGTCCTAGGCCCGTCGTTCATCCCCCAGAAATGGCACTGTCAGGCGGCACAAGTCCGGGGCAATGCTGGGCATTTTCTGGGCACACTGGACAGCTGGGGATCCAGCTTCCAGAACTTGTTCGGATTACTTCATTTACTGTCGAGCACGCTGGGAATATCTCACTCACAGACTCGGCCCCGAGAAACATCATTTTATGGGGCCTAATACCAGGAGACAGCAAAGACGTGTCCCTCAACTCTCCCACACACCCTTACCGTGCGACAAGTCCTACTGGACCTCAGTTCGGTGCTCTCCATATTGGGGTTCCTTTAGCCTCCGTCACCTTTGACGCTGTCGAAGGTCAACTCCGCCAAACGTTCCCCGTGCGTTGCCGTGAGAGGCGCAGGCCCTTCAATAGCCTGCTGGCCCAATTTGTAGGGAACTGGGGTCATCCGGACTTTACTTGTTTGTATCGATTTGAGATTAATGGAGAAGGGGTTGGTCACACACTGTAGCAATTCTGGTTTATCTTCGGCTCAGGAATATAGTGTACGCCTTTCTGTTTTTTCTGTTTTTTTCTGTTTTTTTTTTTCTTTCACGTTTGTTTGTTTGTTTGTTTGTTTGTTTTTAATCCCGTATTCTGCCTGGTAACTTACTGTACACAAAGCTGGGTCGTTTTCATGATAACACTAGCGATACCTGTTTCAAATAAGTTACTTAATTTCAAAGCTGCTCTCCTTTATTTGGTTTATTTGGTCTCGTATGCGAGTCTGCCGCTGCTACCTGGCGAACCGGGACATGACTCTTTGCGAACGTGACGTTACGTCCCAGCCGTCGATGTCCTCTGCCGTGCGTGCGTCCCCCCTGACTTTTCTTTTCAAGTGTTTACACTTCTCTTTGTCCTAGCATGCTATAGCGTAGGGGCCGCCGTGCATATTTTCCCTCTCCATTGCTGTGCCCTCGCGACACCCCGGGCTCAGTGAAACCAGCTTCTTTGTCGGACCCCCTCCATGACTTAGTCCCCTTCGGTGAAGGGATCCCACACACGCGAAATCCTATTTTGCCCTTTCACCACATGCTCCCCCCCAATTGTTTGTCGTAGGTCAAGATTGTCGCAACATTGCCCTGAGTCCCCGTTAGCCCTCCCCGTCTCTCCTTGCCTACTGTTCCTCTTACGTCTTCGCGTTGCGTGCGATAGTGCGACGAATCAAGACGCCCTCCGCCATCGTCGCTTGTTACCATCGTCTCTTTTGTGGAGGCGCTGTTCTCCCCTCGCCACTGACCTCCCAACCCTATCCTCTACTTTCTCTCCCCGCCGTACTCGTGTCGTCACCGTTACCATACTCTCCTTATCGCTACAATCTCTCCCCTGCTGCTAGTGATGTGCACGGCCCAGCTTCAAGCCAGAAGCCGGGCCAGGCCAGGCTCAGGAAAGCAAAAAGCCAAAGCCAACGGCTCAAGCCAGGGCTTTGGTTACGTAAGCGGTCACATGGTTCTGTTCGCTCATTGCAGCGGCTCTGTTGGGTACTTATTACGCCTCAGACAAAAGTAATAGACACCCTCAGACCTTGCCTTGGACGCGGATGTCAGAGCTAAGTGTGAATTTCCCCTTGCATTCCCCTGTGTACCGCATTTGTGTGCGGCCTTAGCTATTCAAACCCTATCCCCTCCCGACCCAGGCGGCCACCTATGCGAAGTTTCGCGCCGTGCAGAAGCGTGCACAACCGTTCCCGACAACCTTCGACCACCTGACCCAGCAGGCACAGTGTAGCCTCTCCCGACCTCTCTGCACTTGTGCGCGGGCTTAGCAATTTGAAACAGACTCGTTCGCGATTGCCACAGACCTGCACATGACATCTCATGCCCCGCGGAAGCCTGTGCAATTAAGTTATCACCTTACTCTGCAATCGTCTTGCTCCTCCCCAGTAACCTCTGCGCTTACCCCTTGCCCAGTGTGTCGCACTCCCGCGCAGCCTTAGATACTCGAACTCGACGTGGTTCAGATTTAGGCGGCCACCTATGTGAAGTTTCGTGCCGCGCAGAAGCGTGCGTAACCGTTTTCAACCACCTTCAACTGCCCGATCCAGCAGGCACATTGTAGCCTCTCCCGACTGCGCTGCACTCGCGTGCGGGCTTAGCATTTCGACAGAGATGCGTCCGCGATCGCTGCGGACCCGCATACGACATCTCGCGCCCTGCAGAGGCCTGTCCAATTAAGTTGTACCAGTGACGTTATGCAATCACCTTGTTCCTCTCCAGTAACCTCTGTGCTTACCCCTTGCGTTCCCCAGTGTGCAGCACTTTTGCGCGGCCTTAGATACTCGAACCCGACGTATTTCAGATGTCGGCGGTCACCTATGTGAAGTTTCGCGCTGCGCAGAAGAGTGCGCGACATTTTTCGACCACCCTCAAACACCCAACCCAGCAGGCACAGTGTAGCCTTTCCCTACTGCGCTGCACTTGCGTCCGTGCTTAGCAATTCGACACAGACGCGTCCACAATCGCCGCGGACCCGCATACGACATCTCGTTCCCCGCGGAGGCCTGCGCCATTACTTCTCTCTGCTATTAGATTTAGTTTAGATGCTTGTGCTATTATAAATGCAATGTTTTTAATTATCTACCTGAGCCGGGGCTTGGGCCAAGCCAGGCCGGAGCCAAGCCCTAAGTGGGGGCTTTGGCTCGGTCCAGCATTTGAGAAAGCCGGAGCCCCCTCAGGCCAAGCTGGGCCGGAACATCACTACCTCCTGCCCAGATAAATTTGCTGGCGCTGACATATCCTTGCTACGTTCTCTACCTTTTCCCCCGCGAGCATCACCTGGTTCCCATAGATGTGGATGCAACCCCGCTGCATTCGCACTCAGATGTGGGGATATGCCCCCTGTGACATGTGCACGTTTCGCTCAAACAGTCTACTAAGTTTACTTACGAAAGCATGAGGCGAGTTACTTATGGAGATGTAAGGATAAACCTGCGGTGTTGGCGCATTATCGTGACGCGTCAAGATAATAAAATTTGCCACGTTGTCTTGAGCTCTTTGCGCGTAGCCCGTTTTGTCCCACTAGTGTTGGTGACTAGTAACGACTGTCACTGTGATACACTATCATTCTTTCCGTGCCAGGCCTCTCCATCTCAAACCTCAACTGGACCATAATCTTACGCATTGACACGTTGTTGACCTAACTCAGAGGCATCATGCCACCCCGGGTTCAAATCTGTCTCTGCAGAGCTCATGGCTGCGCAGATGCGGATCGAACAAGTACTATCACTGGTCGGGTTCTGAAGGGAAAATGCCTTAGTGATATGGAGTTCCGCGCTCACCAACGAGACGAGAAATCTGCTAAGCGTTCAGCTCGCAATCCGTTTCTCGGCCCCACGGAAGATGGTCCAAGCACAGTACACCCCATAACTCATCCTCTGCCATCACCCGGCTCTCCTGCCGTCACGGTAGTATCTGAACTGGAGGCAGACACTTCGCCCAACAGAGAGCCTGTTCCCATTTCGTGCGACACGCTTCCACACCAGCCCTCCGATACTTCTCCGGAAGTCCTCTGCCCTGACGATACTCGATACTCGTCATCAAAACACGCCCCCGATCTGGATTCTGTGGGTCAGCCAAGTCTTTCGGTTGCGCGAAACCATGATGAAGGGAACTTGAATCCTTGCCCGCGTAGGGCTGCAGGTCAATGCAACGCATCTAGATCTACAGATCCACTTCCGTGTCACGTCATGCAGGCCATCGAAAGTTGCAGACTTGACTTCCAGTCGTGGCAGCGCGCTGATATTCCATGTGACGAGCTTGTCTTCGAGGAAACCACTGCTGAAGAGCCACTACCTCATATTCCACTTAGGGTAGACATCACGTCTAACACGGAGTTCATTGAATATGAGGCGGTGATGTTCGCTCTACTGGATCGAATCGATAGGATCGTGTGTGGAGGTTGCGGGGATTGCGAGGTGGCAAGACAGAATGTATTCTCCAGTGTCGAAGACGAAATTGATCGCCTGCGAGGAATGAAGCTTCACATCTGGAAGAGTCGAGCGACGGATGGCTCTTTTGGATCCGCTGTACCGCGTTCGGGTCCCTTCAGGGAGATTGACACAGGTATGGAATACATCGAGTTCCACCCCCAGACTGACGCCATTTACCTAACGAATCGTGATAGGCCCTTATTTCGCGCTGATACGTGACGATATCAACCCCATAATTCTGGCCGCTTATGTGATAGTGGCTGTAATGCTGATAATCTCAGGCGCTTCGGAAAGCGCATGCGGATTTCTCTTGAAGGGACTGTCAGTGGTTGCCGAGTTGTGCCTATCGTCGACTGGATCTTCCGACTCAGCCGACTCAGCGTTGGCTTTGCTGCGCGGAATTGGCACCGATTCGCGACGTGTTATCAAGGCACTGAAGTTGACCCCGGATGCTCGCTCATACGTATGCTGTCCAAAGTGCTTCGCCTGTTACCCCCAAACCTCGGATGACTCATATCCGGAGAAATGTTATTATAAGAAGACACCATCAAGTGCGGAATGTGGCCGCAAGCTTCGAAAAGTCCGGACAATCAAAAGTATTCAGCACACCGTCCCCGTGCGACGCTTTATCTATCATGAGTTCAAGGAGTGGTTAGGAGAAATGCTATGTCGACCCGGAATGGAGGACATGCTCGACCGTGATGTGTCTCCCAGTCAAGATGGCATCATGCGCGACATCTGGGACGCCCCGGAGCTACACGATCTTGTTGGCTCAGACGGCAAGCCGTTCATCCGTTCGGATGGTTCTGAAGGCAGATACGTCTTCAGCTTTTGCATGGACGGGTTCAATCCATTCCACTTGAAGCAAGCAGGGAAGAAGGCATCCGTCGTTGCAATGTACATGATATGCCTTAATCTGCCTCCTGAAGAACGATACAAACTCGAAAACATGTTCCTTGTTGGAATCATCCCGGGTCCGCATGAGCCGAAGAAGGAGGAAATTAACCATCTACTATCCCCTCTTGTCGACGATTTCCTCGACTCATATCACCATGGCGTTTGGTATTCCCGTACACGAAACTACAAACATGGTCGATACGCTCGGAGTGCGCTCGTACTCGTGGTCTGTGACACCCCTGCATCGCGACAAGTGACTGGCCGCACATCTGCTACATCCACTCACTTCTGCCCATATTGTAACTTGCCACACCGCGAAATAAAAAATATTGATCCGAAGACATGGCATCTCCGAACGGATGTGGATCACAGAATCTGGGCAAATGAGTGGCTTCAAGCATCAACAGAAGAAGAACGCGACACTCTGTTTGCTCGCCACGGGGTTCGCTACTCCGAATTCCTACGGCTTCCCTATTGGAGTCCTATCAGACATACTGCGGTCGATTCCATGCACCTATTCTTCCTTATCCTCTTCAAACGCCACTGCGTTGATATCTGGGGAATGGATTCCAAGATGGATGACGGCGATGGAACTGTTGCAGACCCCGTTTCGCCAGCACTTTTGTCTTCGGTAGAGGTACAGAACGCGTTTATTGCTCTGCGACGTGAGCCATTGGGAAAATTAGATGGTTTCAAAGCCCAAACTCTCAAGGTGCTCGCGGGTAGCAGGGGATTCTATGTAAAGGGAAATACGCCAAAATCGTCTATATTGGCTATACTATCAGGACACGTGAGTGATTACGAAACTCCAAGGTTCCTGCTTACTGAAAGAGAGACAGCGCCAGAAGATGGGGTGGTTTGATACGAATGACCAATTGATAAACCCTCCGTCCGACAAGGAACTTCTCAATATTGTTTCAGTCACGACCTCTGAGATAGGGAGCTTCACAATCATGGATTTCAACACAGGAATGGCACTCTTTGAAACAGCAGACGACCCGGAGGTGCTGCGTGACCTACCACGGTCGCTACTAATCGGGCTGTGCCTTACAGTGGCAAACGATTCAACAAAGAAATCGCTTAAGCACCAGAATAAAACGCAGTTGATTGAGAAACTCAGAAATTCAGTACGTCGTCACCGTCAGGCTCCTTGATATCTTTCCGGCTGAGGGTTTGACGACAGAGGAAGGACACAGGGATTGTTGATGACAACGGGGAGTTGAAACACCCAGATCCAACTCGCTTTGCACTAGCGAAACAAGCAAGTTCACAGCGAAAAAAGACCCGCGTCCTTGGGCGTGCAACACTGCAAGAGGTCTGGGCTGATATGGAGAAAACTACCCTCCCTACATGGTGCACGGCTTCTCCAACGAAGATTGGAGATGGAAATCATGGTAAAATTTCTGCCGACGGATGGCGCACGTTCTGCTCCATTCACCTTATCGTCACCCTTGGTCGCCTATGGGGTCATTTGCCATCTGAAGACCGCAAGTATACGCTCTTTGGAAACTTCTGCAGCCTTGTGCACGCAACTAAGATTGCTACTAAGAGATCTATCACTACTGATAATGCGCAGGAATTCCAAGATACTCTGATCACGTATCTCCGTGGTCTGGACGAACTATTTCCTACGCATGGGCTGGTACCTTCCCACCACGTCGTTCTGCATATGAAGGAGCTATTGTGCCGACTTGGGCCGACCCATGCTTGGCGTTGCTGGGTTTTTGAAAGATACAATCATATCCTTCAGAAGATTCCAACAAATGGGAATTTTGGTGCGTCACGCAACTTAACTCGTGTGTGTCCCGCATTTTTTTCACAATAGATTCTAGGCCAGCTCGAAATAACACTGTTTGAACGTCTTTGTATGAATCAGAGACTAAGGGGCATTATTGCTGCTCTTCGTCTCGACGGGTGCCTGCAGAAACTAACCAATGCCTTTGCTCAACACTTTAAAACGGCGGAGAAGGGGACTCTGATGAGCGACCTACATGCGTTTGGGAGCTCACCTGAGCTGGGACTCGAGGAACCATCAAATGCACCAAAAAAACTTGACCGTCGCACAAGTGAGCTACTTGAAGCATACGAAAAGAAAATCGGCTCACAAGCTATGGGTTCTCATCCGGAGGTTACATTGGTGCAAACCTGGCAGCGAGGAATTCGCCTAGGCGTCAAACACAAGAAATTCGGTCGAGGAGGCGTCACGTTCAGCTCTTTCAATCACATACGACAAGACAGTTACGTCGCAGTGAGACAGAGTGCTCTTAGCGACTGGCATGCCGCACGTATCCAAGAGATCTTCACTTATACACACCGTGGCCCCACAGCAGAGATGATCGGTCGCACGGAGACATACTTTCTTGTGGAGAGGTTCAAGGAACTGACGGAAACTGATGCTTTATATGACCCTTATCGCAAACACCAACTCGTAGCTGGTCGCCTTTACTATGACGCGTTTGAAGACAACTTTGAACTCATCCCGTTGAAGGGGATCCTGTGTCATCTTGCCTGCACTCCTTTTGAAAACGCTCCCTTTGAATCGAAATGTATCCACGCCCTACCCCTTGACCGCGTACGTTTACTATCCCTACTGCAACCGAGTTTAGCGTAGCTGACACCCACATTCAGGACTAGGTGGCACTTGGGCTGCGTACCATACACATACGGACTGTATGGCGATCTTTTACAGCAGTAAACGAACACTGTCACGCTGACTCAACTCCGGACTTATATTGACTACCTCTCTTGACCGATAGTGACTCGTATCTTGGATGACTAGTATGTACGATGAATAGTACTCGCACTGGACCGCCGATACTACTTAAAGACGTGTAGTTACGGTGTTGAGCTCTAACCCGAAGCTCGATCTCCTGTACTCAACTACGGTAGCGGCTTAGCTATTTCACGAACCGATCCCTTTTGCTGTGAATCATCGCCCCGCGACTCGATTGGTCGCATTCGGTTTTGAAATCGAACGACCAAAGCCACGTCTAACCATGTGTGACAAAATCTTCCAGAATTTTACTTGATAATCGGACCGCACGCGACTCGCAACTCACGGGCAGTAACTGCCACACACCGGGTTGTCGTCGACGGGGTTGCAACATATTACCAGCACCTCCAGCGTAATCGTCGTCATCGCGCCAGAGAAGGATACATTTTGCTTGTACCGTAAGGATATATCCCACACAAATAGCTTGCGCCTCGCGGCAATTGTGTTACCTCATGCTGACACCTGCATTCGGGGCTCTGACTGAGTCTAAAAGTGATGAAAGGGGGAAGCATGCCCGATCACGACCACGATTTACGGGGGACTCGGACATGTTATGCCCGCCCACTATGTGATGCGGTGATTTGCCAGCATTCGCATTGGGCCCGGGGTCATCTAGATCTAGGAATTACGTGTTTGTATCCAACTGAGTGGGTTCATCAACGAAGTGAAAACTTAGAGCACCACATGTAAACGGCGTTTACGAAATCCAATCCAACCTTGGGGTGCAACTCCTACCAGGTTACTGGCCTACTAGGCGCAATCCCGGGCCTGGCTAGATACAAACTCCGAAACTTACATTCAAGGCGGGAGCCCGTAGATATCGGTTACTGTATTCTCGGCTGTGATTTGCGATGGCAC
>WNGR01001848.1_pt1 | contig 23381 bp, 19 predicted proteins | sample 5407581 | NCBI WGS metagenome assembly WNGR01 (sample SAMN13153383, study PRJNA577476) | soil metagenome | isolation source: 80 cm soil or saprolite under Garry oak tree replicate 2 | place: USA:California | collected 2016-06-15
ACGCGGCGCTCGCCCAGCTCCACGATTTCGGGGACGTGTTCTTCTCCAAGGAATTCGTCGAGCCGCGCCCCCTGCTCCAGGCGCTGGAGCAGCCGGGCGGCTGCGTGCTCCTGATCGACGAGATCGACAAGTCGGACGCGGAATTCGAATCGCTACTGCTTGAGATCCTCTCCGACTTCCAGGTCACGATTCCCGAGCTCGGCACCGTCTCCGCGATTACGCCGCCGACGGTGATCCTCACCTCCAACAGCGAGCGCGATCTTGGCGACGCCTTGAAGCGGCGCTGCCTGCATCTGCACATCGGCTTCCCCGAGCAGCGGCTCGAGGAGCGCATCGTCGAGAGCCGCGTCCCCAACATCTCGCAGACGCTGCGGCGGCAGATGGTCGGCTTCATCCACGAAATCCGCTCGCTCGACCTGAAGAAGCTGCCCTCGGTCAGCGAGACCATCGATTGGGCGCGCGTGCTGGTGCTCTTGCAGGCCTCTGAGCTCGACACCGAGATCGTCAAGGACACGCTCAACGTGCTCCTTAAATACGAGGCCGACATCGAGGCGGCTCAGCCCCAGATTACGACCTTCATTGCCAAGGCAGCACGATCCAACGTCTTCGGTTGACGCCGATGCGCGAGAATATCCATCGTTTCTTTCGGGCGGCGCGCGGCGCTGGCGTCCATATTTCGCCTGCTGAAAGCATCGATGCGATGCGCGCGGTCGCAGAGGTCGGCGTTTCCGACCGGACCATCCTGCGCGACACCTTCCTTCTGACGCTCGCCAAGTCGCAGGACGAGAAGCTCGCGCTCGGTGACTGTTTTGATCTATTCTTCAGCCAGCCGGAGCCGCGGCAGGATCAGCCGGGGGCCGACAGCGAGGACGCTTCACAGAACGCGAATCAATCTCCGTCGTCCGGCGCGGCCAGCGATGCGAGCGCCGGTTCGCCTCCCGCAGAATTGGGCCCCCTTGCCCAGATGCTGCTGTCGCAGGATCGCAATGCGATTGCCGCCGCGATCGCCGGCGCTGCGGGCGCCGCGTCCCTGTCCGACATCCGCTACTCCACCCAGCGCGGGATCTTCTCCAGCCGAATCCTCGACGCCATGGGCCTTCAGCGCCTGCGCGACGATCTCGACGAACTGACAGCGACCAACCCGGCACTCGCCGAGCGCCTGCGCGCCGCGCTCGACGCGTTGCGGGAGGCCGTGCGCGACACTGTCTCGCAGGGACTCGCGCTCTACGCCCGCGAGGAGGCCGAGAACCTCCGCAACGACATCCTGCGCAACGCGCCGCTCGCGCGTATCGAACGGCGCCAGGTCGCGGAGATGCGCGCGCTGATCCGCCGGATTGCGCGGCGGCTGCGCGAGCGCTATTCGAAACCGCGCAAGCGCCAGCGCCGCGGCCATCTCGACGTCCGCCGCACGCTGCGCCGCAACGCCGCCTGGGGCGGTGTGCCCTTCCTCACGGCGTGGAAGCGCAAGCACCGTGACCGGCCCAGGATCGTCGCGCTCTGCGACGTCTCAGGCTCAGTCGCGCAGGTCTCCGACTTCTTCCTGCTCCTGATCCATTCGCTGCATGAAGTGGTCGACGACGTCCACTCTTTCGCATTCTCCTCGCATCTGATCGAGGTCAGCGACATCTTGGAATCGAAGTCGCCGGAAGAGGCGATGGCCGAGATCATGTCCAAGGTCGGCTTCGGCTCGTCCGACTACGGCTCTTCGCTGGTCGATTTCGAGAAGGATTTCATGAGCACGCTGACGCCGCAGACCACGGTGATCGTGCTTGGCGATGCCCGCAGCAACAATCTCGATCCGCGCGCAGACATTCTGCGTCGCATCTCCGAACGCTCGAAGCGGTTGGTCTGGCTCAATCCCGAAGGACGGCTCGCCTGGGGCTTTGGCGATTCCGAGATGCCGCGCTACGCGACATTTTGCAGTGTGGTGCGTCAATGCGCGACCGCGCAGCAGCTGGAGCGCGCAGTGTCCGATATCGTGGCGACCTATCAGTAAGAAGTGATCGCAATCGCGTCAGGCGGCGTTCAGCTCGGCCCGCGCGAGATTGCACTCGCGAAAGTGATACGCGATTTCGTCGAGCGCGCGCTGCTCCCATTCCTGGGCCTGCGCAAGCCAGAACACCCGGCGCTCGGAATCCAGCGCGGCGCGCTCTCGGCAGAGGAATTCCTGACTGCGAATTTCGACCAGCCTATTCATGCACTCACACTCCTGTTGTGTGAAGCCATTCCCCGGGGATCAGCGTAACAGAGTCCGAAACCCTTCGCCTCAAGATTTCTGTGCATATTGCGGCGCAGAATGGGACAGAGGCGCTTCCCGTGCGTTGCGGTAGTCGGCGTCGCACGATCAAGAGCAAATCATCAATTAGTGATCCGCGATCGGGACAATATTCGTGCCTGAGCGATCTTAATTCCTGTGACGCAACAACGTGCGGCAATTTGTGAAGAGATGTTCTAAACAGAACACCGGATTCCGGACTCATTGTCGTCGCATGGTCTTCATGCAGCGCCGCTAACAGGGGCGCGCGAACGGAACTATCGCTTGAGGCAATATGAGCAACGATTTCGACTTCGATCTTTCGCCGGACCAGTGGGAAACACTGCGTGCGCTTCGCAACCCGGTGTCGAACGGTCACCTCTCGAAGGCCTATCTCCTCGATAGTCTCGTGAAGCTCGGCCTCGTTATCGTCAGCGACGGCGTGCCTGCGATGACGCCGGCCGGGCGCAAGGTACTGGTGCGCGGATCGTGCCGGCTGCTGGATCTGGTGGCCTAGGCGTTTCGCGACATCCGGACATCTCAAAAGATCTGTGCGATCACGACTGCATAAGCGATGAACACCACGCCGAGACCCCAGACCATTGCAGGAATCTGCGATCGCCGGCCCATCGCAACCTCCAGTGCAATATAGCTCAGCGTCCCCAGCGCCATTCCGTTGATGAGATTGTTGGTCAGCACGGTGACCAGCAGCGTAAGCACGATGGGCACGGCGTTGACGAGATCGGTCATGTCGATGCGGGCGAGGCCTTGCATCATCAGCACGCCGACGAGCACCAGCGCGGGTGCCGTTGCTTGCGGCGGGATGATGACGAAGACCGGCCAGAAGAACAAGGCGAGACAGAAGAACCCCGCGACGGTCAGCGAGGTCAGGCCGGTGCGTCCCCCGGCCTGCACGCCGGTGATCGACTCGATATAGGCCGTCACCACCGACGTGCCGAGCAGCGGGCCGACGATGGACGCCGTCGCATCAGTGGCGAAGGCGGCGGTGGCATTCGGGATCGAGCCATCCGGGCGGCGCAGATTGGCAGCGCCGGTCACTCCGATCAGCGTTCCCAGAGTCGAGAAGAATTCGGCGCACAGGAAGTAGAACAGCAGCGGCAGCGCCACGACGAAGTGACTGACGAGGTAACCGACGTCGAGTGCCATGAAGGTGCTGGTGGGCCAGCGCGGCCATGAAAGGATCGCCGACGGCACCGAGGTCACCATCTTGCCGTTTGCGCCGGGAACGAAGAGGCCGATCAGGGTCAGCGCGGCGATCGACAGAATGAGCCCCCCGGGAACACGTCGCGCCACCAGCACCGGCGTGAGCAGCAGACCCGCGAGCGTCAGCAGCACCGGCGGGCTGCGCAGCGATCCCATGGCGATATAGGTCGAGGGGTTCTGCACCACAAAGCCCGCGCCGCGCAGCGCAATGAATACGATCAAGGTGCCGACCGCGGCCTGGATGCCGATCTTCAACGCTTCGGGAACGTCGCGTGCGACGCGCTCGCGCAGCTTCGACAGGCTGAGGATCAGGAACAGCACGCCCGTAAAAGCGACCATGGCGAGCGCGCCTTGCCAGGGCATGCCCATCTGCTTGACGATCACATAGGTAAAGATGACGTTGGAGCCCATCGCCGGCGCAACCGCGAGCGGCAGGTTGGCCCAAAGCCCCATCATCACCGAACCGAAGATCGCCGCGAGCGCCGTCGCGCTGACGAGATCGGCGCGGTCCATTCCGGCATTGGACATGATCGCCGGGTTCACTGCGATGATATAGGCCATCGCCGCGAACGTGGTCGCACCGGCCATCACCTCGCGTCCAACGGTGGTGCCGCGCTCGGAGAGGCCGAAGAGGCGGTCGACCGGACCTTGCGGGCCCGACGGCCCGACGGATCTTGGCGCGGTGTCTGTGGAAGCCGTTTGCGGCAGTGTCATCTCGTTCATCGCCGTCTCCCCCATCCTTGCGCTCACCAGACCACCGGGTGCGCTTCACCCGTCTGCACGTTGATGAATCCGAGCGGCGCCTGCTCGCAGGGCGCGACCAGCACCCAGCTCCAGGGCGCGCAGGTGAGCGTCGCGAACATCAGGCGCTCCGGAAATCCCGGATACCAGCGCGGCCGGAAGGTCGGTTCATACATCCAGTCCACCTTGCGGCCCTCCGCATAGAGCGCCTGCATCTCGGCATCGAGCGCCTGGGCCGAGCGACAGCTCATCAATCCGCCAACCTCGAACCGCACGGTGGCGACGAGTTCGCCTTCGCGCACCAGCGCCCATCCGCCCTGACGTTCGACCAGCGCATTCACGGCCTTGGCCATCGCGGCGTCGGACGAGCCGACTATCCAGATGTTGTGCTTGTCGTGCGCGACTGAGCAGGCAAGCGCAGTGTCCGGCGTGCGCGGTCCGCAGCCGCGCCAGAACATTTTTGCAACCCGGCCGTCGCCGGAGAAGCGATCGACGATGGCAAATTTGGTGATGGCCTCGCTCTCATCGCGCTGCACGGCGCCCTCACGCACCGGCAGTTCGAGGGTGTAGAACTCCGGATGCCAATGGAACGGGCGGATCACGGCGGCCTTCATCGTGGTGCGGCCGGGTTGGGCCGGCAGCTCGAAGTCCTCCGGCTGGATCTCGCGCTTGATATTCACCGTTCTGGTTGCCCAATCGGGCCAGGAAATTTCGGGAACCTTGCCCAGGTAGCGTTTGCCTTCGGACACCTGCGCGCCGTCGGCCCAGACCTCAGCGATAGTCAGCTTGGCGACATCCGAGAGCAGCACGACATCGCCAAAACGCCCCGGGGCGAGACTGCCGACGAACGGCGTGATCCGCATGTGCCGCGCAGGATTGATGGTCAGACACTGGATCGCGATTTCCGGCGCGAGACCGGCTTCGATCGCGACCCGCGCGTTGTGATCGCTGGCGCCGAGCTCGAGCGTATGGCTGGCGCTGCGGTCGTCGGTGGTGAAGGCGATCTGCGACCAGTCCTGCAAGCCCTTGGCGAGCAGCCAGGCGACGATCTCGGGCATGGCGTAGACGCGCAACTCGATGAAGAGACCGCGGGTGAGCTTGTCCCAAGTCTCCTCCGGCGTCTGCACTTCATGGTCGGAGGCGAGCCCGGCCGCGGCAAAGGCGTTGATGGATGGCAGGTCCCGCAGACCGGAGGCATGTCCTTCGACGACGCCGCGGGCCGCGAACGTAGCCTCGATCATGCCCCAGAGCCGCTTGTAGGACGGATTGTCGGGATTCCAGACCGCCGGCCAGTCCATGACTTCATCGAGCCCGGTGACCATCAGGCTCTCGCTCATGAAGCTCGCCTGCTCCTCACGGCCGTACCAGCCGCCGCCCCACTCATAGGCCGTGGGCGGCACCGCCGATCCGGGTTGTGGAAAGATTTTCAGCGGCGATCCGCGACGGCGTGCCTCGAACCAGAATTCGAGATTGCGTGCGCCGTTGACATTGGAGAATTCGTGGCTCGCCTCGCACGTCCAGGTATTGCCATGCGGCAGCACCAGCGCGGCCTCCCATTCCGGCGTCAGATGCGAGCTTTCGATATGCTTGTGCACTTCACCGAAGCCTGGCACGGCCGCAAGATTCGGCCGATGCACGCGCTCGCGGACCTCGCCGGGATAGCTTCCCGCCGGCCCGACCCAAGCGATGCGCCGGCCCTTGAAAACAATCTCCTGATCCTCGCTCCAGGTGCGGCTGTGCACATCGAGCAACTTGCCGACCCGCAAGGAGCGATCGGCCGGGCGGCGGCCGAGCGCCGTCAGCAACAGATCCTGGCGGATAAGAACCTCGTCGGGCGCGTTGATCAGAAGATCGTCGGGTATCGCGTTCATCGCCTTCCTCACTCTACGCCTGCTCTTTCGCAGCCGTGCTTCGCTTTCGCGGCGATTTTCCGGCCTTGCCGCTGCGCGCCGCAGCGGCATCGCGCTGACGGACATCCTTCAAAAGGGTCGTGAGCGCCCACTCGATCGCGTCGGCGATCTCGGCGCTGGACATGCCAAAGTCCTCGCGCATCGCATTCCAGGCCAGCACATTGTTGAGATAAGACGCGAGCGCCTCCGCCTGGCGGACCTCCTTCGCGGGGAGATGCTGCACCAGCGGCGCCATCGCCTTGTGATGCTGGTCGATCAGGTGCCGCCGGAAGCCGGCGCGCACCCGGCGGCCCGCCCGAGTCATCGCAATGGCGCGCGCCAGATGCGGATGGCGATCGAACCGCTTGCACAGCTTGCGGAAGATCTCCGGCAGCTCGTCGGGCGACGCGAAGGGAATATAGCTGAAGACGTTGTCTTCGATCCATTCGCCGGCCGCCGCAAACAGCTCCGCGCGGGTCTTGAAGTGCCGATAAATGGTTCGCTCAGCCACCTTCGCGCGCTTGGCCACCGCGGCCATGGAGATGTCGTCAGCGGCCTCGTCCTCCAGCGCCTCGACAAAAGCGTCAACGATGCGCTGCCGCGTCATCTCGGCATATTCGTCGCGAAGGCTGGCGATATGTCGCTTTGCTGCACTCATGTCATAAGTCTGACACCAGACGATTTGGGAGGTCAAGCAGAGACTCGAGGCACGCAGTGCTGCAACAATGGGCGTCGGCATGCTTCGGGGACGACCGACGGTCCTCGCACGCGCGGTCGACTTTCGCCTGCCAGCCTGAAAAATGGACTTTTGCGTACCGCCAAAATCGGATTTGCTCTTCCGCGAACGAATAGCGCGCAACGGCGCCGCGCGGACGGCAAGGGAGCAGATCATGAACGGACTTGGCGGATTGAACAAATCGCCTGAGGGCGTGGTCATCGGACTCGTTCAACTACAACTGCCGAACGTCGTGACCCGGGCCGATCTGGCGAAGCAGACCGAACGCATTGTCTGGATGGTCGGCAAGGCCCGCCGCAATCTCTCCACCATGAATCTGGTGGTGTTCCCCGAATATTCGCTGCACGGCCTCTCGATGGACACCAATCCCGAGATCATGTGCCGGCTCGACGGGCCCGAGGTCGCGGCGTTCAAGCACGCCTGCATCGACAACAGGATCTGGGGCTGCTTCTCCATCATGGAGTTCAACCCGCACGGCAATCCCTACAATTCCGGCCTGATCATCGACGACCATGGCGAGATCAAGCTCTATTACCGCAAGCTTCATCCCTGGATTCCGGTCGAGCCGTGGGAGCCGGGCGACATCGGCATTCCCGTGATCGAGGGGCCGAACGGCGCGAAGATCGCGCTGATCATCTGCCATGACGGCATGTTCCCGGAGATGGCGCGGGAATGCGCCTACAAGGGTGCGGAGATCATGATCCGCACCGCCGGCTACACCGCGCCGATCCGCGAAGCCTGGCGCTTCACCAACCAGGCCAATTCGTTCCAGAACCTGATGGTGACGGCGAATGTCTGCATGTGCGGCTCCGACGGCTCGTTCGATTCCATGGGCGAGGGCATGATCGTCAATTTCGACGGCTCGGTGCTGGCGCACGGCACCAATGGCCGCGCCGACGAGATCATCACCGCCGAGGTGCGTCCCGATCTCGTGCGCGAGGCCCGCGTCAATTGGGGCGTCGAGAACAACATCTACCAGCTCTGGCACCGCGGCTATGTCGCGGTGAAGGGTGGCGCGATGGACTGTCCCTACACCTTCATGCAGGACATGGTCGCCGGTACCTTCCGCCTGCCGTGGGAAGACCAGGTCAAGGTCACCGATGGCATGTCCTGCGGTTTCCCGACCCCGACACGGATGTTCGGCAGGACCGCGAAGGCGGCGGAATAGGCCGTTTTCGGCAAAAACCGCGACATTCTGGCACGGTTGTTGCTACTTTTGACGACCAAGACGTCGTTGAAACGGGGGAGTCATCATGTCGACCATTGCCGCGGCTCCGGCCGCTGAGCGCAAGCCGCTCTATACTTCGCTGTTCGTCCAGGTTCTGGCAGCGCTGATCCTGGGCATCATTCTCGGCGTAGCCACGCCGGATTTTGCCATCAGCCTCAAGATCCTCAGCGACGCCTTCCTCAAGCTGATCTCGATGATCGTAGCGCCGATCGTGTTCTGCGTGGTCGTGCACGGCATTGCCGGCGCCGGCGACCTCAAGAAGGTCGGCCGGGTTGGCGTCAAGGCGCTGCTCTATTTCGAGGTGATGACCACCGTGGCGCTCGTGGTCGGGCTCATCCTCGCCTACATCTTCGGCCCCGGCCACGGCATGAACATCGATCCGTCGACGCTCGATGCCAAGGCACTCAACGCCTACGCCGACAATGCCCACAAGCTGCAAGGCGCGGGCATCGGCTCCTTCCTGCTCAACGTCATCCCGAGCACCTCGTTCGATGCGTTGTCCCGCAACGACGTGCTCCAGGTGCTGTTCTTTGCGGTCCTGTTCGGCGTCGGCCTCGCACTGGTCGGCGGCGAGAAGGGCAAGCTCGTCACCTCGATCATCGACGCGGCCTCCACCGTGCTGTTCCGCGTCATGGGGCTGATCGTGCGGGTCGCCCCGCTCGGCGTGCTCGGAGCGGTCGCCTACACCGTCGGCAAGTACGGCGTCGGCTCGCTGAAGCAGCTCGTCTCCCTGGTGATGCTATTCTACGTCTCGGTCGGTATCTTCGTGCTGGGCGTGCTCGGCAGCGTGATGGCGCTCGCCGGAATCAACATCCTCAAGTTCCTCTCCTACCTGCGCGAAGAGCTGACCATCGTGCTCGCGACCGCGTCCTCCGACGCAGTGCTGCCGCAGATCATGAAGAAGCTGGAGCGCATGGGCGTGAAGGATTCCGTCGTCGGACTCGTGATTCCGACCGGCTATTCCTTCAATCTCGACGCCTTCTCGATCTACCTGACGCTGGCCGTCGTGTTCATCGCGCAGGCGACCAACACGCCGCTGTCGTTCGGCGATCTCCTGCTGGTGCTCGGCGTGTCTCTGATCACGTCCAAAGGCGCGCATGGCGTGCCGGGCTCGGCGATCGTGATCCTGGCAGCGACATTGAATGCCGTGCCGAGCATTCCCGCAATCGGCCTCGTGCTGGTGCTCTCGGTCGACTGGTTCATCGGCATGGCCCGCGCCATGGGCAACCTCATCGGCAACTGCGTGGCGACGGTGGTGGTCGCCGCCTGGGAGGGCGACCTCGACCGCGCCAAGGCGGCCAAGGTGCTCGAAGGCGGCGAACTGGTGGACGTGACCGCAGGCTAGGCGCCACCGCGCTCTAGCGCAGGTGCCCACGCTCAAAATGGCTGCGCTCCGCGGCCGTCAGCGGGGGCCTGGCCGCATTTGCGGGCGTCACCGCAGCGACGACGGCGACGCTGGGGTGCTGCGGCACCAGCACCAGCACGTCGACGCCGTCGGCGGTGATCAGCATCGCGTAGTCATGGCCGCCGAGGAGTCGGGCCACCACGCGCGGCAGCGGTCCATCGAAGACGCCCGTCGTCTGCGTCTCGAGCGAATCGATCGTGCGATAACGCAGATTGAACCGCTCTTGTAGCGCCGCCAGCACGTCGTGGAGCGAGGCGTCGCGGACTTCGAGATGCACAGCGTCCGGCCGACCCCCGACCTTCACCTCCGCCGACGCCGTTCGACCAAGGCCCAGAAGGATGGCAGACGCGATCACGAGGAGCAGGGGCGGCCGCCGCATCGTCATGCCAGCTCCGCCTCCGGAATCTCGCGCGCCAGACGTTCGCGCAGCGGCCTCAGCCGATCGGCATGGTGACGCCATTTGCCGACCGAGGACGCGTAGATCGGGCGGCGCACCTGAACGGCACTGGCGGTTGCCGATGGCGCCGGGCTTTCGTGAAAGCGCATCACCCCATCTTCCCAGGGAAGCCCGAGAAAGCGAATGATGTCCTGGCTTGCCGCAGCCTGATCCCGCACAATGTCCTCGTAGTTGATCTCCATGAGCACGTCTGGCGATAGCACCGCGCGCCAGTGTCGCGACAGACGGCGGTACGCCAGATAATAGTCCGCGAGCTCGGTCTGGTGATATGAGAACGAGAACTTGCCGCGGAAGTGCGCCTTGTAGATTGCCCAGCACGAATCGATTGGATGGCGCTGCACGAGGATGATCTTCGCGGACGGCAACGCCGCGTGAATGAGGCCGCAATAGAGGTAATTTTCCAACGTCTTGTCGATGAAACGAACATTGTCCGGCACGCGAAGCGCCGCCGCCGAATCCAGATAGCGCATGCCGATGTCTTCGAGGTCGCGGCCGCCCGGACGCTCTGCCATGGCGCGGCGCATTTCGGCTGCAAACGCGCTGGTCTCGCCGACCGTATGCATCGCGGAATGGCTGGCGATGATCCGTTCCACCAGCGTGGTGCCAGTGCGCGGCAGGCCGGTGACGAAGATGGGCGCGGCCTCAGCGCGGCCACGCGGCGCGGATTCGATCCACCTTCGCGTGTGTGCGTGGATGATCGCATCGATCTCTCCAATCTCGGCGGCGGGATCGCGGGAAAGCGATCGGTGCTGCAGGTTACAGCCAGCCTCGACGTGATCAAAAGCGGGGCCCCAGAGCTCGAGATCCTCGCATTCCTTGCCGAGCGCAAAGCGCAGCATGATTTCGCCCGGCGCCGATAGCTGCCCCTCGCGAAGGAGCGCTTCCATCTCATCGATATGGTTGCGATCGGGGCTCTGAATTCGAAGGTCTGAGCGGAGGTAGTGGGCGAGCCCGTAGTGACGGTCGCACGCAATCGCCGCGTCACAATGTGTTTCGGCATCGCTGAGCGCGCCGATCATCCGCTCGGCGGCCGCCAGGTTGAAGAGATATTGCGGTATGTCCGGCCGGGCGGCGACCGCGCGACGAAAGAGTTCCCTTGCCCGTTGCTGCAACCCGAGCAGGCCGAACATCGCGCCCACCGCGTCAAGGGCGTCCGGCGCCTCGCCAAGATGTTTGGCCGCAGCCTCCGTCGCCGCGCAGGCCTGACGAGTCTCACCGGCCACGAATAGGCGTTTCGCGCGCAATACAAGGGCAATCGGGTTGGTCGGCGCGAGCGCCACGGCGCGATCGGCGCTTACGGTCGCGGCATCCTGGCGGCCCCGCAGCAACGCGGTTTCGGTCAGCAGCGCCCAGGCGCGCCAATCGGAAGGATTTTGGCCGAGAATCCGCGCGCAGATCTGCTCGGTGGCAGCCAGATCGCCTGCGGCAAACGCACTGCCCGCCGCGTCGATCGAAGCGGCGCTCCTCGGGAGCGTAACATTCACGCGGATTACTCCAACGCTACGGCGATTGATATGAGAATTGACCCGACGGCTGGTGAGGGCCGCCGGGTCATGCGAGTGAAGGCGATTAGTTCCGATCAGTCTTCGTCGTGATCGTCGTCGTGACGGTCGGCGAAGTTGAAATTGCCGAAGAGATCGCCGATCGCCGGCCGGTTGACGGGAACGTAGGGGTTCTCGTCGGAGGTCACCGGATTGGGCAACGTATCGCGCGTCTTTGGCCCAAGCGGCTTGAGATGCCAATTGCGCTCGATGAACTTGTTGATCGAGACGTGATCGCCGTATTCATGCGACATGTGGCCGCCGCGCGAATATTTCGACACGACCAGCAGCGGAATCCGCGTACCGTCGCCGAAGAAGTCGACCGGCTGGACGTAGCCGGAGTCATAGTAGCCGCCGCCCTCATCCATGGTGATGACAATGGCGGTCGACTTCCACAGCTCCTTGTTGGACTTCACCTTGTCAACGATGTTCTTGGCGAAGGCCTCGAAGATGTCGACGCGGGACGACGACGGATGACCGTCGTTGAAAGTGCTCGGCTTGACGAAAGACACGGCGGGAAGATTGCCATCGGCGATGGCGTCATAGAGATCGAGCGTATCCTTCATATGCGCATTGCGTTGCGCCGCATTGGTCATGACCGAGGCGGAGAACAGGAACGGATTGCAGATGTTGCAATAGAGATAGGCGACCGGGTCCAGCGCGCCGAAATTGGTGCCTTCTCCGGGCGCGGTCTTGAAGTCATTCCAACGCTCGCCGAAATAGGCCCAGGAGACATCGGCCTGGGTCAGCGCATCACCGATATGCCGCTGCTTGATGACGGGCGGCAAGGTAAACGGACCGTTGTTGATCGGATCGGTGGCGCCGCTGCCGATATAGGCCGGAACGTAGTTGTTCAGGAGATAGTAGGCGTGCGGCGTGCAGCGCGGCGGCACATGGATGGCGTTGAGGTAGGTGACGACAGGACCAACGCCCGGCTGGCTCGGATCGGAGCAGTTCGAATAGCTGCCGCCGCCATAGCCGTCGTTGAGATACCAGTTGTTGGTGCCAGGCGCCGGGTTCGGATTCTCGATCTCGTTGACATATTGCGGCGGATTTGAACCGGGGACGAGCACGTGGTCGGGCGTCGCGGGATCGCCCTTGTCATCGGCATAATAGAGCGCATCGGCGTAGCCGATCATCATGTGATTGGCGAAAGTGCCGCCCATCACACCCTGGTGGAAATTGTCGTTGAGTGTGTACTTGCGCGCAAGCTCGGTCAGATAGGGCGCGTCGCCCTTGGCGACGTTGTAGAAGCCGAGCGCGACCGCACCTTCCTTGAGCGCGTGCGGGGTCGGGTTGCCGTTGCTCCCCGAGGAGACGCTCGATTCCACAAAGGTGAAGAGATCGGCCTGGCAGCCGCTCGGATTGTGATGTGTGGCCTTGGCGACGTCGCAGTCAAGCTCCTGCCACATCTGGTAGAACCGGTGCACCGGACTGCCGCCATAGGTCTTGTAGAGGCTGGTCGGGGTTTCGCCGGCCTGCGCCAGGGTCACCAGCGGATAGGGACCGTTCGGCAGATTATCGAAATCCAGGATGCGCGAGTCCGGCGAATTGCCGGGCAGTCCCGTCGCGCCGGTCGTCAGCAGCGGCAGATCCTGCTGGCGGAGGCCATAATCCCCCTGCGCCGCGAGTTGCAGCGTGGCGAGGCACCCGGGACCATTGAGCGCGGCCTGATCGACGGAGGTGTAGCAGGATTGCGGCGCGTAGGAGGTTCCCGGCGCCTGCACCTTGTTGGCCGTGTTGTTGTAGGGGGCCTTCTGGCCCGGGCTGATGGAGTAGGTGTTGTTGACCACGGCGGAGAACTGCGCCGACCTAGCGTAGTTCGGGCCGGGCAAGCTGTCTTTGGTGATGATGCCCTTGGAGAGGAGATTGTCGACGCGTTCGCCCGGGCGGTGCGGTTCATAGGTCGCAAAGACGTGGTCGAAGGTACGGTTCTCGCCGAGGATGACAATCACATGCTTGATCGGCGATTCGGTTCGATCACCGTTTCTGTTGCTGCCGCCGAGAGCGTTGGCGTCCATCGCGTGGACGTCATATCCCATCAGCGACAGAATCGCGGCAGTGACCACGGTGCGATCGCGTAGACGTCGTGTCATTTTCGAAAGCATTGCACGCCCCTCCTTATCGTTGCTTGAATGCAGCGAATTGTTTCAGTGCGTGTCAGGCTAAGGGGCGTACTTGTCAGACGTGCTGCGCAGGCGTGTCACTTCCGTTACGCAATTGTGACGGCGTGCAGAGACCAATTGCCGCAACCTGCACAGCAACCGCGGCACTTTGTGGATTGCGAATCAATTGCTTGTGGACGTGTCGCCGCCAGGTTCAGGCGCGTTCATACGGCCTGGCATGCGCGATCACCCCGAAGAGCACCACCCAAAGACCGATCAGCGGGTTAGTCATTCCAATGGAGCAGCGGCGTTCCAAACGCCCTGCTCCAAACGGACAAGAAACGCGGAAACCAGGAGTGAGCCACGGCGCCCTTGTAAGCCCATGTGCGATATTTCAGACCTGCTTCCGACAACAGTTCCTGATATCCGCCGTGGACCTCGGTCGCAGTCCGAATGTCCTTCAATATTCCCTGAGCGTAGGCACGATAGGCATCGCTCCCTGAGAATTCATCATAGTCCAGCATGCGATCGGCAAATTCGACATTGAACGTCGGCCAGGAGGAACGTCCCTGGTAGGCGGGCGCCGCAATCTTGTGGATCATCTTGTTGCGCGGATTATCCGCCGACACCAGGAAGTGGGATGTTCCGGGTATGCGAAACCGCGGCTCGGCGATGACCAGATCCGTCGTGGCCGCGAACAGCGCACGCTCGCTCGCCTCGCTCAGATCCCAAAATCCGCGATGCACGCTGACGAAATCCAGGGCAATGGACGATGCCGGCGAACCCGCCGGGCCATCCAGGGAATGCCTGACATAACTGTCCTTGCCGAACAGTCGGAGAAGCTCTTTCTTGTACTGTGAGAGTTCGCGCCCGAGCAGACGCTTCAGCTCGTTCTCGCCGACGACCCCGAGTTGCACGCCCCACGCAAACGTCGTGTAGACACACGCATTGGTCACAAAACGCTTGCGCTCGGCCCGGGTGTCAGTTGCCGCAGAACGAGGCGCGCTGACATCGCAAAGCAGATACTTGGCGCCGTCATGATCGAACGGCTCGAGCTCGCTGGCGAGCTGCAATATCGCCCGTTTCAGGTCGACGCCATATTCGGCCAGCAACAGACGGCCGGCATGCGCACATTGCGACATCGCCAGATAGGGCGACGTTCTCTGGTCGGCACCGATCATCTGTTGCAGACCGGCAAGGATGCCCAGCAACGTATCCGAGGGGCGCGAGAAATAGTTCACGCCAAGATACCGGCCGCGCCCCGCCGGAACGATGGTCGTCGTGACGACATTGGCACGAACCGCCTCCAGCAGCAGGCGAACGCTCTTTTCGAGCAGCCGGGCCCGCCGGATCGCGTCCTGCGCATCCATGATGGTCTCGGGATCGAGAACGTCGGGATAGAACCAGGCGAAGTCACGCGGGTAATATGCGGATGCGTGCGGCGCCCCCGTGACGAGAAAGGACTCGGTCACCGAAAAGGCACTGTCCATCGAGTGCCGGTAAAGGTCCTCGATGGCCGATGACACATGATGCGGCTTTCTCAGGAATCGATCGCCGAGAAAATTGACCGCCTGAAGGGCGTTGGCGACGAAGGTCGCGGCCACACCCTGGTAAAAGCGGTTCCCGCGATTGGATGGAAAGGAAATATCGCTGTTCATGTGCTTGATTGAATGGTGTCGCATGATTTCGAGCGCTGGCCGTCAGTACCTTAAACAGGCTTGATTCGTCTCTCTACCCGTTATGTTGCGGGCTCGTGCCTACCCTTCGCGCGGGCGGAAATTCTCGATCACCTTGAGCAGCACCCGCGCGCCGGCGTCGGCATCTGCCAACTCCACATGTTCACCCGGGTGATGGCTGATGCCACCACGGCAGCGGACGAAGATCATGCCGACATCCGCGATGTCGATCATCGCCATGCCGTCATGCCCCGCGCCGCTCGGCAACTCGAATACGGAAAAGCCTTCCGCAGCGATCGCTTGCGCGATCTGGTCCTTGAGCCAGGGCGCGCAGGGCGCGGTGCGGTTCTCATGGGTCACGTCAAGCTGAAGCGCCAGTTGCCGGCGCTTCGCGATCGCCTCGATCTGGCGGACGACATCGGCGACCGCGCGTTTGCGATGCATGTCGGTCGGCGCGCGCATGTCGATGGTGAACGACACCTCGCCTGGAATGACGTTCGTCGCGCCCGGCTTGGCGTGGAGATAGCCGACGGTGCCGACCAGCCCGCCCGCGTCGGTCCGGCAGAACTGCTCGATCGCACCGATGCACTCGGCCGCACCGCTGAGCGCGTCACGGCGGAGCGCCATCGGCACCGTGCCGGCGTGACCGGCCATGCCGGTCAGCCGCGCGGCGAGCCGCGTCGCGCCCGCGATCGCGGTGACCACGCCAACGGGCAGGTTTTGTGCCTCCAGTACCGGGCCCTGCTCGATGTGCAATTCGAGATAGGCCAGCAGCTCACGCCGGGCTCGCGCGGCCGCGCCGATATGATCGGGATCGAGGCCAAACGTGATGAGCGCATCGCGCATCGACACGTCGTCGCGATCGCGCGTATTCAAAACGCTCTCGTCAAAAGTTCCGGCCACCGCGCGACTGCCGAGCAGCGTCGAGGCGAAACGCACGCCCTCCTCGTCGGCAAAGCCGATGATCTCGATCGCGAACGGCAGGCGCTTGCCGCGGCGATTGAGATCGGCGACGCAAGAGATCGCCGTGATTACGCCCAACGGCCCGTCCCATTTGCCGGCATCGCGCACGGTGTCGTAGTGCGAGCCGAGCATCAGGCAAGGCGTCCCCGGCCGCTCGCCCTCGTAGCGGCCGCAGACATTGCCGATCGCGTCGAGATGCGCGCTCATGCCGGCCTCGCGCATCCAGCCGAGGATGAGGTCCGAAGCCGTACGCAACTCCTTGCTGAGATAGATGCGGGTAAGCTTGTCCGCCTCTTCCGAGATCGCACCGAGCTCGTTGATCCGACGCGCGATCTCTTGGCCGAGCGATGCATCTTGAACGGCGGTAGCAGCATCCATCTCGGTCGAGCTTTCCATCCTGGAGACCGCGCGCGGCGATCGTGACGACAATCGATACAAGTTCGGTGCCAGCGAAAATCGCTCGACCAGCGCCCGTCCCAAATCGACGACTGGTTAGCATGAATGCGGCAAGCGGCAGACGGTCCGGCCATCGCAATGCACACGCCTGCTGGTTAAGGCTGCTTAACTCAATTGCATACAATGAAAAAATCATGCTTAAAAATTAATCTGATGATTTGCTGGTCAAGATTCCATCAATCTATATAATACATATACTTCAATTACTTAATTGTATTTGCCCGCTTCTTAGCCTCTGGCACGAAGCTTGCGACATCTTGTTCCGGGCTCCGCCAGACCGGCGCAGCCGCGAGATTGAGGCGGTCCATCCGCCAAAGGGAGCAACCAATGGATTTTGGCAGGATTTCACGACGGCATGTGTTGCAGGGCGGCGCGGCCCTCACCCTCGGCGCGGCGGCCGGCGCCCGCCCGGCCTTCGCGGCCGAGACGACCATCGGCTTCATCTATGTCGGCTCGCGCGACGACTACGGCTACAACCAGGCGCACGCGCAAGGCGCGGCGGCGCTGAAGAAGATTCCCGGCCTCAAGGTCGTCGAGGAAGAGAAGGTGCCGGAGACCGACGCCGTCGAAAAGACGATCGAGTCCATGATCAATCTCGACGGCGCCAGCCTGCTCTTCCCGACCTCGTTCGGCTACTACAACCCGCACATGATCAAGATGGCCAACAAGTTCCCGAAGCTGCGCTTCGAGCACTGCGGCGGCCTGTGGAGCGACAAGGATCCTAAGAACGCCGGCAGCTATTTCGGCTATATCGACGAAGCCCAGTACATCTCCGGCATCGTCGCGGGCTACACCTCCAAGACCGGCAAGCTCGGCTTCGTCGCCGCAAAACCGATCCCGCAGGTTCTGCGCAACATCAATGCTTTCGCGCTCGGCGCAAAACTCGCCAACCCGAAGGCCACCACCCAAGTGATCTTCACCGGCGACTGGTCGATGCCGGTCAAGGAAGCCGAAGCCACCAACAGCCTGATCGATCAGGGCGTCGACGTGCTCACCTGCCACGTCGACGGTCCGAAGACCATGGTCGAGAACGCGGCGCGCCGCGGCGCCATGGTCTGCGGCTATCACGTCAACCAGTCGCCGCTCGCACCGAAGGCTTATCTCACCGGAGCGGAGTGGAACTGGGAAGCGTTGTACCCGAAATTCGTCAAGATGATCGCCGCCGGCGAGAGCATTCCGAATTTCTATCGCGGCGGCCTCAAGGAAGAGATCGTCAAGACCTCGCCCTATGGCGAAGCGGTCTCGGCCGAGGCGCGCAAGCACGCCGACGACGTCAAGGCAAAATTCCTGTCCGCTGACGGCTACGCCGTCTTCAAGGGAGGACTGGTCGACAACAAGGGCAAGACCGTGATCGCAGCCGGCACCGATCGGGGCCAGAAGGACCCTGAGCTTGAGAAGATGGACTACCTCGTGGAGGGCGTGATCGGAGCGACTTCGTGACAACAGAAGCGGCGGATCCTACTGGAGCGGCCGGGGCGATTGCCCCGGCCGCCGATCCGGGATTTCTCCAGCGCCACGGCGTGACAATTGAATACATCCTGATCCCGGGCGCGGCGCTGGCCGGCGCGCTCGTGGTCTTCGGCATCTTCGTCGCGATGTTCGGCAAGAACCCGCTCGACCTCTATTTTTACATGTACTACGGCGCCTTCGGCACCTGGTTCTCCTGGCAGAACACGCTGACGCGTGCAGCGCCTCTGATCCTCACCGCGCTCTGCACGGCGCTGCCGGCACAGCTCGGCATGGTCATCATCGGCGGCGAAGGCGCGCTTCTGATCGGCGCGTTGTCGGCGACGAGCGCCGCGCTCGCGCTCCAGGGCATGCCACCGTTCATCATTCAGATCGCCATGGTCTGCGCCGGCGTGATCGGCGGCGGCTTGTGGATCATGCTGGCAGGGGCGCTGCGACAGTATCGCGGCGTCAACGAAACAATCTCGAGCCTTCTGCTCGTCTACATCGCGCTCGCGATCCTCAACCATCTTGTCGAAGGCGTGATGCGGGATCCCGCCAGCCTCAACAAGCCGTCGACGCGCGAGATCGGCGCGGCCAACATGATCGGCTCGATTCCTGGCACCGATGTGCATTGGGGCCTGGTCTTCGGTCTGATCGCCGCGATCGCCGCCTACATCCTGATCTATCATACCGTGTTCGGCTTCGCCGCGCGGGTTGCCGGCGGCAACATCCGCGCTGCGAAGATCGTCGGCCTCAGCGTCAGCAAACTGATCCTGACCATCTGTTTCCTCGCCGGCGGCGCCGCGGGCCTTGCGGGCATGGTCGAGGTCGCAGCCGTGCAGGGCCGCACCAACGCCAATCTCGCCGCGGGCTATGGCTTCACCGGCATTCTCGTCGCCTTTCTCGCGCGGCAAAATCCGCTCGCGATCATTCCCGTCGCGGTCCTGCTCGGCGGCATCAGCGCCAGCGGTGGCCTGCTGCAGCGCCGCCTCGGATTGCCCGATGCATCCGTGCTGGTGCTCCAGGGCATCATCTTCGTCTTCGTGCTGGCCAGCGATGCGCTCTACGGCCGCATCGGATTCCTGAAAGGCAAGTCCTGATGGCAGACGGATCGATCGGACTCTGGACCGTACCGCTCGCCGTGCTCGGCGGCGCCATTCGCGTCTCGACCCCGTTCCTGTTCGTGAGCCTGGGCGAGTGCATCACCGAGCGCTCCGGCCGCATCAATCTCGGCCTCGAAGGCACGCTGGTCATGGGCGCGATGAGCGCCTATGGCATCTCCTATCTCACCGGCTCGCCCTGGCTTGGCGTGCTCGCCGCCGGGATCACCGGTGCGTTGCTGGGCGCGCTGCATGCCGGCATCTGCTCGCTGCCGCGCGTCAACGACGTCGCGGTCGGCATCGCACTGATGCTGTTCGGAACCGGCCTTGCGTTCTATCTCGGCAAGCCTCTGATTGAGCCCACTGCACCGCGGCTGCCCGCGATCGATTTCGGCTGGTGGAGCGACATTTCGCAGGTCCGTGCGGCGCTGCGGGTCAATGTCCTGTTCCTGATCGGCGTTGCGCTTGCGCCGATCCTCTATTGGGCCTTCCGTACCACGCGCTGGGGCCTCCTGATCCGCACCGCCGGCGAGAGCTCGGACGCCGCACGCGCCATGGGCCATTCCGTGCTGCTGATCCGCCTCCGCGCCACCATGGTCGGCGGCTTCCTCGCCGGCATCGGCGGCTCGTTCCTGTCGCTGTTCTATCCCGGAAGCTGGAACGAGGGTCTGTCCTCCGGCCAGGGCATCACGGCGGTGGCGCTGGTGATCTTCGCGCGCTGGGATCCCCTGCTCTGCCTGTGGGCCTCGCTCGCCTTCGGCGGCGCCGCAGCCCTGGGCCCGGCGCTGCAATCGGTCGGCGTCACCTCCGGCTATCATCTCTTCAATGCCTCGCCTTACATCCTGACGCTGGCGATCATGATCATCACCTGCTCGCCGAAACGCACGCTGACCGGAGCCCCGGCCGAATTGTCGATCACCCGCTAGAGAGCGAAATCATGCCCGAGCGCTACATCAAGTCCGAGCCCTATGCCTGGCCCTACAATGGTGACCTCCGTCCCGAGAACACCGCGCTCATCATCATCGACATGCAGACCGATTTCTGCGGCGTCGGCGGCTATGTCGACAAGATGGGCTATGACCTCTCGCTGACGCGGGCCCCGATCGAGCCGATCAAGAAACTGCTGACGGCGATGCGCAGCCAAGGCTTTCACATCATCCATACCCGCGAAGGCCATCGCCCCGATCTCTCCGACCTGCCGGCCAACAAGCGCTGGCGCTCGCGCCAGATCGGCGCCGGGATCGGCGATCCCGGCCCGTGCGGCCGCATCCTGGTGCGCGGCGAGCCCGGCTGGGACATCATCGAGGAGCTGGCGCCGCTGCCGGGCGAGCCCATTATCGACAAGCCCGGCAAGGGCTCGTTCTGCGCCACCGACCTCGAATTGATCCTGCGCGTGCGCGGCATCGAGAACATCGTGCTCACGGGCATCACCACCGATGTCTGCGTCCACACCACCATGCGCGAGGCCAACGACCGCGGCTTCGAATGCGTGCTGCTGCATGACTGCTGCGGCGCGACCGACAAGAGCAACCACGAGCACGCGCTGAAGATGATCAAGATGCAAGGCGGCGTGTTCGGCGCGGTCTCAACCTCTGACGCCCTCATTGGAGCGATTTCGTGATCATCGGCGAGCCGTCCCCGCCGTCAGGCGCCTTCGGCGTCGACGCCATCGCCATGACCATGCGCTTCGGCGATTTCCTGGCGCTCGACAATGTCGAGCTAAAGGTGCGGCCAGGCTCGTTCCATGCGCTGCTCGGCGAGAACGGCGCCGGCAAGTCGACCCTCGTCAAATGCATCATGGGCTATTACCACGCGACCGAAGGCGACATCATCATCGGCGATCGCGAGCAGGCGATCGGCAATCCGAGAGACGCCCACGCGCTCGGCCTCGGCATGGTCTATCAGCACTTTACGCTGGTGCCGGCCATGACCGTCGCGGAAAATCTCGTGCTGGCGCGCGATAACGTGCCGGCCGTGGTGGACTGGTCGAAGGAGATGAAGGAGCTCGAGGCCTTTCTGGCGCGGATGCCCTTCAAGGTGCCGCTCGGCGCAAGGGTCTCCGACATCTCCGCCGGCGAGCGCCAGAAATGCGAGATCCTGAAGCAGCTCTATCTCAAGCGCCGCTTCCTGATCCTGGATGAGCCGACCTCGGTGTTGACGCCAGCTGAAGCCGACGAGGTGCTCGGCATGCTCCGCGACATGGTGGTCAGGGGCGAGCTGACGATCCTGATGATCACGCACAAGTTCCGCGAGGTCATGGCCTTCGCCGACGACGTCACGATCCTGCGCCGCGGCAAGCTCGCCGGTGCCGGCAGGGTCTCCGAGCTGACGCCGGATGCGATGGCGCGCACCATGATCGGCGCCGAGGAGCTGACGGTGCAGCCGCCACGTACCGGCGAAGCCGGACAGGCGCGGCTGGAGCTGGCAAAGGTCCGTGCGCTCGACGATGCCGGCGCGATCGCCGTGCACGATGTCTCGCTCACCGTGCGCGCCGGTGAGATCGTTGGCATCGCGGGCGTCTCCGGCAACGGCCAGCGCCAGCTCGTCGAGGTGCTGGCGGGCCAGCGCGAATCCGAGAGCGGCGAAATCCGCGTCGCGGGCGATGCCTATCACGCCAGCCGCGAGGAGATGCGCCGCCACAAGATGTCGCTCCTGCCCGAGGAGCCACTCAAGAACGCCTGCGTCGGCGGCATGAGCGTCGCCGACAACATCGCCTTCCGCGAATTCGACCGTGCGCCCTTCGCCAGCGGCGGCTGGTGGCTCAACCGCGGCGCCTTCCGCGACGACGCGAAGAAGAAGATCGGGCAGTACAAGATCAAGACCCGCACGCCGGATACGCCGATCTCGGCACTTTCGGGCGGCAATGTGCAGCGCGCCGTGCTCGCACGTGAACTCGGCGGTGACGTCGAGGTGCTGATCGCGGCCAACCCCTGCTTCGGGCTCGACTTCGCGGCAGTGGCGCAGATCCACGCCGAGATCATGGCCGCGCGCAACCGCGGCGCCGCCGTGCTGCTGGTCAGCGAAGACCTAGACGAATTGCTCGAACTCTCCGATCGGCTGGTGGTGATGTTCCACGGCGAATTCGTGTATGAAGCACGAACCAGCGAGGCCGACCTTACCGTGGTCGGCCGGCACATGGCAGGTCATTGACCGCGGAGCATCGATGGGCGGCACATCAGAACGCGACGAGCACTTTTTGCGCCTGTCCTTCGTGGTCGCCCGCCGCTCTCTCACCCATGGCAACCATCCGTTCGGCTGCATCGTCGTCGATGCAGACGGCCAGGTGCTGATCGAGACCGAGAACGGCTACATGCCGGACCATGACGGCACCGCGCATGCCGAGCGCCTCGCCGCCACCCAGGCCTGCCGCACGTTGAGCCCCGAGGTGCTGGCGACATCCACGCTCTATTCCTCCGCCGAGCCCTGCGCGATGTGCGCTGGCGCGATCTACTGGGCCGGCATCGGCCGGGTTGTCTACGGTCTCAGCGAACACCGCCTGCGCGGCGTCACCGGCAATCACCCGGAGAACCCGACCCTCGACCTGCCCTGCCGCGAGGTCTTTGCCAGCGGCCAGCGGCTGACCGAGGTTGTCGGCCCGCTGCTCGAGGAAGAGGCCGAAGCCCTGCACGACGGCGTGTGGACGAAGTAGGCGCCTCCACAAACTCCGAGCCGTAGGGTGGCAAAGCGAAGCGTGCCCACCAATAGCCAACCGTCTGGGAAGACGGTGGGCACGGCGCGTTGCGCCTTTGCCCACCCTGTGCAAACGCCAATGGCGCCGCGCGGGACATGCGCGGCGCCATCGTTGTAGCTTGGAGACCTTCAGCCGATCAGAACTTCACAGTCACACCACCGTAAACCGTGGACTCGGTGCAGCTCTTGGTGCTCTGGCCGGTCGGCGCGATCGTGCAGACGCCCGCCATGGCGTTGTGGTCGAGGCCGAACTTGTTCTGCCAGTAGCGGTAGGCAACCCAGAGATCGACGAAGTGCGAGTACTTGTCACCCCAGACCGCCTTCGAAGCGTCGAAGGTCAGGCGGATCGGTTCGCTGTTCAGCTCGGTCTTGGACGCGGTGCTGAAGATGCCAGTGCCCGAAAGCGCGGGAAGACCGTTCGAGTCACCCTTCGGTCCGTACCAGCCGGCGCGGCCGCTGATCGACCA
>WNGR01019402.1_pt1 | contig 23380 bp, 24 predicted proteins | sample 5407581 | NCBI WGS metagenome assembly WNGR01 (sample SAMN13153383, study PRJNA577476) | soil metagenome | isolation source: 80 cm soil or saprolite under Garry oak tree replicate 2 | place: USA:California | collected 2016-06-15
TACGGCCTGCAAGCCGGGGTGTTCACGCACGACGTGTCAACGGCTTTCCGGGCGGCGGCCACGATCGACGTCGGGGGCGTGGTCATCGGCGACGTGCCGTCCTACCGCGCCGACCAGATGCCCTACGGCGGCGTGAAGGGCTCGGGCACGGGTCGTGAAGGTGTGCGGTCGGCGATGCTGGAGTACACACAGGACCAGGTGCTGGTCCTGACCAACGTGGCCTTGTGAATCACGCGGCGGAGGTACGGGGCGCAAGCCGCACGACGAGTTCGACGTCCAGCGCGTGGGCAAGTTGGTCCAGCACCGGGATCGTGCCGCCCGCCTTGAATCGGGCAACCGCCGACTGGGTCATGCCTGAGCCAGTCGGGACTGCGATCACTCCCGCTGCTCAAACATCTCCCGCACCGCCTTGCCCAACTCGAACGCCAATCGGGTCGCCTCGTAGGCTTCGGCAGCTCCGGACTCGGCCATCCGCTGGTCGCGCAGTTGCCGCCACTCGGTCCGTTCAGTCATCGCTCTCACTCTCCGGGCGGTGAAGGCGTGTTGTCGGCGATGCTGGAGTACACACAGGACCGAGTGCTGGTCCTGGCCAACGTCGCCCTGTGGGTGACTTTCGAGTTATCCACATCTTGCCGTCGAACCCCCGTTTGGGGCTTGACAAGGGTAGATTGGAAAAGGGCCGTAGCCCCCTGGGTTGGGCGGGGGTCTGCCTGAATTATGCGCGGTCAATGTTCCCACTTGCCGTTGATTGGCGTGGTTCAGGTGTGGTTTATGGCTTGGGGGAACGTGAAGGTGTTGGTTGGGTCGTAGGTTTGGGCTACCTGGCGTAGGCGGAGCAGGTTGTCGCCGTAGTAGGACTGGGGCCAGTTGGGCGTCGTCGCGTCGATGTAGTTGACGTAGGCGGCCGTGCCGACGAGTGGGATCAGTTGGTCGCGGACCATGGTGACCTGGGTGGTTGCGTTCGCGGCGGTGGCTGGGGTTGTTTTCAGGTAGATCTGGATGCTGGCCAGTGCGGTGCGGTGTGGGAACGCGGTGTCGGTGGCGGACAGGCTGCTGACTGCGCCGCCGAGTGCGTCGATGATCACGTGCATGTTTGGGTGTCCTGTGGTGATGTCGACGAGCTTGGCCGGGTCGTGCAGTGGCGCGGTGAGCATGCGGGATGTCGCGCGGAACGGTTCGCGGTTCCATTGGGCGCCATGGGTTTGCGCTTGGCACGTCGCCATCGACTTGGTTGCGCAGCCGGCGAAGTGGCGCATCGCGTCCAGGTAGCTCATGGTCTGGACGGTTCGGTAGGTGGGTGCGCCTGCTTTGGCTACCAACGTGTTCAGCATCGCGTTCACCGGGCCGGCCGGGCCGACGTAGCAACCCGCGATGGTGCACGTGGGTGCTGGGCCGCCGGTGATGTTGAAGTTCGACCACAGTTCGTTCGGTGCGGCGGCGATCCACGGCTGCCATGCGCCGAAGGCGTCGCCAACCGCGTTGTAGTTGAGTTGGCTGTAGTTGATTTGGAAGGCCGTCAACTGGGGCGCTGGCACGGTGGTGAAGGAGAACGACGTGACGATGCCGAAGTTGCCGCCACCACCACCGCGCAACGCCCAGAACAGATCCGGATCGGTGCCCGCGGACACAGTGCGGGCCTGGCCGTCGGCGGTGACGACCGTCGCACTCGTCAGACGGTCACAAGTCAGGCCGTACTTCCTTGACAGGACGCCGATTCCACCGCCCAGCGTCAGGCCGGCCACGCCGACCGACGGGCACGAGCCGGCGGGTAGGCACCGGCCGGCGGCGGCCAGGCGCGCGTAGACGTCGATCAGTCGGGTGCCGGCGCCGACCACGGCCGTCTCACCGTCGACCCGCACATCCGACAGTCCCGCCAGGTCCACGACCAGCGTGTCGTCCGGTGTGGAGTAGCCAGCGTAGCTGTGGCCGCCGCTGCGGGCCGCGATCGGCGTGTGGGCCGCGACGGCCGCTTCGACGCACGCCTGGACGTCCGACGTGTTCGCGCACTGCGCGATCGCGGCCGGGCGGCGCCCGTCGTAAAGCGGGTTGTACGACTGGCGGGCCAGGTCGTAGCCGGCCGCGTCGGGCGTCACCACGTGGCCGGCCAGCTTGCCGGCCAGTGCTCGGTAGTCAATCGGCTTCGGGGTGGTCGCGGTGGTGGCCGGCAACGTCGTCGTGGTGGGCGGCGGGGCGCCGGACGTGCCGGTGGCACACGCGGCGATGGCGCCGGTCGCGCTCAGGCCGGCGGCCATCAGGAACGTTCGTCGGTTGATTCCCATGGCTTCCCCCCGCCGTCGGCCTGCAGTGGAAGACGTGTGGCCGGCGGTTGGGTTGATCCTGACCGACGAACGCGATTGCCGCAGAGTGGCCCGTCCCGGCGATCGGGCCGGGACAGGCCACCACGGCGGTCAGGACACGTTGACCGCCGTGTCGTCGACGACGAACGAGGTCTGCAGCTTGCTGCCCTCGGTGCCGGTGAACTTCAGGGTCACCGTCCGGCCCGCGAAACCGGCCAGGCTGAAGGACTTCTGGGTGTAGCCGGTGGCCGCGTTCACGTTGGAGAAGGTCCCCAGCGTGGACAGGACCGTGCCGGCGCTGTTCAGTACCTGCACGTTCAGCGTGTCGAAGGCCGTGGTGCCGGTCTCGGCCGTGTCGATGTGCAGCCAGAAGCTGAACGTGTAGTTCGCGCAGCCGGCCGGCAGGGTCACCGGCTGGGACAGCGTGTCGGTGTGGGTGGTGCCGTAGCCGTCCAGCCAGGCGACCCACGAGCCGGTGTGCGCCGGTTGCTTGGTGCCGCTGAAGATCACGCTGGGCGACGTGGCCCACGGGCCGGCGGTGCCGGTCTCGAAGCCCGGGTTCCCCAGGAGTTGGGCTGCGGTGCAGCCGCCGCCACCGCCGCTGGTGGCGACCGTCCAGGTGAACGACGTGCTGCCGGACGGGCCGGTGCTGTCGGTCGCGGTGACGGTCACCGAGCTCGTGCCGGCCGTGGTCGGGGTACCAGTGATCACGCCGGACGTGGTGTTGATCGACAGGCCGGCCGGCAGCCCGGTGGCCGAGTAGCGCAGGGTGCCGCCCGCGGTGTCCGACGTGCTGATCGGCAGGCTGACGGCGGTGCCGACGGTGGTGGTCTGGTTGCCCGGGTTGGTCACGGCGACCGTGCCGGTGCCGCCGCCCGTGCCGCTGCCCTGGGCCAGCCACGCGGTCGCGTTCAGGCCGAGTGCGGCGTTGTCGGCCGTCGGGTCGGCCCAGCCGACGAACAGGGTGTTGCCCGGCTGGCCGGTGCCGTCGTCGATCGTGGAGCTGTCGTCCCACATCGCGACCCGGCCGTTGCCGAATGTGCTGGTGACGAACGTCGCGTTGGTGTTGCCGGGGCTCGCCGTGCTCAGGAAGAGCAGGCCGGCCACGTTCGGGTTGTCGGCCGGCTTGAGCGTGAACGTGCTGCCGTTGGCGATCAGGCTGTGGTGGACCGCGCCGAAGGCACCGTTGAGCACCGGGTTGCTCGGCGCGTTGATCGCCACCGGATGGTCACTGGTGATGTTGGTCTTGTCGACCGAGAAGCCGAACGGGTCGGTGTTGTCGACGCCGTTGTTGGTCATCAGGTCGTTGGCCACGGTCACCGAGTCGGCGCCGTCGTTGTTCCGGTCGCTGCCGGTGTGGTCGACGACCACGAACAGGCCGCCGCCGTTCTGCACGAAGTTCATGATCGCGGTCTTCTCGGCCGCGGTGAGCAGGACGTTCGGCTCCGGCAGCACCAGTTCGTCGAAGTTCGACAGGTCCAGCGCGTTGCTGGTGCCGAATGTGATCGTGTTGCCCGGCGGCAGCGTGTCCAGCTTGTACTGGCCGGTCCGCTGCAGGGCGACGCCCCAGGAGGAGATGGCGCCGGTCCAGTCGGTTTCCTTCTGCGGGTTGGCGTTCTGCTGCGTCGGGTCCGGCATGCTCGTGCTGATGATCCAGTCCGCGTTGCCCGCGGTCTCGGCCAAGGTGTTGTCGAACAAGACCCGGTGCACGGTGGTGGCCGTGGGCACGGTGGCGGCGGTTGCCGTGGGCACCGCGGTGGCGGTGCCGGCGGCGAGCAGGCCCGCGCCGAGCGCGATGAGCACCAGCGCGGGTCGTCGGATGCGCATGTTTCCTCCGGTGGATGCAGGGCGTAATCAGCAATACAGCCTGACCGGAGTTCGCCGAACAACTCAAGTGAATGAGTCGAACACTGCGTTAACAATTGACCCGCATTAACAATTGACCTGGTTGTGCACTGCGACGATCGGCAGCCGCAACGAGGCAGGCGCACTGGACGGCACGGCGGGCCGAACCGGCGCGACCGGGCTGATCCGCTGGTAGCCCGCGGCCGGCCGGGGGTCCGGTTCGCCCTTGTTCGGCCACAATGCGAATGCCCGCTCCGCCTGCGCGGCAATCGTCAGCGACGGATTCGCGCCGAGATTCGCCGAAATAGCGGAGCCGTCGACAACGGAAATTCCCGGGTAATTGTGTATCCGGTGATAGGGATCGATCACGCCGTGTTCGGCGTCGAGGCCGATGGCAGCGCCGCCGATGAAATGGGCGGTCAGCGGCACGTTCGCCAGCTCGCTCCACGTGCCGCCCGCGACGCCGTCGATGTGCTTGGCGGTCAGCTGGTTCGCCTGGTGCGCGGCTGGGATGAACGCCGGGTTGGGCTCGCCGTGACCCTGCCGTGAGGTGTACTTCCGGCGGCCGAACAGGCCTCGCGTGGTGTAGGTCGTGATGGAGTTGTCCAGGCTCTGCATCACCAGCAGGATCACCGTTCGCTCGCTCCACCGGTAGGTGGACAACAGTCCCGCGGTGAGCAGCGGGTGGGTGACCATGAAGCGCAACGCCTGACGCCAGCGCGGTGTCCGCGACGCGCCGTCGGTGGCCACGGTCTGCAGCAGGCCCATGGCGTTGCTACCCTTGCCGTAGCGCACCGGCTCGATGTGCGTCGTGGCGTCCGGGTGGATGGACGACGTGATCGCGACGCCCCGGCTGAAGTCGCGCTCCGGGTCCACCTTGAGCCGACCGGAACCGATGATCGCCTCGGAGTTGGTGCGCGTCAGTTCGCCGAGCCTGCTGGAAAGTCGCGGCAGCGCGCCGGTGTCACGCATGGCGTGCAACAGGTTCTGGGTGCCCCATGTGCCGGCGGCGAGCACGACTTGGTCGGCGGTGATCGTGGTGCGGAAGCGTTTGCCGGTCTTCTGTAAGGCGATGTCGTAGCCGCCTTGTTCTCGGGGCCTGAGGCCGGTGACCGTGGTCAGCGGGATGATCCGGGCGCCGGCTCGTTCTGCCAGGTAGAGGTAGTTCTTGACCAGGGTGTTCTTCGCGCCGACTCGACAACCGGTCATACACGCGCCACATTCCGTGCAGCCGGTGCGTTCCGGCCCGGCACCGCCGAAGTACGGATCGGCGGCGCGTCGGCCCGGCTCGCCGAAGAACACGCCGACCGGGGTGGGCCGGTAGGTGTCGGTGACCCCGAGGTCCGCAGCCACTTTCTGCATGACTTCGTCAGCCGGGGTGACTGTGGGGTTGGTCACGACGCCGAGCATTCGGCTGGTCTGGTCGTAGTAGGGGGCGAGTTCGGCCGCCCAGTCGGTGATGTGGGCCCACTGGCGGTCGGCGTAGAACGGTTCGAGGGGGCGGTAGAGGGTGTTCGCGTAGACGAGGGAGCCGCCGCCGACTCCGGCACCGGCCAGGACGAGGACGTCCTTGAGCAGGTGGATGCGTTGGATGCCGAAGCAGCCCAGTTTGGGTGCCCAGAGGTAGCGGCGCAGGTCCCAGCTGGTCTTGGCGAACTCGTCGTCGGCGAAGCGTCGACCGGCCTCCACGACGGCGACCCGGTAGCCCTTCTCGGTCAGGCGGAGCGCGGCCACGCTGCCGCCGAAACCGGAGCCCACCACGACCACGTCATAGTCCGCCATGGGATGAGGGTAGTGCGGCACCAATGTTTCTGACCAGTAGTAAGTTACGTCGATCCAGCCACATCCTGTGCTGACACCGACGGTAGCGATTGACTTTCCGTGTTCGCCAGCCGCCTGATTCGATGGCGTCTATGACGACCGGCACGAACCGCACCGGTTCGGTGAACGCCATCCAGACCTGACAGCGCGGCTGGCCACACGGCAGCCGGCGGCGACCCACGAGACATCCGTCGCCGGGAGGCAGGCGATTGCCTAGAGAATCCTATATGGACACGGCAGTACGCGAGGTACATGAGGAGACGGGCTGGCTACTCGATCGCGACAGCGTCCAACCGCTGGGATGGTCGCATCTGGAGCACCTTGCTCCGCGACGACCGGATGACCCCTATCCTGCTCCAGGTCGTTGTGCGGGAACGCAATGGAGCGGGACGGCGGTCCGGACGTCGACTGGACCGACACCGACGGCTACGAGTTGCGTTCACGGCTGGTCACGATCGACGAGGCCCGCGACAAGACATCGATCAATCTGCTGACCCCGACCTTTCTCGACCTACTCCACAGCCAGCTCTGACCACAATCGTGCAACGACAGCTTTTCACCGGAGTCAACTGGGCCAGCTCGATCACGAGATATGGGCCACAATCACAAAGCCGAACCCAGATAGTGCGAAACCGAAGCCACGTCCAAGTTTGCCATGAGGGCAACAGCGCCAATGTTTCTGACCAGTAGTAAGTTACGCGGAACGCACTGCAGCCTCCGATTCGGGGGATCCCCGAATTTCAATCTATCAAATTGGGGCGGGGCCTTGCAGGGGTTGCGCCGGCGCCTGTGGACAATTCTGGTGGCTGTGGATAGACGCTTGACATGGCGCGACGGCGAGGTTAGCCCCGGACCGTCAACCCGTCTTCGCCAACGCCCGCCGCAGGGCCCCGAACAGGTTCACTCGGCCGTCCGGGTCGCTGGATGGGCCGTACAGCAACGTTTTCAGGTCCGGCTGGGCGCTCTCGTCGTCCACCGCCAACTGCACTCGGCTGCGGGGCAGCGACGGGTGGGCTGCCGCCGCCGTCCAGTACAGGCCTCGGCCTGGCATGTCGGCCGCGTTGGACAGGGGCTCTCCGAGCATCACCGCGTCGGCGCCGCATGCTATTGACTTTGCCAGGTCGCCGCTGACGTGGATGCCGCCGTGTTGCCATCGGGACCGCTATGCCCAGCACGGCATCCGTGCTGGTTACGCCCATGCTGTGGCCATGGCCGACGATCACGCCTGCCGCTCCGGTGCGCATCAGGTGCATCGCGGTTCGGTAGTCGGCCACGCCGCCGGCGATCACCGGGACGTCCAGGTCCGCGATGAAACGCTTGAGGTTGAGGGGTTCCTCGTCCCCGGGGGCCACGTGTTCGGCTGACACGATCGTGCCCTGCACGACCAGGATCTCCACGCCGGCCGCCAGCAGGTCCGGGGTCAGCTCGGCCGCGCGCTGCGGGCTCACCCGCACGGCCACTGTGACGCCGGCCTCGCGAATTCGCTTGATCGACTCGGCCAGCAGGTCCGGCTGGATCGGCGCGGCGTGCAGCTCCTGGAGTACGCGCACCAACGCTGCCGGGTCGTCGACCTCGTCGCCGGTTCGTACCAGGCGGTCCAGGGCATTCTCGACGTCCGCGTGGCGGGACCACAGGCCCTCCGCGTTGAGCACGCCGAGGCCGCCGAGTTGGCCGATGGCGATCGCCGAATCGGGTGAGACGATCGCGTCCGTCGGGTGGGTGATCAGGGGGATGTCGAACCGGTAGGCGTCGATCTGCCACGCCGTCGACACCACCTGGGACGAGCGCGTCCGCCTGGACGGCACGATCTCCACGTCGTCCAACTCGTACGCCGGGCGAGCGGTTCTGCCCATCCCGATCTCGACGAGGTCGCGCACGGCGCCCCTTCCCGATGTGCCGGCCACCTCAGCGGGTGGTGGTGTAGTTGGGCGCCTCGACCGTCATCGTGATGTCGTGCGGGTGGCTCTCCTTCAGGCCCGCCGCCGTGATCCGGACCAGGGACGCCTGCTGCAACTCCGCCACGGTCCGCGAACCGGTGTAGCCCATGCCCGAGCGCAGGCCGCCGACGAGCTGGTGCACGAGTTGGGCGAGCGGGCCGCGGAAGGGCACCCGGCCCTCGATGCCCTCGGGCACCAGCTTGTCCTCGGCCAGCACGTCGTCCTGGGCGTAGCGGTCCTTGGAGTATGACTTCTGGCCGTCGCGGGACTGCATCGCGCTGAGCGAACCCATGCCGCGGTAGGTCTTGAACTGCTTGCCACCGACCAGGATCAGCTCGCCGGGCGACTCCGCGGTACCCGAGAGCAGGCCGCCCAGCATCACCGAGCCGGCACCGGCCGCGATGGCCTTGGCGATGTCGCCGGAGTGCTGGATGCCGCCGTCGCCGATCACCGGCACGTCGTGCGGGCGGCAGGCCTGGTCGGCCTCGTAGATCGCGCTGATCTGCGGCACGCCCACGCCGGCCACCACGCGTGTGGTGCAGATGGAGCCCGGCCCGACGCCGACCTTCACGCCGTCCGCGCCCGCCTCCACCAACGCGCGGGCACCGGCCCTTGTCGCGACGTTGCCGCCGATCACGTCGACCGTGTCACCGAGTTCACGCTTGAGCTTGACCACCATGTCGACCACGTTGCGCGAGTGCCCGTGCGCCGTGTCCACGACGACCACGTCGACACCCGCGTCGACCAGGCTCATCGAGCGCTGAAACGCGTCCGCCCCCACGCCGACGGCCGCGCCGCACAGCAGCCGGCCGTCCGGGTCCTTCGTGGCCATCGGATACTGCTCGGTCTTCACGAAGTCCTTGACCGTGATCAGCCCGCGCAGCTTGCCGGCGCCGTCCACCAGCGGCAGCTTCTCCACCTTGTGCCGGCGCAACAGGCCGAGCGCGGCCTCGGCGGTGACGCCGACCTGGGCGGTGACCAGCGGGGTTTTCGTCATCACCTCGCGCACCGGGCGGGTGTGGTCGACCTCGAAACGCATGTCCCGGTTGGTGATGATGCCGACCAGCGTGCCGTCCGCGTCGGTCACCGGGACGCCCGAGATGCGGAACCGCGCGCACAGCGCGTCCACCTCGGCCAGGGTGTCCTCCGGCGAGCACGTCACCGGGTCGGTCACCATGCCGGCCTCGGACCGCTTCACGGTCTCGGCTTGCCGGCACTGTTCGTCGATGGACAGGTTCCGTTGCAGGATGCCGATTCCGCCCTGGCGGGCCATGGCGATGGCCATCCTGGACTCGGTCACCGTGTCCATGGCCGCGGACACCAGCGGGATGCGCAGCGTGATGTTGCGCGACAGGCGCGTGCTCGTGTCGACCTGGCTGGGCATGATGTCGGACTCCGCAGGCAGCAGCAGCACGTCATCGAAGGTCAGGCCGAGCATCGCGAACTTGCTGGGCACCGGGGAGGCCACGAACTCGCTCGCGGCGCCGTTTGCCGGGTCGAGCATCGTTCCAGTCATGGTGAGACGACGAGCCTTCCTTGGCCGAGGGAGACACCGATCCGATCAGCATCGGAGCAGGCAGAGCAGGAGATACAGGTCTGTGCCCATGGTATCGAGTGTGAACCGCCGCGTAGCCGGGTACCGTGCCGGCGTGCCCCATGAAGCGCTGCCACCCGACCCCTTCGCGGACGATCCGGACGACCCCACCAAGGAACTCCCGGACGACGCGGAGGAAGCCGACCAGCCGATCAGCGACACGGAACGCGAGGAGCTGGTCGAGGACCTGGCCGACATCGCGGTCTACCAGGCGTTGCTGGAGCCGCGCGGGGTGCGCGGCATCGTGGTGGACTGCGCCGACTGTGACGAGCCGCACTACCACGACTGGGCGCTGCTGCGCGCCAGCCTGGAGCAGCTGCTCAACGACGGCCGGATGCGACCGCACGAGCCGGCGTTCGACCCGGACCCGCGCAGCTACGTGACGTGGGAATACTGCCGGGGCTACGCCGATGGCGTCACGGTCGGCGATCCGGCCGAAAGGTCCTGAGAAGTCCCCAGCGCCGCGTACTGACTCGCCACGAATCGCAGCGCGCCAGTACGGAGGTGCGGGAACTCAGCCGGTCGGGGTTTCCGTGGGGGTGCCGCCATTCGGCGTGTTGCCGTTGGGCGTCGTGGCGTCCTGTTGCTGTGGCGTGAACGAGTCGCTCTGCGGGACGGCACTGGCCGACGTGGTGCTGGTGGGCGGATCCGTCGTCGTCGGTGGCGTTGTGGTCGTCGTGGTCGGTGGCGTCGTGTTGACCGTGGTGGGTAGCACCGTTGGCGGGGCCGTGGTCGACGCCGGGGCGATGACCGGCACGGTGGACACATCGTTCGAGGTCGGGTCCGGCGGCGTCACGCTCGTGGTCGCGGTGAGTTGGTTGAGCAGGTTCTGCTGCTGGGCGGCCAGCACGGCCTTGCCGTCCGCGTTGTCCACCGACGGCAGCGACGCCTTGGCCGCGGCGAGCGCGTTCCACGCCTCGCCGAGGTGGCCCTGCTCCAACGCCTGGCTCGCGTGGGTCAGCTCGGTGCGGACCACCGCGGCCGCCTCGACGGACCGGGCGTGGTCGGCGTAGAGCACCTGGGACAGGCCCCACAGCGTGTCACCGGGGTGCGCGTCGCGAGCGGCCAGGCCCATGCCGGCGAACACGATCACCAGCACGGCAGCTGCCGATGCCAGCGGCACCAGGTAACGCGGCTTACGGCGCTGGTCACGCACGCCGCGCTCGATGGTCCGCATCGCGGTGTCGGTATCCACCAACTCGGCGATCGGCTCGGCGTCCACGTCCAGCCGCCAGGACAACAGCAACGACTTGAGTTCCGGCTCCTGGTCGGCGTCGGCCACGGAGTTGTCGTGGGAACACAACGCCGTCAGCAGTTCATCGTCCGCGTGCAGTGCGGACAGATCGAGCGGACCGTCCGCGTCGTCATGTCGAGCATGACGTCCACGGCCGTCACCGCTACCGCCGGCGAACATGCCGACAGTCGTCGCGTCGAACGGATCGTGCGTCCCGTCCGACGATGGAACCAGCGGTCCGCTCGGGGGTTGTGCGGGCATGTCTCTCCACTCCAGACCGCCCCTCCCGTGTTCACGCTGGTCTGCCACTCAGACCACCTCCTGCGCCGCGAGCGTCCTTCGCAGCCTTGCCAGTGCCCGGTGCTGTGTCACCCGCACCGCTCCTGGCGTTGAACCGACCGCCTCAGCGGTCTCCTCCGCCGACAGTCCCACCACCACACGCAGAACCAGTATCTCCCGTTGCTTGGCTGGCAAAACCCGCAACAACGTTGCCATCCGGGACGTGAGCTCGCCCCGCATCGCGCGTTGCTCCGGCCCTGCCGCCGGTTCGGGCACATCCGGTAGCTCGGCGACCGGCTCGGACCGGTTCCGTGCCACCGCCCGATGGGCGTCCGCCACCTTGTGCGCCGCGATCCCGTACACGAAGGCAAGGAACGGTCGCCCCTGGTCCTGATAGCCAGGCAGCGCCGTCAGCACTGCGAGACACACCTCCTGCGCCACGTCGTCCGCCGAGGCGAACGACCTCTCGTGCCGTCCCACCCGAGCACGGCAGTACCGCAACACCAACGGACGGAGCCACGCCAGCAACCGCTCCAGCGACGGCAGGTCACCGCCCACCGCGGCGCCCACCGTTGTGGCACCCACTCCATCCCCCGAGTTGGTCATCGCAGACAACAGTCCTGGTGTTACGTGTAGGCGGCAGAACGGCCACCGAAATCGGTGACTCAGCGTCACCCCTTTTCGGCACTATCACCGTACCGGTACAGGGCAAGCTCTGCCGACTGCCTGAGCGGCAGTGTTTGAACTGGCGCAACAGTGAATGGACACGGTTTGGACACGACAAATGGTCCGGTAGCAAGCCACCGGACCGATTGCGCACAGTTGCCGATTACGCGTGCTCCTTCGTGCGGACACGCCACCGTTCGGCCTAACGAATCGTCAAAAACCAGCTGGATCGTTAGATACGAGCCGGATCGCCAGGAGAACCGAGTCGGACTGTTAGGAAACGAGGCCGCGACGGAAACCGTGTGCGACCGCCTGAGCACGATCGCGGACGCCGAGCTTACGGAACAGGCGTCGAGCGTGCGTCTTCACGGTGTCCTCGGAGAGATACAGCTCACGTCCGATCTGGCCGTTGCTCTTGCCCTGGCTCATGCCGCGCAGCACCTGTAGCTCACGGTCGGTCAGCTGGACCCCTGGGTCCGACGGCTGCCGGGGCGCGGGCACCGACGTGCTCGCCAGCGTGTGCGCGAGTGCCGCGACCAGTTCTGGGCGGGACGCGTCCCACCGCAGGTAGCCGCGAGCGCCGCCGGCGATGGCCGCGGCGATGCTGCCCGCGTCGTCGGGTGCGCCGAACACGATGACGTTCGCCTGCGGGTTTGCCGAGACAAGCCGCCGGGTCGCCTCCACGCCCGTTGGTACGGCGCGCTGGGTTCCCACCAGCACGACGTCCACCGGCTGCCGAGTGAACCGGGCCAACAACTCGTCACCGTGCGCAACACAGTCGATGCGACTGACCCCGGGCACAGCAGACATCACGCGCGTCAAACCTTCCCGCACGCTGCGCCGGTCGTCGCAGATCAAGACCGTCGTCACGGGGACTCCTTCCAGCGGCCGAGTGACGTTCCAACTGCGGTATCGGCCAGCAGGGGGCAGACCTTGACACGATCTGGTGCTTAATCCGTCAAGTTGCTAACTCGACACTCGATCGAGTTGCTTCACCGGAACGGATCAGCGCCGTCGGCAGCCACACCGAAGCTGCCCCCATCCGCCGCATGGCCGCGTCCGACCACCAGAATACGCTGGTCAACGCGTTGGCGGCGATTTCGGTGTAACGATCGGGCCTATCGTCGGCCAGATCCGCGAGCAACGAGGCCGACGGCCAGCCGAGCGGAAACATCCCCCATCTGAGGGAGGCCGCCAGGGCTTCCGTGAGTAGACCCCGAGCCCGCCGCCGCCCGTCCGGGGTTCCCCCGGCTGTCACGGTGTGTCGAACGGCCCCGGCGGCCCGCGCCGCGGCCATCGCCCGTTCCGCCGGGGGCACGGCGTCGCCGAACCGGCCCGCGGCCAGTGCCACCTCGGTGGCCACCCAATCGATACGCACGGTCACGCGCCACACACGTTCGTCGCCGGCCGCGGCAGTCGCGGCCGCGTGCAGCCGGGCGGCCTCGGTCACCCGGCCGAGACCGATCGCGTCGGCGGCCAGGCCGAGCAGGGCGTCGACCAGTGCACCGGCGTGGTCCACCCCGTCCGGATCCGGTTCGGACCGGCTCGGCAACCGGCCGCTCGGCAGCCGACGCAGCGCCGCCGCGTCCAGGCGGCGGGCGTGCTCGTGGCCGCCGAGTTGGCGCAGGTGCGATGCCATGGTCGCGCCGGCCAGCGCGGCGTACAGCGGGTCGGAGCCGGTGTGCAGGTCACGGAGTGTGGCGGCCGCGGCGGCGTAGCGTCCCTGGCCACCCAGGGTCACGGCGGCCAGCCACCGGTCGCGCGGGCTCGCCTGTCGATCGGCCGCGGTCCCGAACACGGGCGTGTCCGGCCGATCGCCGAACGCGGCCGCCCGAAGGTCGGCCGTCACCGCGACGTCCTGACGAGCGATCAAGTCGGCTGGCACGCGCTCAATACAACAGGCACTCGATCTCGGTCGACGTACCGGCGTGCAAACGTCCGCATTCGCCGGGGTGATCATGGCGTCGACCTCGGACAAGTCCGAGCCTCCCCCCATTGGATGAATTGCCGGGCCTTCGGGACTCCGCCCCTTGAACAAGCTTTGGCGCGCTTCTACTGTCGATCACGCTGGGCCGAATGGAGCAAGCACCAAGGGCCCGGCGGGAGGAGGCGGTGACATGGCGGACACCCGGAGGCTGCCCGGACCCAACGCGGACGTGTGGGACTGGCAACTCGAAGGTTCCTGCCGAGGGATGGACAGCGCGTTCTTCTTCCACCCGGACGGCGAACGCGGTCCGGCCAGAGCGCGCCGCGAAGCGCGGGCGAAGGCGGTCTGCCAGGCGTGCCCGGTGCTCGAACTGTGCCGAACGCACGCGCTCGCCGTCCAGGAGCCGTACGGCATCTGGGGCGGACTGTCGGAGTCCGAACGAGACTCGATGATCAAGGCCCGCAAGCGCCAGCTGGCACTGGACCGGATCCCGGTGCAGTGCCAACGGGGGTAGACGTCCCGGGAGGTCGTGGCAGGAAGGCGGAGGGCGGCAGCACGCGGTTGCCGCCCTTCCCCTTCCTGTCATCGTCGGTGTAACCGCGCACGTGCGCGGAAATTCGTGCTGTCGGCACGTGTAGCATTTCTCCTGTGTTGAGGCCAGCAGCGTCTGTGCAGCTGATGCCCGGCCGAATGATGATGTCATTCGGCCCCCTCGACGTGTCCTGAACCGCCACGAGGAGGCCCGGTCGACGGCCTCCACAATCACCGGTGGCCTCCGATCGGGCACGAGAGGACTACCGCCATGGCTCGGTATTTCGTGACGACCGCCATCCCCTATGTCAATGGTCAGCCGCACGTCGGGCACGCGCTCGAACTGGTCGAAGCCGACGTGCTGGCACGACATCGCCGGCAACGCGGCGACGAGGTCCGCTGCCAGACCGGCACCGATGACAACGCGTTGAAGAACGTGCGGAGCGCCGAACTGGAGGCAGTTCCGACCGCGACCTATGTGGACCGGGTCGCGACGCGATTCGCCGCGCTGCAACCTGCATTGTGCCTGTCCTTCGACGACTTCATCCGGACCAGTTCCGATCCACGGCACCGGCCCGGTGTGGAGAAACTGTGGGCGGCGTGCGCGGAAAGCGGCGACCTTTACCAGAAAAGCTATTCCGGTCTCTACTGTGTCGGCTGCGAGGCCTACTACGCGGAGAGCGAACTGATCGACGGCCGGTGTCCTGAGCACGACACGCCGGTCGAGGTCGTCGCGGAGACGAACTGGTTCTTCCGCCTGGGTCGCTACCAGGAGCGGCTGCGCGAGGCCATCACGACCGACGTGCTCCGGATCGAGCCGGCGACCCGCAAGCGCGAGGTGCTGGCGTTCATCGAGTCCGGCCTCGCGGACTTCAGTGTGTCCCGCGGTGTGGCGCGGGCGCGCGGCTGGGGCATCCCGGTGCCCGGCGATCCCGGCCAGGTCGTGTACGTCTGGTTCGACGCGCTGGGCAACTACATCACGGCACCGGGCTACGGCACCGACGACGACCGCTTCGACCGCTGGTGGGACAAGGCCGACGAGCGGGTGCACGTCATCGGCAAGGGCATCATCCGGTTCCACGCGGTCTACTGGCCGGCCATGCTGCTGTCGGCGGGACTGCGGCTGCCGGACACGATCTTCGTGCACGAGTACCTCACGTCGGGCGGCCAGAAGATCAGCAAGTCGGCCGGCAACGCCGACGATCCGGCCGACATCGCGGCACGGTTCGGCGCCGACGCGCTGCGCTGGTGGCTGCTGCGCGACGTGGCACGGGCCGGTGACACGGACTACACGGCCGAGCGCATGGTCGCGCGGGCCAACGAGGACCTGGCCAACAACATCGGCAACCTGGTCAACCGCACGGTGTCCATGGTGTGCCGTTACCGCGACGGCGTCATACCCGCGCCGGGTTCAGCCCGGCCACGAGTCGGCACGGCGGATGCGATCGACAAGGCGTTGGCGAACTTCGACTTTCGCCGGATGACCGAGGTGATCGTCGCCATCGGCGACGAGGGCAACCGGTACGTCGAAGCGGTGCGGCCGTGGGAACTCGCCAAGGCCGAGCGGGCCGGCGCCGCACGGGACGCGCTGGACCACGTGCTGGCCGAACTGGTCGCGACCTGTCGCGATCTGGGCACCCACCTCACACCGGTCCTGCCCGATGCCGCGCGACAGATCCTGGCTCAGCTCGGTGACGGCGGCGACTCGGTCGCGCCGCCGAGCCCGATCTTCCCGCGGCTCACGATCGACGAAGCCTGACCGGAATGCGTGTCCGATACCAAAACGAGAAGGTCCGGCCGTGGCCGGACCTTCTCGTTGTCAGTACGCCGGATCAGTGGCCGTGGCCATGTCCGTGGCCGTGACCTGCGGCGGCCTTGTCCTCTTCCTTCTTGTCCACGATCGCGCTCTCCGTGGTGAGCACCATCCTGGCGATGGAAGCGGCGTTGGCCACCGCGGAACGCGTGACCTTCACCGGGTCGACGACACCGTCGCGGACCAGGTCGCCGAAGGTCAGGGTGGCGGCGTTGAAGCCGTGGCCCCAGTCGGTCAGCTCACTGACCCGGTTCACCACGACCGCGCCCTGCTGGCCGGCGTTCGCGGCGATCCAGAACAGGGGCGCCGACAGCGCGTCCTGCACCACCCGGACACCGGTCGCCTCGTCGCCGGTGCGGCCGAGGCCGCCCTCCAGGACACGGGCCGCGTGCACGAGCGCGGCACCGCCGCCGGGCACGATGCCTTCCTCGACCGCGGCCTTGGTGGCGGCCACCGCGTCCTCGATACGGTGCTTGCGCTCCTTCAGCTCGGTCTCGGTGGCCGCGCCGACCTTGATCACCGCGATGCCGCCGGCGAGCTTGGCGACCCGTTCCTGCAGCTTCTCGCGGTCCCAGTCGGAGTCGGTCGCCTCGATCTCCTTGCGCAGCTGCTCGACCCGGCCTGCGATGGCATCGGCTGTGCCGGCGCCGTCGATGATCGTGGTGTCGTCCTTGGTCACCACGACCCGGCGGGCCTTGCCGAGCACGTCGAGTCCGGCGTCGGACAGCTTCAGGCCGACCTCGGGCGAGATGACCTGTGCGGCCGTGACGACGGCGAGGTCGTCCAGGAAGGCCTTGCGGCGGTCGCCGAAGTAGGGGGCCTTCACGGCCACCGCGCGCAGCGTCTTGCGCACCGAGTTGACCACCAGGGTGGACAGGGCCTCGCCCTCGACGTCCTCCGCCACGATCAGCACCGGCTTGCCGGACTCGGCGATCTTCTCCAGCAGCGGCAACAGGTCGGCCAACGCGGAGATCTTGTCCCGGTGCAACAGGACGGCGACGTCCTCGAGAACGGTCTCCTGCTCCTCGGGGTCGGTCACGAAGTGCGCGGAGATCCAGCCCTTGTCGAACTGCACACCCTCGGTGACGTCCAGCTCGGTGGCCATCGTCGAGGATTCCTCGACCGTGATCACGCCGTCCTCGCCGACCCGCTCGATGGCCTCGCCGAGCAGCGCGCCGATCGACGCGTCCCGCGAGGCGACCGTGCCGACCTGGGCGATGTTGTCGCGGCCCTTGACCGGGGTGGCCCGCTCCTTCAGTGCCGCGATCACGGCCTCGGTGGCGGCCTCGATGCCACGACCCAACGCCGTCGGGTTGGCACCGGCGGCCACGTTGCGCAGGCCGAGCCGAACCATGGCCTGGGCCAGCACGGTGGCGGTGGTGGTGCCGTCGCCTGCGACGTCGTTGGTCTTCGTGGCGACGTTCTTCGCGAGCTGGGCGCCGAGGTTCTCGAGCGCGTCCTCCAGCTCGATCTCGCGGGCGATGGTCACGCCGTCATTGGTGATCGTCGGGCCGCCGAACTTCTTGTCCAGCACGACGTGGCGGCCACGCGGGCCCAGTGTCACCTTGACCACGTCGGCCAGCTTGTTGACGCCGCGTTCCAATCCCCGGCGAGCGTCCTCGTCGAAGCTGATCTGTTTGGGCATCGCTTGCCTTTCTGATGCAAGACGCCCCGGAGCCCCGGAATGGGGCCGCCGGGGCGTCTGGCGTCGTTCGGTGACCGGACGTCAGTTGATGACGGCCAGCACGTCGCGGGCGGACAGGATCAGGTACTCCTCGCCGTTGTACTTGACCTCGGTGCCGCCGTACTTGGAGTAGATCACGACATCGCCAGCGGCGATGTCCAGCGGAACGCGGTTACCCTTGTCGTCGATCCGGCCGGGGCCGACCGCGATGACCTTGCCCTCCTGGGGCTTTTCCTTGGCAGTGTCCGGGATGACGAGACCGGAAGCGGTCGTCGCTTCGGCCTCACTCGCCTGGACGACAATCTTGTCCTCAAGCGGCTTGATGTTCACGCTCACCGGTGTGACCTCCACGGGTCGTCGAAAGCGTTGGCAGGTACCAGGAATTACTGTTTGTTCGGCGCCTGCCACCCCGCCGTCGCGGGTGCCGGGGCGGTTTTGGTGCCGTGCGACTAGCACTCTACCCACGCGAGTGCTAGTCCTTCAACCAGGGGTCCCCCGGCCTCCGGATTGATCTCGGATCCAGCCTGTCCGCCGAGCCCGTTCCGTACTTGTTCCATCTTCGATGACCTGCCGCTTACGGTTCCGCCGGTGATCGGCCTCTGACGACCCGCCTGCGTATCTATTCTCGTTGCGCAACAACGGAAAGTTCCTACAGTGGCCGGATGGTCAGTTACGAGTGGCGGGGACGGTTCGACAACGCCGAGGTCAACCGGTTGCACGCCGAGGGGTTCGAGCATCGGGTGCTGGATGTCGACTGGTGGGGGCAACTGAACGCGCACTCGCTGGGCTGGGTGTGTGCTCGACGGGGTGCTGAGCTGGTCGGGTTCGTCAATGTCGCCTGGGACGGTGATGTGCACGCGTTCGTGCTGGATACGGTCGTGGCCGGGGACTCGCGGCGTCAGGGGATCGGCATCGAGTTGGTCAGGACGGCCACCGAGCGGGCCAGGGCGGCCGGGTGTGAGTGGCTGCATGTCGACTTCGAGGATCACCTGCGGGAGTTCTACTTCGACGGCTGTGGGTTTCGGCCAACGAACGCGGGGCTCATTCCGTTGTGATCGGCTGCTGGCGGGTGTAGGCCTCGACCAGTTGGTGTTCAGCGATGTCGAGGTAGTCGGCGAGGGTTTGGACTGCCTTCTCGCGGTTTCCGCTGGTCAGCAGGGCCAGTAGTTCCTTGTTTCTGGCCAGGTAGGGCTCGTGGAAGGTGCGTGGGTCGACCATTACGTGGAAGACCAGCCTCAGTTCTGCCAGGATTCCGCGCATCAAATCTGCCAGGCGAGGGCTGCCGGCGAGGGCTACCAGTGCCTGGTGGAAGCGGATGTTCGCGGTGCCGAGGCCCTGCCAGTCTGACTGGGACTCGGCCTGCTCGCCTTCGGCTACCGCCTGGGCCGCTCGGGTGAAGTCGGTTGAGGTGCTGGCGGCCACCGCGCCACATTCGATGACCTTGCGGACCTGGTACAGGTCGATCACGTCGTGCACGCTCAAGACCCGGACCGACACACCTCGGTAGGGCTGTTGGGAGAGCAGGCGCTCGTGGATCAGCAGGCGGAATGCCTCACGGAGCGTGTTGCGGGAGACCTTCAACTCGGCGCAGATCGCCTCTTCGGACAGGCGGGTGCCCGGGCGGTAGTAGCCCTCCGTGATGCGATCCCGGAGTACCTCGGCGGCGCGTTCCGCCGTGCTCGCCCGGTCGAGTGGCGACTCGGTGGGCGGGACGACGTCGGCGTGCACAGCGGCCTCCACTCGGTAACTTGTGTACTCGAGTTAACCACCTGAAACGAGAATCAGCCAAGGTTGGTATTGCAGGATTGTTGAACAATCCTCTACCGTGGTGGGCATCACACACCACCAGCCTGCGAGGTGTCCATGAGCACAACCTCGATCAGCCAACCAGCCACCACAACGACCGGGGCCTGGTTCCGCACCCTCGGACCAGCCGGGCGGCGCGCCTTCCGTGGCGCGTTCGGCGGCTACGCCCTCGACGCCTACGACTTCCAGGTCCTCCCGTTGGGCCTGGTCGCGATCGCCGCCTACTTCCACCTCTCGTCCGGCGCGGCCGGGCTGCTCAGCACGGTCACGCTGGTCGCGTCCGGATTCGGTGGGGTGCTGGCCGGCATCCTGGCCGACCGGATCGGGCGGGTCCGGACGTTGATGATCACCATCGGTGCCTACGCGCTGTTCACCGTCCTGTGCGGCTTCGCGCCGCGGGCTGCAAGGTGTCGGGTTCGGCGGCGAGTGGGCGATCGGCGCGATCCTGGTCGCCGAGTACGCGCTGCCGCGCTACCGGGGCCGGACGGTCGGCTTCATCCAGAGCTCGTGGGCGGTCGGCTGGGCGCTCGCGGTGTTGGTGTCCACGTTGGTGTTCGCCTTGGCCAGCCCCGCGATCGCGTGGCGGATCATGTTCTTCACCGGGGCGCTGCCCGCGCTGCTGGTGTTCTACCTGCGGCGACGCGTGACGGACGCGACCATTCCGACCCCGACGACACCACAGCAACCCAGAGGCTCGTTCCCGGCGATCCTGCGCGGCGGGCTCGGGCGGACCACGTTCTTCGCGGCGCTGCTGGCCACCGGCGTGCAGGGCGGCTACTACACCCTGGCCACGTGGCTGCCGACCTACCTGAAGACCGCGCGACACCTGTCCGTGGTCAACACCGGCGGCTATCTGGCATTGCTGATCTCCGGCGCCTTCCTCGGCTACGTCACCGGCGGCTACGTCACCGACCTGCTGGGCCGCAAGCGGACGTTCGCGCTGTTCGCGGTGCTCTCGGCGGCCTTGATCGTCGCTTACACGAACATCCCGGCCGGCGCGAACACCGTCGTCCTTCTGCTCGGCTTCCCGCTCGGGTTCGCGTCGTCGGCCATCTTCAGCGGGTTCGGCTCGTTCCTCGCCGAGCTGTATCCGGCCGGGCTGCGCGGCACCGGACAGGGCTTCACCTACAACTTCGGCCGGGCCGTCGGCGCGTTCTTCCCCACCGTGGTCGGGTTCCTGGCCGGCGGCATCGGCATCGGCGCCGCCATGGGGTTCGGCGCACTCGGTTACGCCGTGGCCGTGCTCGCCCTGCTCGGACTGCCGGAAACCGCAGGCCGGGTGCTGACGTGAAAGGGAGCGCACCATGACGACCATGATTTCCGTTCCGGACCCGGCGATCCTGAGCCCGGCGCAGGCACGACTCACGTTCCGCTCGGGCACGCGCCTGCCGACCGCAGGCTGGTCGCAGGGCTATGCGCAGGCCAACCTGATCGCGGTGCCGGTGGACTGGGCCTACGACGTTCTGCTGTTCTGCCAGCGCAACCCGAAACCGTGCCCGGTGCTGGACGTGACCGATCCCGGCTCGACCACGACGGTGCTCGCGCCGGACGCCGACCTGCGCACCGACCTGCCCGGCTACCGGGTCTGGCGGGACGGCGAACTGGCCGACGAGCCGACCGACGTGACCGGGCTGTGGTCCGGCGAGCTGGTGACCTTCCTGATCGGCTGCAGTTTCACGTTCGAGGCCACGCTGGCCGACGCGTGGCTGCCGCTGCGGCACGTCGAGCAGGAGCGGAACGTGCCGATGTACGTGACCGACCGGATGTGCCGCCCGGCCGGGCGGCTGCACGGCCCGATGGTGGTGTCCATGCGACCGATCCCGGCCGAACTGGTGGACACCGCGGTCCGGCTGACCGGGCGGATGCCGGACGTGCACGGGGCACCGGTGCACGTCGGCGACCCGGCCGCGCTGGGCATCGCCGACGTGCACCACCCGCAGTTCGGCGACGCCGTGGCGGCCGAAGCCGGTGACGTGCCGGTGTTCTGGGCATGCGGGGTCACCCCGCAGGCGGCGGTGATGGCGTCACGACCGCCGTTCGCGATCACGCACCAGCCGGGGCACATGCTGATCACGGACGTCCCGGATTCGGTCTACCGGATCGCCTGACGGGCCAGGCTGTGTGCGCTGGCACCGTCGATCGACTCGCGGATGATGTCGGCGTGGCCGGCGTGCCGGGCGGTCTCCTCGATCAGGTGCAGCAGCACCCATCGAATGGACCGCTGGAACTCCGGTTCATCGGCAAGGGCCGGCGCGCCCAGGTCCGGGACGCCGGCCACGATCTGCTCGGTCTCCCTGGCGACCTCGGCGTAACCGGCGAGTAAGGACTCGACGGTGTCGTCGGCGGTGAGCTGGAACTCCGCGTTCCAGTCCTTGACCGGCCACAGGTCCGGATCGACCCGGCCGGCGACGCTGACCACGACCCAGCGCCGCTCGCAGGTGGTGAGGTGTTTCACCAGGCTGGCCAGGGACAGCTCGCTCGCGGTGGGCGCCCTGGCCGCCTGCTCGTCGGTCAGGCCGCGCAGCGCGTTGGCCACGCCGTCGCGCTGCTCGGCCAGGAACGCCAGCAGGGCATCTCGTTCGTCGGTCACATTCCGCACCATCGGCATGTCGGACACCATGCCACCGGGCACCGACAGTTTCGCTACAGCGGCAGCGCGGGATCGGCCGAGATGTCCAGTGCGGACGGTGTGACGCCGGCAGCCACCAGGTGCACGCCGAGCGCGGCGACCATGGCGCCGTTGTCGGTGCACAGTTTCGGCCGGGGCAGGCGCAACGTGATGCCGGCGTCATCACAGCGGGTCTGGGCCAGCGCCCGCAGGCGGGAGTTGGCGGCGACACCGCCGCCGATCAGCAGTTGGTCGATGCCGCTGCCGGTGGCCGCGCGGATCGCCTTGGCGGTCAACACGTCCACCACCGCCTCCTGGAACGACGCGGCCACGTCGGCCACCGGCACGTCGACGCCGTCGCGCTGCCGGGCCTCGACCCAGCGGGCAACCGCGGTTTTCAAGCCGGAGAAGGAAAAATCGTAGATGGCATCACGTGGACCGGTCAGGCCACGTGGGAAGGTGATCGCGGTCGGGTCGCCGTCGCGGGACGCGCGGTCGATGTGCGGGCCGCCGGGGAAGGGCAGGCCGAGCAGCCGCGCGACCTTGTCGAACGCCTCGCCTGCCGCGTCGTCGATGGTGGCGCCAAGGGTGCGGATCGGGGCCGTCAACGAGGTGACCTCCAGCAGGCTGGAATGCCCGCCGGACACCAGCAGCGCCAACGTGGGCCGGTCCAATGGGCGTACGCCTTGGCGGCGGCCAGCCCGACCAGCAACGCGCCGGCAAGACCGGGACCGGCCGTCACCGCGATGGCGTCCACATCGGACGGTTTGACACCCGCGACGTCCAGCGCCCGCCGCACGGTCGGCACCATGGCCTCCAGGTGCGCCCGACTGGCCACCTCCGGTACGACGCCGCCGAACCGGGCGTGTTCGTCCACACTGGACGCGATCTCGTCCGCGAGCAGCTCGACGGTGCCCTCGGAGCGCCGCCGCACGATGCCGACGCCGGTCTCGTCGCACGACGTCTCGATACCCAGGACGAGGGTATCGCCCAGTGACGCGCGGCTCACGAAGAACTTCCTTCCGATGTGGACGGTGGCCGGCCCATGGTGTACGCGTCCGCGTTGGCCGGCTGGTAGTAGCGTTTGCGCAGGCCGAGCCGCACGAAGCCGTACGCCTCGTACATCCGGATCGCCTGCTCGTTGTCCGTGCGCACCTCGAGGAACACCGGCGCGGACCGCTCGTCGGCGACGGCCAGCAGCGTACGCAGCAGCGCCGACCCGACGCCCTGCCCCTGCCAGGCCGGATCGACGCCGATCGTGTGCACGCTCGCCTCTTGGTCCCGTGGCCGGCCGGCCACGGAGAGCCCTGCATAGCCGATCAGCAGGCCTTCCGTTGT